>Ga0315276_10007472_pt1 | contig 10123 bp, 9 predicted proteins | sample YL17G05_0_MG_FD_204542 | JGI IMG/M metagenome (GOLD analysis project Ga0315276, IMG submission 204542) | Sediment microbial communities from Yellowstone Lake, YNP, Wyoming, USA - YL17G05_0 | ecosystem: Environmental > Aquatic > Freshwater > Lake > Sediment | place: USA: Wyoming | collected... | reverse complement strand
CCGTCGGGAACGAGCAGGTGACAGCGCTTCGGCCCGGAAGGCGCGGGAAGCGGTAGGGCGCTACGCGGCCGGCGGCAGCTCCGGGTCGTCCGGTTCCTCGTCCTCGGCCAGCCTGCGCTGCAAGACGCTGCGGGACAGCACGCCGACGAGCCTGCCCTTCTCGACGACCGGGACACGCTCCGCGTCCCACTCCTCGAGCGAGTGGAACGCCTCGTCCAGCGGTACGTCGGCGTCGATCGTGTAGTGCGGAGGCTCTGCGATCGACCCGACCCGGGTCGTTCGCGGATCGAGCCCTGCTGCGACGACGCGCGCCACCAGCGTCTTCCTCGTGACGACGCCCGTGAGCGCACCGGCCGCATCGACCACGTACACCGCACGCACGTCGCGAGGCGTCAGCACCTCCCCCGCCTCCTGCGCCGACGCAGCCGCAGCCAGCGAGCGCGGTTCCGTGATCATCGCATCGCGGACACGGCCCACGGTCATGGGTACAACCCGCGCGCCTGGAGGGCCTCACCGACATCGCGAATGCCGGCCACGAGCGCCGCGGTACGCAGCGAGATCCCGTGCTCGTATGCGATCTCCCAGACGCGGTCGAAGGCATCGTCCATCTTCTCGGCCAGCTTCGCACGGATCTCGTCGCGCCCCCAGAACAGGCGTCCGAGGTCCTGCACCCACTCGAAGTACGAGACGGTGACGCCGCCGGCATTGGTGAGGATGTCGGGCAGGATCGGGATGGCGCGCTCGCGCAGGATCGCGTCGGCCTCGAGCGAGGTGGGCCCGTTCGCACCCTCGGCGATCAGCCTGCACTGCAACCGGTATGCGTTCAGGGACGTGATCTGATCCTCACGGGCGGCGAGCACGAGAATGTCGCACTCGAGCTCCAGCAGCTCCTCGTTCGACAGGCGCACGCCGGCCGGCCAGCCCTCGAGCGAGCCGTGCTCCCTGGCGTACGCGGCCAGCGCGGGAACGTCGAGGCCCGCCGGGTCGTAGACACCGCCCGACACGTCGGAGACCGCCAGCACCCGGGCGCCGCGGTCGACGAGCTCCTGGGCGGCTATGCCGCCGACGTTGCCGAAGCCCTGGACGACACAGCGCTGCTCGGACAGCTTCCACCCCATGCGCTCGCAGGCGCGCGCGACCGTCATCACGACGCCGGCTCCCGTCGCCTCGTGCCGGAACACGGAGCCGCCGATCGAGATCGGCTTGCCCGTCACGATCTCGGGCACCGCGAAGCCCCGCTGCATCGAGTACGTGTCCATCATCCAGGCCATCGTCTGCTCGTTCGTGGCCATGTCGGGCGCCGGGATGTCCTCCTGCGGCCCGATGATCGGCAGCAGCTCCGACGTGAAGCGCCGCGTCAGACGCTCGAGCTCCGGCTGAGACATTGCGTGCGGGTTGCAGCGCACCCCGCCCTTCGCGCCCCCGTACGGCAGGCGCAGGAGCGCGCACTTCCAGGTCATCCAGACCGCGAGCGCCGCGCATTCGCCGAGCGAGACGTCCTCGTCGTAGCGGATGCCCCCCTTGGTGGGCCCGAGCACGCTGGAATGCTGCACCCGGTAGCCGGGGAAGACGACGCGCCTGCCGCTGTCGAGCCGCACGGGGCAGCTGACGATGGTGGCGCGCTCGGGGTAGCGGAGCCGCTCGACGATGTCCTCGGGAATACCGGCATACGGAACAGCCTGATCGAACTGCGCGATCGCGGTCCGGTAGAGCGCCGTGTCCCATTCGAGCGGACCGTGCAGCACGAATGCGTGGGTGCTGACCATGGCGCGGCAGTCTAGATGATCGATCGGCAACGCCGGCACGCCCACCACGGGCACCGGGCACGCAGGGGCGACAGTCGCGGAAGCCGGATGCCGGGGCTGGGACTCGAACCCAGATGTCCCGAGGGACACCCGATTTTAAGTCGGGCGCGTATGACCAGTTTCGCCACCCCGGCGGGTGCGCCCGAGTGTATGCGCGGGCTCTACGCGCCGGGCGTCATCGACTTCTCCGAGAACCGTTCGGGGCCCTTGAACTGGTAGGCGTCGAAGAACGCCGCGTACGCGGCGTTGTCGAAGCGCGTGCACTTCGCGAGATGTGCGACGCCGTTGTCCGCCTGCGAAGCGCTCGGCGTCACCCAGGCGCCGAGGGCGATCTTCGACCCGAGGCTCGGGAGCGGCGCCAGCAGGGTGCCGTTCAGGTGCTTGTCGTAGAATCCCTTCAGCTCGTCGACGGTCGCCTGCGGCACGTTGGTCCCGTACTGGATGAAGATGCCCCCGTGCTCGAGGTTGTGTACGACCTGAGCCTGCTGCAGCGGCTCGGTGTACGCGCCCCAGATCGCGGCCGTCTGGTAGTGCGCGCCGCTCGTCGGCGGTGACGTGTTCCACTGCTTCGACGTCCCCTCCGGCGTCAGGATCGAGTGATCGCTGGACTTGTGGGCCTTCACCGTCTGGAACGTGCAGCCCGCTGCCGTGAGGAGCTTCGGGGCGTCGCTTGCCGCACTCCCTCCACCCCCGAGCAGGATGAAACCGAGCACGGCCGCGAGGATGACCAGCCCGGAGGCGGCGACGAGCAGCAGCACCAGCTTGCTCCGGCCGGCTGCGGGATTCGGGGTGTTCGATCGCTGCTTGGGTGGCATCAGGGCAGCATCGTAGCCATTCCGGCTGGCCGCGGGCTCCGTCCGGGCCGCGCGCTATCGTTCGATGCCCTCATGTCGGTCGTCGCCCTCTTGGTCGGTCTGGTTCTCGGTGCGCTCGGCGCGTGGGCGCTGCTGCGCCCCGGGCTCTCCGAACGTCGTCGTGCGGCCGAGAGCGCAACGGCCGAGGTGGTCGCTCTCGAGCGCGAGCTCGCAGGCGCGACAGCCCGTCTCGAAAGCGCCGAGGGCGTGCTCGACAGCCGCATGCGCGACGCGATCAGGGCCGTCTCCGCGGAGGCGTACCAGCAGACGAACGCGGCGCTCGTCGAGATGGCAGGCGTGAAGCTCGAGGGTGCAGTCACCCCACTGAAGGAGTCGCTGGCGCGCGTCAACACGCAGGTGCAGCAGCTCGAGTCGGAGCGCGCACAGTCGTACGGGAAGATCGCCCAGCAGCTGACCGACCTGAGCCAGCGCACGGCGACACTCGCAACCGCGCTGCGCTCGCCGCACGTTCGGGGCCGCTGGGGCGAGATCCAGCTGAAGCGGGTCGTCGAGCTCGCCGGGATGCTCCCGTACTGCGACTTCGAGGAGCAGGTGACGGCGACATCCGACGAGGGCCGGCTACGCCCCGACCTGATCGTGCGCCTGCCCGGCGGCAAGCAGGTGATCGTCGATGCGAAGGTGCCGCTGGCGGCGTATCTGGAGGCGTGTGAGGCGACGGACGACGATGTGCGTGCCCGGCATCTCGCCGACCACGCGCGCCAGTTGCGCGACCATCTGCAGAAGCTGTCGGCGAAGCAATACTGGCAGCAGTTCGCGGACAGCCCTGACTACGTGGTCATGTTCCTTCCCGACGAGGGCTTCTTCCGGGCCGCCTGGGAGCAGGACCGAGAGATCGTCGAGCTGGGCGTGCGAGCCCGGGTCCATATCGCCTCCCCGACGACGCTGATCGTGTTGCTGCAGGCGATCGCGTACGGCTGGCAACAGGAGAAGGTGGCCGAGGACGCCCGCACCGTCCACGAGCTCGGCCGCCGCCTGTACGAGCGGCTCAGCGTCATGGGCGGCCACCTCGCGAGCGTCGGCTCCAGCCTCGACCGCGCCGTGGGCTCGTACAACAAGACGGTGTCCTCGATGGAGTCCCGGGTGCTCGTGACCGCACGCGAGCTCGAGCAGCACGTCGTCTCCGACAAGCAGATCGCCGGTCTCGCGGCGATCACGTCGACCACCGTCGCGCTCGCCGCCCCCGAGCTGACCTTCGGGGAAGAGCTGACCTTCGGGGGAGAGCTGACCTTCGGGGAAGAGCTGACCTTCGGGGAAGAGCTGAGCCGCGGTGGGGAGCTCACGCGAGGAGAGGGGCTTGCGCTCGAAGCAGGCCAGCCGTCGCTCGAGGTGCTGACGCGAGACGCGAACGCCGCCTGACCGCTGGAACCGCCTGTTGGCCGGAACTACCTGGCGCCGGAACTTCCTGACCGCTGGAACCATCTGACCGCTGGAACAGCGGTGGCCTCGATCGCGTTGTCTAGGGTGAGGCCCTGTAACGCCCGGGCTCCCGGCCTGTCTGGAGAGCCGACATCACCGTCTGTTTCAAGGAGCTGAGAACACCGTGAGCAATGCGCGCAACGTGATCATCATCGGCGGCGGGCCCGCCGGCTACACCGCGGCGCTGTACACGGCGCGCGCCAACCTCGAGCCGCTCGTGATCGAAGGGTTCAACTGGGGCGGCCAGCTGATGATCACCTCGGACGTCGAGAACTACCCCGGCTACGCCGACGGCGTCATGGGGCCCGCCATGATGCAGGACTTCCGCCGCCAGGCCGAGCGCTTCGGCGCGGAGTTCCTCACCGACGACGTGACGAAGGTCGACTTCTCGGAGCGCCCGTTCCGCGTCTGGGTCGGAGACGACGAGCACACGGCTGACACGGTCGTCGTGGCGACGGGCGCGACCGCCCGTCAGCTCGGCCTCGAGTCGGAGCTGCGCCTGCAGGGACGTGGAGTCTCGTACTGCGCGACGTGCGACGCCTCGTTCTTCCGTGACAAAGTCGTCGTGGTCGCCGGTGGTGGGGACTCGGCGCTCGAGGAGGCGCTCTTCATCTCGCGCTTCGCGAGCAAGGTCTACCTCGTGCACCGCCGAGAGGAGTTCCGCGCCTCCCCGATCATGGTCGATCGCGCGAAGGCGAACGAGAAGATCGAGCTCGTGCTCAGCAAGGTGGTCGACGAGGTGCTGGGTGACTTGAAGGTGACGGGTGTGCGCCTCCGCGACACCGTCACGGGCGAGACGAGCGAGCTCGACACGGACGGGTTCTTCGTCGCGATCGGCCACGATCCCAGTACAGCGCTGTTCCTCGATCAGCTCGATCACGAGGCCGACAGCGGCTACCTCGTCACGAAGGGCAAGTCGACGGAGACAAACGTCCCGGGAGTGTTCGCGGCAGGCGACGTGCAGGACCACACGTACCGGCAGGCGGTCACCGCGGCAGGCTCCGGCTGCGCGGCGGCGCTCGACGCGGAGCGCTACCTGACCGAGCAGCGCCACGCGGCAGTTGCCGCCCGGGTCGTCTGAAGCCGGTCCGGAGACGGATGCCCGGGACGGGCGCGCCGGACGCCCGTCTTCCGGCGACCTGATGCCGGCTGCACGACGGTCCGCTCACCGACGCCGACTGTAGCCTGGGCCGGAATGGGAAACGGCTCGCTCGCCTGCGCCTCCGGGACCTGGCTGCCTGCGGCGCTCGTGGCGCTGCTCCCGGCGACGCTCGGCGCGATCACGCTCAGCCGCAGGTCGCTCTCGCACGACGAGGCCGTCGACGCGCAAGCCGTGCGCACATCGTGACCGTTACCGACAGCGGCGATCCAGGCGTCTCCGACCCCGGCGACCCCCAAACCGGCACGGCAGCGCCGGGACGGCGCACGACCCTCGTCCGGCGTGCGCTGCCGATCGTGGGCCCGGCGCTGGCTCTCGTGCTCGGGCTCGTCGCGCTGGGCCGCCGGCCCCTCGACGCCGGCGAGGCCGCGGCCGTCGCCGCCGCGAGCGGGCCGTTCGGCGAGGTCGTCAAGCGCGCCCTCGAAGACGACCCGGCCCGGGCCGGGTACCTCGCGCTCCTCCAGCCGTTCACCGGGCGAGGTGCGAGTGAGGCCTGGGCCCGGCTCCCGTCGGTACTCGCTGGTGCCGCCGCCGCCGCCCTCCTGTACTGGATCGGCCGGAGGCTCGCCGGCCGCCTGGCGGGACTGGCCGCAGCACTCATGCTGGCCGGATCGGCCGGTGTCGTCGAGGTCTCGCGGTCCGCCCGACCGTTGACACTCGCGATCGCTGCAATGCTCCTCTCCACGGCTCTGTTCATCCGCGCCGTCGAGGACGGGCAGGCGGGCTGGTGGGTCGGGTACGCGGTCACGGCCGCCCTCCTGCCACTCACCCATCCGATCGCTGCGACGGCACTCGTGGCCCAGATGGCGGCACTCGTGGCAGCGCACGACCGCGTGCGATTGCGGTACGCCGTGCCGGTGGCCGGATTCGTGCTGGTCGAGACCACGCTGTTCCTCACCGCCGCGATCCTCGAACGGGCCGCCGCAGAGGACGGAGCAGGGCGCCTCGAGCTCGGGGACGTCGCGGCCGGGATCGCCCGCGCGGGCGGCTGGAGCCCCGTCGTGGCCGCATTGGCCACCTGGGGGGTCGTCGCGCTCGCGTCAGGACGCGTGCGCGGCGGCGTTCCGTGGCAGGCGGTGCTCGTCGCCGGGCTCGCGGTCGGGCCGCCGGTGGCGGTGCTCGTGGCCGGCATCGCGCTTCCCGTCTACCCGGCCGAGGCGCTCGTCGCCGGGGCAGCCGGGATCTCCCTCGCCGCCGGCATCGGCTTCGCCGCGATTCCCGGCCGTCCTCTCAGGCTGGTTGCGGCAGGGGCTGCCGTCGTCGGCGCCGTGGTCACGCTCGGAGTCGTGGGCACACGGGCACCCGAGGAGGACTGGCGCTCCGCCGCGGCGCACGTGCGGGCGGACACCGGCGCGCGGGAGACGGTCGTTGTGCTGCCGGCGTGGGCCGGTGCGGCGTTGACCCACTACGCCCCGTCCGTCGGTGTGACGCGAGTCGGCCGCGGCGAGGGCGTGTGGGTCGTGGTGCTCGGCGACCCGGAGAACGCCACCGCCACCGCCCGTCGCGTCGTCTCGCCCCCGCGCTACGCACTGCAATCACAGCGTCCGTTCGGGACGCGCCTGGTAATTCAGCACTGGGTCCGCCCCTACTGAATCGTTTCACCGAAGACACCCTCCCCACGCCGACCGTCCCCACCGGAATCGGCGCCGGCTTGTGTTGAATCAACACAAGTTGTGTCAACACAGGAGGGTTTCGACTCGAGCTTTGCGAGAGACGTTACGAGGGCTTCCTGCCCGGCCGCCCGGGAAGTCAGGCCGCAGGCCGGGGCAGACGTGACGAGGGGCAGAGGGCGGCAAGGACACAGTCCTCGCACCGCGGCTTGCGCGCGTCGCACACGCGCCGCCCGTGCCAGATCACGAGGTGCGGGAATCGTGCCCAGTCGGCCCGCGGGACGAGCTTGACGAGGTCGCGCTCGATCTTCACCGGGTCGTCCTCGCGGGTCAGCCCGAGGCGCTGCGCGATCCGCCGCACGTGCGTGTCGACGACAATCCCCTGTGCGTCGCCGAGCTCGGCGGCGACGACGTTCGCTGTCTTGCGGGCCACTCCCGGCAGCAGCAGCAGCTCGGGGATCGTCCGCGGCACCTCACCGTCGAACTCCTCCAGCAACACCCGCATGGCGCCGCGGATCGACTTCGCCTTCTGCCGGTAGAAGCCGGTCTGGAAGACGTCCTGCTCCAGCTCCTCCTGCGGCACGGCGAGGTAGTCCTGCGGGCGGTGGTACTTCTGAAACAGGCGTGCCGTGACGCGGTTCACGTTCACATCGGTCGTCTGGGCCGACAGCATCACGGAGATCAGGAGCTCCAGGTCGTTGTGGAACGACAGTGCTATCTCCGCGTCCGCGTGCTCCTCGGCGAGCAGTTCGAGGATGGGCACGATCCGCGCGCGCCGGCTGCCGAGCCCCCGGCGCCGCGCCTCGCCGACGTAGCTACGTGCCACGGAGGCTCTCGAAGTACGCGGAGACCTCGTGGGCCGAGGGAGGATCGAGCGGATCGGCGAGCACCGCCTCGAGCGCCGGCAGGTTGCCGTGGACGTCGTACAGCGCTGCAACCCGCACGGCTGTGAGGCTACTCGGCCGAGGCGTAGGCGGGCTCGACAGCTCCCTCGCCGGCGCCCCCCAGGCGAGGTCCGGCGCAGACGACGTCGAGGGCCGGGCACCCGGAGCACGCGAAGGCACTCGGGGTGGGCCGGAAGTCGCCGGCCCGGATGCGCGCGATCGACGCCGAGAGGCTCGCCTCGAGACGCACGGCGTCCTCGGCCGTGAATATCGTCGAGACGACCCCGTCGGCGTCCTCGAGGAAGTGGTAGGCGACTTCCACCTCCCGTGCTCCGGCGCGCAGGCACGCGATCGCGTACACGGTCTGCTGCGTCAGGTACTCCGCCTCGACGATCTCCGCCGGGTCGCGACCGAGCAGGGCGTTCGTCTTGTAGTCGAGCACGAGCGCGCGATCGCCTTCGAGCCACAGGACATCGAGACGGCCGTTGACGAGCACCCCGTCCAGCTCGAAGGCGAACGGCCGCTCCGGCCGCACGCCGCTGAGCCGGGCGATCCGCGCCGCGAGCGCGGAGCCGGTGTACGACCCGACGAGCTCCCCGATTCGCGACAGCTCGTCGTCGGAGACGGTCGGATACCAGGCGCGCACCTGTGTCTCCAGATCGGCCGCGTCGGGTGGTGCGGGCGCTGCCAGGTCGACGAGCTCGAGCAGGCGGTGCACCGCATCCCCGATCTCGGTCGGATGGAGGCCCGCCCGACCATCCGCACCGGCCCGCGCGTCCCACGGGGCGGGTCGCATGCCGACGACGCGCTCGGCGTAGTACCGGTAGCCGCACCGGTCGTGGAGCGCGATGGCGCTGTAGGAGAGCCGGGCGACCCGGACGGGCGCCGGGACGGGGATCTCGACGAGATCGCGCAGACGAGGAGCGGCCGCAGGGATCTCCTCGCCCGCCCCCTCGAAGAGCACGAGCTGGCCTTCTTCGTCGCTCCGGGCCTCGACGTCTGCAACCGCGGGCGCCCCGACCCCGGCTGCGCGTGCGAAGCGGTCGATCCGCAGCACGACGCCGGCGTTGCCGCGCTCGACCTCGACCGGCCCGGTCGCATCATCGCTCCGGTCGAGCTCTTCACCGAGCTCGAGCCGCTGGAGCACCCAGCCGATGGGTGTCCGCTCGTCGCGCTCGCTGGAGCGGTCGACCGAGCCCGAGACGATCAGGCGCTCCATCGCCCGCGTCATCGCGACGTAGTAGAGGCGCAGCCGCTCGGCTTCGTCCTCACGGTCCAACGTCTCCTTGACGTGCTGGTAGGAGGTGGTGCTCACGCGCGACCCCGTGGCCGGGTGGGCGACCTTGAATCCGAAGCGGCCGTCGGAGAGACACAGGATCTCGTCCGTGCGCGACCGCTCGCGGCCGGCATCCGCGACGACGACGACCTTGAACTCGAGGCCCTTGGCGGCGTGGATCGTCAGTAGCCGCACGGCATCGGCGCCCTCCTCCTCCGAGACGGCGTCGCGCTCCGGTGCGCCCACGGCATCCTGCTCGGCCACGAACCGGATGAATCCCTCGAGGTTGGGCCCTCGGAGCTCCTCGTACGACCGTGCGAGCCGGGCGAGCTTGCGCAGGTTGGCGTAGCGGCGAACGCCGTCGCGCCGTGTCAGCACCGCCAGGTCGTAGTCGTGCTCGACGAGGATGCGCTCGCAGAGCAGCTCCAGCGAGAGCCTCGTCGAGCTCTCGACCAGGCGCTCGTACCGCTGCAGGAAGGCGCGGATGAGGCGCCGGTCCTCCTCGGCGAGGTCGGGCGGCAGAGAGCGCTCGATGCCCTTGAAGATCGGCCGCCGCTCGGCGGTGGAGCGAATGAGGACGAGCGCGTCGTTCGAGACGCCGACGAACGGCGATGCGAGCACGGTGAGCAGCGCCTCGTCGTCGTAGCGGTTCTGCAGCAGCCGCAGGTAGGAGAGCAGGTCGACGACCTGCTGCTGCCCGAAGTAGCGACGGCCGGTGGTCCGGATCGTCGGCAGGTCGACAGCCCTGAGCTCCTCCTCGAACCACTCCGCGTCCGTCCCGGCCGCAAAGAGCAGGACGATCTCGCCGGGTGTGGCGACGCCCGCGTCGACGAGCTCGCGCACGCGACGTGCGACGTGCCGCGCCTCGGCGCGGCGCCAGTGGAGACCCGAATCGGCGTACGACGCCTTGTCCGTGACGAGCAGCTCGAACGGCGTCCCGAACACCGGGTCGCCGTAGCCGGCCGCGGGTGTGAGCGCCTGGAAGCTCTCGCCGAAATCCTCCTCGAACAGCTCGTTGACGGCGGCAAGCACCTCCGGCCGTGAGCGGTAGTTCAGGGTCAGAGGCAGGACCCGCGGTGCGGCCTCGCGCCTGTCGCG
>Ga0315276_10007471_pt1 | contig 10123 bp, 13 predicted proteins | sample YL17G05_0_MG_FD_204542 | JGI IMG/M metagenome (GOLD analysis project Ga0315276, IMG submission 204542) | Sediment microbial communities from Yellowstone Lake, YNP, Wyoming, USA - YL17G05_0 | ecosystem: Environmental > Aquatic > Freshwater > Lake > Sediment | place: USA: Wyoming | collected... | reverse complement strand
CAAGGGTGGATTGTCGATACAGCCTGAAAGGGGGCCTAAAAGACCCTGATACATACCAGTCTTATACTCTAAATGCTTATTTTGAGCGAATGCCTCTGGTTTTTGATGGATTTCTCTATTAGTTGTGTTTACTTATCGCTCTTTTCAACACCCTCAGGATGGTTCGTCTAAAGGGAATTATCCAAGCTCAAAGCCGGATATCCTTTGATACTCAATCATCTTTTCCGGGAGCATTGGTCGGATGGTTTCAGCCCGCTGTATCACACGCTTGATCCACTGCGTAGTGGGATCAGAGTTTGTTAATAAATCAATGGCCTGGTCCGCAGAGAGCCAGCGATACTCGGAATGCTCTAGGCTGATGCGAATCAAGGTGGGGTCTGGCAATGCGCAAAGATAAATCACGCCAACCAGCTCGTTTTCTGGAATTGGATTGCCTCGATAAAAATGAGTGGTTCCCAAGATGTGCTCGATCTGTACCTCAACCCCCAACTCTTCACGCACCTCCCGGTGGAGGGCATCCTCGAATCCCTCCCCTTGGTCCACGCGCCCGGTGACACATTCCCAGGCACCGCGGGTGAAATCCTTCTGCTCAGAGCGGCGCACGAGCAAATATTGTTTGGTCTTGGGTGACCTGATCAATGCGGCGATACCGGCAGAGAAACGACCAATGGTCATGGTGCCATCTCCTGTCTTGTGCGGACTTTTAACTCTACGGATCCACGCGGGGTGGTCCCTGACGGATGTTCCGTATGCCTCGATAGAGTTCCTTCAGCGATAGAGTGATTCCAGCCACCAGGTCAGACGAGTGCCTGAATACCCAGCCACCTTTTTACGGGCAGCCTTCGGGTTGTTTCCGGGTGTGGTGCCCATGATGACCATGTCAAATGGAGCTTGGTTTTGGCGGTATTTTTCAATGTAGTCACGAATCTCACGCAATGTATCCGGGGGAGGAGTAAATGGACCTCCCGAGCTAAGTGGGAAAGCGCCATCCCTGCAAGCAGCACGTCGGAATGGCCGTTTATGAGGCCAAAACCCGCCCACCCAGATGGGGATGCGAGGTGTTTGGACAGGTGTGGGGAGAAATATGCATTTTTTCATCTGGTAATATTCCCCGTGAAACCCAAACGGCTTGCCGCTCCATAGCCCAGTCAGGATTTCAAGCCCCTCATTCAACATGGCCGCGCGCACTTTACGGTCGGTGGGCTCGCCGAAGGTGCCATAGTCAGCTTCATCCGGGTCACCCACCCCCACACTGAGGATGAGCCTGCCACCTGATAGATGGTCCAGGGTAACGGTTTTGCGGGCAAGCTTCCACGGGCGACGCCGTGCAATTGGAGTGACCGTGGTGCCGAAACGTAAACGTTCGGTGCGCATGGCAATACCAGCCAAGGTCACCCGGGGATCGTAGAGGGGAAGTTTTTGATTCCGGCTATAGACCATATGGTGCCACAGGAAAAACCATCCCAGCCAGCTTCTTCAGCTTCGGCTGCCAAGTCTGCTAGCAGGCGGGGGGTGGTTTCAGCGCCGAAATTGGGAGTATAGATGCCATAGAACATCATCCCTCCTTAATTCTGGATTCACACTCGAGCTGTCTTAGCGGGTGGCGTTTATGAAATCTGCCAACAACCCATAAGCGGTGGTTTCGGGACCGGGGTTGCCTTCCACGATGGATAGCTGAGGCAGCACATCGGTTTCAAACGTGACGATGCTGGACGTTCCATTCACTCCGTAGAGGGGAGAATCGGCACCAACCAGCTCAGGTTGTACCTGTGCAAGGACTGCTTGAGCATCCCGCCGGGCGGAGCAGACCAGCTTCCAGCGCTTAGCCTGCCGGGCTGCTTGTTGAACATCTGCCAGGGTAAGGTTGCGGATTCCGGCTCGATCGACCTGGGCGGGCTTGAGCGGGAATCCCATCAGCACGGTGACCAGGGCTGCCACTTTTACAGCCGCATCCCATCCATCGATATCACCGGATGGGTCAGTCTCGGCGATGCCGATAGATTGCGCATAGGCGACGCCTTGCTCGAAGCTTTCCCCACCTTCCATGCGGCTGAGGATCAGGTTGGTGGTGGAATTCAGTATTCCCCTAAATCCACACAGATCTGCAGCGGGCAGGCATTCCCGGAAGAGGGAGAAGATGGGCGCACCATCCATGACGGCTGACTCGAAGTAAAATTTTCGATCATATTTCTCGGCTAATTGGGTAAGCTCATCATAGGCATGCACCACAGGTCCCTTATTGGCAGTGATGGCATGCATACCAGCCTGAAGGGCAGTACGCAGGTACTCCACCGCAGGTTGCCCATCCGCGTAGTTTACCGGCGTGTTTTCGAACAGTATGTCTGCCCCACAACTACTGATGAAATCCAGGGGATCCACCAGCAATGAGTGTCTGGAAAGCACATCAATATTTTTTCCGGTGGTGATGAGCTGCAAGGCGCGTTCAAGGTCAAGTCCCTGTAGATCGACAGCTATGCCATGCCGACCTGTCGCAATACCTGTGATAGAAAAACTGAGATTGTGATCCTGCAGGAGCAGGTCTTTTTTACGTTGCAGCAGGCGCACGAAGGCCTGTCCAACATTTCCGAAACCGAGCAGTGCGATGCGATAATGGGTCATATTATTAAAGGGGAGGCCATGGGATGGACCGCTGGTCAGGGTCCGGTAGAGGGAAGTTATGCTGAGAGATCAGGTGCTCAGCACGGGCGATCAAGGCTTTGATCTCTTTAAGCGATAATAACGCCTGTAATTCCTGATATATACTTGTACCCGGTGTAAAGTTCTGCTGAAAGTTGCGTAAACCATCAACCAGGTTTTCAGGGATCGCCTCACCAGCGAAATCCCAGATGACCGTGCGCAGCTTATCATCAACGTGAAAACAAATGCCATGATCAATCAACCATAGATGGTGGTTTTTATCGTACAGGAGATGGCTGCCTTTACGGTCTGCATTGTTGACCAGCAGATCGAACAACACCACTGGACGCAAACCCTGGATGTCTGCCGTGGTGAGATTGAAGTAATGCATTTCAGGATCATGGTCAATATAGAGCTGCAGTGAGCCGGGACCGATGGGTGCTTCCTTACGGTACACAGTGGGTGGGACAAGCTCCCATCCAAGAGCTTGGCTAGCAAGATAAGCGGCAGCTTCACGGCGCGCCAGGCTGGAGGGAGGGAAATCCCATAAAGGGCGCTCACCTCGGCTGGGTTTATATACACTCAGGATATTATCCCCATTCTGGCTCACTTCAGCCAGGAACGTATAGTTCGACCCCCAGACAAATTCGCCTTTTAAAGTAATTTTGCCATTTTGAAGCACGTTTAAGACTGTGGGAATCTCTAGCTCTGGCATATAAGACTTTGCTTGAATAATTTTGACCCAAATACAACCAGTCCATGTTGCAGGAAAACTGGTTAATGCTTATGACCATTCTTCTTGGGGCAGAAATGCCCTTCGGGATCCATTGGCTCACCACATTGAGTACAGATGGGCCGTCCGCGCGAAGAAACCTCGATCCCCCAACGAGCTAATGCCCTTAATTGGTCACGTGTGCACCAAAAACGAACAACTCCACCCTCTTCTGAAGGAGTTCCTTCAGGCATTAATTCATGCGCTACCAAAACCATCAGATCATTTTCTGATTCATATCCTAAACCAAACTCACCCACCCGGAAGAGCGGGTCTAAGGGTGGGTGAATACGCATTTTTTCCTCTTCATATTCGGCTGAGGCTTCCCTTAGGCTGGTAATCTTTTCCTGCACCTCTGCCAGGAATTGTTCGATCCCGACTGCCAGGGTCTGAAGCTGAAGTTTTTCGATGATCAAGGTAATGGTGCGCTCTCCCTGCCAGCCCTGGAGATAGAAGATACGCTTGCCAGGCTGACCCAGCGCATCTGTTGAGATATGTTCAACTGGACGGAGGTCGATATCAATGGGTGTCATAAGGGAAGTATACCAATAATTTGCCCGTCTGAATCGGGTTGCTCGATCAAGGTTTGGTTGATAGATCGATCTTTATTTGATGAGGTGCGTTGAAAATATCCCAGGTGAAGGATGGAACGTGATTAAATTTAATCAACCGGCTGCCACTCTCAGAAATATGTAATACCGTGATGGAGGCCAGGTCAATCGTCAACCTTTGGAAATTATCCAGGGGTAATCCCAGATAATAGGCAACTACTTGTTTAATAGGGTCAGAATGGCTGAAGCACGCCACCAAGTCTTGTGCGGAATATTGTAAGCGTAAGGACTCAAGCGCCTGCACCATGCGGTGCTGGCATTCAGCAATCGATTCACCACCCGGGAAATGGAATAAGGAAGGGTGTTGCTGTACAGATTGCCAGATTTTTTGACGGCGCAGTTTTTTTACCGATTGCCCCTGCCATTCACCGCAATTTGTCTCCAGTAAACCTGGGTAGGGGGTAATATCCAACTTCAAAGCTTTGGCGAGTGGCCCAGCGGTTTCCATGGTCCGTTCCAACGGACTGGAATAGATGGCTTTGATGGGTGCAGTAGCGAGGCTATCAGCCAATGACTGGGCTTGCTGCCTGCCTTTTTGAGTTAAGTGCACATCGAGTAAGCGCCCGGGTAAGTGCATTTTCTTGTTGTAGTCAGTCTCACCATGGCGGATAAGGAGAAAAATGGGCATACGGATGACCTCTATGTGGTTTTGTGTTTTCGCTTGATCTCGAGGATGGTTTCCTGGGTCAGCTCGGGGATTTCCTCGGTTTTCGTTATTCCCAAGGCTTTGCGTTGAGCTGCTCGCCAGCGTTCCAAACGCCCAGCAATATCAGCTTCATAACCCTGGTTAGAGGGCGTGTAAAAGTAGGTGCCCAATAGGGGACGGGGCAGATATTGTTGTGGCAGGAAATGGTCAGGCGATTCGTGCGGATATTTATAGCCACTTCCATGACCCAGGGCTACTGCATCGCGATTGCTGTCCTGCAAATGCTGGGGGACGTCTCCAGTGCCCTCATCTTCAATTAACCGGAAGGCTTTGAAGTAAGATGTGGCAGTATTGGATTTTGGGGCTGTTGCCAGGTAGAGGGTGGCTTCCACAATCGGGTAGACTCCCTCGGGCAGACCGATATAATCAAAAGCCTGGGCAGCTGAGTTGGCAACGACCAATCCCATGGGGTCACCCAACCCAATATCCTCACCTGACAGGATTATTAATCGGCGCAGGATGAAGCGTGGGTCCTCGCCGGCATATAACATCTTTGCCAACCAGTACAATGCAGCGTCAGGATCGGAGCCACGCACCGATTTTATAAAGGCAGAGATCGTGTCGTAGTGGGCATCGCCATCCTTATCATATAACACCGCCCGGCGCTGGATGGAATCCTGGGCAATGGCGATGGTAACGTGGATGATACCCTGCTGATCAACGGGAGTGGATTCCACCGCTAGCTCAAGCGCATTCAAGGCATTGCGAGCATCACCACCTGCAACGTGGATGAGGTGTGCAAGGGCGTCTTCATCGGTGATGATCTGCCGTTTGCCGTAACCACGTTCTGGGTCCTGGATGGCACGCTCCAGCAGCTGGTGGATATCCTGGTCCGCAAGTGGGCGTAGCTGAAAGACACGCGAGCGTGAGACGAGGGCACCAATCACTTCGAAGTAAGGGTTCTCGGTTGTGGCACCAATGAGGGTGACGGTACCATTTTCAACGTGCGGCAGGAGGGCATCTTGCTGGGCTTTATTCCAACGGTGGACTTCATCCACGAACAGGATGGTCTTCAGTTGATAAAGCTTGCGGCGCTCCGTGGCAGCCTCGAGCACTTCTCTAAGCTCCGCTTTGCCAGCCAGAACGGCTGAAAGCGTATCAAAGTGTGATTTGGTCAGGTTGGCGATGACCATCGCCAGGGTGGTCTTTCCGGAGCCGGGTGGTCCCCACAAAATGATGGATGAGAACAGGCGGTCGGCCTGAATGGCCCGGCGCAGTAGCTTGCCCGGTCCGAGGATGTCCTCCTGCCCAACGAATTCCTCCAGGGTACGCGGGCGCATGCGCGCGGCCAGTGGGGCTTCGTTGCGCATACGTTGTTCATGGGCATGGGTGAAGAGGTCCATGACTCCCATTATAACGCGCCGGGGCTGGTTAACTCATAGCTGATCCATATTCGCAGGATTTATACGAAGATTTATCGGGGGCTCATGCCTGCGCTTTCAAAGCGCAAAGGGTAATAATCCTGCATTTATGCAGTTTATCATGCCTGAAATTACCTTCAATAAAGTATTTTTACCATATAATAAGAGTCAGAATAAATTCGTTAGCCCACCACCTCCACACGATAATTCTATAGGAATTATTCCGATGTTATCCACACAACCCACCCGACTCAAGGGTATTCGAGAAGAACTTAGTAAAGTACAACTCGGATTCCTTCATTTGATTGATGAAATCTCTGAGGAAGATTGGAATCGCCGCTTTCCTGGCAAAGGTTGGACAATCAAACAAGAAATGGTTCATATTGTCCAAGTGCTCAACGTTATTCCCAAAGGAATCCGACGTGCCAGCAACGGTGGCAGGCGATCTATTTTGGCGATTGTGCCAACAAGTCTTCGCGGCTGGGCCAATGGTTACATTATTATTCCTTTTATGGCAAGGAGTGCAACATGTCAATCCGTCGCAGAAGCATATAAAAAAGCACATATCGTTCTAATTAACACCCTAGAGGAACTTCCTGAAGAGGCTTGGAGTAAAGGTATGCCATATCCTAGAAAGTATAGAACAGTGGAACAAATGGCACACCGACCAGCAGAACATTTTGAGGAGCATTTGGGACACTTGCGGAATGTAATCGGAATCAAGATACAGGATACCTAAAGTGAAGTTTCACATTCAAAATAATAAAAAGCGGACTAACACCGCATGCAATAGACGTGTGGGATTCTGTGCGGGCTTGCAAGCATTTTCCAAGCCTGTCAGCGTGCCAATAACGATTGCCGTTAGGTTACATTTCGTATAACTTGCTAAGAAAAAAAATGAAGGGATTAAATATGGAGCCATTTCACGAATATATAAATGAATATAGAAAACAACTAGAAAAGGGTGCGATTCAAACGGCATATAAAGGATTGATGGAATATGTCATGGATTTGAGGACGCATTTTAAAAACAAATATCCTGATTATTCCATACCCAGCAGTATTTATTATGGATACATGGATATGACCTATTTCCCCGTGTTCCCAAAATTATTAAAGGATAGAAACCTGAAAATCGCCATCGTGCTAATCCATGAAAAATTACGATTTGAAGCCTGGTTAGTAGGAGTGAATAAAGGGGTTCAAACGCAGTATTGGAAAATGATTAAAGATAGCGATTGGAATCAATACCACATCGTTCCAACCACGAAAGGCTATGATTCTATTATCGAGCACGTTTTGGTTGAGGCTCCGGATTTCAATGACCTAGGCGCATTAACAAAACAAATCGAGAGCGAGACGTTGAAATTTATTGTGGATGTTGAGAGCTTTTTATCTGAGCACCAAAACTGACTCTACTGCTAAACTCCTCGCACTTTAATATCTTATGCCTTGACTTTATTCGAATATTCGCACTAAAATGCTAATGGTCGCATACAGAGGATAAATTCCGACATGAATGCAAATGCCTTTTGCCATTTCTACGACTATCACTTCACTGAAAACCGCAAGATATGGGATCGTTATGTCACTCCACTATCCTATGAACAGTTCGCGCAAGATGTGGACTACTCTAAGGGATCTGTCCGAAACCAAATCGTTCATCTGATGAGCGTTGACGAATTATGGTTCAGCGAACTGCGAGGCGTCGAACCCTCAGAGCCGTTTCCTCCCGCTAACTTTGACGATCGGGAAATCATTCGCACGTACTGGGACAGCGTTGAGCAAAGTATGCGCGATTATCTTGTAGAATTGCGGGACGATATGTTATTCGATAATCCGATAGAAGAACCAGAAGAAGACAAAGACCTCATTGTGTGGCAAGTGCTTCTCCATGTGGTGAATCACGGCACAGATCATCGCGCACAACTTCTCAGATTACTAAACGATCTGGGAGTCAAGACATCGTCTCAAGATTACATCTTCTACGTCTATGACAACTTGTAAATGTTTTTTCTGTCCGCGCTGGGTTATTTCACCTCGACGGAGTTTGATGCAATGACGGCTATTAGCATGCCTGACCCTTTCTTAATGCCAGCCTAATTCTGCCAAGGAAACCAACCGCACTTCATTTGGGTATAAAAAACTTGGATGGGATTGCCCTTACCAAAGCTGCAACCAAACAAAGCGTACAGCCGAAAAGTGGTATTCTGCACGGTTCAGAGGCTTTTTTCTGGCTTTGGCAGAATCCTGCTCCCAAGTCTTATCTCATTTCTCCCACTTACGGTTAATGTAAACCATTCGCTCTACCTGGCATAGTAAAGCGTTAGAAGGACATCCTTAATGATTTAGTCAGGTTGGCGATGAACAACCTCAGGCTGGTCTTGCCAGAGAATGGTAGTCCCCACAAAATGATGGATGAGAACAGACGGTCGGCCTGAATGGCCCGGTTGAGGTCTTTACCAGGTCCGAGGATATCCTCTTACCCAACGAACTCCTCCAGGGTGCGCGGGCGCGTGTGCTGCCTATGGGGCTTCGGATTTCATGCATTGTTCGCGGGGGTGGGTGAAGAGGTCCATGGCCCCATTTTAATGCTCCGGTGGCTGGCTTACTTATTATTTGGGTTGCAAAAGACTTTACACCATAGTAGAGCTTATGGATATAAATTAGCGTGGTTTTTATATCCTGCGGTTAAATATATTCTGACGATGCGAATATCGTAAATAATGCTTGATTTAGTTTGTGCAGCATGGTTGGTCTAAAAACCTTTTCAATATTGGTGAAGGCAGCCTAGTCATTAGTACCAGAGTGATAATATTAATGCTACAATTTCAATGTGTATCCGGGATGGCGACTGATGATAAGGAAGATCACAGTAGTATTGATGTAATCCTGTTATTAATCCACCAGCAGACACCAAGGATCATGAGGCATCGTACGGCATTCAGCTGGTAAAAACTGAAGCAACGAATGGAATTGCACATGAATACCTACAAAGAGCAAATTGAGGATAAATACAAAAAGATTTCCAAAATCCCAGAGAGGTTATTGAGCTTCACGGTTGGAATCCGGAAGGAAGCTATAGATTATTTAAATCTAGCCAAAGGATCATCGGTGATTGATGTTGGCTGTGGTACAGGTGCGAGTTTCGCCTATTTAGAAGTAGTTGTTGGCGAAAGTGGCAAAATTTTGGGGATTGATCCAAGTAAAAGTATGATCACCATTGCAAGCGATCGGGCAAAGAATGCAGAATGGAAAAACATTGTACTTTGCGAAAATACAATTGAAGAAATCCAAGAAAGTGGGTATTATAATGGCGCATTGTTGTTTGCCATGCATGATGTATTTAATTCGATAGAGGGGATAGAGAAAATCCATTCACTTTTGAAAGATGATGCCCGTATTGTATGTGTGGGTCCGAAGACGCAGGAAAAAGGATTCTTGAAAATCCTCAACCCATTGTTGAATTTGCTTTTCAAACGGATGTCACTTTCCCAAAACAATAAAGAAAAACCATGGCGTCTGGTGGAAAGTGTATTTAAAACTGAAAAGATCGTCGAAGAAAAACACGGTTTGATTTTTATATATATTGGTCGCAGGTAACCGTACGAATTTTCGAAAAAACGGATCACCAATATTTTCAGAAACCAGCTTGGAGAAATATTATGGACATGAAGAAAATTCCTTTTGGCATTACAAACTGGTCGGACATTGTTGCAACAGAACACCCGGGCGAGACCGGAAAGGCTTACTGGCGCACGCAACAATTCGCTGACATCCGGGTACGTCTGGTAGAGTACACCCCAGGCTACCTGGCCGACCATTGGTGTAAAAAAGGCCATATCCTGTTCTGCCTCGAAGGTGAGCTTCATACCGAGCTGCCTGATGGCAGGAAGTTCGTGCTAACCCCTGGGATGAGTTATCAGGTGGCAGATAACGCAGAACCACATCGTTCTTCCACTCAGACCGGGGTCAGGCTTTTCATTGTCGATTGACCGGGAGGTGAAATTATGCAATACCGTGAACTAGGAAGAAC
>Ga0315276_10007468_pt1 | contig 10127 bp, 7 predicted proteins | sample YL17G05_0_MG_FD_204542 | JGI IMG/M metagenome (GOLD analysis project Ga0315276, IMG submission 204542) | Sediment microbial communities from Yellowstone Lake, YNP, Wyoming, USA - YL17G05_0 | ecosystem: Environmental > Aquatic > Freshwater > Lake > Sediment | place: USA: Wyoming | collected... | reverse complement strand
GGGTCGGCTTTACTACCATGCCGCCGTCGGTAAAGTTCAGCAGTTTGTGATATCCGGGAATATCAAGCACGGCGCAGTGTGACAGTGTATTGGGCCCGCGCAACCCGTACTGTTTATCAAGAACAACTTTCAGAATGGCCGAGGTCGGCAGGAAGCCTTTCATGATGACGTCGGCCTTTCTGTCCGCGGCCAACCTGACTGCGGCATGAGCAGCGCGATCGACATCCGGTTCATCTACAATTGTCAGGTGCGCCAGATTCGCGCAGTTTTGCTCCGCCAATGCGCGAATATTCTTTGCATCACCGACCAGGATGCCGTCGATAAAACCATCCGCCTGCGCTTGAGAGACGGCGTCGATTACATCGGCGTCCTGAGCCGCCGCCACCGCTACTGTCTTGCGGCGACCCTCGCAGGAGATGGTAATCGCCTTAGCTACCAGTTGATCGTATGAGGTGATAGGGCTTGTATTCATAGAATAAGCGACTCCAGTACAGGAGACGTTAATAGATTTTCAACTTCTCTTCGCCGCACAGGAAGCGAAACCCCGCCGCGGCCAGCGCTTCCATCTCAAATTCGCCCGGCACCGCGATTACACGCTTCATCCAGGCAACGTGATTCGTGATCTGATCGATCAGCCGCTGTGAGTTAGCCATGCCGCCCGTGAGGATGATCGCCTCAAACTCTCCGCGCAGCACAGTTGCGGCGGCGCCGATTTCCTTGGCGATCTGATAGGCCATGGCGGTAAAACAGAGGAGTGCTTTCTGATCGCCTGAATCGATCATGTCCTCGACTTTGCGCAGATCCGCCTCACCAAGATAAGCAATCAGGCCGGAACTCTTCGAGAGCTTGTCGATTAGTTCTTTCTTCGTGTACTTTCCGGAAAAACAGAGCTCAACCACACCGCCGATCGGCAGGGCTCCGGCCCGGTCGGGCGAGAATGGCCCCATTCCAAGGAGGCCGTCGTTGACATCGATTATCTTGCCGCCCTGTAATGCTGCCACCGAGATCCCGCCGCCCATGTGGACGGCAACGAAACTGACATCTTCCAGCTTCTTGCCGGACTTTGCCGCCTCTCGGCGAGAGACCTCTTTGATGTTCAATGCGTGCGACCGACATTTGCGTTTGATTTCAGGAACACCGCTTACCCGAGCGACCTCAGTTAAATTGTCTACGGTAATAGGATCAGAAATAAGTGACGGTACGCCGAATTGCTGAGCCAGATGGTGGGCAATGATCGCTCCGAGATTAGAGGCGTGATTGGAGTACCGTGCGGTCCGCACGTCTTCAAGCATCTGCTCGGAAATTGCGTAAGAACCACCTTCAAGAGGTCTGAGCGGAGCGCCGCGTCCGACAATCGCCTTGATCTGTCCTTCTTTGAGGTCGAGCGTTTCGATCCAGCGGTTGATTTCTTCCATGCGGTAGTCAAATTGGTCGGCCACATTGTCAAACCGAGCAAGCTCTACCGAGTCGTGTCGCACGGTCTCTTCGGTAATCTTCTGCCGGTCGTCGAACAGAGCGGTTTTGGTGGAAGTTGAGCCGGGATTAATAATGAGCATGTGCCGCGACATGACTACCTCGTTGCGCCGGTTGTTTCGAGAGTGATCAGACGGCCGCGTTCAAGGGCGGCGACGTTTACATCAATGAACTTCGCCCTGACCCGTTTCCTGATGGCCTCAACCCACTGTTCTCTTGAGAAGGGGAGATAGTTGGACAAGACACCCAGAAGTATGGTGTTGACCAGTCGAGGATCACCCAGCTCTCGCGCCAGGTTGTCGGCGTCGACCGGAATTGTGCGCGCCACTTTCATCTGCAGCATCCCGATCGCATCTTCGGGGTAAGAGAACTCCTTCGACGATGTTACTATCGCCGGCACCAGTCGCGTGCGCGAGACAATCGCCAGCCCGTGCTTTTTCAGCCAGTCGACCGCGCGAAGCGCCTCGGCCTGCTCAAAGGATACAAGTACATCCGCTTTGCCCTTGAAAATCACCGGCGAATAGACTTTGGGGGCGATTTTGATGTGCGATGAGACCACTCCGCCGCGTTGCGACATCCCATGGACTTCCGACTTCTTGACGTCAAGGCCGGCATCCATAGCTACCTGCGAGATTATCTCCGATGCCAGCAGCACCCCCTGCCCGCCGACACCAACAATCAGTATGTCGAATCTGTTCTGAGACATCATGCAGCCTACACCTTAACAAACTGACCCTTGAGGACAATTGCTCCCGGCTTGCAGATCTGCGCGCACAGCGTGCACCCGGTACAAAGAGTGGGATCGATGATTGCCTTGGGATGACCGTGCTCATTGGTTTCCTTGGCCGCAGCGATGGCGGGGCAGGAGATGCGAAAACAGGCCGAACAACCGTTACAAAGTTCGAGATCGACCACGTACGGTTCATCCATGATCCGCTTCGGCATGAGCACACACGGGCGGTCGGCAACGATCACCGATGGGCCGGGTTTGCTGATTTCTTCCTTGATAACCGCCATGGTGGCCTCGTAGTCGTACGCGTCGACCCGGCGGAAATTCCGTATCCCGAGACCGTGACAGAGCGCCTCGATATCAATCACTCCGACGGCGTCGCCCATCAGCGTCTTGCCGGTGGCCGGATGTTGCTGACCGCCGGTCATGGCTGTGGTGCGGTTGTCCAGAATCAACACAGTCACATTGCTTTTGTTGTAGACGGCATCGACCAGGCCGGTGATGCCGGAGTGGAAGAAGGTCGAGTCGCCAATCGCCGCCACAACACCTTTCTCCGCGCCCTGGACTTTCTCCATGCCGATAGCGTTACCAATCGAGGCCCCCATGCAGATGCAGGTGTCCATGGCGTCAAGCGGCTTGAGCACGCCCAGCGTGTAGCAGCCGATATCACCTGTCACCGTGACTTTCAGTTTACTCAGAGCCATGAAGACACCACGATGCGGACAGCCGGGACAGAGCACCGGCGGGCGAGGGAAAAGAGACTCAGCCGCGAAAGCCGATGTTTCCACGGGTGGGAGCAACCCGGCCTCCGCCAGTCCTTTGGCCACCCGCGCAGGAGAGAGTTCGCCTTGCACGCCGAAGTATTTCTTGCCTTCGACTGATATTCCCGCCGCCTTGATCTGCTCCTCGTAGAATGGCTCCAGTTCCTCGATCACAATAACTCGCTTGTGCTTCTTCACGAACTCGGCGATTCGAGTCAGAGGCAGCGGGTTGCCGAAACCGATCTTGAAATAGTCAAAGTCCGGTGCGACTTCCTTGGCGTACTGATACGCCACCCCGCCGGTGATGATGCCGATGTCCGAACCGTTGTTCTCTATGAAGTTGAGAGGGGTACTTTCTGAGTATTCGCGCAGCTTGTCCAGACGCTCCTCGACTATGGCATGCCGACCGCGGGCATGACCGGGGATCATTACGTACTTGGCCGGGTCTTTCACAAACTTCTTCTCTGCGACTTTGGCCGGTTCTCCCAGTTCGACAACCCCCTTGGAGTGCGAAATCCTCGTGGTCATGTGAAGCATGACCGGCGTATCGAACTGTTCGGAGACCTCGAATGCCGTCAGGAGCATGTCCTTGCTCTCCTGTGAGTCTGACGGGTCGAGAAACGGCGTTTTGGCGAACCGCGCGAAGATTCGGTTGTCCTGTTCATTTTGTGATGAGTGCATTTCGGGATCATCCGCGGAGACGACCACAAACCCACCCCCCACGCCGGTGTAGGAGAAAGTCATATACGGATCGGCGGCCACATTGAGGCCGACATGTTTCATGGTCACCAGCGTTCGGGCGCCGCCGATAGATGCCCCGATGCCGACCTCGAAAGCCACTTTTTCATTAGGTGACCACTGGGAATAGATCGAGGGGTATCGCTCGGCCACAGTTTCGAGAATTTCCGTCGAGGGTGTGCCGGGATATCCGGCGGCCAATCTGACACCAGCCTCATAAGCTCCCCGCGCGACCGCCTCATTACCGGAAAGGAGTTCTTTCATGTTGTCTCGCAATCTGTTAGTCGACTTGCTGTGTCGATACGCATTCCTGGGCCGTGAGACATTTTCCCCCGAATTAACAGGCAAACGGCCCGCTTGGCAACCGATTTTTGTCTTGGTCACATTCCAAACTCTTGTGCGGAACTTCGGCGAATGCTATCTCTACCAGTGGTACTTCATATGAGCGTATATGATGTCAATCTCTGATGACAGTAAACTGCCTTTGGCAGTCGACGAATGTTGTCAGCCTGCTACCACGACCGTCTGCTGTGGCGGGGGTGGTGCTCTGGCAGTGCACCCGCAGAACCGAACCTGGGTCTGCGGCAACCAGTCTACTTCAGCAGGGTCTGTTCCCAAAATTGCCACACAATTGACCTGGCAGGATCGGATCGAACACTGGAAAGTTCGGTGGAATAGCGGACGAATGCGGTATGCTATTGCACCCGGTTTGTACGCAGTCGGCAATCCGACCAGCGAATCTCCTGTTTTTGTTTCCGCCAATTTCAAGATGAGTTTCGACCGTCTGCGTGAGGCACTTGATGGTCTCGACGGATGGATTCTCGTGCTGGATACTAAAGGGATCAATGTCTGGTGTGCGGCCGGAAAAGGCACGTTTGGCACCGAGGAAATTGTCAAGCGCATAGCTGCTACACGATTGCCGGAGATCATCAGCCACCGAAAGCTGATTCTGCCGCAGCTCGGGGCGCCCGGAGTAGCGGCGCATGAAGTGAAAAGACTGTCTGGGTTCACGGTAAGGTATGGTCCGATACGCGCCGGTGATATACAGGCTTTTCTCAAGGACACTCTGAAGGCCACTCCGGAGATGCGCCAAGTGCATTTTCCCCTCAGAGATCGACTTGTCTTGGTTCCGGTTGAGATTGTCCAGTGGGGCACTTGGGGACTGTTAATTGTAGCGGTCCTCGGATTGCTGTCCGGATTCGGGGCCGGTATTTACTCTGTGGAACGGGCGTTATTTCATAGTGTGCGAGCCGCCACGCCGATACTTGGAGGCATTCTGGCCGGCGCCATCCTGATACCCTGGCTTCTGCCCTGGCTGCCTGGCCGGGCGTTCGCGAGTAAAGGGGGCTGGGCGGGCGCAATTTGGCTGGTTCTGCTCGGATTGATCGTGCTGCTTAACCCGCATCTGATGCCTGGCTGGGCCGACTCTACAGCCTGGCTGCTCTTGATTCCGGCGATTGCCAGTTTCGTGGGCATGAACTTCACTGGTGCGTCCACTTACACTTCTCTCTCAGGAGTGCGCAAAGAGATGCGGGTGGCGGTCCCGATACAAGTGGGAGCCATGATTACCGGTCTCGGATTCTGGATTGCGGGGAGGTTCGCATGATGGCGACTGGTTTGCGCTATCTCCCTGATGTGGTTACGCTGCAACTCGATCCGGCGAAATGCAATGGCTGCAAGCTGTGTGTCGAAGTCTGTCCTCACGCCGTTTTCGCGGTCGAGAGCAAAGTTGCTCGGATTGTTGACCGTGACGCCTGTATGGAATGCGGCGCTTGCGCCCGTAACTGCGAGCCGGGAGCGCTAACAGTAGACTCCGGCGTCGGATGCGCGTCAGCGATCATCTACGGCGCGTTGACAAAAAGCGAACCGATCTGCGGTTGCGATAATACGAACTCAGACTGCTGCGGATAGGATTTGGTGTAAGTGGCTGCCCCGTCAACAGATAAGCATGTGCTGGTGATAGGCGGCGCGGGTTACATCGGCTCAGTTCTTACCGGAATGCTTCTTGATCAGGGCTACCGTGTTCGAGTGCTGGATGCGCTGTTGTACGACAATGCGGCTGCCGTCGGTCATCTTTTGGCTCGGCCGGGGTTCTCTTTCGTGCATGGGGATTTCTGTCAAGAGTCCGATCTGACATCTGCGATGGAGGGGGTAACCGATGTCGTTCTTCTGGCGGCGCTGGTGGGCGATCCGGTGTGTCGCAAGTATCCCGACCTGGCGCGGCGGATCAACGAGACCGGGACACTCGATCTGATTGACCGGTTGCAGCGGTTTGGCATCCGGCGATTTATCTTCATGTCCACTTGCAGCAATTATGGCCTCCGGCGGAGTGATGCTCTGGCCACTGAAGAGAGCGAGTTGAATCCGCAGTCACTGTATGCCGAGACCAAAGTGAGGGTGGAGCGTCGACTACTTCAATCACCCGGGGAGTTCGAATCCTGTGTGACCATTCTTCGTTCCGCAACAGCGTACGGACTTTCGCCTCGGATGCGTTTTGATCTGACGGTTAACGAGTTCACGCGAGAGTTGGCGCTCGGTCATGAACTGCTTGTGTACGATGCAGATACATGGCGACCCTACTGCCATGTGGAGGACATCTGCACAGCTATTCTATTGGTTCTTGATGCCGAGGTTGCGGCCGTGCAAGGTCAAGTGTTCAACGTTGGTACGAGCGCAGAAAACCTTACAAAAGAGATGATAATTGCCCTGTTGTGTGCCATGACGCCTGGTGCTAAGATCCGATGTCAGGCTGATTCAGTGGATCCCCGGGACTATCGCGTTTCGTTTGAGAAGATTGCCACACGATTGGGTTTCTATGCCGGTCACACGGTCGTCCAATTCGCACGGGAGTTGATTGCGGCTGTTCATGCCGGGCGGTACCGTGATGTGGAGTCCAATTTGAACTTCCACATCAATCGTGCCCCTCGTCCGTTGCGACCATAACTTATTGTGGCGCAGTTTATTGATTCTGTTCTTATACTCTTTGAACGGTAGCTCCATGAGGCATGTCACCTGAGCAGCGAAAGTCAAAAGTGTGCTTGGCCGTGCTCCTCAGTGTGTTGAGCATGCGTTACATCAGTGAAGGATGCGACCCTCGGTGTGAATATGGTCGAGAATTGTGCTGCTGTGCGCTTCATAATCCCGCGTAAAGTCCGATATATGTTGAGAATGCGCCTTGTTAGTTTTTTCTTTTTTTTGGTTGACTTGTCGCCATAATATGAACTCATAGGATTATGTAAAGCATAGGATCAGGGTGCCTGGATTGCACCTAATGAACGTCAAGGAGAGGACGCATGCTTTGTTTTGCTAATTCGAGTCGATCAGACCATTCTGATTATTTCCAAGATAAACATACCAGCATCAATGCAAGAAGGAGTACGGGTATGAAACCAAGAGCAGTACTTGCTGTCCTGGTGCTTCTTTGTGTCGGCGCTACCGTTGCATGGGGCGCCACCACAGGGGCAATCAGCGGCATGGTAACAGACGCCCAGACCGGTGAGGCGGTGGTCGGAGTCACCGTCATGGTTGTGGGCACGAGCCTGGGGGCGTCCACCGACGCTGATGGCCGGTACATGATCATCAACGTCCCGGTCGGTACCTACATGGTGCAATTCAGCTCCGTAGGTTACGGTTCGGTGGAAGTCTCGAACGTGTCAGTGTCAGTCGACCTGACCACCTATCAGTCGCAGACGCTCAGTTCGCAGGCGACCGACATCGGCAAGACCATCCAGGTTATTGCCGAGCGCAAGCTGGTGATCGAAGACAAGACCAGCACTGTCAACATCGTCACGCGCGACGAACTGTTGGCGATGCCCACTCGCGGCTTTGAGCAAGTGGTGGGTATTCAGAATAGCGTTGTTCGGATGAACTCCAGTCAGGATACACGCCAGCGCGGTTTCCGCCCGGCAGTCGGTAACGCCCCTGAAATCAACATGCGCGGCGGCCGGCCGTCGGAAGTGGCTTACTACGTCGACGGCTTTTCACAGCAGGATCCGCTGACTGGTTTATCGACTGCTAATATCAATAACAATGCCATCAAAGAGGTGTCAGTCACATCCGGTGCCTTTTCTGCCGAGTATGGCCACGTGGCCTCGGGTATTGTCAACGTCACCACCAACTCCGGTTCCGACAAGTATTCCGGCAACGTTGAGGTGGTGAGTGACAATTTGGCCGGCGAGTTGGGCTACGACTCTTTTGACCAGAACTGGTATTCGGCTGATTTGTCGGGACCGATACCGGGGATTGATAAAGGCTATTTCTTTTTCTCGGGTGAGAGACGCTATCTTGGCGACCGCCAGCCGTCCTCCAAGACCTACGACATCTTTACTGAATTCGGACTGGCTGATAATCTTGACAAACCCTGGCGGAAGCCAGCCAACAGCTTGAAGGGCTGGTCTTATCAAGGTAAACTCGATTTTGATATCTCGCCGACTTTCAAGCTGGGCCTTAGCGGTAACGGGTCGATTGACCAGTGGCAACGCTACATTCACAACTATATGAACCCGGAATTTCCGGAACAGGTCAAGCACAGCCCGTACTATGATGACCGCAACCTTGGTCTCAATGCCAAGATAACGCATACCCTGAGCAGCAAAACGTTCTATACCTTGAGCGCTTCCTATTTCAAGGTGACCCGCCTGTACGTCGATGGCGTTCTCAGGGACGACTACGCTGCCTACCGTCGCGATATCGACAACCCGGAACAGGATCAGTTCCAGTTGTTCCAGGAAGGCAACGTAACATGGGCGAGCCAAGTGGACACGACCATTGAGGTCGGATCACCGCAAGACGTAATAGTCCGCTATGATCCGTCATACTTTGATCAGTTCGAAGATCGTTTTTCGTCATATCTTGGCGCTAAGGGAATGCTGACACACCAGCTTTCGACCAGCAATACAGTGACGACCGGATTCGATTTCCAGTATCACACGCTGCGATTCTTCCAGGATCTGGTACCGACCAACAGGGCAGGGTTTGCCAATCGAAATGTCAACTACTTTGGTTTTGACAGCGTTGGCAACGTCAGCGACCCAAGCGGTTTCGTGAACAGCACCAAGCACCCGATCAACCTTGGGGTCTTCGTTCAGGACCGCCTGGAATATCGCGGTCTGATCGTCCAGGCCGGACTTCGGTTCGACTTTTTCGACTACAAGAGCAAGCGTTTCCGCGACCCCCATCGGCCGTTTGATCCGGACCATACCGGCCTAAATGTTCTGGATGAAAGCGATTTTGAAGCCTCGAAGAAGTTCACGCGTCTTTCTCCGCGCCTCGGCCTTTCGTTCCCGATCAGCGATCGGACTCAGATGCATATCAATTACGGAATCTTCTACCAGCGTCCTGACCTGAACAACCTGTATTCCGGTCTGAATTTTACCCACGCGCGTATCGGCGCCGGGTCATACTATCCCCACCCGTCTTCGAACCTGGAACCGGAGACGACCACTCAGTACGAAGTTGGCATGACTCATCAACTGGGTGATTACACGGCTTTTGATCTTACGGCCTATTACAAGGACGTGAAAGACCTCACCCAGATCTCCAATGTGTCTCCGTCTGTGCCGTTCTTTTATGACGTTTATGACAACGTCGACTACGGCACAATTAAGGGTGTCGATTTCAGCCTGAACATGCGTCGAACTCGCAATATCAGCATGAGCCTCAAGTACTCATTGAGCTACGCTACCGGTACCGGCTCGTATGCCCAGAGCACTTACAACATCGCCTGGAAGGAACCGACGGCGATGCCTAAGCGTACGAATCCACTGGACTACGACCAGCGGCACACTATTATCGGCATGTTCGATATCCGCAGCCAGGACCGCGAAGGTCCAAAGCTCGGGGATACTTATCTGCTTCAAAACACCGGGCTGAACATCCTGATGCAAGCCGGCAGTGGCACTCCTTACACGCCCATGGCGCCGTACGACGCGGTGGCTATTAAGTCGGTGCAGCAAACACCGACCGGGCCGATCAACTCGGCTCATTTGCCCTGGACGTTCTCGGTTGACTTCAAACTCGAGCGGACTTTCAAGGTAGGCGCCTATAAGTTGGTTCCGTACCTCTGGGTCAAGAACCTGCTTGACTATGAGAACGTGATTGCCGTGTACGAAGGTACCGGAGAAGCTGCCTCGACCGGATATCTTGAGACCCCCGAGGGAATGCAGCGGTCCACGAGCACAGTCGTTTCCAACCCCCATACGGGAGCACTTTCTGGTGAGAGTTTTGCATATCGGTATGATCTGCTGCAAAACAACCCGACCAACTATATGTACCCGCGAATGATTATGGCGGGTCTGCGGATGTCATTTTAGGACTGAGTGAGGAGAGTAGATATGAAGCTAAAACTCTTGACATGTTTGCTGGTTCTCCTTGTCGGTGTGCCACTGATGGCAGTGCCGCCGGCACGGAAATCGGCGCAGAGTACG
>Ga0315276_10007463_pt1 | contig 10131 bp, 6 predicted proteins | sample YL17G05_0_MG_FD_204542 | JGI IMG/M metagenome (GOLD analysis project Ga0315276, IMG submission 204542) | Sediment microbial communities from Yellowstone Lake, YNP, Wyoming, USA - YL17G05_0 | ecosystem: Environmental > Aquatic > Freshwater > Lake > Sediment | place: USA: Wyoming | collected... | reverse complement strand
TGGTATTCCAAACTGGACGCGGGGTGACCGCAAAGAATTCGTATTGGGCTCTGTCAAAGCAACACCGGAAACCAAAATCAGTGTATTGGGACAGAATGATTTGGTCGTTGAATACCGGAATGAAACAGACGCTAAGTCAAGATTTATCCAGAAGGAAGATGGGCTTCATATTTCAGTGGTGCGGGCACAACGTATTTACAACAACAGCAAATGGCCTAATCCGATTACAGTTAAGATTGAAAATGTTGTCCCTGCCCTTGACCCGCCTGTAGTTGAAACTGTAAAAGCTGTTACTACTGAAAATAAGGTTTCTCTTAAAGGCAAACTTATTAAAAAAGGTGATGTGGGTTTAGTAAAAGTGGGTTTTGAATACCGACCCTATGCTGGATTTGTGGAAAACCTTTACAGCACCGTTTGGGAGACCACCCAATTTGTGGAAGTGTCAAATGAAGGAGATTTCTCAATTGAACCCAAAGATCTTAAAAAAGATATCCAATACGAATTCCGTGCTGTTGTAGTTCATCCCCGAATGAAAATTTACGGTGATCTCAAACGATTTTAATTGGTTTGTAAAATATTTTAGAAATGAAAAAATATGTTATTCTGATAACGGTGATCCTACTGTCTGTTTTCACAGCAAGATCACAAAGTCAAGCAGTTGAGCAAAAAGGGGCTCAAAAATTCATAACCGTTGAGGCACAAAGAAGGCATGGTGGCGGGCCAACAGCCACCTACTCCCCGTACCAGCCGTTTCAGACGCGTACTGTTGATCTTTTGCCTGGATATCAACCATCAAATTCGGTCGAGACGAGTAAATACGGTGGTTGGCTGAAGCATCGCGTCAAGGCTTCAGGGTTCAACTGGGTTGAGAAAATCGGTGACCGTTGGTGGTGCATGGACCCCGAAGGCTACATGTTTTTCAATGTTGCGCTCAACAGCATAGCGATGGGTAAATCTGATCGAAATGAAAAGGCAGTATTGGATAAATTTGGTTCCTCTGCTGAGTGGATCAAACAAACGCTTGGCATGTTGGAAGAGAATGGCTTTAACTGCGCCGGTTCCTGGTCTGACTATAAAGCAATTATCGAAGCCAATAAAACGGCTAAACGACCTTTTGCCTACACGATTAATCTGAATTTCATGAGCAGTTATGGACGAGAGAGAGGCGGAACCTTTCAGCAACCTGGTCATACCGGATATCCCAACGATGCGATTTTTGTATTTGATCCCGGTTTTGAAACTTTCTGCGACCGACATGCCCAACAGCTTGCAGCCTACAAAAATGACCCGAGCCTGTTTGGCTATTTTTCTGACAATGAGATGCCCTTTAAGTTTAAAGCGCTGGATAACTATCTTTCTCTTCCTGAGAAAGAGGCAGGAAACAAAGCTGCGGTTCTATGGATGAAAGAGCAGGGTATTACCAAAGATCAAATTACGGACAAGCACCGCGAAGCCTTTATGGCGCTGGTTGGAGAGAAGTATTTTTCCATCATATCCAATGCCATCAGGAAACAGGATCCCAATCATATGTACATCGGTGCAAGGTTCTACAGTGATGAAAAGAACCATGAAACATTTATGCGAACAGCCGGCAAATACCTGGATATTGTCTCCAACAATTATTACAATTACTGGACGCCCGATTCAACTCAAATGGCGAACTGGACCAAATGGACAGGCAAACCCTTTATGGTAACTGAATATTACACCAAAGGAGAGGATTCCGGAATGCCCAATCAAAGTGGGGCCGGTTGGATCGTCAAGACACAACGGGATCGGGGTTTGTTCTATCAGAATTACAACCTGGCACTGCTGGAGTCTAAAAATTGTGTTGGGTGGCACTATTTCAAATACCAGGATAACGATCCCACGGCAAAAGGTGCGGATCAGTCTAATACAGACGCCAATAAGGGTATTGTGAACAATTATTATGAGGTATGGAAACCTATGATGGAGCTGATGAGACAGATCAACACGCAGGTATACAGCTTGATTGAATATTTTGATAAAAAATAAGAGCCTACTCCGAAAAGTAAAAAAACCCAAATCTCTTGGAAGGGGACTTTGAAGAGTTCATTGATTTTCAACTTCCTTACCCCTGACCCCTGAAGGGGAACTCGTTGAAAATCAATGAACTCAGACTTTTCGCAGTGGACTAAAATAAGAAAATAATAAGATCTTCAATCAAATCCTTGATAAAATGAATAAGAGCAACACTGGTAAATATTTGAAAACGCTTCTTCTCCTGATATTGTTCGGTGTCGGGATCTCCTCTTTTTCGTATGCTGAGGATAAAAACTTGTTGCAATTTCAGGTGACAACTACCGCTCATTCCATTTCAATCGAAGCAAACAATTCAACGAATTTTTCATCGCCAAACGTTGAATTGCAGATTAAATCTCTCTCCAATCAACAAATTCTGTGGGAAGGCAAGCCGGAAGTGATTTTGAAGGAAGGAAAATTGGTTGTTAAAAAGGAGAATCTCCAGCCGGTATTGTGGGCGCCAACACAACCTCAGCTTTATAGTTTAACCATCACTGTTTCCGACAAAGGAAACTTTCATCAAAAGTCCGTCTTTCGAATAGGTTTTCGTGATTTTGAAACCAAAAACGGGCAAATATTTCTCAACGGCCATCCGCTCTTTTTGCGTGGTATTGCCATCAATCCTCCTGGACGTGGAATACCGGATGAAGTTGAGACGAGCAGACAATTTGCTCAAGAATACGTTCGTTTTATGAAAAGTATTAACGTCAATATCATCCGGATTCCCGACGACCAAACCTGGTACGATGTCTGTGATGAGTTGGGAATGCTGGTCTTTGGCGGAAACTATTCGGCAGTTGTGGATGGCCAGAGTCCTCCGACCGACTACGAAAAAGCGGTCGCCTGGTACCGCGACGTGAAGTTTGGGCCGATCATGCATCATCCCTCCCTCGTTATCTATGCACTCACCAACGAAGTTCCCTTTGACGGGGAGATCGCCCAAAAATGGGTTCAATTTCTCGATTACGCCTTTTCCAAATTGCGGCTTTGGGATCCTACCCGCCTCTACATTGGCAACGCTGGATATGGATTGGGAAAATCAGGTGATATCTGTGACCTGCATCGTTATTGGGGCTGGTACTACGCCTCTCCTTTTACATTTTTGAACATCAGGGACTACGAGCAGATCACCTTTCCTGATAAGGTACAACCACTCACTTTTACTGAATGCGTTGGCAATTATACGGGTCCCGACGGTAGGTACAACCTGACGCCAGACCATAAAAATCCGGTATCCCAGCAAAACTGGACCGGACATGCGCCACAGGATCAACAAGCTCAGCTGGCTGATGAACATCAATGCTTCACCTTCAAACAGGCTACTGAATTACTCAGGAGGCTGAGACGAATCAATACGGAGTCGTCAGGTGTCTTCCCATTTACCATCCTGTTCAGAAACTGGCATACCATTTCCACATTTACCGATATGGTAGCAAAACCTGTTGCCTGGCAGGCAAAATTGTCCTATTCTCCCGTTTTACTAAGCTGGGAGAACTGGCAAACACAGGTCTATGCAGGGTCAAGAGTCTCTCCCGTGGCGCACATCATCAACGATGCCGACGATTTCTCTGACCTCAAAAATGTAACGATGGTGGTGAGAATACTGGACAAGGCCTATACCCACTTCGCCGAGGAGACGATCAAATTACCGGACATTCCTTACTATGGCATCCATTCTGAAAAGGTGAGTATCAAATTGCCCGATTATCTCTTCGAGGGGCAATATCAGCTGGAGGGCGTTGTCTATGCCGGTGCCAAGGAGGTATCCAGAAATGTATCCAATATATGGATTGCAAGAAAGACTCAGAAACAGGCATCAGCCACTTCTGTCATCAAATTGTATGACCCCAAAGGAGTTACAGCCGAGGCTTTCCGCAAAAACGGCATCTCCTTTCAATTGGTCAGCAACGCTGCCGGGTTGAAAAGAGGAGAGTGCTTCGCCATTGGTGAAAATGCTGCGGATCTCACCCTGTCAAAAGAGGGTACCTCCCTTAAAATGGCCATAGAAAATGGAGCCAGAATGGTCGTTCTGAGACAGGATTCACTGCACCAACCATTTATCAAAAACATCTTGCCTGTTGTGGTGACCTTTCCAAAAATGAACATCGATGATCCCGTTTATCCTTCGCCACCGAGACCTTCACGCAACTCATTCAACGTGAACCCAGAACGCCCCGATCATCCCGTGTTCAAAGGTATCTCCAGAAGTGGACTGAGGGTCTGGAGCGACTATACCGGCTTCATTGAGACCATGCCCGGCTTTCCGGCTATTTATCCAGTCACGGATGGCTTCGTACTTGCAGAAAAAAAAGATGCCGGGAAAACGGCCATTCTGGCCGATTACAGTGTTGGACTGGAAGGCATTGCACTGGCAGAGATTTTTCATGGCAAGGGTTCTGTGATGCTATCCGGCTTCGACCTTGTCAACAGGGCTAACATAGATCCTGTGGCAGATCGGTTGCTTGGAAACATGATGTCCTATATGTGTGGCACAGAACCTCATGTGAATCACCTGCTCGTTGAAGCGCCAATACTTTGGGGAGAGTATGAAACTGAAAAAGGCATGATTATTGGGGTATACAACGGCCTAATGATCAGCTCGGTACCTGCTCTTTTTGGATCATATGAAAAATTGCCGCTCATCCTTCACAAGGAAGGTCATCTTCTGGCAGAAAAAGGTGGTGGCTGGAACAATGCTGCAGGCAAACAATATGTGCCATATGGACGGAGAATGTTTGGACCCTATTTCCACAAGGATTTTGGAGGGGTCCCTGAACCAATCAATGCCGAAAGTTCTACCGGAGAAGGTTTCTTCTGTTGCAGGGTGCCGGCAGGTACCCAATTGATGACAACCATCGTATGGAATCCTTCCAAAGAAATTCTGCCGGTAAGCGTAAAAATTAACGAAGCACTTATTTCAGATGTTCGAGTTCAACCAGGTGAATACAAGGTAATTGAAAGCGCTGTTCCTGTCAATGCTACAGATCTCAAAGTCTCTTTAAGTGGAAGCAGAACCCTTGTTATCCTTCAGACAAGCTTTAACTAAAATTGCGTATGGTAAGCGATCTGAAGAATAGAACAAAACTGCGGAAATTTCTTTTTTGATTGACTTATTCCAGATTAAGTGAATATACAGAATATATTTATTGGACTATTGTTTATTGCTATCGGAGCCTTCGCTTCAGGTAGCTTTGCGATTCCTTTCGGAAAAATTAAGGGCTGGAAGTGGGAATCTTACTGGCTGGTTTACAGTATTAGTGCGTATATTATTTTCCCTCTCTTTGCCTGTCTTATTTTTGCTCCGGGATTCCTGAGCATCTATAAAAACGTTCCGAATAATGTATTAATGAGAGTTTTTCTTCTTGGAGCAATTTATGGGATAGGTAACCTCTCATTCGGTTTGTCACTCAGGTATCTTGGCATTTCTCTGGGGTACGCTTTATCACTTGGGCTGATGCTGGCTATCGGAACACTTATTCCACCACTTCTCGACGGACGGCTTGAAATAATGATTGAAAGCTCTGGTGGCAACCTCCTGATTGCCGGAGTCCTGGTCTCTTGTCTGGGCATCGCTCTTTCCGGGTGGGCGGGATTTACTAAAGACAAAATTATTTCCGATAGCGAGAAGAAGAAGAGTATTTCCGAGTTCAACCTGATCAATGGGATACTTGCCGCAATACTTGTCGGTATTACAGGGTCAGCCATGTCGCTTGGTTTTGAGCAGGGAATACCTTTAGCGGACTACGCTGCAAAATCGGGTGTCGACACCCTGTTCATCACAATGCCTGTCATGCTTCTTCTCCTTTCCGGAACTATGGTGACAACACTTATCTGGTGTATATGGCTGGGCTTCAGAAACAATTCTATAATGGATTATTTACGGAGCAGATCTTCCTCTGAACTGGCATTCAATTATTTATTTGCCGGCATGGCAGGATTGCTCTGGTTCAGCCAGTTCATCCTGTACGGCATGGGAAGATCAAAGATGGGGAAGTTTACTTTTACTTCGTGGGGGATACTCATGGCACTCACTATAGTTTTTGCAACAATCTGGGGTATCTACAGGAAAGAATGGAAGGGCGCTCCGGTTAAAACTTATATCATAATGATAATCTCAATGATCATTATTATTGGATCTTCCTTTTTGATAGGGATAAGCGGTTCACTTTGAATATTTTAAACTGACATATGATATGAATTCCCGTGAAAGAGTACTGGCTGCCATAAGTCACTTGCAACCCGACAGAGTACCTGTAGATATGGGAGCGACTCCGAGTTCAGGAATATCAGCAATAGCGTACAGTAACCTGATCAGCCATTTAGGACGAACCGATCTGCCCGTTTGGATATATGATGTTGTTCAGCAATTGGCTCAGCCCGATATGTCGGTTTTAAACAAATTCGGAATTGATGTTCTGGACATTGGACGGACTTTTAATGAATCTGCAGATGACTGGTACCAGATAAAACTGGCAAACAGTGCTTCTGCATGGTATCCGAAGTGGTACCATCCGGTTAAGCAAAATGACGGTTCCTGGCTGACCTATGATGATGATGGAATCAGGATACTGTCTAAAATGCCGGTCGGTGCAACATTCTTTGACCAGACATACTTCCCTTATGTCGATGGTTATCCTTCTGAATATTCTGAGCTGGATGCGGAAATGAACCGTATAATGTGGGCCAGGCATGCACACAGTCCATGGGACCATGCCCGGGAAGATGATTTCTGGGTAAAGCTCCGGGATAAGACAATCCATTTGCGAAATAACACCGACAAAGCCTTGGTGGTGGTATGTGGCTGTAACCTTTTTGAATGGGGGACATTCCTTCGACGGATGGACAACTTCCTGATGGACCTTATGTGCGACCAGTACAATGTGGAAAGGCTGCTTGATGAATTACTGAAGAGACATCTGGCAACACTGGAAAAAGTTTGCAATGCGGTCGGCGATATTGCTGATATAATCCGTTTTGGCGATGATCTGGGAATGACTTCAGGACCCTTTATGCCTCCGGAAATATACAGACAGCTCTTTAAGCCCCGGCATAAAATATTATGTGATTATGTAAAAACTCACAGCAGCATGCATACCTTTATCCATTCATGTGGCTCCATATCCTTGCTGATGCCTGACCTTATTGATGCCGGTATTGAAATATTCAATCCTGTTCAGACCAATGCTTTCGGGATGGAACCTGAATTCCTGAAAAGGGAATTCGGAAAGGATTGTACTTTCTGGGGCGGAGGAGTGGAAACTGTTGGTACCCTTAACGGGAACGATCAGTCGAAAATACGGGACCAGGTGTTTGAAAGAATGGAGATTTTTTCAGAAGGGGGAGGATTCATTTTCAATACAGTACATAATATTCTGCCGGATGTTCCTCCTCAGAATATTATCACAATGTTCAATGCTGTTACAGAGTTCAATAATCACTAATAATACTTTAATCATTATCAGAAAAATCAGTTCCTATGAAAAAAACACTTCTGTTAATCCTGATCATGGCACTATTTGTACTGCAACAGTGTCAGACTCCTCAAACTAAAGAGGAGCGTCTTGAATGGTGGAAAGATGCACGGTTCGGAATGTTCATCCATTGGGGACCGGTAAGTATCAAAGGCACGGAAATAGGCTGGTCAAGGGGCAGGGAATGGAGTGTCGAAGAATATGATACCTTATACAAACAGTTCAATCCCATAAAATTCAACGCCCTTGAGTGGGTCCGGATTGCAAAGTCTGCAGGGATGAAATATATAGTCTTCACATCAAAACATCATGATGGATTTTGCATGTGGGACACAAAGTATACCGATTTTAATATCATGAATTCTCCCTTTAAGAGAGATGTGATGAAAGAACTCGCAGAGGCTTGCAGGAAAGAAGGCATGGCTCTGGGTTTTTACCATTCAACATGCGACTGGCACCATCCTGACTTTCCCCTGACAAGTCCCGGCGGAAGTGTTAAAAGAGAGGTCTCAAATCTCGACAGATATACAGAATACCTTAAGAATCAGTCAGTTGAGATAATAGAGAATTATGGGCCACTACTGGTGATGTGGTATGATGTGCCTCAGCAGTTTGATGCTGTCAGGGGACAAGGGGTTATAGACCATATCAGGAAAGTACAACCCGATATTATTGTTAATAACAGAACTGGAGCAAAGGGAGATTTTGACACGCCTGAACAGAGAGTAGGTAGTTTTAAGATTGACCGCCCCTGGGAAACATGCATGACAATAGGCCGTCAGTGGGCATGGAAACCCGATGATGAAGTTAAATCGCTGGAGCAGTGTCTTCACAATCTTATACGTTCAGCCGGCGGTGACGGAAACCTTCTCTTCAATGTTGGCCCCGGGCCTGATGGAACAATTGAACCTCTTCAGGTTGAAAGACTTAAGGAGATGGGTCAGTGGCTTGAAAAATATGGCTATTCGATCTACGGAACCCGTGGAGGTCCTTTTAAACCAACCGACTGGGGGGTGAGCACCCGGAAAGGTAATAAGGTGTTTCTTCATGTTCTGAGGTGGTCAGGCGGGTCACCCGTGATCACTTTACCTGATATTGGAATTCCGGTGAAAGAGGTCATAATTGCAGGCAGTGTGAAAACGAAGTTTGCAAAGAAAAACAATGACTTTGCGATAATTCTTGAAGAAAAACTGATTCAACCTGTAAATACGATCATTGAAATTGAATATGAAAGCAACGTAATGGATGTAATTCCAACGGACATCAGACCGCACTCTGTTTCTTTCATGAAGAGTGTAACCGCATCATCAAATGTTAAGCCTTCATGGATCAACCATGAATGGGTGGATATTAAATCCGTGAACAACGGCGAATGGTCAGGCAGCTTCTGGAAAGCGGCTGAGGACGATATAGAACCCTGGATTGAGGTCGACCTCGGAAAAACAGAAAGTATCAGACAAGTTGTTTTGTACGAAAGCGGATCGAATATCTCGTCATATGAACTCCAATGCAAAGAGGGTGACAACTGGAAAACAATTCATACCGGAACTGAAATAGGCCCAAAGTCAGAGGTTAACATAGGTATAGCAGATATCCGGGTAATGAGGCTTGTAATAAAATCCTTCACTGGTACTCCGGGAATTTATGAAATGATGCTCTTCAATTGAACACTAGCAGATATTAGTCAGTTCAGAATGAGAGTATGATTTAAAAGTATTTAAAATGATAAGATTTGGACAGATAATAGGGGTGAGACCGGAAGATTTTGAAAGGTATAAAAAGTTCCATGCGGCAGTATGGCCGGAGGTTCTTGATACGATTAAAAAATGTAATATCAGGAATTATTCGATTTTCCATAAAGACAACAGGCTTTTTGCATATTTTGAATATACCGGCAATGATTTTGCTGCTGACATGGCTAAAATGGCTGAAGATAAGAAAACTCAGGAGTGGTGGGCTATTATGGAACCAATGCAAGATCCGGTAGCTATGCGGGCCAAAGGTGAATGGTGGGCAAATATGGAAGAGGTATTTCATTTGGATTGATCCTGAAATTTGCCTTTAAAAATAATTGTTAACATGGGATAGGTATATCCAAGTGTAAAAATCTTCGTATTATAATATATTGATTATTAGAGATATAATAGTGCAAAAATTAGGTTTTTAGAAAACTAATAAATATACTTTCTTCAAGCAACAGCATCGAAAGAAAAGTTTTTTGAGGTTCTCTTGACTTAACCACATTGATAAGTAAATTGTAAATGTTATAGTTTCAAGTAATCCATAAAAAAATTAAGTAACATGAATGAAATATTAAGCAAACTGGCCCAATGTGTTGAAGTTGGAAAAATTGATAAGGCTTGTCCCTATCCGCCGAATATGAAAGATCAGGATGGTGCATCTGAATTAACAAAAAAAGCACTTGACACTGGGATAAAACCAACAGATATTCTCGAAAATGCCTTAATTCCTGCAATGGCTGTTGTAGGTAATAAGTTCAGCAGAAACGAGATATATGTACCTCAGATGTTAATGTCGGCAAAGGCAATGCATGGAGCAATGGTCCATATCAAACCTTATTTTCTGTCAGGTGAAACAAAAAGAAAAGGAACATTTA
>Ga0315276_10007462_pt1 | contig 10131 bp, 4 predicted proteins | sample YL17G05_0_MG_FD_204542 | JGI IMG/M metagenome (GOLD analysis project Ga0315276, IMG submission 204542) | Sediment microbial communities from Yellowstone Lake, YNP, Wyoming, USA - YL17G05_0 | ecosystem: Environmental > Aquatic > Freshwater > Lake > Sediment | place: USA: Wyoming | collected... | reverse complement strand
GTCGAAATCGACGGCCAGAAGCTGCGCCGGCCGCGCGGCTGGGATAAGGCGCGCTGGAACAATTCCGACCGCACGCCTGTCGACCGCGGCATCACCTCGGACTGGTTCCACGTCCTCGACTCGAGCTGGACGGCGCTCCTCATGCTGCGCTGGCACCAGGAACTCGAAAAGGACGCCCGGCTCCTCGATTATGCCCGAACTTACGGCGAGCGCCTGATCACGCTCCAGGACGCCGAAGGCTTTTTCCCCGGCTGGCTCCACCCGGAGACGCACGCGCCCGGCCCGGTCATGAACCAGACGCCCGAGACGAGCCTGAGCGTGACGTTCCTCTTGAAGCTGGCCGAGGTGACGGGCGAGGCGAAATACCGGGAGGCGGCCCTGCGGGCCATGGACGCCGTCCTCGCCGGGATCGTGCCGCAGGGACTGTGGCTGGACTTCGAGACCTACTGGTCCTGCTGCGGCTGGGGCCGGGAGGAATATTTGGGGCGGAAGATCGAGCGCAACGCCATGCACAAGCAGAACACCTTCTCCATGTTCTGGACGGCGGAGGCGCTCTTGGCGGCCTACCGGGCGACCGGCCGCGCGTCCTATCTCGAATGGGGGCGCCGGACGCTCGACGAGCTGTCGATGGCCCAGCAGGTCTGGCAGCCGCCTTTCATCTACGTCCCGGCGCTCGGCGGGTTCGGCGTGATGAACGCCGACGGCGAGTGGAACGACTCGCGCGAGACGCTCTTCGCCGAGCTCTTCCTCGACTACTCGCGGGAGACGGACGAGCCGGCCTATTTCGAGCGGGGAGTGGCCGCGCTCAAGTCGGGCTTCGTCATGATGTACTGCCCGGAGAACCCCGCGGTCAAGGCCATGTGGGAGAAGGTCTATCCGTGGTTCGGGCCGGCCGACTACGGCTTCACCATGGAGAACTACGGCCACGGCGGCCGGACGAGCCCCGAGGGCGAGGGCATGGGCGTTTTTACGATCTACGATTGGGGCAACGGCGCCGCGGCCGAGGCGGCCATGCGCATCCTCGACCATTATCCTGTTGCTTGGCTTCCATAAAATATTTAATATAATGGAATTCGGCTTTTTCCCAGCTAAAATCGCGATTTAAGCGCGAAAAAGAACATGAAAAATCATTTATCTATAATTAAATCAATAAGAAGCGGCAGCCAAGCTACGGCAATCGTCGTCTGCGGCCTTCTGGCGGCATGCGCCAAGTCTTCGCTCCCGCCGGCTCAGGCGCTTGGACAGCCCCTCATCGGCATCGAGGAACTCACGCGTCTCGACCTCCTGCCGCGCCTCAAGCAATCCGTCAAGGTCGGCCTCGTCTCGAGCTACGACCGCAGCGGCGGCAACGACGACGGCTTCTCCGGCAAGTACTCCTTCATCCGGAAGGAGGCCGGCGGCCTCGTCCTCGCCGACCTCGAGGGCCCCGGCGTCATCTATCGCATCCACACGCCCACGCCGACCGGCGATGTCGTCGAATTCATTTTCGACGGCGAAACCGCGCCGCGCATCAGCCTGAAGATGACGGACCTCTTCGAAGGCACCCACGCGCCGTTCCTCGCCCCTCTCGTCGTGTCGGGCGCAGGCGGCCACATCTCCTACGTCCCGCTGACCTACCGGAGATCCTGCAAGATCCTGGTCAAGGCCGACACGTTCCAGTTCTACGACATCAACTACGCCACGTATCCGCCGGACTTCGACCTGCCGACCTACGAGAACCCGCCCTCACCCGAATTCCTCCGGCATGTCGAGAGCGCCGCGAAGCTCTTCACCCGGACGGGTTCCGATATCACCGACGCTCTCCTCCCGCCGGGAGCGGTCTTGTCCAGGAAGACCGTCCAAGCGTCGCTCGCGCCCGGCGGCGCCGTGACCCTGTTCAAGACATCCGGTCCCGGGCGTATCCTCGGCCTCAAGCTCGGGCCCTCGTCCGCCTTCGCCGGCGGCGCGAGAGACATTCTCGTCCGCATGTACTGGGACGGCGCGCCGGAGCCGGCCGTCGACTGCCCCGTCGGCGACCTATTCGGCTACAGCTTCGGCGACCCCGCGGTCCGCTCGCTTCTCCTCGGCACGGCGGACGACGGCACGAACTACATCTACTTCCCGATGCCCTTCGAGCGCTCGGCCCGCATCGAGCTCGTCTCGGAGAGGGCCGGCGGACCTTCCGTCGAGGTCCGGGCCGAGGTCGTCCACGCGACCGTCGGCAAGGCCGCCGACGAGGGCCGCTTTTACGCCCGCTGGCGCCGGGAAAGCCCGTGCGCCGAGGGCCGGCCTTACACCTACTTGCGAACGACCGGCCGGGGCCACGTCGTCGGCGCGATCCTCCAGGCCCAAGGCCTCGAGACAGGAAGCACGGGCTTCTTCGAGGGCGACGACCGGGCCGTCATCGACGGCGAGCTGGCCGTCCCGGGGACCGGCTCGGAGGACTCGTTCAACGGCGGCTGGTACGACGTCCCCGGCCGCTGGGAGAAGCGGACCTCGCTCCCGCTCAGCGGCTGTCTCGATTACAAGAAACCCCTGGCCAGGACGGGCGGCTACCGTTTCCTCCTGACCGATTCCTACGCGTATGCGAAGAGCATCGACTACACCATCGAGCACGGCCCCGAAGGGAACGCCGTCCCGACCGACTACGCGAGCGTGGTCTTTTTCTACTCCCAGGACCCGCCCCCGTCCGGCCCGCCCATGCCGCCCGCGGCCGAACGCCGCGTCGCGGGCCTCGACCGGATCGTCTTCGTCCCCGGCTGGAACGTCCCCATCCATACGACGTCGCTCCAGAACGCCGTGTGGACCAAGCTCTCTTCGACCGTCGGAAAGGGCCGGGTCCGCTATTTCTCGGTCAAAACGACGGGGGAGGACGTCTTCGGCCCGCACCACGTCTCGTTCATCTGCGACCTGCCGGAGGCCGGACGTTACAGGATCTCGGTCAAGGCCGTCCTCGGGCCCGACCAGGGCATCCTGCGGCTGTTCGAGCGCGACAAGCCGGCGGGGGAGGCCGTGAACCTCTACGCGGCCGAGAGGGCCATAAGCGACGCCCTGCCCCTCGGGGTTTTCGAGATGAGCAGGGGCGACAACGTGATCTACCTGCACCTCACCGGCGCCGACCCGCGCTCCAAGGGGCTCGGGCTCGACCTCGCCGAGATCATTTTCGAAAGAGTGAGATGATAAAGGAGGAATTCATGAAAACCCGCACCCTCGGAACCGCTCTGGCCGCGCTGGCCATCCTGATGGTCTTGATCGCCGTTCCTTCGGGCCCCTCGCCCGCCTCGGCGCAGACAGCCCCCGCTTTGGCCAAGGCCCTTTCCGCCGAGGACGCCGCCTGGGTCGATAAGACCCTGGCCGGCTTGACGCTCGAGAAAAAGATCGGCCAGATCGTCTGTTCCGACATCGTCGGGGGCTACATCGCCGCGGACGACCCGCGCCTCGCCAAATGGCTCGCGCTCGCCCGCGACAACGGCCTGGGCATGTTCGTCTTCTACGGCGGGACGCCGCGCGACGTCGCCCACGTCCTCAACCGTCTCCAAAAAGCGGCCGATATCCCGCTCCTCATCTCCGCCGATTTCGAAGGCGGCCCGGGCCAGCAGGTGACGGGGGCGAGCGAATATCCGGCCAACATGGCCTTCGCCGCCGCCCGCTCCGAGGACCTCATGTACAGGGCGGCCGCGGCCGCCGCCGTCGAGGGCCGGGCCATGGGCATCCATCTGACCTATACGCCCGTCGTCGACATCGCCTGGCGCCCCGACAACCCGGCCGAGAGCGTCCGCTCCTTCGGCGGCGACCTGGCCCTGCTCGGGCGCATGGTCAGGGCCTACGTCCGCGGCTACCACGACAACGGCATGCTGACCTCGGCCAAGCACTTCCCCGGCCGCGGCGACGTCGAGAATATGCCGTCGAATCCCGGCTGGGCCTGGATCAATAAGCCCGCGAAAGACGTCGAGGCCCAGGAGTTCCGGGCCTTCAAACATGGGATCGACGCCGGCGTCGATTTCGTCATGACCGAGCACATCGCCGTGCCCTCCGTCACCGGCGGCTCCGAGCTCCCGGCGAGCGTCGAAAAAAAGCTGGTCACGGACTGGCTCAAGGGCAAGCTCGGCTTCAAGGGCGTCGTGACCTCGGACGACCTCTGGTACGACAACGTTATCAACCGCTTCGGCGCCGAGGACGTGGCCGTCAAGGCCTTCGAGGCGGGCCACGACGTCATCCTCAAGCCGAAGAACCCGGCCGCGGCGATCGCCGCCCTGGCTGCCGCGGTCCGTTCGGGCCGCATCCCCGAAAGCCGGGTCGACGAGGCCGCCCGCAAGATCCTGACCTTGAAAGCCCGGCTCGGCCTCCACGAGAACCGCTTCGTCGACGAATCGCGTGTCGGGGAGTTCGTCGGCACGGCGGCCCATCAGGCCATCGTCCAGGAGGTCGCCGACAAGTCGCTGACCCTTCTCAAGAACGACAAGGTCCTGCCGCTCCGCGCCGCAGCCCCGGGCGGCCCAGCGCCCAAGCTCGTCAACGTCAACGTCCAGAAGGTCGACGGCGATCCCATGCCGGCGGCCCTTTCGGCGAAACTCGCCGCCGCCTTCCCCGGGACGCCGAGCTTCACCCTGCGCCCCGACATGGACGCGCGCTATTACGAGACGGCCATGAAGGCGGTCGCCGGCGCCGACCTCGTCGTGCTGTCGCTCTTCGTCCCGAGGAACAGGATGGGCGACGCGGCGCCCTTCCGCGAGGCCGACCTGGCCTTCCTCTTAAAGGTCATCGCCGCCAAGCCCAACGCCGTCGTGGCCATGTCTTACGGCAATTCGCAGCTCATCCGCAAGATCCCGATGGTCCCGGCCTTCCTGGTGGGCTATGGCGAACGGGGCTGGTTCGGGAACCAGGCCGTCTACTTCGACTCGTTCATCAAGGCCCTCAAGGGCGAGCTCAAGCCCGGCGGCCGGCTCCCGGTCGCGGTCAGCAAGGAGTACCCGATCGGCAGCGGGCGCTAATTTCCCTCCGGCCGCATCCGGAGCATGACGACGCCGTGGCGGGCGACGTAGGCCGTGATCGAGTCTTTGTGGACCCCGAGGTCCTTCTGACGCCAGAGATCGCGGACCCTTTGTCCGCCCTGGACGCCGACGTCGTTCCAGAGGGCGGTGACTTCGGCCACGCCTTCGCCGCGGTTGAAGAGCCCGACGGCCTTGGACCCGTCCTCGAGCTCCCTGACCCAGACTTCGAGGTCGCCGTTCTTCGCGACGCGCTTTCCCGGCTTTCCGAGCGGGTCCTGGTCGACGTCGATGACCTCGTCGTTCGTCAGCAGGCCCAGCGTGAAGTCGTCGAGGCGGGTGATGTCGCCGCTGAAGATAAGCGGCGCCGCGACGAGCGCCCAGAGCGAAACGTGGGCGTACTGCTCGTTCGGCGTGAGCGGGGTCATGGCCGTGCCGCCTTTCCAGTCGCTCAGATAACCGAGCAGAAGGTAGTCCGGGTCGTTCCAGTGGCCCGGGCCGCCGTAGCGGTGGAGCTCGTTCTTGGAGTAGACGTCGAAGCCGTCGCGGAAGAGCGCGGCCGGGATGCCCTCGAACGAGCCGCCCAGGTCGCCGGCGGTCCGCCAGCTGTTCCCCCCGACCTCGGCGCCCCATTCCCAGACGTTGCCCATGCCGTACTGGCAGAGGTTGAGGACGATGTCGCGCGGCTGCTTGGCCAGGATGGCGCTCGCGAGCCGGTAAGGCTTCTGAAGCTCCTCGACGCTCTTGTCCTTGGCCACGCCGTTGTAGGAGCACCAGTCGTACTTCAGGAAGTCGTAGCCCCATTCGACGAAGCGGCGGACGTCCTGCTCCTCGTGCTGCCAGGCCGCGACGTGGCCGGCGCAGGTGTAAGGCCCGGGCGAGGTGTAGATGCCCGCCTTGAGGCCCTTGGCGTGGATGTAGTCGGTGAGGCCCTTCATGTCGGGGAAGCGCCCGTTGGAGTTGATCATGCCCATGGCGTCGCGCGCCTCGCCCAGGAGGGACGGGTCCTTCGCGTCCGGCCGGATCGACCAGCAGTCGTCGATGTTGACGTACTGGTAGCCGTGGTCGATCATGCCGCTCGAGACCATGGCGTCGGCGGCGGCGCGCATGATCGCGTCCGTGACGTTGTTCTCCCAGACGTACCAGCTGTTCCAGCCCATGTGCGGGGTGAGGGCCAGGGTGTCGCCGCAGACGATCTTGAAGCCGCGCTCGGCCGTGCCGAGGCGGTTCGTCGCTTTGAACGTGACGGCGTGTTCGCCGCGGGCTGCGAGTGTCCCCGTGATCTGTCCGGTGGCCGTGTCGAGCGCGAGCCCTTCGGGCAGGCCCTCGACGGCGAAGGTCATCGGCCGCTCGCCCGTGGCCGGGATGGTGAAGAGGAAGGGAGACCCCGGCCTGACGCCGAAGATCCGGGCGCCGTTGATGCGCGGCTCGGGCCCGGGCTTGGGCGTGAGGGCCATTCTCTCCTCGGCGGCGAGGGGGGCCGCAAACGGTGCGATCGCCGCGAACGCGAGCGCGCCCACGGCCAGGGTCAGGACAAGCAGGCGGGATGTTCGTTTCATGAGCCGTTCCTCCTAATAATTCTCTATATCGTCACAACAATTGCGAACATTATTGTCCGCCGAGCCGGACAAGTAAAGAGGGGGTCAAACCTACGGCCGGGAGCGGATTCTGAGGAGCGACCAACAGAAGTGTGGTGGAGTGGCTCGGAGCCACACTTCTGGGAAATATCTGAATATAGCTGATTAATGCGCAAAAGGTAGGTTTGACCCCCTCTTCGCTTGACTTCGATGGGCGGTCAACCTATCCTTGCGGTCATGACAGGAGTTGAAACCATGAAAAAAAGCCGTCATCGCGCCTGGATGTTCCTGCCGCTTCTTTTGGCCGTGGCCATCGTCGCCGCCGCCCCTCAGACTCAAGTCAAGAATCCCTACGCCCCGGACACTCCCGAACCGGGCTCGGTCGAAGCGATCGCGAAATTCACGACCGAGGCCCGCTTCGGCAATCCCTGGGTGGCCTACGTGCCGGCGTCCGACACGGTCGTCTCGCCGACCAAGTACCTCGGCCACGTCGTCGGGGCCGCGGGAGAGCTTTCGTCGACGGCCAAGATCTACGGCTACTTCCGCAAGCTCGCCGAGACCTCGCCGCGCGTCCGCGTCGAAACGATCGGCAAAAGCGAAGAGGGGAGGGACTTCCTCCTCGTCGCCGTCGCCGACGAGGCCGGCATCCGCGACCTGGCCCGCCTCAAGGAGGCGACCGCCGCGCTCGCCGACCCCCGAAAAACTACGCCGGAGGCCGCCGAGGCCATCATCGCCTCGGCCCGCCCCATCTTTTATTTTAACGCCGGGCTGCACTCGACCGAGCTCGGCAGCCCGGAGATGGTCATGGAGATGGCCTACCGCCTGGCCGTGTCCGAACAGCCGATGATCCGCAAGATCCGGAGCGAGGTCATCGTCATCATCAACCCGGTCTCCGAGCCCGACGGCCGCGACAAGCAGGTCGACTGGTTCTACCGCTACCTCAAGGGCAAGACCGATTTTGACAACCTGCCGCCGACCTCGCCGCCCTACTGGGGCTTTTACGTCTTTCACGACAACAACCGCGATTCGCACCAGGAGGCGCTCCAGCTGTCCAAGGCCGTCAGCCGGATGTTTTTCGATTACCATCCGACGGTCGTCCACGACCTGCACGAGTCGATCCCGCTGCTCCAGACCTGGAACGGCACGGGGCCGTTCAACCTCAACATCGATCCCATCCTCCTCAACGAATGGTTCGCCATGTCGCTCGCGGAGGTTGGGGCCCTGACGTCGGCGGGCATGCCCGGAGTTTGGACATGGGGCTTCAGCGACGGCTGGGAGCACGTCTTCCTCGACTCGATCGGCGTCAACCACAACAGCATCGGCCGCGGCTACGAGACCTACGGCAGCGGCACGGCCGAAACCGTCGAGCGCATCATCCGGCCGAACGAAGAGCGCTATGCCGGGCGACCGGTGACGAGCCAGGAATGGTACCGGCCCATGCCGCCGCCGCGCAAGTTCCTCTGGTCGCTCCGCAACAACACGAACTACATGGAGAGCGGCTGTCTGGCCGCCCTCGATTACACGGCCAAGAACGCCAAGGAGATGCTCCGCGATTTCTACCGCAAGGGCTACAACTCCTGGCAGAAGGGCGTCAAAGGCGGCCCATACGCCTTCGCCATCCCCGCCGACCAGGGCGACCGGCGCCGCGTCGCCGACATGGTCGAGCTCTTGCTCGCGCACCGCATCGAGGTCTCGCGGGCGGCCGCGCCGTTCAAAGTGACGGAAGGGGAGTTCCCGGCCGGGACGTACGTCGTCCGGCTCGACCAGCCCTACCGGGGCTATGCCGCCGACCTGCTCTCGCCCCAGGCCTTCCCGCCCGACGCCCCCTTCGAGCCTTACGATGACGTGTCCTGGTCGCTGCCCGTCCACTACGGCCTCGAAGCCAAGCGCATCGACGATGCTAAGATCGCGGAGGCGCAGCTCTCGCCGCTCCAGCCCGGGTTCGACGTCCCGGCCGGCGCGGTCAATGCTTCATCCGGGCCCGTCTTCCTGCTCAAGGACACGGGCCAGGAGAGCGTGCTCGCCCTCCGCAGCCGCCTGGCCGCCTTCCGCGTCGAGATCGCTGAGAAGGCGTTCAAGTCCGGCGACAAGGATTATCCCGCCGGATCCTGGATCATGGCGGACCAGAAGGGGCTCGGCGACGCGGTCAAAAAGGCCTCGGCCGAACTGGCCCTTGATTTCGAAAGCGCCGCGGCCGTCCCCGACGTCGCGCGGCACGAATCCAAGGTGCCGCGCCTGGCCGTCTGGCACACGTGGGCCGACACGGAGGCCGTCGGCTGGGTCCGTTTCGTCCTCGATCGGGAAAAAGTCCCGTATTCTTACATCCGCGATGAGGACATCCGGGCGGGGCGCCTCAAAGACCGGTACGACGTCATCATCTTCGGCCACAACTATCTCGACCTGCAAGATCAGATCATGGGCATCGACAAAAAGTACGGCCCGATGGCCTACACCAAGACCAAAGAGACGCCCAACCTCGGCGTCCCCGATGCGTCCGCCGACATCACCGGCGGCATCGGCTGGGCCGGCATGGCCCGGCTCGAGGAGTATCTGAACGCCGGCGGTGTGCTCGTGACGCTCGGCAACGGCTCGGCCATCGCCCTCCAGGGCGGCCTCGTCCGGGACGTCTTCCGAAGGGGCGGAGCCGTGTTCACGCCGGGCTCGGAGCTCAAGGCCAAGTTCACGCGGCCCGACCATCCGATCGCTTACGGCATGACGGAAACGACGTCGATCTTCCGGTCGATGCTGCCCGTCTACGACATCGCCAGGTCGGGGCGGGGAGGGGTCGTCCTCCAGTGGGGGACGAAGCTCAGGGCCGAGGACCGGGAAGAGGAGAAGCCGGACGAAGCGTTGACGAAGGAAGCGAAAGAAGCCAAAGAAACGGCGAAGAAAGCCGAGGTCAAGATGCTCGTCAGCGGCGCCATCAAAGGCGAGGACGAGCTCGAGGGGCGGCCGGCGATCCTCGACCTGCCGGCCGGCAAGGGCCGGGTCGTCGCGTTCCTCTTCAACCCGGTCCACCGGGACCTCAACCGCTCGGACCACCGCATGCTTTGGAACGCGATCCTCAATTGGAACGCCCTGCCACCGGTTGAGAAGTAGCTGATCAAGAGGGGGTCAAACCTACCTTTTGCTGCAAAAGGTAGGTTTGACCCCATCCATATAGGAGGTACGACGAACCATGATCAAACACGCCGCGATCATCTTCATTATCGGGCTGGCGCTCCTGCCCGCGATGTCCTGCAAGAAAGACGCGCCGGACGCGCCCGAAGCCGTAGCGGCCGCCGCCGCCAACGCGGACAACCCGTTCTTCAAACCCTACGGAACGCCTTTCGACGTCCCGCCGTTCGACCTCATCAAGACCGAGCATTTCCTGCCGGCCATCGAGGAGGGCATCCGGCGCGAGCAGGCCGAAGTCGACGCCATCGTCGACAACCCCAAGCCGCCGACGTTCGAGAACACCGTCGCCGCCCTCGACCACACCGGGATCTTCCTGTCCGAGGCGAACGGGGTCTTAAGCGCCCTCCAGAGCGCGAACACCAACAAGGACCTCCAGGCCCTGGCCCGTCAGACGGCGCCCATGCTGGCGT
>Ga0315276_10007461_pt1 | contig 10132 bp, 7 predicted proteins | sample YL17G05_0_MG_FD_204542 | JGI IMG/M metagenome (GOLD analysis project Ga0315276, IMG submission 204542) | Sediment microbial communities from Yellowstone Lake, YNP, Wyoming, USA - YL17G05_0 | ecosystem: Environmental > Aquatic > Freshwater > Lake > Sediment | place: USA: Wyoming | collected... | reverse complement strand
AAGAGCGAACTACGAGACAGTCTGGCGCAGCATCCTCCGCTGGGGAATCACCGGGCCTGCGCCTTGGACGACGTGATCCGCGTGTACTCCACCAGCGGGACCACCGGGAATCCCACCTACATCGGGCTCACCACTCACGACCGCGACGTCTGGAGAGAGATGGCCTGCCGCGCCATGTGGACCGGCGGCATGCGCCCGGAGCACGTGGTGCCTCTGCCCATCGGCACTTTCTTCATCGCAGCGTCGTATGGCGAAGCCATCGAGCACCTGGGAGCCATGCTGGTGCCGGTCGGCGTCGGCGCGACCGACCGCTTCCTGGGCGCGGTCCGCAACCTGTCGGCCGACTTCGTGCTCTCCACGGCCTCGTTCCCTCTCTACCTCGTCGACTACTGCGAGGGCAAGGGAATCGACAGCCGGGCTCTTGGCATCAAGGGTTTCTTCGTGGGCGGTGAGCCCGGCGGCGGCATACCGCAGGTGCGACGTCGGATCGAGGACGCCTTCGGATGCACCGTGCGCGAGTGCATGGGCAACGGTGACATGCTGGGCCTCATGTGGGCGGAGTGCGACGAGGGGCCGGGCATGCACTTCATCGCCCAGGGAGCCTGCCATCCCGAGATCATCGACCCGGAGACCGGGGAGTCCCTCGAGATCCGCACGGGACTCACGGGCGAGCTGGTCTATACCTCACTCGATCGCGAGTGCCAGGCGCTGGTCCGCTTCCGCACCCGCGACCACGTGCTGGTGGTGCGCACCGAGTGCGGCTGCGGTCGCACGGGGTTCGCCCTCTCGTGCATCGGCCGCACCGACGACATGCTCATCGTCTCCGGAGTCAACGTGTACCCGGCGGCGGTACGCGACGTGATCGGGGCGTTCCAACCCCGGATCACGGGTGAGTTGGTGATCGAGCTCCACGAGAAGCCGCCCACGGTCAAACCGCCCATGAAGATACGGGTAGAGCACGGCCCCGACCCCGGCGACCTGGCCGGTCTCAAGAAGCAGATCGAAGGACTGCTGCGCGAGAAGCTGATCTTCCCCTCGGATGTGATGCTGGTCCCGCCGGGGAGCCTACCCAAGTTCGAGTACAAGGCCAAGCTTACTGAGAAGCACTACAAGGATTAGGAGGCACGAGGATGAACGTGATGCAGATGTTCGACCTGACCGACCAAGTCGCGGTGATCACCGGGGCCGCGAATGGTCTGGGCTATGTGATTGCCGAAGCCATGGCCGAGGCAGGCGCCCACGTAGTGTGCGGCGATATCGATGTGGACGGGAACGAGAGGACGGCCGAGCGCGTGCGCGACCTGGGCAGGAGCGCTCTTGCCGTGCCGTGCGACGTTACGAAGGAAGCCGATGTGGCTGCCCTGTTTCAACGGGCAGACAAGGAGTTCGGCCGGGTGGACATCGCGTTTGCCAATGCGGGCATCGCCGATCCCGTGCCGGCTCCCCTGCACGAGTATCAGACCGAGCATTGGAATGCCGTGCTGGCGGTTAACCTTCAGGGCGTGTTCTTCACTGATCGCGAGGCTCTGAAGATCATGGTGCGTCAGAAGAGCGGGAAGCTCGTTAATGTCGCCTCGATGTGGGGCATGGCCGGAGCGTCCAGCGTGTTCCCCATCCCGGCATACAACGCCACCAAGGGCGCGGTCGTGAATCTCACACGGGAGTTGGCGTTGCAGTATGCGACGCACAACATCCAGGTCAACGCCATCTGCCCGGGGTTCTTCCGGACTCGGCTTGCCAATGGTGCCTATGACGATCCGGACTTCGTCGCGGCGATCACGGCTTTCACGCCCATGGCTCGGGTAGCGGAGGCGGAGGAGATGAAGGGTACGGCCCTGTATCTGGCTTCGGCAGCTTCGAGCTACACTACCGGTCTGATGCTCGTAACCGATGGTGGTTGCATGGCCAAGTAGCTAAGTCGGCCTCGGTCGCGTATGCCGGCGCAGGCGGGTCACTAAGGACTCTACAGCCGCAAGGCGTTCTTCAACTCGGGGAGCGCCCGCCGCGACACGGGAACATCCCGCAACCGTCCGGCCCTTAGGCGTAACTCGTACTTGGAGGGGCTGACCACCTCGATCTTCTCGATCATGCGCAGGTTGATGATGTAGGAGCGGTGCACGCGCAAGAAAGGCGGGTTCGGCAGGAGCCCTTCCAGTTCGGCGAGCGAGTAGCTGCTCGAGAGCAGGGACTCAGTGGTGGTGTGCACCCGGCAGTATTGGCGCTCGGCTTCGAAGACCGCAATGTCTTCAAGGGGCAGGAGCTTTATCGTGTCGGCCGTGTGCCGCACCGGGAAGAGGTCGATGAGGCCTCTGCGTGGGGGGACGACATTGGCTTCCACCGCGTAGAAGAACTCCAGCAGATGCGCCATTGCCAGACCGAAGCGTTGGGGCGGCACGGGCTTCAACAAGTAGTCGTGGGCCGCTACCTCGAAGGCCCGCAGGGCGAACTCCTCGTAGGCGGTCACGAAGATGATGTACGGCCGCGGGTGAAGATGACTGGCAGTCTCCGCGACCGCGATGCCGTTGTCGCCGGGCAGGTTGACGTCCAGGAACAAGATGTCGAAGGACTGCTGGCACAGCAATCGGGCGGCCTCGACGGCGTTCCCGGCCTCCGCCGTCACCTCTATCATGGGGAACGATCGCAGCAGATGGCGTATCTCGCTGCGGGCGAAAGGCTCGTCGTCAACGACCAGAGCTGTCAGCGTGCGCAACGTCCCTCCTCGTGCCCGTGTCCGAATCGGGTCGCGTCGCGGGTAGGGAGACGATCAGTTTGAGCCCTGGGGCCCCGTTCTCGACGGTCAGACTCCCGTGGTCGCCGGGGAGTCCCTGCAGCCGGCGCCTGGTAGTGCGGATGCCCACGCCCTCGCGGAGATCGTTGGTCTCGTCAAGAAGTTCGGCAAACTCGGCGTCACTCAGTCCGTGCCCGTCGTCCTCCACCTCGATCTTCAGACTCCGTCCAAGGAGGTGCGCGCGCACGATGATATGGATGCGGCTCTCCCGCAGGCCGTGGATGATGCAGTTCTCCACCAGGGGCTGAAGGATGAGGACGGGGACCATGCAGCGCATCGTCTCGGAGTCGACCTCTTCGTGGTAGCTGATCACGTCAGGGAAGCGGATGCTCTCGATCTCGAGATACTCGCGCACGAGGGCCAGCTCTTCCTGCAGTGTGATGAACTCCGTGCGAATGCGGAACGTACGCCGGAGCAGAGAGCTGAGCCGCAGCACCACGGTCCTGGCTACTTGCGGGTCTACGACGCACGCGGAGCTGATCGTGTTGAGGACGTTGAAGATGAAGTGCGGGTGTATCTGCGCCTTCAGCGCGCGCATCTGCGCCTCGGTCGCCATCTGCCGTTGCACTTCGACCTCGTTCAACTCCAACTGGGTGGAGAGCAGGCGGGACAGGCCTTCGGCAAGAGTCCGGTCCTCCCTGCTGATGGCGCCCGGGGCTGTGCGGTAGAACTTCATCGTGCCCGCCGACTTCCCCGACACGACCAACGGCGCTATCACCCCACAGGCCAGCCGGCAGCCCGGGTGGGCACAGCGGATCTCGTCCGGGCCTCGTGCGACGGCAACCCGCATGTCGCGTAAGGCGGTGCGGGTGGCCTCGGTCGCGGCGGGGTCGCCCACGAGGTGGTGATCGGCCTCCGCGCCCTCGAAAGCCAAGATGCGTTCGGTGTCGGTGATGGCGATCGCGTCGAAGTCGAGCTCGCGGAAGAGCACGCGCACCAAATCGCCTGCCGACGCCGGGCTGAGACCCGTTTTGAGGATTGGCAGCGAGGACTCGACGATGGCGAGTATGGTCAGGGCGAGCCGATCGTTCCCATCGCCTGCCGCGAGTGCTGGTGGCCGTGAGAGTGCCGGCTGCGGGGCCGCCGGTCGTGCGGGCAGTGTTAAGGCCGCTGCCATCGCGATGGCCGCGAGAAGAGTCATGGCGAGATAGCTGTTCGAAGCCCCCCGAGCTACGAGGAAGAGCCCGACCAGGATAGCTCCGACGACGACGAACATCGTCCAACGGCCACTCGGCGTCTGCCACCAACCCTGCGGCGTGGCGCGAACCTTCCGCATAAGCCCCCCGACGAATGCGATCGATGCTGGAACAGGTGGTCTCCCCGGCCCAGACATTCTACCGCATGGGTCCGGACGCCAGGACATGCCGAGTTCACGGCGGAGTCTGGGGCCGTGAGAGTCGCCCGTCTACGCCAGCCCCAGCAGCCGGGCCCCCGTCCCCCACAGCACCTTGCGCGCCCCTTCGGGTCCGAACACCTCCCGTATGCCCGCGATATTGGCCCGCACGGAGGGCAGCCCCGGGAAGTCGGAGCCGAAGATCATCTTGTCCACCAGCCGGTCGAGGTCGGGGAAGTAACGAGTCAGATTACGTGGAGGCAGGCCCGACAGCTCAAGGTAGACGTTGTCGTGCAGCGTGGCCAACAGGGCGGCTTCGGCGTACCAGACGCCCCGGCCGGCGTGCGCGAGCAAGATGGGCAGGTGGGGGAAGTCGACCGCCACGTCGTCGAGCAGCAGGGGGTCGCCGTACTTGAGCTTCGTTCCGGGGATGCGCGAGAGGCCGGTGTGGAAGGTGCAGGGCAGCCCCAGCTCCTCAGCGCGGGCGTAGAGCGGGTACATGCAGCGGTCGTTCGGATAGAAGTGTTGATAGGGCGGCAGGAACTTCAGGCCCTTGACCTGCCCGCGCTCGCGGAGCCGATCCAAGCGTTCCACAAGGTCGGTTTCCAGGAAGGGATTGATCGACACGAACGCATGCAGACGCGGGGCCCCAGCGCAGTAGTCGATGACCCATTCGCTCGTGATCGTGCCGGTCGTGATCGGCGCCTCCTCGGCCAGGACGACTGCGTGGTCCACGCCTTCCTCGTCGAGCACGCGGCGCAGGTGCGCGGGGTCCGCGAAGGCGTCGGCTTCCGCGAAGAGGGCGGGGTTGGCCGTCTCCACGTAGGCGGCCGCGCCCGGCGACCAGACAGCGGGCGTCAGCGTGTGCACGTGCATATCGAGGATCGGATGCTGGGCTGCGGGCGCGGTGTCCCTCATGCGGGGAGTGTAGCACCGGGTCGGCTCCGGCCGACGCAGGCTCTGCCGGTCACGCCGGGCTGGGGCGCTATCTCGGGCCGGATGCCCGTGCGGGCGTGGCCGCCCGCGTGCGCTCGACGAAACCCACCATGGCCTTCCAGGCTCTTCCGCTCTCCACCGCCGCCCGCGCCACCTGGACTCCCTCGCCGATCGACGCGGCCCGGCCGGCGAGGTGGATCGCCGCCCCCGCGTTCAGAAGCACGATGTCAAGGGGCGCGCCCGGCTCCCCGGCGAGGATCCGTTTTGTGATCTCGGCGTTCTTGGCCGGATCGCCCCCGGCCAGATCTTTGAGCGGCCAGCGTGGTAGATCGAAGTCCTCGGGAGCCACTGTGGTCGGTGATCCTACGACGCCGTCGCGCAGTTCCACCAATGTGGTAGGACCGGAGATCGAGATCTCGTCCAGGCCATCCTCGCCGTGGGCGAGGATGGCATGTTCGGAGCCCAGCCGGCGTAGCGCCTCGGCCAGAGTGGCCAGGTATCGGGCGTCACTCACTCCGGTGAGCTGGCGCTTGACCCCGGCGGGGTTCAGGATAGGGGCGATGAAGTTGAAGACGGTGCGCATGTTGAGGGTGCGTCGCATGGGGACCATATGGCGGATGGGCTTGTAGTGAAGAGGGGCGAACATGAACCCCATGCCCACGTCGCGCACGCAGTCGGCTACCGCGGCCGGCGGCAGGTCGATGCGGGCTCCCAAGGCCTGGAGCAGGTCGGCCGACCCGGCGTGCGACGTCTGTCCCCGACTGCCGTGCTTGGCGATGCGCACACCGGCTCCCGCCGCGACGAACGCCGCCGTGGTCGAGATGTTGAAGGTGGCCAGTCGGTCGCCGCCGGTGCTGACGATGTCCACGAGGGGTTCGGTACCGTCGATGCGGACCGGGGTGCCATAGGCGCGCATGGTGCGGGCAAACCCGTATATCTCCTCACCGGTCTCCCCCTTCGTGCGCAGCCCCATGAGCAACGCCCCGGCCTGGACGTCGCTCACCTGGCCCTCCACGATCAGTTCGAGTACCCGCGAAGCCAGATCGGCATCGAGGTCACGGCGCTCGGCCAGCTGGTCCAGCACCCGCGACACCAGGGGCACGGCGATCGCGTCCAGCGATTTGGCCCGGCTGACCAGCAGGTCGTAGAAGAGGTCTACAAGCTCCGGATGGGTGGCGATGGCCTGCTCGATCTGGTGCCGCCGGTACTCCTGGAAGTACTCGGGGGCCACGCCCAGAGTCTCGGCCATGGCCTGGATGGCATCGGGCTTGAGCGTCCGTTCGCCGCAGATCTGCTTGCGCAGCGTCTCATACTCCCAGCCGTCGACGCGTTTGAAGAACGCGCGCAAGTTCACCCGTGCCTCGGGATCCCCGCGCTCCTGCCGCAGGAGATGAGCCAGGGCGTCGGCGAAGGATTCCTGCGTGTAGTCGACCCGCTGGTAGTGTGCGTCGCTGCTTGCGTCGATCATGTCGTCCCCAGCCTCGTCTCTTGCCAGTTTACTACGAAGCTGTAGGAATCACTACAGACATGTTGACATGTACTTGCCCGGGACATAGTGTGAAATGGAGTCGCGAGGCTCGCTGGTTGGCTGCGGCCTCTCTCTGCGGCCAGGTCGGGCGACCTGAGGACGGGCGGCGGCCTTGCGAGGTCAGACGTCGGGTGCGCCGAAGCGCTCCCCGCGTCGCGGTTTCGGTCAGAGTCGGATGAGCTGTCCGCGTGGGTAAGGGGGTGACGGAGGAGGGATTCGGGCGCAATCGCAGACGTCGGCCGGCCCGTGTCGGCCCGGCAGCTCACGTGCCAAGTCACGATGGAGAGAGGATGAGACATGCATAAGAAGTCAACCGGGTACCTGCTGGTGCTCGGGGTCGTCGCGCTGCTCGTCGTCGGCGTAGCGCTCGTCGGCTGCGGAGGCGGCGACGAGACCACGACGACTGCCGCACCCACCGCGACCACTGCGGGTGGCACCGAGACTACCGCCGCCCCGAGTTCCGACACGACCGCCGCGCCTGGCGGCACGCAAGTCACCGGCGACAAGTACACATTCGCCGAATCCAACCCGGTGGCATCCAATCAGCATCAGATGGCGTTCAGCTATGGCAAGCAGGAGATGTGCGGCCTCCTGGGTGCAGAGTTCATCACCGCCGACGCGAACATCACTCCGGCCAAGCAGGTAGCCGACATCGAGACGTTCATCCAGCAGAAGGTGGACGGCATCTCCAGCTGGACCCTGGATCAAGGCGCGGCCACGGCAGTGTACAAGAAGGCACAGGACGCGGGCATCAACGTGGTCACCGAGAACAGCCCCGGCGACTACGTGACCACAGTCTTCGCGCAAGAGCAGAACGTCACGAGCAAAGCCCAGAAAGACGCGGCTGAATGGTTCAGTTCGGTGTACCCAGGCGGCAAGATTCTGATCATCGGCGGGGAGCCGGTTCCCTACATCGTCTACGTTAGCCACAACATGGAGGTCGAAGCCGCGGCCGCCGGTCTGCAGATCCTGGAGCGCCAGGACAACATGCAGGATGATGCCGCAGGCTCTCAGAAGATCGTTGAGAGCCTCCTGACCAAGTACCCCGACGTGCAGTTTGTTTGGTGCTTCAACGACCGCAGTGCTTTGGGCGCCTCGGCCGCTCTGCGCGCAGCCGGCAAGAAGATCTACAACGCGGCCAGCCCGGAAGCCGGGGCAGTCATGGTGACCGGAATGAACGGGACACAAGAGGCGATCGAGGCGGTCCAGGCCGGGGTCATCTCGGCCACCTACAGCGGCGATTCCGAGCTGGTCGGCGCGGCTGAGATCGAAGAGCTGTACCGGATCAAGACCGGCCAGATGTCGGGAGACCAGATCCCCACAGTCATCGTGTGCCCGTACCACAGGATCGACGGCACCAACGTGTCCGAGGCCGTCATGCCGCTGGAGAACCCGATCCAGCTGAACATCCTCGACAAGTTCCTGAACTACAGCACCGATCCGACGACTATCGATGACTTCAACCAGTTCGTAGCCACTCTATAGTCGCTCAGACGCTTCGACAGCGGCGTCAGTTGAGGACCGGGCCGGACGCGGCCCGGTCCTCAACCCACAAGCAGGCAAGGCCCCCACAAGCGCGAGCCCTCGTGACTGTCACAGGCTCGGGGAGAAGTAGATGACCCAGGCTCCACTCGTTAGCATGCGCGGCATCACCAAGCGATTCCCGGGAGTGACGGCCTTGAACGGGGTCGACTTCGACCTCCTCCCGGGGGAGATCCACGCGCTGGTGGGCGAGAACGGCTCGGGGAAGTCCACACTCGTCAAGTGCCTCTACGGCTTCGTGCAGCCCGACGAAGGCGTCATCGAGATCAGCGGAGTCCCGACCGCCATCGATTCGGCCCACCGTGCCCGCCAGTTCGGCATCGTCGCGATCACCCAGGAGCTGACGCTGGCGCCCACCCTCACAGTGGCGGAGAACATCCTCATGGGGCGGCTGCCCCGAGGGAGGTTCGGGATCGACTGGGGCAAGGTGCGCCGGCAGGCGCGCGAAGCTCTCGACCAGACCGGGGCGGAGATCGACGAGAACGCGATCGTGGGCGATCTCTCGGTGGAGTTGCAGCAGGAAGTCGAGATCGCGCGGGCGGTCTCGGCGCGATCGCCGGTACTTGTCCTGGACGAGGCTACAAGCTCGCTCTCGGAGTTGGCCACGGCCAGACTCATGGCCAAACTGGAGCAATTGCGCTCTCAGGGAGTGGCCGTGATCTTCATCTCGCACCGCCTGCGGGAGGTGTTCCAGTGCGCGTCCCGCGCGACGGTGTTGCGGGACGGGCAGCTCGTGGCGACGTTGGACCTCGCGGGAGTGACTGAGTCGGAGTTGGTGACGAAGATGGTGGGCCGCACGATGGAGGACCTCTACGGCAAGCGGCACATCTCGAAGGGCGACGTGGTCCTCACGGTGCGCGATCTCTCTACCCTCGACGGGACCGTTCAGGGTGCCAGCCTCGATCTCCACGAAGGCGAGATCCTCGGGATCGCGGGCCTGGTTGGCTCGGGCAAGTCGGAGTTGGGGATGGCTATCTACGGTGCGCTGCCGTCTACCGGCGAGGTCCGCATGCTTGGCAAGCAGGTACGGCAGAACGATCCCCGCAACGGGATGGCGGCGGGCATGGGGTACGTGCCCGACGACCGCAAGAAGGATGCGCTGCTCCTTACCAGAGGGATCCGGCCAAACCTGTCTCTGCCCTGGATGCCGTTCCGGAAGTTCACCCGCTACGGCCTGCTCGATGTTCGAACCGAGAGGGCCATGGCGCGCAAGTCATGTAGCGACTTCGCCATCCGCGCGCCGTCCACCGAGTTCCCCGTGGTCCAGCTTTCGGGGGGTAACCAGCAGAAGGTCGTTCTCGCCCGCTGGTTCGCTCTCAGGCCCAAAGTGGTGATCCTCGCCGAACCCACACGTGGCATCGACGTCGGGGCCAAGAGCGAGATCTACGGGTTCATGCAGGACATGGCCGAACAAGGGACGGGGATCATCATGATCTCCTCGGAGATGCCCGAGCTCCTTGGAGTGGCTGACCGCATCCTGGTGATGTATCAAGGGCGGCTGTGCGGGGAGTTCGATCCGGGGGACTCCGGCGAAGAAGAGATCGCCCATGTGGTGTGCATAGGTGAGATGAAGGCTGCGGGGGTGTGTTGATGGCTGACTCGGGGGGGCCGGCGAAGGTCGTGGAGACTTCGACGCCCGGCGGGAGGAGACTCGGGTTCTTGCGCAGGCTGTCGATGGGGCGCGTGGCCGGAGCCTTGGGCGGCCTGATCGTGGTGACCATCTACCTGGCGGTCGCCAACGACCTGTTTCTGACCTGGGGCAACGTCATGAACATCTTCAGGGCCCAGTCCGTGATCTTCATCCTGGCCATCGGCATGACATTCGTCATCCTTACCGGGGGCCTGGATCTCTCGGTGGCCTCGGCCGCGGGTTTCGCCGGAATGATCTTGGGTCTCTCGTTCAAGGCCGGGATGACCCCCGTCCCGGCGATCATCCTGTGCGTCATCTCAGGCATCCTGCTGGGATTGCTTAACGGCGTTCTGGTCGGTGTGGTCCGCATCTCAC
>Ga0315276_10007459_pt1 | contig 10133 bp, 10 predicted proteins | sample YL17G05_0_MG_FD_204542 | JGI IMG/M metagenome (GOLD analysis project Ga0315276, IMG submission 204542) | Sediment microbial communities from Yellowstone Lake, YNP, Wyoming, USA - YL17G05_0 | ecosystem: Environmental > Aquatic > Freshwater > Lake > Sediment | place: USA: Wyoming | collected... | reverse complement strand
GCATCCTTGCTATTTCTAATAATTATATTATTATCCGCCCAATTAAAATAATTAATACCGCTGGTGGCAAAATTAATTCTTTCCATTGAAATATAATTTGGCGAACCATTACCAGCAAACCATCCAGATGAACAGTCAACTATATCAATCAGAGTATTACTAGCATTTCTTAATTCTATTTTTTCGCCATCGTTAATTAAAACGCCTGTATAAATTTGATCTGCTACAATATCAAAAACATTTTGATCGTTGGTTCTTTCTAAAAGATAAAATCCTTTACTAGAGATAATTGTTTTACCAGTGGATGTAGAAAAAGTAAAAGAGTGAACTGTTGTCCCGTGGCTCCAACTAAGAGTCCAATTGGTTAAATTAATTTCGTTTGAAGTATTATTATAAAGTTCGATCCATTCATCATTAGAACTTATTTTTGTTCCCATCCAACTAATTTCATTAATAACTACATCTAAAAGAAGTTCTTCTGGCTCTAATATCGAACTTAATGTTAAAGTTTGATTTTGAGCTTTTGGGGTTGGATTTTGAATTTCAAAATCATTCTGATTATTATCGGTATCAATATAACCTTGACTAGTAGTTGACCATTTTCTCCCTAAACTTTGGTCTGCTGTTGGATTTTGAAGAAACGGTAAACCCTCAACAAAAAAATCAGTACTCGTTCCCCAGCTTAAAGAATCAATTATGTTTTTATTTTTATCTAAAAGAGTAAGACTATTATTATCAGATAAGTTTTGACTACTGGTAATATCGGCAGAAATTTTAACAGAAGAAGCATAATTAGAGTTTGCCCAAAGAAAATAATTTTGAGATGAAATAAAGCTATTTTCTGGAAAAACTCGTACAGAATATTCTTTTCCTGTTGAACTTTTCTTTTTTAACTGAAAACCAGAAATATCTATATTATTAGCTGTTGGATTATAGAGTTCAATAAAGTCGTATCCAGAGGAGCTTGAGGTTTCAATTTGGATTTCACTTATTAAGATTTTAGGTAATAACTGTAAAGATGAAGATGATGATAATAATATAATTTCACTGTCTCCTTCACCACCTGATCCAAAATACTCATAATACTCAACACTATTCTCTATTTTTGGCGTACCTATTAAGTCCGTACTTGTTTGCCAGGTTAAATTAAACCTCCTTTCCATTGTCCTTTTTGAGTAATTATCTCCAGCTGGCCAATTTGGATCAGCAAATATTTCATCTTGAAGTTGGCATTTTTCGTCAAAAAGATACAATGCTTCATCTTTATTATTAAGAATGCCACTGTAAACTAAATCAGCTACTACTCCTTTTAATGAATTATCATCCATTCTTTCTAAAATATAAAAACTATTAGCAGGTATTTGTTCTCCATCATTAAAGATTATCTTTATTTTTTTTTCTTTATTCCAGAGCTGCCATTTTGATAAATTTATCGTTTCATTAGATAGGTTTTTTAATTCTATCCACTCATTATTTGATGAATTATTGGTTCCCATCCAAGCAATTTCATTAAAAATAATTTTATTTCTTCCTGGTATTCCTATTTTTTCACAAAAATTTATTTCTTTATTTTCATTTTTTTTTATTACTAATTCCTTTTCTAATTGTTCTTGTTCTTTTTGTTTTTCACTTTTATTTATAACTAGTTCTTCAACCTCTTGATTGATTACATCAATTTTTTCAGTAATATCATCTAATATTTCCTGAATTTCTCCTAAATTTACTTTTGATTTTACTTCTAGTTTATTTATATTAAATTTATCTTCTTCTATTTTAGGTTTAATTTCTACTAAATTATCTGCAACGGAAAACCGCTGAGAAGTTTGAGAATTTTCTACAAGGGCTGCTGGTAAAAAAGGATTAATTATTGAAGGGGCTGATTTTATTTTATTCCAAATACTACCAATAACATTAGGAATATTATAAATGTTTTCAGTTATATTAAACGATCTTGCTGTAATCGTGGTTATAATAATTTCTACTTCTTTAATTTTATTTTTTATTGGTTTTAATAAATTTTTTTCCCAAAAACTAAGTGGTTTTATTCCTAAATCTGGAATTGTTCCTGAGAAATTAATTTTAGTAGATGGCATATTAATCCACCTATAATTTCCCAATTCTGTTTTTTCTACCGTACCCTCAATCTCTACAATAAAAGGCGGTAATTTTCTACGAAGATCAGGCACAGATAAAGAGTATCCTACCCTAATTTTTGAAGCATCTGGAGCATCGATGGGACTTGGGGAATAAAATCCTATTTTAACTGTTCCACTTTTAATATCTAAGGGATAATAAACCATAATATATTGAAAGATAACTTCTTTTTCGTATCCTTCATAAGATGGATATATAAATTTTATAACTCCTGGTGCTATTTTAATTTCTTTTTGTAAAAGAGCATTAACTCCATATTCTATCGCACTATTAACACTTTCTCTTTCTAGCTCTTCGAGAATACCAGAAATATCTTTAATTAAAAATATTCTAGATATCTTTACGGTATAATTTATTATGTTTTTAATAACCTCTATGGGGGCATCAAATAAAAGATGATTTAATACTTCTATCCTTATAACTCTTAGAAGAATAACCGCTACGGCAATTTCTTCATCTGTAGCATAGGTAGAACTCCATAAGCTTATTGTTTCTTCTGTAAATATTTGTTTTAACGTATCAATTAGACTCTGGACATCTTTTTGATTAAGCTCGAGGTGTTTTTCTATTTCTTTTAAATTGGTGTCTTCAATATTATTTGCTAAAGAAAATTTTGGTAAAAATAAAAATATTACCACAGAAATTAACAAAAAAAAATATAAAAATCGCTTATTTAAAAGCATTTTTTATAAAAATATTAATAAATATTAAATTTTCTTTCTGTTTTTAAATTTAAAATTAAGACATTATCTAATATTTTATCTCAATAGCTCTCTTGATTTCCTGATATTTACCCACCGCTCCTATGCAATAATTACTGGCATTACAATTACTATCTTTTGCAATGCCATTATAACAAGTTGCGGCGGTATTGCTACAGCCTGCCGTAGATACAAACGAAGCATTATTGGGAAGAGTCTCTGAATAAGAAGGCGTATGAATAGGAATTTTAAATAAATCGTAAAGCTGTTTTTCGACTCCGCTGTCAGCAGCATAAAAAGAGGCGACCGAATATCCCATCTCCCCCATCATTTTTGTCTGCTGAACCGAAATGCTGTTAACCCCTAAAGCAATGGTAAAAATAACACTGGAAATGAGAATAATGAATAGCACTGAAATACCTTTTTGTTTTTTCATATTTGTATATCCAAATTTCTTTGGGAAATTGTAGTTTGAATTTTTATCTCCGGCTGAAGTTCTGCTTTTTGGCTTTTTACTCCTTTTACATCTAAATACAAAGTTACTTTCGGCTGTTCATTGTCGCTTTGATCCCAACTGTCAGTTGGTCCAATTTTGAAAAAAATCACGTCTAAATCATCCGACGTTAAAGGAAGGGTGACTGCTCTTGAACTTGCTTGCAGACGACGAGGGTTTGAAGTATTGTCCCAATAAAACTCCTGGCAGACATTGCGATAGTTAAGAAATTTTATGCCGCTGCCGTCTTTGGTAATTTCGTAATTCATGTCTTGGGTTATGCAAGTGCCGCTGATGTCTTTTTGCGCCATTCTTAAAGCCCTACTTATGTATTCCATGGAATAAGAAACATTATCTAAAAGCTGCTGGGTAAACAGAATTTTCTGCTGGACCTTGAGGGAATTGACAAAAAAACCAACTGGAGCAGCAATTATTATCATAAATATGGTTATTCCCACCATTATTTCTATAAGAGTATAACCTTTATTTTTCATGATTTTAAATAAAATTTTATTTATAGCCGTACCAATTATATAAATGCTCGGCAACCCTAACATTAACTGATCTGGTCTTTTCGGTCCATTCTATTCTTGATTCAACATATAAATCATCTGTGCTCCCGGGAGGAATAGTAATTGTAATTTTCCTTTTAAATTTTGTTTTTGTGTGTTCGGGAAGGGGCATATCGGGATAAAAGTAAAAACCATTTATTGTGTCAATATACAAATCTTTGCCAGGTGCCAAATAACCGCTCAGGGCCGAATCATTGTAGTCAGCCTCCCAAATCCCGGCCAACAAGCCGTCTCTCCAAGTAACCAAAGGGTCGGTTCTTTGTTTAAGCCAATTATTGTCGCGGATATTTCTGGCTATTTCCACCCCCTCCTGGGCAAGGTAATAAGCTATTATTTTTGAATGGGCGAGAGAAACCGCGCTAATAGTCTGCTGAATCAAAGCAAAGCTTCCTGAAACAATCATGGTAAAAATTGATATGGCTATGATTACTTCAATTAACGTAAAGCTTCTGTTTTTTTTCATTGCTATTGAATTTCAATAAGACCGATTGAATTAATGGAAACTGTTTTTTCCGTCTTGCTTCCGAAAAACACTGTGATAAAAGCTGTTGAGGCGTCAGGAAAAATTGTAATCTTGGGGTCGGGTGGAAAAAAGGTGACCGAAAGAGAATTATCTGTTGAGTATTTGGGATTAAGCATTCCTATTTTAATTCCTGATTCTAAAGCGATGTCTTTCATTTTTTCCGGATAAGGTTTGTTTATCTCTGCCTCTGAGCATTTATCTGCTCTGGGCGGATCATCTGCTGCATCATACTGCCCATTACCGTTACAATCAGCAAATAAAATATAGGAAGAGGAAGCTTCTTGAAAATAGAGTCCGTAGCCTCCTTTGGGGAAAAAAGTCGGGCCGATACCGCCCTCGAACTCAAGAGGAGTGGTCCGGGCAGACATAGATATTTCTTCGGCATTCCTTAAATCCTGAGATAATTTATAGATTGATCTGTCCAAAGCAAACTTGGAATTGGCTTCGTGAAAATTGGGAAAAGCTAAAACTGTCAAAATTAAAATTATGCTTATAACAACTACAATTTCAATTAAAGTAAAGCTGCGCATTTTGATTAATTATATCACAAAAACAATTCTTTTCCTATTTTTAAAATAAAAATTGCTCGGAAAAAATCCCGAGCAATTTTATCCTTATTGCTGTTATTTATTATTCAGATGGAGGAGGAGTTTCTTGCCAGCTGGGCGCAGGAAAAGTAACTGAAACGCTTTTCGTTAAAGGACAGGGCCCGTAAATATCTCCATCAACAACTTTAAGAGTAACCTGATAACCAGATAAATTGGGATCAGTATAGGTATGAGTCGGGTTCTGTAATCTGGAATGAGAAGTCCCATCATTAAAGTCCCAATCCCAAGACCTGCTTGCCGGTTTGCTGTCATAAAAAGTAGTCTGGTCTTGCAGCTGCATTAATTCTTTAGCCGAAGGCCTTGCGGGCGTCCATTCGAAGGCAGGTGAAGGATAGGCATGGAGAATGGTAGTAAAACCAGGACCGCTGGTTATTTCTGATTGATTATCATTATTATCCCAAACCGTTAATTCCCAACTATAAGTCGTATCAAAAGAGAGTTTGGTTGAACTATAAGACTGCGAAGCGCTTAGGCACCTGTCATCATGAGCATCATCACAACTTGTTTCTATTAAATCAGTTCCCTGATAAATCTTTATTCGATAAGCTTTTTGGCTGACTCCCGGCTCCCCTGAAAATTCCCATTTTAAACGAACTGGAGGATAAGATAGGCCGCAATACGTCGAATCAGGGTCAGTTGCTTCAAGATTCTTAACTTCAGGATTCATATTTAAAAGTTTTACTTTATAGCCCGGACAGTCCAAAGCATCCTGATTGCTACAATTAAAACTAACCCATCCAATTACGTCGCCGCCCCAGGCCCAACCCCGGAATTGTTTTGTAGTTAAATCTATGGTAACCGCGTATTTTGGCCCTAACTCGGCCGGGTCTTTACTGAATCTTATCCATCCGTCCCAACCGCCACTGAGATTTCCTGCTCCGCTGCCCGTGCACTTCGTTCCGCTCCAGAGACTATCCTTGCAGGCGCCTATTGCCCGAGCCCAGCCAAAAACCTGTTTATAAGTTGATGTCGGAGTGGTGGAATCGTCTTTTCCGCCGCAATTTGCATCAAGAAAACCATTTTTATTAGCATCACAAATACTGGTATTTAAATTATCAGTTTTGGCAATAAAAGCCCCTCCCCCGTTATATGGAGGCATTGGAGGCGTTCCCGCATCAGTACGTTTAAAAGCAATAAGGCCGATATTTTCCGACCAGACATAATCAGAAATATCTCCGGCAGGATTAATTTTCATACCATAAGCATGGGCCGTTCCCGAAACAGGACAATCTGTTGGAACGAGCGTAGAGCCGCCTCCTTCATTTACACCCTCATATACTCCATCATCATCAATATCACAATTTTTTGAATTAAAACTGATCCAGCCGATGTTCTCCGACCAGGCCCAGCCGGAAACATTGGCAGAAGAAGCAGCTTTTGATCCTTTAAAGGCCAGGAAACCGAAAATAAATACCAAAGATAAAATTATTGAAATTGTTAATTTTGTTTTATTCATATTGTTTAATTATATCAAAATATTCTGCTAAGAAAAGAAATGAGATTAAAAATTTAGCAATGGCTCCTTTTTAAAATGAAGGGGGTAAATAGTTATTGCTTTACGCAATAATAGTCTCCAGGCGGCCTAGTCGCCGGAGCAACACTCCATCCTAATTCACAACCAGGAATATAAACATTCCAACCGTATTGGTCAGTAGATTCAACAACACACTTTCCAGGACTAATATTGCTACAATGATTTGCTTCATAAAAGCGGTGGACTTGAGTGGCTACCCATTCATCAGTACTCCAGATGGAAATACTACCCATAATGCTTCCTGGTGGAATGTTTGAAATATGATCAAGGAGAAGATCAGATAGGTTTTTTAACAAAAAGTTTAAGTTATCTAAACAAACTCCTGAAGTATTACACATGTCTGTTGCAAGAATCTCTCCTCTTACATCTAATTTCTCAGTTGGAGAATTTGTCCCGATGCCAACGTTACCAAGTATAGATGACTTAATAGGAGAATATGGAGCAATTGGTGGAGTAAAGTTAGTAACCCAGCGAGCAATGCCTTTGGAAATGCGCAATTCGTCGATATAAGCTCGCGCAACATACGAACCATTCCTTTCCCCAGCGCCAACGACTACAGCTGATGCATTGTTGTTTGTGAAGTTTTTCCCTGCTACATTAAAACTAGAAAGTTCTTTACCGTCTATATATACCGTCAATGTGTCTTCATTTCTTACCACAGCAAAATGATACCACTTATTCGCTATAAGCGTATATGTATGGTCATAGTAGTGTGTTGAATCATTGGCATATGCTTCAAACTAAAAAGTCCCCGGCCGTTCGCTCTCCCAAAAACCAATAGAACCATTTGCCGAGTGTGATGGTATGTTTAAGACTGATCCATAGACAAAATATGGATAATTCACCCAAAAATCAATGGTGAAGTTTTCTGTTCCAAATTTTAAATCATCTGAATAAGGGATTTCGAGATAGTCCCCGTCTGCGTCAAAGTAAGCACTTTTGGCGAATTTAGACTGGGTTGAAGTCTGATTAGTATCGCCATAGACAGTGATGCTTTTATTATATTGAGAACTGTCAACAAAAGACTTACCATCACCATCAAAGTGAAGTAAAAGTTTGGCGTATGAATCAAAAGGTATATCTGGACCTTCTTCACCATAGTAAATATCACTACCTGAAGTAACCCATGGATTGGAAGAGCTTAAACATTTCCCCCCTCCGATATCAGTACAGACATCGCCAACTGCATGAATAATACCGTTAACATCAAGCTTGTAAAGAGGATTCAATGTTCCAATTCCTACGTTGTTCCTGTCAGCCGTAAGAATAGTTTTAATACATTCTCCGTTGTTTATTGCTTTGTTTGAATTCAAATCATACCACTGATAGCCAGATGGACAACTTCCGCCAGATGGATTTGCTTGATCTCCCAAAACAATCAAACCAGTGGTGGCATTGCCGGTATTAAGTATCAATCCCCCTGCTTTTTGCTGACCATCAGACCCCACATTGAGAGGTGCTGGGACATTATCTTCTGGCGGGGTTTGTTTTGGCTCAGTCCAGGCTAAAACCAGATAATTCAAAACAAATATCATTACCAATACTCCAAAACAGAGAGCAAAGGTTTTGGATTGTTTTAAATAAAACATATATTTTTAAAAATTAATTATTTACTAGGGGCGGTTAAAGATTTCATAATATCTTCGGGGACGGACGGATTTTTCTTTTGCTTGGGAGCAGTAAGTTTATTAATCACCTCTTTGGGAACATTAACCTCCGTGCCAGCTGGGGCAGTAAGGTCCTCTTTAAGAATTTCCTCCAATGTTCTCCCCTCGGGGAGTCTTTCTTGTTCTTTTTCCTTTTTCCTGGAAGAAAGGAAAGAGAAAAAGCTCAAAATCAGCAGAATAAGTATAATTACTACTGCAATTATTAATATTTTTTTCTTGTTCAAAACCATATTGTTTTTTAATTGTTAATTTATTATATCAAATAAAAATTCAAATACCAATTAACGATTTTTTCTCCCCAAAACAAGGCCAGAAAGGTTCCCAATACCAGAAAAGGGCCGAAGGGAATTTCTGATTTCATGCTCTTCCTGCCCAATATTATCAACCCTGTTCCTATTATAGTACCAATTAAAAAAGCCAGCATCAGGGCAACTAAGATATTGGGCCAACTAAGGATTAAACCCATTAAAAAAGCCAGCCAGATATCGCCCGTGCCCATCCATTTGCCTTTGGAAATTAGGACTATGATTAAAAAAAACAAAGAGGCTGAAAAAGCAGAAATTAGGGGATTTATTAAAGATTGGAAGCTGCCAAACTCATAAGTCTCAAATAAACGGTACAGAAAAACCATAAATATTGCCGGGTAGATTACCGCATCAGGAATCAATGAATACTTTAAATCATAAACAAAAATAACAATCAAAAAAGAAGAAATTATCAAATAGTATAAAAAGGTAAATATGTTAAAATTTGAAAATTGGAAATTAAAAATTAAAAGAAAAATCAAGCCGGTCAGCACTTCTACCAGAGGGTACTGCCAAGAAATGGGTTTTTGGCAATAACGGCATTTTCTTTTTAAAATAAAAAGGCTCAGGATAGGAATTAAATCCTGCCAATTTAAAATATGTTTACAATGAGGACAATAAGAGCGGCCCTTTAAAAAGCTTTCTTCTTTTTCTAGGCGACATATCACACAGTTCAAAAAAGAGCCAACCATCAGACCGAAAACGAAAACAATTAAAAAGAAAAATAAATACATTTTTTAATTATATCAAACAAAAACTGCCAAGCATAATTCTTGGCAGCTTTTCTTTTCCAGAAAAATCAAGTCTCTTTAGTAGCAGGAACAGCCGCTTGTCGGGGCAATATCACATATCACTTTTGACCCTTTTTCCGAAGCAACGAAATACTGAGTAGTAGGACAAGTGCCTTTATTTTCTAGGGTAGCATAGGCGCAAAAGAATTGACCAGCGGGATTGCAAGCATTGTTAATTATCCAAGTATAAGTTTTTGTCGGGGCCTGGGGATCGGTACCGCTCGCTAAATAGATTCCTATGGTAGGAATGTAGGCTAATGTAGTAGTCGTAAGATAATTTTCATTGTCGCCGTAGTACATTTCCTGGGCGCTGACCACCTGACGAATGTCAGATGTTCTTTTGGCATCCCTGGCTTTGCTTCTCGCTCCGCCCAAAGAAACCAAAACAACTGAAGATAGAATTCCGATAATAGCAATAACGACCAATAACTCAATTAAGGTAAAGCCTTTTTTCTTCATAAATTTAATATTTTTAAAAAATATATAATCGACCTTTCTGTTTTTAAAAAAATCAATAAACAGTATAAATATATTATAGCATACTTACGTCAAGGCAAGGATGTGGATAACTTAGATTAAAAATCTTCATTCTGGAAACTGGCTTTTTTGATTTAAATACAAATATTTTCCCCTTAGTAGCAGGAACAGCCGCTTACCGGGGCAGTACATACCGCTCTTGCCCCTTTTTCCGAAGCAACGAAATACTGAGTAGTAGGACAAGTGCCTTTATTTTCTAGGGTAGCATAGGCGCAAAAGAATTGACCAGCGGGATTGCAAGCATTGTT
>Ga0315276_10007457_pt1 | contig 10134 bp, 9 predicted proteins | sample YL17G05_0_MG_FD_204542 | JGI IMG/M metagenome (GOLD analysis project Ga0315276, IMG submission 204542) | Sediment microbial communities from Yellowstone Lake, YNP, Wyoming, USA - YL17G05_0 | ecosystem: Environmental > Aquatic > Freshwater > Lake > Sediment | place: USA: Wyoming | collected... | reverse complement strand
CTAATGTCTTTTCCTTTTATTTCTTCGGCTGTTGCTTTCAGAGCCACAAGACCGTTTGTAATGACATAGATATACTGGGAAATGGGGAGAGACAGGGAGACATTCTGTTCTACTAAGAGGATAGTTGCTCTCAGGTTCTTGTTAATATTTTCCACCGCGCCAAAAACCAACTCCGCTATGATAGGTGCCAGTCCTAAGGATGGTTCGTCGAGAAGTAAGAGCTTCGGCTTTGTCATCAAGGCCACGGAGATGACCAGCATCTGCTGTTCTCCACCACTCAGGGTTCCGGCAATCTGCCTCTTTCGCTCCTTCAATATTGGAAAGTATTGAAAGATGACTTCCAAATCATTGCGTATTTCTTTCTTATTGTCTTTTCGAATGAGAGTTCCCACTTTTAAATTTTCTTCCACTGTGAGCGTACGAAAGAGTTCGCGTCCTTCCATGACCAAGGAAATTTTTGATCGCGCGATTTCGGCAGGGTTTCCATTCTCGATTCTTTTACCCTCGAAAAGAATCTCTCCATTGCTCACTTTACCGTTCTCGATGGTTAAAATACCTGAAACCGCCTTGAGGATAGTCGTTTTACCTGCACCATTTGCGCCTAAGATCGTTACGATATTTCCTTCCGAAACCTCTATGGTAACCCCCTTAAGGGCAAGGATAACATTATTGTAAAACACTTCAATATTCTTAACTTCAAGTAGCATAAACCTACCCCATGGTTTTAAAAAGCGGGGGAAGTTTTCTCCTCCCCCGCTAAAGATCTCCTACTGTGTTTTGATCCAGTCGCTGATAGTGACGAACTTTCCACCTTTGATCTCGACAATTCTGGCCTCACTATGCCCCTGATGGTTTTTATAGGTAAGGGGGGGAGTGCCACCACCGGTGTCGAAATTCTCCAAATTCACCCACTCATCTCTTATCATCGTTCTAAACTGCCCGATCTCAGGAATTTTACCTCCCGTCTTTTTCAGCACTCTTGAAACCACTTCATGGATAATCTTTCCCTGTGCCCATCCCTTTGTATAGTAGGCATCCTTTTTTGCAATCTCATGCTTCTTTGCAAACTCTTCAATCTCTTTCATCATGGGGATGTTCGCCCCCCAATCTGCATTAACTTGGAGAGCCTTAAATCCCTCTGCATCCTTCCCCAAGGTCCCTGGGATAATGTGTTGGAAGTTATAGTTATTCCCAAAGAACTTGCTCGCAGGCACCCCCACTTTGGCAGCGTCCCGCAAAATCTTTATAGTATTGCCTGCGGAATCCTGGATGTAAACGTAATCAGGATTTAACTCCTTGATTCTCAAGAGTTGGGGCGTCAGATCGAGAGAAACTCCAGCGTATTCAATGTCCGCCAATACCTTCAGCCCCAATTTTTCTGGGATCTTCTGCTCCATTGCATTACGAACCGGGGCCCGTCCATATTCAATATCCGCATGAAGAAAAGCGATTGTTTTCGCCCCTTTCTGTTTTGCCCACTCCAAGGCAATGAGAACCTGATCCTCATAAGTTGGACCCATAAGAAAGATATAGGGATACTTTACAGGGTCCAGAACATCAATTGAAAAGCTTTGTGCCTGGAAGGGAATCTTAACCAGTATATTGATCTGGTCTCTCAATGCCTTCGTGCCTCCCGTTGACCAACCGTTGACTACCACGACTTTGTCAACATCCACCAGTCTCTTAAATACTTTGACCTCTTCCGGAATGGAGTTCTTTCCATCGAGCAGAATAGGAACATATTTATGACCCATGACTCCGCCAAACTTCTCATTGACATAGGTGAGATAATCCTTAGGCCCGTAGGACATTCCGTTGACGTCGACATCTGTTCCTGTGAGGGTTCCATAGATCCCTACGGGAATTTCTCCTGCATGGGCTGAAATGGCCACCAAGCCCAAAGACACCAATACTAAGAATCTGAATAATTTCTTCATCACTAGTCTTCTCCTTTCAGTTAAAATAGAAATTAAGATTTATCCTTCCTGAATACCCTCAATACCCTCCTTTTTCTCTCACCTCCTTTCTTCTCCATTTGGCAATCCGTCGCCCCATCCTCGAAAAGATTTCTGACAACCCCTTGGGCTCAAACATAAGAAAGATTACAATGGTGAAGCCGAAGACAATATGCTTGAAGGCCTCAAAGGTGTAGGTCATGCGAAATATCGGCTGGAGGACTTCCATCACACGCTGAATAAACTCCGGGAGAAGAATAATAAAAATAGCCCCGTAAACCGGCCCCATGATCGTCCCCATGCCACCGACAATGACCATGGCGATGTAATCAATGGACACAAGGAGCGTAAAGGCCTCGGGATTGATGATGGTCATATAATAACACCAGAGGCCTCCAGCCACTCCAGCATAAAAAGAGCTGATGGCAAAAGAGATCAATTTATATTTGAAAACGTTAATGCCGATTAATTCAGCGGCAATATCCCGGTCGCGAATGGCGGTAAAAGCACGACCTACCTTGGTTCGAAGAAGGTTTCGCGTGCATAAAACAGCAACGAAAGCTAAGGGAACGACAAAGAAATAGAATACCCAATCATTATTCATGTGGACCCTAAAGATCTGAGGGGGAGTGATAAACAGACCTTGGACTCCGCGGGTCATACTCTCCCAGTTCTTGAAGACATATTCCAGCAAGAACTGGGTGGCTAAAGTGGCCATGGCAAGATAAAATCCCTTTAATCTCAGGGAAGGCGTTCCGGCAACAACTCCCACAATCGCGGTAATTGCCCCTGCTGCCGGAAGGTTAATCCAGAACGGAAGACCCTCCTTGGTGCTGAGGATCGCAACAGTATAGGCTCCCACCCCCATGAAAGCAGCCTGTGACAGGGAGATGACACCGGTATAGCCTTTCAATATGTTCAGCCCCGATGCCCCGATCACTCCGATTGCCCCCATATTGACCAGGAAGAGAACATAATTTGTGTATTTAAAGAGGCTGAAAGGAAAGAGGAGAAAGATCCCAACAAAGATAAAGTAATATGCGCAGTGTCTTGTTTTGAAGCATTTCATCATGATCAAAGCCTTTCGATCGTCTTAGCCCCAAAGAGTCCATAGGGTTTAACCATTAATATGATTAAGAGTAAGAGGTACGCCGCCACCTGCTGAAAGGCACCTCCAAGATGAGGAGCAATATAGACTCCCGAGATTGCTTCGAGAACCCCGACGATGAGGCCTCCCACCGTAGCACCGGCAATACTATCCAGGCCGCCAATGATAATCACCGGGAAGACGATTAAACCGATATAGCTTAAATTGACATGAAGGGCACTGATACTGGCCAATAAAATACCTCCTCCCGTAGCGACAATGGAGGCAATAATCCATGTAAGAGAAAGAACTTTCCTGGAGCTGATTCCGAGGGCAATTGCCACTTTCTGGTTGTCCGCCGATGCCCTCATGGCAAGGCCCATTTTCGAATATTTAAAGAAGAGAAGAAAGATCACCAGAAGCACCATGGCCGTGATGAAACTCCACAGGTAAACAGAGGGGACTTTAATACCCCCCAATTCGAGGGAGAACGCAGGAAACAGCTTGGGAAAGGTAAAATTACTCGATCCCCAGACCGCAAGGGCTCCTCCATCCATAATAAAGGTGATTCCCAGCGTGACAATGATGATGGAAAGGAGAGAAGCGCCGGTGAGGTATCGGAGAACGAATCTTTCGATAACGATCCCGATCGCTGCCGCGATTAAGAAGGTGATGAGAAGACTGAAGACAATGGGAACTCCCAACTGTGTTACAAAGGAATAGGCGATGAATGCCCCAATCATCGCCATCGAACCCTGGGCAAAATTGATGACCCCGCTCGACTTAAAGATGAGGACGACTCCGATGGCAATGAGGGAATAGATACTTCCAATCGTAATACCCGCAATCATAACTTGAACTAGAAGTTCCATCGCTTCCCTCCTCTTTCTTCATCCTTCGGTAAAGGAATGACCCAGATAGATTCGAATCACCTCTGGATTTTTCTTCACGGCTTCAGGTTTCCCCTCGGCTATCTTCTCACCGAAATTCATCACTGCAATCGAATCAGAAACATTCATCACAACTTCCATATCATGTTCGATGAGAAAGATCGTAAGACCCCAGACCGTCTTGATCTCCAAAATATGTTTCATCATATCCTGTCGTTCTTCTCGATTCATTCCCGCCACGGGTTCGTCAAGAATGAGAAACTCGGGTTTAGGTGAAAGTGCCCTTGCCAGATCGACCCGCTTCTGGAGGCCATAGGGTAACGTGGCAACCACTCGATGTTTGATCGGTGTTAATCCCAAAAAGTCCAGGATCTCCCGATCAAGAAAGGTCTCCAGTTCTTCCTCCTCTCTCTTAGCCTTACCCCAATAAATCATCCCCGCCAGGGGACCAGATCGGAGGTGGTTGTGTCTTCCCAACTTGATGTTATCAAGCACGGTCATCCCCTTAAAAAGCTCAATATTCTGAAAGGTTCTGGAAATGCCACAACGGGCCACTTCATAAGGTCGTAACGGAGTGATCTCACGACCGTTGAAGATGATTTTCCCCTCATGGGGGATGTAGAATTTTGAGATGCAGTTAATCAGACTCGTCTTCCCCGCACCGTTGGGGCCTATCAGAGAGAAGACGATCCCTTTCTTGACCTTGAGATCGACCCGATTTAGGGCCTGAACCCCACCAAAATAAAGAGAAAGGTTATGAACCTCAAGATGGTGCTGAGCAATTTCCATATTGGTGTATCCCCTGATGTCTTAAAACCTCAAGACCGAAAGGTTAGGGTCTCTATTACAACTCGGGGAATTTTCCCCAAAACGCCTCTTCCCAAAAACGGTCGTAATCACTCTGAGGTATATCTGAAGTCAGTCCATGCGGCTCAAGCTTTTCAATCTTCATAAACTCAGGAAGATACTCCTGAGTTACCCCGGCAGCAAGATTGAAAGCCCGCTCGAGCTTGATGATTTCTTTCCCCAATTCAGCAAGATAGTCCGTTCCGTAATACGTTCCATAGATGGCGTTGATCAAGTTGACAAAAAGCTCCGGTTTCTTAATGAGCCCCCGTGAGACGAACATGCAACAACAGTTGTCGTAAAACGCCATGATCACCTGCACATTTCGGCTTACCTCCATCTGCCCTTCGGGTTTGTGATGATCGATTTGAGCCCGATAGGTTGCAGCTGCCGTATGGTCCGCTCCCATGGGAGACATGGAATAAGTAACACTCATTCCCTTAATCCCCCTGGGGTCATGGGCGGCCATCGCCTGGCCTTTTACTGCAGGGACTCTCAGGACCCCGAAAACCTTTCCGGTCACCGTGGCACCCGAACCGAGGATCCTTCCCAGGGGGGTTCCCTCGCCAATCTCTCCAATAAGTTCTTCTGCCCGTTTGCCATCTCCAAACTCAAAGAGCCCGGCATCTGCAGCTACACCAAGGGCTGCCCCCACTTCAATAGCATCCACGCCAATGTCGTTGCATATTTTGGTCAATCGAGCAATCTGATCTAAATCAGCGATCCCCAGATTGGATCCGAGCAAGCCAGCGCACTCAAACTCCAGGGGAGCAATAAGCTTCTTCCCCTTTGTATCAGGAAAAACATTGGAACACTGAATCACACAGATTGGCATACATCTATGCGTGATCTTCCCCTCGCCGCCCCGCTCTAAAATCAAATCGTGAAACCGATCCCCTGAAATCTCTTCAGCCTTCTCCCACGTCCCCTTTCGAAAATTGAGTGTGGGCAACCCGCTCAGAGCATTAAGGCTCATTAACATCCCCATCGTCCCATATTCGGTGTAGACCTTTATGGCCGGCTCCTCTATGATCCCCTTGGCAAAAGCCTTGCGAGCTTCGCTCAAGGCCTTCTCATCGAAGACCGGCGGTTTAAAGGTCCCATCGTTCTCAATAACGATGGCTTTGAGGCCCTTGGCCCCCATGACGGCTCCCATCCCGCCTCTCGCCGCGGGTCTGGAAGGATCACCATCCATATCGTTGACAAATACTCCGGCTGATGCCAGCCGGTTTTCTCCGGCCGGGCCGATCGCGAGCAGCCCCACCTCATTACCATATTCCTCATAAACCTTTTCAGCAACCGAATAGGTACCCTTTCCAGCTATGGCTTTTGCGGGTCTTAGCTGTGCTCCCTCCTTATGGATATGGAGTATGAAAAGCTCTCCACTTTGCGGAAGTCCTTCCACGATAATTGCTTTAATCCCCTGGCGAACCAACTTCGTTGCTGCTACCCCGCCTGCATTCGCTTCTTTTATTCCTCCTGTTAACGGACTTTTCCCTCCCACGGATAACCTTCCAGCACACGTAATACCGAATCCATCCAGTGGGCTTGTGGCGATTATCAACTTATTATTCGGCCCGAGAGGATCGCACTTCGGATCGACCTCGTCAAAAGACAATTGGGCAATCAATCCCCGATTGCCCAGAAGCCGGTATTTTTCACCGACCTCCTCTGCCGTGATCTTCTTTGAACTCATATTGACTCTCAAAAAAATCATGATCCCCTCCTGTGAGTCTATGCCTGCATTATCAGAACCAGCAACAAGCTTGGGAGACCACTATTTCCACCTTTTTCGACTTATCTTGAATTCGGAAATTGGGTTTGGAAGATGGTTGATGATCAATCAACGGCTCCAGGAAAAAACTGAGGCCTAAAAGGCCCGTTTGTAGATTTCCTCAAGGGCCTCCGCACTGACCCTCCGGGGATTCGACCGCAATAACCTCGTCACCAGCATGGTTGCCTCAGCCATGGGGCGGATGTCTTTCTCCTTCACTCCAATGTCCCTCATACGAGTGGGAAGGCCAATATCCCGGATGATCTCATTGACGGCCGAGATCGCTTTGAATGCTGCCTCCCGTGGAGAGAGCCCTTCAACTTTCTCCCCTAAAGCCTTTGCTACATCTGCCAGTTCTCTCCCCCTTACCGGAACGTTATACTCCATTACATGGGGAAGAAGTAAACCATTCACCACTCCATGAGGAGCATGGGAAACTGCCCCCAACGGATAGGCCATGGCATGAACCGCCGTCACTCCAGAATTAGAAAAGGCCATTCCAGCCATCACACTCGCCATGGCCATATGGACTCTCGCCTCCAAATTCTTCCCCTGATCGACGACGGTCCTCAAATACAGACCAACCAACTCGATCGCCTTCAGGGCCAGACAGTCTGTCAGAGGATAGGACCCATGATAGAGTACAGTATCTCCCTCTCCTGGGGCAAGGGGCAGGTATTTATAATTAGTAGCGATATACGATTCAATCGCATGGGCGAGAACATCAATCCCCGTAGCGGCGGTTACATTGGGTGGACATGAAAGAGTAAGGAGTGGGTCAACGATCGCTACCCTCGGCCGGAGTTTATTATCTGAAATCCCTTTCTTCAGATTCGCTTTAACGTCAGTGAGAATGGAGGATGGGGATACTTCTGAACCAGTTCCCGCCGTTGTTGGAATGGCTACAATTGGGGCGATGGGACCGGGAACTTTTCCCTCACCAAAATAATCATTGGGGTGTTTCCCATAGGTCATCAGGACTGCCGTAGCCTTTCCCAAATCGATGACACTTCCTCCTCCCAGACAGACGATCAGGTCATAGTTTCCTCTCTTGGCAAACTCGGTACATTCGAGAACCTTTTCAATGGACGGCTCTGCTTCTCCCTGATCATAAACCTCAAACGAAATCGACATCTCCTTCAAAGGTTCCTCGACAAACTCCAGGAGACCCGCATCCCGAATCGAAGGATCGGTCACCACCAAAACCTTTTCACCCTGAAGTCGCTTTACAACCTTTCCAACTTTATTGACAGCATGGTTCCCAAAAATCAGTTCCCCGCAGATCGCAAAACCCCAAACTTCCCGAACCATCTCCATCTCTCACCCCCTGAAATTTCACACGCGGTTCTCTCAAAGGCTAAACCTCTGATATTTAGATTCCACGGCCTCCATCTACGTCTAAACTGGCTCCGGTCACCAATGAGGCTTCATCTGAAGCTAAATATAATGCAGCATAGGCAACATCTTCCGGTTGTGCCAGTCGGCCCATCGGGACAGTATCAATAAAACGTTTTCTCCCCGCTTCAAATTTCTCACCCGTTGCCCCTTGTTCTTCGATAAATTTGGCTAACATGGGTGTTTCTGCAGCCACTGGATTGATGCAGTTGACACGAATTTTGGATGGGGCAAGCTCTATTGCAAGTGCCTTGGTCAGCATGATAGCTGCTGCTTTAGACGTGCTATACGCACTCAAGCCTGGCCGAGGGCGCACCCCACTGATGGATGCGGTATTGATGATGACGCCTCCCCCCTGTTTTTTCATAATGGGGACTGCATACTTACAGCCTAAAAATATCCCCTTGATATTAATATTGATAATTTTATCCCAGAGTTCTTCTTTGACTTCCTCAACAGGAGTGAAGGACATCGGGATTCCGGCGTTGTTAAAGAGAATATCCAGCCTTCCATAAGTATCCACCGTTGCCTTAATCATTCTCTCTACATCACTCGCTTTCGATACATCGGCTTGAATAAAGATTGCATCGCCGCCTTTTTGTTTTACCATTTCGACCGTCTGTTCGCCACCTTTTCTGTCAACATCTACAATGGAGATTCTTGCTCCCTCCTGACAAAATAGTATTGCGCTGGCACGACCCATCCCAGATCCAGAACCGGTAATTAAGGCAACTTTATTCGATAGTTTCATAACTGATCCTCCTTTTGGTTAGATTAACCCGGTTCAATGAACTACCGATTTCGCAAAAGAAAGGTAGACCACTTTTGAAGATCACGAATCTTCTCCAGTCTTCTCACCTGATCCACAATCTTCAAACATCTTTCTTTCGTCATGAACCGACTGCTCAGATCATGAAATTTCTCAATTAATTCATCCCAGGAAAGAGAGTTTTCAGGATCACCTTTGCAATATTCAACCTTTGTGAAATGTCTCTGCCCATTCTTCGCAAATATCTCTACGGTGGCACACCACTCTTTAGGAAAAACTTTATCCAAATCAGGATCCCCGACACATTCAACCTGTCTCATCCTCCGCTTCGCCTCTTTTGAATTAATCTAAGATAGATGAAATTCTCCCTGATCTTCTCTCCTTATTTAGCCCAGCAATGAGGGGCTCCCCTTCTCCAAGGAACCCCAATCTGATCCTATCCTCTTGATCTATGGCACTCGTCATTTCTTCTTTTCCCTGACTATCTGATCGTCCCCTGATAGTGTGCATTCAACTGTCTCTTTCTTACCAGTGGATTTGAATAATCTTGAAGGAGGATGGACGATATTTTCTTCCGATCAATCCCCATCTTTCTCGTTTCATCATGAAACTTTCGGACGTGATCGAGTGTCAACCGACCTTCCTTGGCTCCCTCTCTTGCATAGGAGGCAGCGTTTTTACCGGCGATCCTTCCGAAAACAAGGACATCCAAGAGCGAATTACCTCCTAACCGATTCTCTCCCTGGACTCCACCAGCTAACAGGGTGGCATTGCCTTCTTCAATGAGGAGATAACAGGAACTTTGGGCGGCTCCCTTGACGACAACCCCATCGAAGCCTGCCCTTTTGAGTTGGGGACCCCACTTTCCACCACAATGGCTGCTGCCTGATATGCCAGTTAAAGGAGCTTTGGTCGTCACATTGAAGAAGGCTGAAAACACACCGGTCCCATTGTAAGGGCCTGTCATAAAAATGAGAGGATTCTGGGGGGAAAGAGGATGAATCTGAGCGGCGGTTAAATCTGTTAGCAGTCGTATTCCCAACCCCCGGGCGCCTATATTTTTGTAAAGGATTTCTTCATCCAATTCAATCACCTTCATATGTTTCGATGAAAGATCAACCTCTAAAACTTTTCCCATATATCCTTTTGGCTTCATCAATCTATCCTCCTTTGATGGCTATATTCATTCTGTCTCAACCGTTATCAACGCCTCCAATCTTCGAGCCCATTTTCTTTTAATAACATGAAATAGTAGAGAAACTCCCATTTTTTCAATATCCCAAGAACCATTTGCTAAATCGCTAGTCGAACCGCAAGGCCTTCTAATACCGCCCTGATCGGGAAGTTCTCTTCAATATATTCAATATTTCTTATTGGATCAAACCATTTTCTTTTTCGCCATGAGGAAACGCCTGCAT
>Ga0315276_10007456_pt1 | contig 10135 bp, 8 predicted proteins | sample YL17G05_0_MG_FD_204542 | JGI IMG/M metagenome (GOLD analysis project Ga0315276, IMG submission 204542) | Sediment microbial communities from Yellowstone Lake, YNP, Wyoming, USA - YL17G05_0 | ecosystem: Environmental > Aquatic > Freshwater > Lake > Sediment | place: USA: Wyoming | collected... | reverse complement strand
TTTTTTTTACAGAGAGTTTCCATCCGCTTAATACCGGTTCCCACTTTTTCCATAAAAAAAGTTTTTGAAAGCAAATCCGCAAGCAATCTATTCCTTGGCCAACTGAATTTTCCAAATTCATGGATAGGAAAGGAAGCGATTAATCCCCCGGGGTTATTAACTGCAATCATATTCTCAAATTTTTCTACCGCCACCTCGCCGCTTTCAAAATAGTCCCGGTGAACAACAGCATTAACAATTGCCTCCCTGTATGCATCCTCAGGAAATTGGGGATGTTCTATTCTTTTACCGCCTTTGATTTCAAATCTTACGGGAACGCGTTCTTTTAAATAATTGAAGGCAAAATCAATATTGCCTATGATTCCCTTGTCTACTTCCTTTTTATCCAATATATCGACGCGTTCATTTCCTTTAAATTGAACACAACGTATTTTGGATGAGAAGATGTATTTATAGGGCTCGCTGGAGAAGAAGAGGACCCCGGCATTTGTCATGTCATTAGCATTTAGGACTTTCAAATTTCTTAAGATGCTTTCATTATCCAATATCTTTGTAATACCGGCTAAAGCCAGGTAATATTCAAATTTATAAACATCGAAATCTTTAAAATCAAAATCCGGGCATATTTGCTCATCAAAGCGTATTTTATTTTCTCGTATACTGAACTCCAGGATTTTATCCCTTTTCAATTTTTGCGAGTTTGCCCCCAATCTCAAATAAAAGCCTCTGCTGCATTGATAAGGTTTATTATCTCCCTCCGGAACATTTATAATTAAAATGTTGTCAAATTTTTCTATATTTAAAATGATTTCAGGGTCACAATTTCTCCCTAAGTCCATTATTTGAGATTTCAGTTTATTGGTAATAGTTATTCCTTTTACTTTTCCGGAATCATCAACTCCCAGAAAAATTTTCCCTCCGGATGCATTGGCAAAAGCGACGATCTCCTTTACTAGAGAATCTTCCACTTTTTCCTTAAACTCCACAAACTGGCCTTCGCCTTCTTGCAATATTTGAGTTAACTCTTCGTTTTTCATTTTATTTTCCAGGCTAAATAATGCCATAAATTCAGAGAAAAATCAAGCACGGACTTGTGGCGCTTTGTGGCCTGCGCTTGGTAAAAAAAAATCTGTGTAAATCAGTGTAATCAGTGGACGTTTGTTTTTCGTGAAAATTCGAGTAATTCGTGGGCAGTTTCTTTTTGTCCGGCCGTGTTCGTCCGTGGCGAACCTTATAGGAAAAGGTCTTTGATCTTTTGTTTATTGCCTTTCAAGTCGTCGGGTTTCCCTTCAAATGCCACGCGCCCCAATTTAGAGGAGAGTGATTGGAATGATGAACGATGAATGATGAATGATGAAAAAAACATTCGTGAAAATTCGAGTAATTCGTGGGCAGGTTTTGTTTTTTGTTTTGAATTTTGAATTTGTTTCGGATTTCGTGCTTCGAATTTCGGATTTATTTTTTTATCAAAGAAATAGTTCTTTGATCTTTTGTTTATTGCCTTTCAAGTCGTCGGGATTGCCTTCAAAGGCCACGCGCCCTAATTTAATGGAATAAACCCGGTGGGATATCTCCAGCACTTCCATTACTTTTTGTTCGACGATCAACATCGCGATATTAAATTCCCGGTTAATTTCCACCAGTTTCTTAAAAACATTTCCCAGCAAATTGGGTGCAAGACCCAGGGAAGGTTCATCAAGTAATAGCAATTTGCAGGGCGGGATTAACGCCCGCGACAGCGCCAACATCTGCTGCTCGCCTCCGCTTAAATTCCCCGCGCTTTCTTTTAATCGACTTTTAAGAGCGGGAAACGTTTGCAGTATGATTTCAATGCGTTCTTTTAATAGTTTTTTCGGGAGATTAAAACCGCCGATCTCCAGGTTATCCAGGACCGACATTTCGTCGAATACCCGGTTTCCCTGCGGGCAATAGGTTAATCCCATTTTAATGTTCTGGGCAGTAGTGTTTTTCTTAATGGGAATACTTTTGATCAGTGATAATTCAAATTTGTCAACATTCCGATTTGATCCGCCCACTTATTCCGAATAGTCCGTCCACCAATTCCGATGCACTCAAAAAAAATAGTGGGCTTTCCACCGGAATCAATGGTCGATTCAATCGGAATTGATGGTCGGATAACTTCGGATTTTGCATCAAAACGACGGCACCATGCAAATCCTGGTCAGTAAAAACGGGAATAAGATGCTGCTCTTAACAGAGAAGAACCTCTATTGGGTTGTAAAGGATTAACCGTGCCAAGTGAAATTTTCACCATATGAGCATAAATTCGAATAAATTTGCCTGTCCCATGCCTGAGCACCGTCCCTCGAACTCCTGATCAATTAGTGAACTAACCACTTCTAATCTGTCATTTTTTCAGTGACCTAGCTCAAGCATATTTTCACATTTTTTACTTTGTAAACAGGAATACTGTTTTCTCCAAAATTTCTTACATTTTCGACAACTATTTTTTCTGAAAAATGAATCTTCCGCTCCTTTATATAGTCAAGCAGACAATCATAAACATCCTTAGTAATCAATATTTCCCCTCCATTAACCAATTTTTTACCCCCTTCAGAGTGCTCCAATAATCTCACTGCTTTAATCACTTGATGGGTGAGTATAGAGACATCTAGAAAATCCTCTGAACCAATAACCCCCCATATTACCTCCCCAAAATGAACAATAGTCTTTACATCTGGCTTAATAGCAGGAATAACATTATAGCCTGGTTTTTCCATTTCCTTTTCAAACCATCCTGCGAATGTAATTTTTATCTCCCATGCTGCACAAAGTGCATTATAACACAACTTTAAGGGTTCTTCTTCTTCTTGAAATCCTCCAAAATATGCCATTACTTCATCTCCAATAAATTTATCGATGATTCCCCCATATTTTTTTATGATTTTTGAAGCTTCAGTAAAAAAATTCCTCAAAAACTTTGCTGCTCCTGATTGCTCTTGTCCTCCCCTCCGCATCTCCTGTATGAAATCAGTTGAATTGGATAAATCACAAAACATTATAGCCTTCTCACATAGAAGCCCACTTTCCAGAGATTTCCATTTCTTATCATCTTCTATAAATCTTCTAAAATTGATGTCGGAAAATGAAGAAAGGGTTTTTATTTTTCTATCCCTTTTTATACTTAATATAGCCTCTTTTAGTTGCTCATCAAAATCATTTTGTTGACCCTTTGTTAAATAACTAAAAACTTTGTACTTATTAATGACCGTTTTTGCGTCGTCAATATCTTTTGCTTTTCCGGTCCAAACAATCACCTTTGTCTCAAAAAAAAGGTCTCTTGTCCTCAAATACTTTATCGCCTCAAAGCCGTTTGAATCTTCGAGTAATTCATAATCTACTATTGCAATATCAAAATCCAGTTCTGTTAATTTTTTTATATCTTCACTTTCAACTTTATTTATCTCTACAAAATTTGGATTTTCGAGTTCCGAAAATCCATCCACAACCCTGCTTACACTTCTTTTTATTCTTCTAATATCTCCCTTGTCATCTTCGACTATCAAAATATTCATCCTCTCATTCATTCACTACCTCCCATTTTATGAAAATCATATTAAATCGTGCAAATTTTCCGGGATCTCCATCTTCAAACACAAGACCTCCATAATGCTGCTCTATGTATTTTTTTACCAGGTATAATCCCATTCCTCTCGGGGGATCGTTTGATATCTCTTCTATTTCCAAGAGACCGGTATTTTCATTCTTGATAAGCCGTATACGTGGGTTAAAGATAGTTTCTTTGAATTCGACAGGTATGCCCAAACCATAATTTTTAACGCTGATTTGAACATAACTTTTTCTAAGTATTTCGGAATCAGCTTTGTGAATATTTTTTTCGATTTTTTGTAACACTACTGGGTTTAGTTTATTTGTCATCAATAATTCAATGGGTTTTCTAATTAAATTCTTACGTTTATAGGCATTATAGAGCAGTTGCTCTATACAAAATCGAATTTCGCTTTTTAAAGCCAAAATTTTTGCATTTGTTTTACCCTTAATTTTGATGATGGGCGGAGGTGGATATGCTTTCTGAAATGACTTCAGAATTGTCGCGCAGAAGGAATCCAGGTCAATATAAGACAAAGAAGTTTCTCCTAAAAAGCTTTCTAATTTTTCAAGATACTCCTCTGCTGTATCTATATCCTGTTCTACTTCCGCTAGGGTATTTTTTAGTTCAGGTATCCGGTCATTTTTTATAAGAAAGGTTGCATTCGTTACAAATTCTATAAGCGGACTAAATCTACTTCTGGTTCTGTGAATCACATCAGCCATAAAGTTCTCCCGCCCCTTCCGTTCATATTTAAACAATTTGAAACGGTCCATGGGATTACCTATAATCCATAACACCTGCATAGCTCCTTCCAATTCATCTAACAAACCATTAGAGGGTAAACCTTGTTGATCAATATCAGGTAAAGTGAACAGGATCGCATATCCTGTTAAATTTCCAAATTTGGAGGTTTCAAAAAACTGCTCTTTCGGGACACCAGTTCCGATTTTCAAAACGCCTAATGGTGAAGCAAACACAAAAATACTTGAAACGTTTTTCTCCTTTAAAAATTTTAACAGAACTTCTGAAGCTTCTTTTATCGACTCATTTAATTCAAACTCTATAGATAATTCTGTCGGTAGCCTTGAAGGATTTTTAAACTCAAAAACCTTAGCCATCCTTACTTCACTATCTGTCGCTTCTAACAGGATCATCAAAGGATTTTTATTTTTTTCAAGCTCATAAAGAACCGAGTATTCGGGAATGATAACTCTTTTTTTGTCATAATCACTTACTTCGGCGGCACGGTCTCTAATTCCTTTTGATGAGCCTTCAATTTCCAAATATTTGCTTTCAGAGCCATAAAAAAACAGTGTCCCCTCAAGAATACTACCTGGGCTACTCTGTTTACCTTCTACGGTTGAGAGTTTCCCTGTCAGTTTATCCAACGCATAATCAAGGGCTTCTCTTTCTTTTTCAAAATATGGATATTTCTGCAGAACATCTTGGATAATATCTTGCATTGAATTTACTCCATTGCTCTCTTTTCTTGTAATCTAAAAACCAATGATAAATAGCCGCAGCCTAAGAACACCATAAAACCAGCCATACCGATAACAAAACTGTGGCCTACGGCAAAAATAAGGAACCCCGCTATAGTTGGTCCAATAAAAGCAGCTCCTTTCTCAACAATAGCATACAAGCTAAATCCCTGGATAGCATTCGATTCCGTAACAGTATTCGAATAAATCGCACGCAACGCAGATTGCGTTGTGCCTACAGTTGAAGATACTATAATAACGGAAGTCCAGAGAATTAACCGCGTAGGCATTAAAATAACCAATAACCCGGCAGATACCCAGGTAATCCCGCAAAACCACAACAAAACAGGAAGGCGTTTGGCTATCATGCTGGTGATAAGGCCTGTCAGGGGAAAGGCAAGTAACTGTAAAACAGCTATCATCCTGGTTATTTCAGTTTCTGGGAGTAATGCCACTTTTGAGCAATACATACTGAAAAATGCGAAAAAAATAGCGATTCCATCCACGATAAGAATAAATATAAGTAAAAGCTGCCACCGCTTCAATTTGATTTTGAAATGCGCATCAGGTGTCTTATTTTGAGCCAGGTCGCTGTTTTCTTTCAGCGCATTTTTTTTTAGCAGGCGCGGAAATCTCTTAGCAGCTAGAACTGCAAAAATAAGAAAAAATGAACTCCCTACCATAAAATCAAATACAGAAAAACGTTCCCAGAATTTAAGGCCAATCTGCATTAGAATGATGCAGAATAAACCTCCCATGTACCCCCATCCCCATGCCCAACCTGAAACGTTTAAAGATTCCTCACCTTCGGCTACATGAGCCAAAGTCGAATCATAAACGGTAAGCGATAACAAATAGACACTCTGGACGATTAGATAACAAACAAGTAAGTAAATCCCGCTGGCTCTAAAAAAAATCAGAATTGGAAACAAGAAACTCAGTAATGCAGGGGCAGGGGCAATGTACTTGACTACTTTATTAATGTTCCTTCTATCCAGTATACGACCAAATATAATGCCCAAAAGAACTGCCAGTACAACACTCACCCCTTGAGCAATTCCCCATTTTGTTTCCAGCCATTTATCTCCTTTCATTACCACAGTGGTTAAATACAAAGGAAATATTAATACCACATAGACCATATAATAGCCTGAATTTGCAAAATCATATAGTCCCCAATCAAGTCCTCTTTTAAAAATTTTGGTTTTTTTCATAGCTGTAACTCCAGAAAAGAGCGGAATCTATCTGCCTTAATAAAACATGTATATCTTCGGGGATTGAATCCCCGGGGAAGGCATTCAAAATACCATCTTTAGTCTGATCGATTAATTTACGGATCTTTTTGTCTATTCCGAAATCAGTTGTTATTTTTACTAATTCAGCAATTTTGGAACGCGAAATTCTTTTACCGAGTAAATTCGCGTAAGCTTTCTTCTCCTCAATCAAATATGCCATCGGGATATTGAAAGTAAGTAGGACTTCATCATCCATTTTTCCTCTTTTTCTTGCATCAATACAAAACCAATCATAGTGGTCGTTAGTCATTTGGTAAAAAGCACCAATCAATTTACCGTATTGGGCAGCCGTATTGCAGTCCTTTTCATCCCGGCCACAGAATTTTGCAGCTAATTTGTGCCCCATCTCAAAACAAGGCGTAGTCTTTTTCAAATAATTTTCAATCGTATCTTCTGAAGCAGATTTTTGACCCTCTGCCAATAAAAAAGAGTCATAGCACTCCCCTATTACAGTATCTCGGACAGTCTTCACCATGTTTTCAAAAATTTCTTCCTGTTTGAGGTCTCGATATGCAATTGTAACCATTAACTGTACAGTCAACAAAGCTTGGTTAAAGCCATTTCTGATATAAAACGCAGGTACGCCTCTCCTTATTTTGTCACCATCGATTATATCGTCCAAGATACAAGAAGCCGAATGAAGTATCTCAATCCTTGCCAATATATCCAATAAATCTTCTCGAGAATTCTCATCTAAATCCCAATTAGCCCATTTGATCATCTGCAATGATAAAGCGGTTCTGAGCTTTCTACCATATCTCGTGGCATCACTTAAGAAAAATTTCATCTCTGGCTCATTATCTATCAATGCATTAATTTTTTCCACTACAGCATTTCCATTTTCTGAAAACCATAATGGAATATTGAGAGTCTGTTTTTTTTCCTCTCTATCTAATCTGAACATATTTTTCATCCTTCTGTTTTAGTTAAAAGAGATGGTGGCATATATAATTCTGAAAACACAACAAATTTTTTCATTTTCCTCTTATTTACCTCCGAATGTATAGTTATAGCCTATAATATTAAAAAAGTCAAGCCATTAAACCAAATACTCCTAAATACTCAGAAAAAAGGCAATCTTTTTGCCTGGCACGTTTTTTTCGTATCGCGCTGCACTGTATCTCATATTTTTGCCATATCCACCTCAAAATATCCATGGATGAGACGATTCCGCATACCTTTCATCTCAGACCACGGGAGCCCTGGATTCTCTGACATTGTTTCGGCTGACACACGGCCTGCGGCCTCCCCGATCGTTTCAAGTGCTTTCATGACTGCATTTTGGTGCAGCCGACTTTGCTCGAATTGCTGCCATGTTATCCCTGATACAAATTGGCACGCTTCCCGCGCTGCAATAAGAATATCCAGCAGATAGGAAGAATCACGCCGCATAGATGGCCTCCAGGGACCCCAATATTTCGTTACGCCGGATATAGTTTCGACTTTGTGCTATGGCCGACCACTCTACAAGGTCTACCTCACGGCCAAAAACTTGTTTTAATTCATCTTGCATACGAACCATGTCAAATAAACCATAGCGGGCCTCCGGAAAAAAACGGACCAATAAATCGATGTCGCTGCCAGCGTTAAAATCCTCACGAAGAACGGAACCAAAGAGAGCCAACTCTGAAATCTTCCAGCGTAGGCAGAATTCATTTATCTTTTGTTTTGGTATCGATATTCTAAGGCTCACAGTTTCACCTCCAATATAATCGCGTTTTGGTGAATGGTGAGTGCTGATTGGACGTCCTTCGGCCTTTGCAAGTTTTTTTTAATTAACGATGCAATCTCCCGGGCATCCTCCCATACATCAGTGGCACTCATAACTCTAGCTTTAGGCGCTATGCTAACGTTTTTCCTTTTCATGCAAGTAAGCTTCCGCCCCTGGGGCCTGATCTTACCCCTTTTCGCAATTCCGACTCAGATTTTGATTTCTTTACCATTGCCGGTTTTCCCGGATAAGAACTAGTTCTACCATACCTTAAGTACTAAAGTCAAGCCCTTTTTTAATTTTTGGTGAATGATACCGTCACGCGATTCATCAGCCACTGACTGATGAATTACTTCCGAAATCAAGTCCTTGAAAAGACCGGTCCACAGATGACACAGATTCACACGGATTTCTTCTTTTACTACTCACGGTGAACATTCCCACCTGCTTTCTGCTCCCCGGCCCCTTCCTTGGTCTCTATTTTTTTGATCCCGGAGAAGATATTAGTTCCGCTAACCGTTTCTCTGCCTACAATGGCAAGATTTATTGCACCATTGGTGCAAGTTTTTCATATCTCCTAAAGAAGAGACACAGAGAGAAGCAACGCTCCTCTTCTATCTTTTCGTCAGGCTTGCTCTTTTCGCCCTTAAAATCCTTTTTCTCCCTTTCAAGATTACGCCGCCTTATCTCTTAGATTGAAAGATAAAAGTTGTTTGTCTTTCAATGCACTTACATGTAAGATAGAAAACCCGATAATATTCCCGTCCTTGTCTACTTTTTCCATCACAGCATCATTCTCTGTTTCCTTGAAATACCCTGCTTTTTGTTCAAACATGATCTCAAAGTAATCGCCTTCTTTATCATACCAGACTTTTACTTCCTTTCCCATAGCACCTCACCTTTATTTTATCAAGCTGACCGGACATTTCCGGATGGACGCTCTCCATATGAGCCAGTCGTTCACTTGTTAAGCGTATCCGCCTATTGCGAATGTCAATAAACCATTTCATTTCATTCATACCTGGTATTTTCCTATTCTCCGATAAGCTTCCGCCCTTGGGGTGATACGCTCTCTAATACCACCCTCTCCACTTTTGTTACAAAAATGTCAGGGTGCCTCTTCATCAGGAAGTTCCATGCTTTAAGAATACTGAATACCATATCGAAATCAAAAATGCAAGAGGAGAAAAAAAATTTTGCCACGGACGAACACACGCGTCGCGACACTCACAGACAAAAAGAATAATTGCTAATGCAGGCTGGCCCTTGACCAATAACCAATGGCTACTGACTGGTGACCAGACTCCATATCTTCTTCATCAATCATCATTCGATATAAAGTGGTATCTAAAGATTACCTTGACCATTAAAGACGAGAAAAAATACAACAGACCTTGGGATACTCCAGGGATTAATGTTTAATCTACGGAGATGAACCTCTTATATCCCGGCTATTAAAATTTCATCTCCAGCTATGAACACCTTATATCCCGGCTATTAAACTTTCATCTCCGTCTATGAACCCCTTATATCCCGGCTACTAAACTTTCATCTCCGTCTATGAACACCTTCTATCCCGACTATTAAACTTTCATCTCCGTCTATGAACACCTTATATCCCGGCTACTAAACTTTCATCTCCGTCTATGAACACCTTATATCCCGGCTACTAAACTTTCATCTCCGTCTATGAACCCCTTATATCCCGGCTATTAAACTTTCATCTCCGTCTATGAACTCCTTATACGCCGGGTATTAAACTTTAATCTTCGAAGATTGTTTTTTCGTGTGTTCCGTATGTTCCGTGGGCAGATATTCATAATAGAATGATGAATGATGAAGGATGGAGGAAAAATCCGGAATCCGCCTCCTAAAACACGAACTCAAAAGGTTTACGTTATTCAATAAAATCTTCTTGCTTTAAATCCGATTGTTTCAATATGGAACGAAAAGTCCCTATAGGAATTTCTTTCCGTGGGTCCGGAACGATAACAGTCCTGGAATTTTTTCTGAATTTTTTATGGCTACCCCTCTGTGAAATAAAAATGAATCCATGCTCCTCCAGGATCTTGAT
>Ga0315276_10007453_pt1 | contig 10137 bp, 5 predicted proteins | sample YL17G05_0_MG_FD_204542 | JGI IMG/M metagenome (GOLD analysis project Ga0315276, IMG submission 204542) | Sediment microbial communities from Yellowstone Lake, YNP, Wyoming, USA - YL17G05_0 | ecosystem: Environmental > Aquatic > Freshwater > Lake > Sediment | place: USA: Wyoming | collected... | reverse complement strand
AAAAAATTATTAATATCATGTTTATAACATGCTAGCATTATCTTTGAACTGTTAAGAATGACGAAATCATCAACGTAGCGAATGTAATGCTTTGCCTTAAGAAAGTGTTTGACGTATTGATCAAGCTCGTTCAGATACACATTAGCAAAGAACTGGCTTGTTAGGTTTCCGAGAGGCATTCCCTTTCCTCTTTCCCTTGTCTTGTGGTTAGAAAGGATTACTCTGATGAGCCAAATAACCCGAGCATCCATGATTTTCCTCTCAAGGATGCTGATGAGGATTTCATGGTCAACAGTGTCAAAATAATGCTTGATGTCCGCTTTCAGCACAAAACAAGGCCTTCTGTAGTTTTGTGAGCATTTCCTATTGAAATAATCAAACCGATTGATGGCTTTGAGGACTCCCTTGCCTTTCCTGTTGGCGTAGCTGTCGTGGATGAATGAATTATCAAATAACGGTTCGATGACGTTGCAAATAGCATGATGGACAATCCTGTCGCGAAAGTCAGACTTGCTAATAACCCTTGTCTTAGGGTCTCTAAGAATGAACTTCTTTAACGGCAGAGGCCGATAAGAATGAAGCAACAACTCAGTTCTTAGCATCAAAAGGTTTTCTTTAAAGTTCTTCTCAAATTCAACAACATAAGGCTTTAAAGTCTTATGCTTTCGGGCTCTTTTCCATGCAAGCTCAAGGTTTTCGTAAGAGCAGAGCTTAGAATACAAATCAGCATTAAATGCCTTACTTGTGCCTGGATTATTCGAAACGAACCGCGCATTATTGTTGAGGTTGTTGTTGCCGTTGACATCGAAATTGTTGTTGTCGTTGTTGAGAACCACCGAGCGCAACTCTGTTGTAGCCCCCTCATCGCTAACATTCACTGCTGCTTCATCACTGTCGCAGCTGTATTTCATAATCACACCAAACATTTGCCTGCATGATCCTGATGAGAGGACGTGTAGCCCAAGCACTTAGGCACCGCCAAGCAAAAGAACCGCATCTCCTATGCTAAAGGATGGTTCTTAAATCAAACGCAAAACTTTTTCTTGCGTTTTTTTCAAGGCGATGGTAAGGCAAGAAAAACAAGAAAACTCATACAATATAAATATATCGAAAAAATAGTTTAATGCACCAATTTTTCGGCGCAGCGCCTATCGGCGCTCACTTACTTTGGGCACTCGAAACGAACCGCGCATCATAGCTGAGGTCGCAGTTGCCGAGGACATCGAAATCGTAGTCGTCGTCGCTGAGAACCACCGAGCGCAACTCGTCTTCAGAAGTATTTCTCCTAACGTAGAAACCCACTCCTTTCTCTGCTCCAGTCATATCAAACCACAAGTCAACGCATTTCTCCCAAAGCTTACTGTTGCCACCCATAGCAGCAATATGAGCAGGATGAACCTTAGCCTCTTCCCTTGTCAAATCTTGGTTATATTTAACTTTCTTATCACTGCTATCAAACTCAACCCAACCATCCTTGGATTTTAATGATTTATAATTAACAGGCAAGAACCCATCATTAAAGCTTGGTTCTATTACTTTAAGCTCATAGCAAACAGGATTAACCTTAAACCAAGAACTACCTGCATCATAAGCAACACCAGTAACAGAATCAAGAAAAGTACCAAAAAGCTTAGACTTATTGCCTTTAGCCTCATAATCAAGAACCATAGCCTCAACATTCTGCTCATGACTAAAAGGAACCTGGCCCTTAGCCTTCAACTTAGCAACTCCCTTAGCATAAGTATCAGCAGGAACAACCGAGAAACTCCTGTAAACAGGCTTTGAAAGAGCAGACTTCTGCTCAGCAAGATATCGGGCCTTATCTTCCTCTTCAGAGTCGCGGTCATCAATGTTTGTTTTTCCTAAGAACTCCCTCTGCGTTGCAAAGAAATCCCTTATGTCTTTCTCGTCACCAACTCCGACATCATCTATCTTGTAAACACTCCCAACTTTCTGGTCAATCGCCATTTCAAGACACCTCTGAAACTTCTTTTATGATTATCTGAAGATGAAATCTCTTCCTCCTAATAAGAAACCGTAAAAGAACGTTTATTTAAAAAACTTTCGATTCATTAACAACTACAAAGTAGTTATTTTTCGGCTTCGGCTATGAGCCCCCAGAAAACCATCTTCTGCCATCTACCACAATCTTTAAATACCACTTATCATATTTACGATAACTTGTAAGCTTAATTCGATAAATTTATCGAAAATATCAATGTTGTTATCGTTTTTTCGATAATAATTAGAGGAGCGCATGGCTTCAGAGCAAAGCAGCATAATAAGCGTACTTTCTAAGGGCTTCAATAGAGAGCTGACCATCAACCAGCTGTCAAAATCAATAAAGAAATCCTATGCATTCACCAACCAGCACGCCCACGCTCTCATGAAGAGCAACATTCTCAACAGGAAAGCTGTTGGCAGCGCGATACTCTGCCTTCTCAACCTCAAGAATGAGGAGACCATAGCTCATCTAGTCTTCAATTCCATGGGCGAGAGAAAGCGATTCTTAGATACCCTGCCTGAACAGAAGAGAGTGACTCTCAACGATCTCCTCTCAAAGCTTGAAGACAAATGCGTCTTCCTTGAGAAGAACAAGATAACAATAATCTCTGAGAGCAAGGAATCACTAGCAGCAAAGCTCTCTGGCTACAGCATCATCACGATCACAAGATCAGAATTCGAGCGCAGGATAAAGAGCATCGATTTCGAAGGATTAGTCATACTCGCGAATCATGAGCAGTTTTGGAATATGATCGCCAAAGCCGCATAATCAAATAATCATCAGCTATCCAGAAAAAAAAAAGAGGTGTAAATTATTGGATAACAGGACGAAGTCGAAGTATCTTGGAGTACTCCTACAGACCGTGCTCAAGGTAGATGATACCATGTTCGGTCAGAGAGTGAACTCTGAGAAGCACGACTACGCAGACTGGATAGCAAAGAACATCAAAGATGAAGAGCTAGCCAGCCAGCTGAGGCCACTCATCCATAAAGAGGACATCGTCAAATTCCTGCAGAACAAGATCGCTGAGCTGAACCAAGATTCGGCAGCAGCACAACCAACATCTGCAAAGCTGACAACAACAGCGCAATCAAAGCAGATGGACAGCAAGACCAAGGCAAAATACCTCGGAGTGCTAGTGCAGACGATCCTGAAGGTGGACGAGAACACATTCAGGACAAGGGTCAGCCCAGAGAAGCACGACTACGCAGACTGGATAGCAAAAAACATCAAAGACGAAGAACTGGCAGAGGAGCTAAGATACATAAGGCCAAGGCAGAGCGTACTGGAGTTCCTGGCAGACAAGATCTCAGAACTTGGAGGAGAAGCACCCAACATACCAATACCAACAACACCTACTATAGCAGTGCCTCTACCACTGAAAACAACACTGACAACGCAGCAGACAATGCAGCCACCACAGGCTACCAAGGAACCGCTGCAGGACCTAATACCCCCCACAATACCTGCTCAAGGAGAGATAAGACCAAAGCAAGCGGAAGAGATAGATTACCTGAGAGACATCCATGAGGACTTCCATTTCGTGCTTCCAAACGGAAAGACAATCGGAAGCCTACCTGAGCTGGCAGAGTTTATGCCTACGATGGATGATGCGCACTTCAACGCGCACGTGACCCCTCACAAGAATGATTTCGCAGCATGGATCTATCACTCAGTGAAAGACGAAGAGCTGGCCAACAAGATCGGGCATGTCAAGGACAAACAGCAGATGATGGAGCTGATCAAGGCAAGGATCGCTGAACTGACAGGCAAGAGCATAGTCACTGACAGTCCTGAAGCCATGAAAAAGCAGATCATCCAGCCATCAAAAGAATCTCTGGTCGAAAAACCGGCTCCTGTCGCTGCCAAGCCGAAAGAGGAAAAAATAGACTTGATAAATCTCTCGGCCATTGAAATACTGAAGAAGCTAGGCGTGATCAAGGATAACACCCAGTTCCTGGCTTTGGAAGAGGAGATAAGCGAGGTCAAGAAACAGAGAAAGACCATAGCCACAGGAGTGCCTGGCTTTGATGACATGATCGGAGGAGGCATCCCTATAAATTCCACAATACTAGTCTCAGGAGGTCCTGGAAGCGGAAAGACAACATTCTGCATACAGATGCTTGGCTGGGCTGCAGAGCAAGGAGAAAAATGCCTATTCCTCACCTTTGAGGAGACAGAGGAACAGCTCATGGAACACATGGAGGACTATGGCCTGAACCCAAGAGCATACATGGAAAAAGGCACTCTCATGATCCAGAAGCAAGATCCTTTCAAGATATCAAGGATGGTGGAGGCATTACTCGCCCATGCAAGAGGAGAGCTGCTGATAAACATAGACGAGATAATAGATATCCTGCCAAAGGGATACAAACCTGACCGCATAGTGGTAGATTCACTCTCAGCCATAGCAGCAGCATTCTCAGAATCAAATACAGCCTACAGGGTTTACGTCACAAAACTGATGGACCTGCTCCAGAAGACAGGAGCCACCTCATTCCTGATAAGCGAGGTGCAGGGCATAGAGAACATAGGCCACGGCCTGGTGGAGGAATTCCTAGCTGATGGAGTCATAGTGTTCTACAACCTGCAGAAAGGAAACATAAAGCAGAGCGCCCTAGAAGTCCTAAAGATGAGAGCAGTAGACCATGAGAAGAAGATAGTGCCATTCGAATTCGTCAAAGGAAAAGGGATCGTGGTCTATCCGCTAGAGAGAACATTCATGTGAGCGTCTGAAGAACGCTAGGCGCCAATCACATTACCCAAAAATGAAAACCAAGACAATATCTTTGAAAAAAGAAAAGACAAACTGTAATGGAAGAGCTGCCATGACAATGATATTTTTGATGCTAATAATGACAATAATACTGATAAGCATATGCCTGACAGAAGCAAAAGAGGCTGAGTCAAACACCACCCAGACAGAGGCAAGCCTGCTAATATCAAAGCTTGAGAGGAATATCACATCCATGAAGGAGAGAGGATTCAACACCCCACGCCTTGACGACGCCCTCGCGGATGCAAAAGCAACCTATGCAGACAGAAAATTCGACCAGGTCCTGGAGCTGTACAGCGAGAGCATGCTTACAATCTCAAAGATGATATACATATCAAATAATCTCAACATAACATCAATGCTGCTGGACGAAGCAAAGAAGAGAGAGCTCAACATCTCTGAATCCATGAGCCATTACACGCTCAGCCTGAGCGAGTTCAGGAACAACAACATTGATACTGCCCAGAAGGAAATAATGCTGAGCAAAGAGCTGGTGTCAGGCCAGCTAATGACTGAATCCACAAAGATAACAACGGAGTTGAAAGAGCTTGCCGCAGCTTTAGCGAGCACAGGGATTAACACAAACAAAGTCAATAGGACGACAGCCGAGATCCTGGCTGCAGAGAGATCAAAAGATTTCATTAAGCTCTTCATCCTGGCCAGCAAGATATCTGAGATGAACAAATCCATAGCAGAGCTGCTGGCAATCAATGAAGGAATGAATCAGCTGGAGGCAGAGGGCTACCGCACCCAGAGAATAAAGGACACCGTTGCTGAACTCGAAAGCCTTCTTGACGCAGGAGAGCATTCCCAGATTAGCAAACGCTACAATGAGACCATGACCCTGATGGGAAAAATATATTCTATCAATGCAGACATCAAGGAGACTGAAGTAAAGATGATCTCTCCTGAACTGGAGGGGATTGACCTGACAGAGGCATCAGAGCTGCTCAACACAAGCAAGAGCGAATTCGAGCTGGAGAACTATGATAAATCAGAGGACTACCTGGCCAGAGCAAGGGCCTCGATTGAGGAGGCAGAGCAGGCGCACATATTCGCCACAATACTCAACAAGGCAAAGATGAGGTTTAATCCTATACTATTCATCAAGAAGAACTGGACATACATTATTATGATGATAATAATCGGAGGAATTGTGATAAGAGTCGGAGGCCTTTTCCTAATCCTAAAACAAAGTGAGCAGAGGCTTGCCAAGCTCCAGAAAGAACAGGAGGCCATTACAGAGCTGACAAAGAAGCTCCAGGAGGACTATTTCAGGGAAAAGGTGATCGACAAGGAGACGTACACGGCTGAGAACAGCAACTTCGAGAAGAGATCGACACAGATCAGCGAAGAGATACCGATGCTGATCATCAAGATAAAAGAAAAACATGATAAGCTTGCCAAGATGAGGCTTTTAAAAGACAAGGCCGAAGATAACAACAAATAAATAAGAACATTTTTAAATATTGCAACCAAAAGAAGATAACATAACAACAGGGTTGAAGGAGAGAGGTATAGTGTGAATAATAATATAGAAGATTCAATTGGGCATCCGCCATTCTTCTTAAAAGGCGGAAAAAAGATAAGCGGGCTAGATGAGCTAAAGGATTATCTTTTAACAATCCAGCCAGGTGAATTCCACCATCATGTGGACGGTGAAAAGAATGACTTCGAGAGCTGGATAAGGAAAGGCCTCAAAGAGGAAAAGCTGGCTGACAAGGCAAAAAATGTCAAAACTCCGGCAGAACTGATCGCCATTATCCACCAGTTCCTGAACTCTGGCATTGAACAGGCCAATGAAACAAATAGCGAGATCATACCAGAACAGACCTATGTCAAGACAGACATCCCTGGATTCGATGAACTGATAACAAACGGCATACCAAGAGAAAGCGCAGTGCTGGTGTGTGGAGGCCCGGGAACAGGGAAAACCACTTTCTGCCTGAACCTCATATGCAATGCAGCGAAGAAGGGAAGCAAATGCCTCTACCTGACATTTGAAGAGGACATAATCAACCTGAAGAGGCACATGAAGAACTTCGGATGGGAAGGATCGTCGAAGGGAGCGGCAGAGAACATGATAGTGAGAAAGATGCAGCCATTCGACATAAGCAGATCAGTCGAAGCCCTCCTGGCCAAAGCCAGCGGCGAGCTGACCATAGAATTGGATGAAGTGGAAGGCGTCATACCTTCGGGTTTTCACCCAGATATAATCATATTGGACTCGCTCTCAGCAGTGGCTGCCGCATTCAGTGGAAAAGAAGAAGGATACAGGATCTACATAGAACAACTTTTCTCCCTGTTCAAGAAGATAGGCGCGACCTCATTCCTGATAACAGAGATAGAGCAGGACACCACCAGATATAGCAAGAGCGGGATAGAAGAGTTCCTGGCGGACGCTGTTATTGTCTTCTATAATATCAGGAGCAAGAATATACGCATAAACGCTCTTGAGATACTCAAGGCGAGAGGAACCCCCCATCAGAAGAAGATTGTCCCTTTCAAAATGATCTCAAACAAAGGAATAGTGGTCTACCCCACAGAAGAAGTATTCACCTGATATTATAATCATCCACGCATCCTCAAGATGAAAATAACCAGTGCGCTTCAATGTTCACATCATTACATAAGCATAAAGCCAAGAGAATCGCATGCACAATAGCCATGATAATATTCTTAGCCATAACAACGCTCCCAAAATTCCCTGAATCTGTGATGGCATACACAGGAAATTTCTCGACAGGATCACCGTTCAGCTGCGGCCCAAACTGCCTCGGGCCCTATGAGCTATTCGGGCACGACACCGACTACTGCAAAGTACACATAGAGGAATGCTTCAACACAATGGATGGATGCAAGGATGGCCCGCAAGCCACCTATGAATTCGTAGACAACATAACAATCACAGACCTAAATAGATCAACATTCAGCACAGGGGACGCCATCAACATCGATGTAGCGGTCGACTGCGACAGCGACGGAGATATAGTCTCCATAGCATACCACAATGGAAGCGAGTTCAGAAACATCTACAACGTAAATTGCTCCATAGAAGGAAAAACCAACATATATTACAATACGACATTGGACAACGTGCGCGGCAACCACACCGTGAGAGCAATAATAGGCTATCCAGGCGGGGTCGGAGTGACCTGCGGAGAAGAGACCTCCAATCCTGCATGGACTGACACAGACGACGTGACTTTCGCTGTCGTCACAAATGACACGATCTCTCCATCTGTCAGCGACCCGCTTCCAGAACCCAACTCGATCTTCGAAACGCAGGATAATCTTGAAGTCCTGGTCTGCGTTAATGTGAGCGACAACTACGCTATAGATAGCGTGTGGATGAACGTAACATGGAATGAAGGAGAGGAGCTAATACAGATATTCGAAGCAGGAGGAGATCAATATTGCGATGGCTTCGGCTCCATCATAGATCTGGGCAACTACGCAGTACAGTTCATAGCAAACGACACATCGGGAAACGTGAACAATACAGTAACAACCAACTTCACGGTAGCGCACACAACCAACATCACAGTCAGCAATCCGACCGCAGGGCTCATCCAGCCCTACGGCACAACACATCTTAACTTCACAATACCAGACAACTACTATTTCGAAGAGATGTATTACTCGTTGGACGGACTGGACAACACAAGCATTGATAATGCAAGGATAACCTTGTCATGCAATGCACCTGACACCAACGGAACCCAGGGAGAGAAAGATAACATCTACAATAACCTATCAATGTCATTCATCCCATTGGAGAACATGCGGGCGAACACCATAGGCTTAAGCCTCAAGAGGAACGGATCAGGGACGTCAGATGCACAGCTGGAGATAAGGACTGATGATTCAAACAGCCCATCTGAGATTTCGATAGCCAACGGAACCATCCTCGAAGACAGCGTCAGCTCCGAAGAATACTCATTTGTCAACATCACGCTAAACAAGACAGTGAATCTCACAAAAGACACAAGGTACTGGCTGTTCCTGACACCAGACGGATCTGAGACTGATTTCTATTCCTGGGAATCAAGCAATGATGACTTATGCAGCTACGGAAACTACAGCAACAACAGATCGCTCGACCTCCTGTTCTCAATATATGACAGGTACAGATTCAGGACAACTATGATCAACCTATCAAAGGACGACCATAACATAACAGTCTATGCCACCAGCACAGATTATGGCGCAATAATATCTCCCACAATCAGTTTTGCAGTCGACCACACCAGCCCTGAAATCATAAGCATTGGACACAATCCCAACACAAGTGATCAGCTGGATACTGGCAGGCAGATAAACTTCACAATAAATGTTACTGATGATGTAGAGACTAGTGAAGTGGTGCTCCAGTACAAGCAGATCAATGAGACTGGATTCACCAATCAAACAGCCAGCCATCAAGGATCCATATACAGCGCCAACTTCACCCCTCAGGACGAGAATAACTGGAGCGCACGCATCATAGCAACCGACAGCTCAGACAACACAAGGACCGGCAGCGAGATAACACTTATTGTATTCAATGAGCACGGCTGGGAAAGCAGCCCAGAATCATTCAACACCACATCAGCGCTGATCGGACAGAACAGCACAATAGGAAACATAACCATAGTAAACAACGGAGACGTGATGCTGAATTTCAACATCTCAAAAACAGAATCAACCATCCCATCAGTCTACTTCAACACCACCCAGACATCCACAACATTATCAGTAGCTGCATCCAGCAATATCTCCTTACCGGTCGTGGTAACGGGTCAGAGCATAGAATCAGAGCAAGAAGCCTCCATAACAATCGACGCCCTAAATGAAAGCGCAGACCCCGATCTCGTCTCAATCAATTTCACATTCATAACATTCGTATCAGGACCACACCTCAACGTCCAGATAACAGAATACGACCCCACAGTGGTCCAGGGTCAGACAAGAGTCACCATCACCGCAAGGATAACCAATGTCGGGAATGAAACCGCGCATAATATATCATCCCACTGGGAAGTGCCTTCGGGATGGACTGCCAAAACCAACCTGACAACAGCCTATGACTCACTAGGCATAGGCCAGCAGGTATTCTTCACAAGAAACATCAACATAGAATCCAATGCAACAGAGGGCAACCAGACAATATATGTATATGTGAACTGCTCTGAAGGGAAAAACGACTCAGACCAGAGAACAGTGGCTGTCAGCAGCAGCCAATCAGAAGAGCAGGAGACAGTGGTGATTAGCAGAGGAGGCGGAGGAGGAGGTGGAATGATAAAAACCACGAAAACCTCAGCCCTAAGAATGCAACTATCGGATGAGGTAGAGCTGGAGCGCGGGACCAACATCA
>Ga0315276_10007450_pt1 | contig 10140 bp, 5 predicted proteins | sample YL17G05_0_MG_FD_204542 | JGI IMG/M metagenome (GOLD analysis project Ga0315276, IMG submission 204542) | Sediment microbial communities from Yellowstone Lake, YNP, Wyoming, USA - YL17G05_0 | ecosystem: Environmental > Aquatic > Freshwater > Lake > Sediment | place: USA: Wyoming | collected... | reverse complement strand
CCCGTGAAAGATTTCTGAAAACATCGGCTGGCAGAAGATTTCTGAAGAAGTATATTTAAATCCAGGTTCCCCGCCCGACCGTGCGGTCGTACGGGCGGGCCTGCCCGACCGTGCGGTCGTACGGGCGGGGATTCCTGGTGGGGCTACATAAAAGACCCCTTATATGATTATATATAAGGGATTTGTCTTTTTTTATATTCCATATTTGTATCCATAATTGTATCCCAAATTAATTCATTGTCATTTGGTCAATGCTTAACCGATGACCACAATTGCATAATCAGATTCACAATCCAGCTTCCATAGTATTAGTTTTGGTGCTAATGCCTCTTTAACAGCCATCCTGAAGCCTTGGTATTGAGTCAGTCAATCTCTGTAGTTCCTGGTACTCCTGCCTGTCTGCCTGGATTTTCCTGTCTTTACAACTTTACCATGACGTGACAACTCCTGCTCATCTACCGGGATAGCAAAAACCACCCTTCCGGAGTTAACGCTGCCAAACACATCTTGTCCCGACCTTGCTTCGCCGTAGAGGCTGCGTAAAGGTGAAGTTCATCGCGATGCTTTTTTGCCAACGATAGACTGCAGTAATGAAACCGGACTTATAAAAATCAAACATTTTATGATTTAAATCGCAAATAAAACGTTATATTTGTGATTACAATCGAAATATTATGTTATTATGATAGCCAGAACCTTAAAAGAAACTATTTCCAACCATATCAAAGATAATAAAGCTATAATAATTCTTGGGGCAAGACAAACCGGAAAGACCACTTTATTAAAAAGTTTTGCATCCGACCTTACTGATGTGTTGTGGCTGAACGCCGATGAACCTGATATTCTGGCACTATTTGAAAATGCAACATCCACCAGGCTAAGAGCATATTTCGCAAATTATTCATATATTTTTATTGATGAAGCCCAACGAATTAAAGACATTGGAATAAAACTTAAATTGATTACCGATCAGTTACCTGACAAAAAACTATTTGTAAGTGGCTCATCTGCTTTTGAATTGGCAAACCAGATTAATGAACCATTAACCGGAAGGAAATGGGAATACCATTTATTTCCGGTATCGTTCCGGGAACTATCCGATCATTTTGGCTTATTGGAAGAAACACGTATGTTACCACACAGGCTTATTTATGGGTGCTACCCCGAAGTTGTAACAAATGTTGGTAATGAGAAAGAGATGCTGAAACAAATATCAGACAGTTATCTATATAAAGATATTTTGAATTGGCAGGGATTAAAGAAGCCTGAGAAATTACTTAAACTGTTACAAGCCCTGGCATTGCAGGTGGGAAATGAAGTTTCATACAACGAACTGGGGAAACTGGTTGATCTGGATAAGGGAACGGTTGAAAAATATATCCGGCTTTTAGAAAAAACCTATGTCATTTTTCGATTGACTGCCTTTAGCAGAAATTTGAGAAAAGAACTGAAAAAGAGCAGGAAAATATATTTTTACGATAATGGCATTCGAAATGCATTGATTGCCAATTTTAGTGCCATTGAATTAAGAACGGATATTGGTGCACTTTGGGAAAACTTTCTTCTCAGCGAGCGGTTAAAATTTACGGACTACAATCAGATTTGGGGGAACCGGTATTTCTGGCGTACCCAGGATCAGCAGGAAATAGATTATATTGAAGAAAGAGATGGAAAAATCTATGCTTTTAAGTTTAAGTGGAATAAAAAAGCCAAAGCACGTTTTTCGAAATCCTTTCTTGACGCCTACCCTGATAATGAAACGCAAATCATTACTCCTGGAAACTATTTTGATTTTATATATAGCACCAATTAATTGGAACATTTGCTAAATATTTTTATATGACCGATAAAACCAAAGATGAGCTCATAAAAGAATTGCAGAAATTGCATCAGGAGTATGATTCATTAAAAACATCATACGAAATAGACATCTCCGAATTCAAGCAGGCAGAAGAGGCACTTTCCCGGCAGAAAGATGCCCTGTTAAAATTCAATAATTTTTCTATCGGATTATCAAAGTTAACATTGGAAGATAATCTCGAAGCATTTATTGCCACAAAGCTTAAAGAAATTACTGGTGCAAGGGTGGCAACATTCTCAGAATACAACCCTGCAAACCGGACAATAACTGTAAAACATATTGAAATTGAGCCGGGGCTGCTTGAAAAAGTTGTTAGTCAGCTCGGCCAACAAGTAAGCAGTATCCGCTCTGAAGTAAGTGATGAGATGTACCGTGAGATGACTACAGAAATCGTTGGAACACGGAGAACCTTATTCGAGGCGAGCTTTGGGGCGATCCCGCGTCCGGTGGGGGCAGCGGTACAGGCATTGCTCAAAGTTGACCGGTTCATCGGGCTAGCTTTTATTGTCGAGGGTAAACTGTACGGTACATTGCTGCTGGCAATGGGCAAGAACCAACCCGATCCCCCGATTGAAATACTAGAGAACTTTATCTACCTGGCAGCTGTATTCTTACGACGAAAGCAGGCTGAGGAGTTGTTAAAGGAAAACATGGAACGGCTTAATGAGGCACAAAAACTGGCACACATAGGTGTATGGGATTGGAAACCAGATACTGATACTGTAACCTGGACAAATGAACTTTATCTTATTGCCGGGCTCGACCCGACGCTTCCGGCTCCCACCTATAAAGAACATTCCAACCTCTATACTCCCGAAAGCTGGGAGCTTCTGAAAACCAGAGTTGAAAAAGCAATGGAAACAGGTGAATCATACCAGCTTGAACTGGAACTTATCCGCCCGAATGGCGACACCCGCTACGTGAACGCGTTTGGCGGTGCAAAATATGATTCCAAAGGACAAGTCATTGGACTTTTCGGCACGGTACAGGACATCACCGAACGCAAGCATTTAAAAGAATCGTTGCACGAGAGCGAAATGAAATTGAAAACACTTTTCGAAGAACTCCCAATCGGAGTCTCCATTCTTGATGCAGAACGCAACGTAGCTTTTGTTAATCCTGCCATCGAAAGAATTCTGAACATGACCAAAGATGGTTTTATCAGAGGAGATTACAAGAATCGGAAATACCTCAGAGCTGATGGAACGCAAATGCCTGAAGAAGAGTATGCCAGCGTCCGGGCGATCAGAGAGCAACGAGTGGTACACGACGTTGAGACCGGAGTCTTGATGGAAGATGGTCATGTGATCTGGACGAATGTGAATGCAGCCCCTGTTGCATTTCCGGATTGGAAGGTGGTAATTATCACTACAGATATCACCGAACGCAAAATGGACGAGGACGCATTCCGGGAGAGCGAGGAAAAGTATCGTATGCTTATTGAAAGTATAGATGAGGGCGTTGGTATTGTGGATAGAGAGGAAAATTTTATATATGCGAATTCAGCTCTTGAGAAAATTTTTAACGTTGACAACGAGGGGCTTGTTGGAACATCGTTAAAACAGTTTCTTTCTCCGGAGAATTTGGAATTACTATTACAAAAAACATATGAGCGCCGGGGAAAAATTGGTGGTACATATGAAATTGAAATTATCTTATCAGGTGGAGCTAAAAAGCTTATTGTAATAACAGCAGCCCCAAGATTAGGAAAAAACGGTGAATATCTTGGAACATTCGCGACATTTAGAGACATCACCGAACTCAGGATTGCGAGGAAGGAGCTGATAGAAAGTGAAAAAAAATATAGAGAACTTTTTGAAGCAAACGCGGACGGTCTGACAGTTTTTCTTATCCAGCCGGAGCCGGATAGTCAGCCAACTATTATAGATTTGAATGAAAATGCTGCTAAAATGATGGGCTATACAAAGGAAGAAATGTTAAATACGATCCCTTACTATTATGAAATTGGCTTAACAAAAGGGAAAATAGAAAAACGAAAAAAAGACATTCAAACCAAAGGTTTTACAAATTTTGAGACAATCATTAGACATAAAGACGGGCATAATTTAACTTTTGAATTCAATGTTAAGTTAATTAATTATAACAATCAACCTTGCATAATGAATATTGCCCGAGACATCACAAAGCGCAAACAGATTGAAGAGTTGTTACGCGAATCGGAAAACAAGTATAAAAGTTTGATAGATAACATCCCAGATATTATTTTCACTATTGACCTGAAAGGCAAGATCTCTTTTATAAGCCGAAGAACAAAAGAAATACTCGGCTATGAGAACGCGGAAACGCTCAATATGAGCATCTTCAATTTTATACCGGAAGAAGATCATCAAAGAGCTATGGAAAATTTACAGAAAGGTATGAAGGGGGAAAAGATCAGACATTTTCAAACGCCAATGATAGCGAAATCGGGAGAAAGGTTGTTTTTTGAGTGTTCCTTTTCAAGAATTTTTAAAGATGGTGTAGTGGTCGGTGCTCAGGGTACAGCAGTAGATATCACAGAGCGCAAGCGGACGGAAGAGACACTTCGGGAGAACGAGACAAGTTATCGTGAACTCTTTAACAATATCAGAAGCGGTGTCGCCATCTACGAAGTAAAAGACAACGGCAACGATTTTATCTTTAAGGATTTCAATCGTGCTGCTGAGCGGATAGATGGCGACCGGAAAGAGAATATAATTGGAAAGAGCATCTATGAAGCCCGTCCGGGCATAAAAAAATTTGGACTGTTGGAAGTATTCAGGCGGGTTCTTACGACCGGAGTTCCAGAGCATTTCTTATCCAGGTTCTACAGTGATGAAAAACTTCATGTTTGGTACAATAATTTTGTATATCGACTTTCAACAAGCGAGATAGTTGCTGTGTATGACGATATAACTGAATCCAAGCAGGCAGAAGAAGAGCTCATAAAATCAAATAACTTATTAAAGGATCTCTATATGCATCAAACAGATATCCGTGAGAACGAACGTGCTTTGATATCCAGGGAAATTCACGACGAACTCGGGCAGTCAATGACTGCTTTAAAGCTCGATCTGAACAGGATGTATATATATGTAAATACCAACCCTGAGGCTGTGATGCAGCTTAACAGTATGATTAAACTCGTTTCAGATACAATTAAAGATGTGCAGCGTATTTCATCTGACCTGCGTCCGGGTATTCTTGATGATCTGGGTTTAGTTCCGGCAATCGAATGGTACTGTGAAGAATTTGAAAAAAGGACCGGGATCAAATGCAGTCAGAAACTGGAAAACTCAGACTATAGAGATTCTCAAACAAACCTAACATTATTCAGAGCACTTCAGGAGACTCTGACCAATGTGATACGTCATGCAAAGGCTTCATCTGTAAATGTTAAACTTCAACTGACACAGAAAGGTGCCATCCTTACAATAAAAGATAACGGAATTGGAACGCCTGAGGAAAAGATTGAATCGCATAAATCCCTGGGTTTAATAAGTATCCGTGAAAGGGTGAGACAACTAAATGGTAAGCTTGATATTTCTTCAAAAAAAGGTGACGGAACAAAGCTGACTATCTTTATTCCTACTTAAAAAACTCATATTGCTGGTAATTGTCAGTAGTTAATAATTTTTAAAATATTGTAAATCAATTAGATATTTCTTTTCAAAACATCATTTATGTTTACATATCTCATTCATTTTTATATATTAATTTACCCCCTTTCCTGTTTCCCCCAAGGGGAGGGCCGAGCGTTAATAAATTGCTCGGTGAGCAATTTTAGCGAAGGCGCCAGACTGCCGCGGAGGACAGTCCCGTGGGGGAAAGCCTGCCCCGCTTCGGCGGGGGTTGGGAAGGGGGTCACTAAATATAAAATAAACTATTGACTTGAGTTAAATAATTGAATTTGTTATGAAAATACTTATTGCCGATGATCATTCAGTTGTCCGCGAAGGACTTAAACAATACGTAAAAACTCTGGATGAAGTTAAATTGATTGATGAAGCTGTTGAAGGTAATGAAGCCTGGACAAAGATCAAAGACGGAGGATATGATCTTGTAATTCTCGATGTCTCAATGCCGGGGATGAGCGGGTTGGACGTATTGCAGAAAATAAAAGAGAAGAATTTGCCAACCCGGGTTCTGATACTGAGCGTTCACCCCCAGGAACAATATGCTTTTCATGCATTTAAACTGGGCGCTTCGGGATATCTTACAAAGGATAGTGCCTCCGAAGAATTGACTCTCGCTATAAAAAAAATTACATCCGGAGGAAGGTATATAGCATCAGCTTTTGCAGAAAAGCTGGCTTTTAACGGATTTGATTCCAGCGAAAAGCTGCCTCATGAAAAACTCTCGGAAAGAGAATTCCAGGTAATGTTAATGTTAGCGAAGGGGAAATCTGTAACAGAAATCTCAAAGGAAATTTTTATTTCAGATAAGACTGTCAGCACTTACCGCGCCCGTATCCTTGAAAAAATGGGTTTGAAGAAAAATGCAGAGCTGACAATTTATGCGATTAAGAATAATCTGATAGAATAGAGACCTTTATGTTTCGCTGTCTGTCGTTTCGTGACGTCTTTACGTACACCAGCTGGCGGACTGTCTGGGCTTTGCTTTGTCTGTTCCGCATTGCAAAGACGTTGCATTGGCATTGAGGATGGGTAAAAAGGATTGCCACGCCCTTCTTCGTCGGGCTCGCAATGACTGCACAAGTAAGGTAAATTCGTTTTGGGAGTCGGAGAGGAGTTAGTTAAGTACACGGTCATTGCAAGGAGCGCAGCGACGAAGCAATCCATCACCACCATGTGCGAACATTCTAAAACGGATCGCACACCTATGCCATGACGCCCGTATGCTTTTTCGCCTCGCCCTTGGGAGAGGGGCCGGGGGTGAGGTCTTGTAGTCCATCCCCTACACCAGAATCATCATTTTCCCTACATCTGAATAGGATAAATCCTTATAACTTATTGTGTATGCATGAACTACATTTACTCTTTCGGTTATACTTTTAAATATATTGACCCCATTCTGATAAAAAATACCTTTTAAAGAAAGTAGTTGTTGAAAATGATTCCTTTCTGCTGAGAGACAGGATCAGAAATTTATTAAATATATCATGAAATCATTCACCTCTGTCTTTTTGATTTTACTATGCATGGCATTCACAACCAGGGCCCAGAATAATGTAGGTATAAACGATGACAACTCCATCCCGAATGCATCAGCAATGCTGGATGTCTGTTCCGCCACTAAAGGGCTTCTCATCCCGCGGGTGAGCTTATTATCTTCCACTGACGTGGCAACCATCTCTTCTCCAGCCTCAAGTTTATTGGTTTACAATACTGCAACGATAAGTGATGTGTCACCAGGATATTACTACTGGAACGGTTCTTCCGAATGGGTGCGTCTGGTAACAGGAATGGATCCAAAAATAAACTTTAACCTGGTTTCTAAATCTGCAGATGCCACACTTTTGAATACTGAAAACATGGTGCTTGCCAGCGGAGATATCACTCTGACTTTACCTGCAGTGACCGGTGCAGATGATGGATTAGAAATCACCATTAAAAATGTAGGCACCTGCACCGATTTAATATCCGTGGTCCCGGAAGCAGGAAAGACAATAGATGCCAGTACAAACGTAAAACTTACCCGTTGGCGGGGCAAAACTTTTATTGCCATGGGATCTGACTGGATTATAAAGGAAAAAGAAACTCGAGCCGATAATCTTCTGGATGTCTCTCCAACAGCGAGTTTTACGACGATAGCAGAAGTTGTCTCTTTTCTGAATTCACATATGGACATGCCAGCTGTTGTCCGGCTGGGAGGCGGAACCTTCACAATAGACGCTACTCAAACCATCGACCTCCCATACCCTGTTACCTTTGAAGGGCTCTCCTACGGTGAAACAACAATTGATGCGGCTGCAGGTGTTTCAGGAAGCCCCCTGTTCTCCTGTGTAACAGAATGCTACTTCAAGATGTTAATATTTAATGCCATTGCAAATACTGCCGGGAACGATGCAATTCATTTAACAGGGAGTGGAATATATTATGAAGTAAAAGACAGTTATTTTTTTGGCTTTAATAAAGGAATTGTGTCTACAGCCAGCAATGACATATGGTGTTTTGAAACTGACTTTGAGGATTGTGCCGGATCGGGTATTGAAATTGCAGCCGGGGTGGCAAGCGGGGGTTCAGTAAAATTATCAGAATGTGATTTTACGCAATGTGCTAAAGGGATGAACCTGTTATCGGGAGTGTCCGAAACTGTTTCCATATTGAACTGTACTTTTTATAATACAACCTCAGGAACTGATATTGGCATTCTTTATACCCCTGCAACCTTCACAACAGTCTCTGCCATATATATTGCAAATAATGCATGGAATAACCAGGGTACTTTTGTAAGCGGGTTCGATTTTACCCGTTCAGATGGCCGGGATGCTGATGCATTTCTGATTAGCAATTCAGGTATGGAGGATGAAAAGCCCCATTGTAAAATAAATGTTGTTAATAATGCGTCCACAACAACAATTACCACTAACGGAACTTACTATAAGGCCAATTGGACCAATGGAGCAACCTCTACCATATGCAAGTGGACTCTGACAAATAATAGAACCACCTATCAACCAAAAAACGGCGGAGATGTATGGGCTATAATAGCCGGAAATCTTTCGGTAAGCAACACGAATCGTGTTATTACCATTGCAATGGTAAAGAATGGAAATTCAGCGACTCGGTTTGGAGAAACCGCTCTGCGTATAACAGTCGCTAACCAGCCCTTTCAGTTTTCAACGGTGATCTATGTCTCTGATATAAAAAAGAATGATTATCTGGAATTGTGGGTTACCTCGGCAAACAATGGCGATGTTGTTACATTTCAGGATATTCAATGGTATACTGAAACTAAATAAATTTTAAATGCACGTTTTTGTTCATTTTAGAAGCACATGGATCATTATCCTCACGGCGGTTGTATCGGGAGTTCTTGCTTTACCTGTGTTTGGGCAGCAAATTAAGCTCTATTCAGGTGCCTGCATGATCAATGAAGGTGCTGTAAGCATTATCATCAACAATGGAGATTTTGTTAACAACGGCACCTACACCAAAGGTTCGGAAACTGTTATTTTCTCGGGCAATGCAGCAAGAACAATTTCGGGCAGCAGCGATACCGATATGCATAACCTCGCGGTAACCAATACCGGTGGTATAACCACTCAGATTGGTTTTCTTTCTGTCTATGACCTTACTATTAGTTCGGGCAGCAAATTTACAATCGATCCTGACAAGGCAATTACTGTAAACGGTGCTTTAACTAACAGTGCCGCCATTGGCGGATTGGTTCTGGAATCTGACGCAACAGGAACTGCATCGCTCATTCACAATACCCCCGATGTGCCAGCCACAGTAAATCTTTATATAAGCGGAAGTGCCGAAGCCTGGCACTTTCTGTCTTCCCCTGTATCAGCCCAGGGCATTACTGGTGAATGGATACCCTCAGGGACCTACGGAAACGGGACCGGTTATGATCTTTATGTGTGGGATGAAGGAAGCAGTTGCTGGATATACAAGTTAAATACCACTGCACCTGTCAACTGGAATACGGTTCATCCGGGAGGCAACTTTACAGCAGGACGAGGATATCTCTATTCAGTTCAGGATGCAAATCCAACAAAACAATTTGCCGGTAATATTAATGATGGTACAATGACCATTGCACTCACATACAGCGGTACTGATCTGAATCTAAAAGGATTCAATCTTGTTGGCAATCCGTTTCCTTCTTCTGCAGACTGGTAGGCGGCATCAGGCTGGACCCGATCCAATCTTGAAACAAGTGGCATAGGTTTCGATATGTGGATCTGGAATCCATCAGCTGCTAATTATGGTGTGGTAAACTCATCCTCAGGATCAGGTACAAATGGGGTAACCAGGTATATAGCACCCATGCAGGGATTTTTCGTACGCTCAGCTGGTCCCGGAGATCTTGGCATTTCAAGCTCAGTCAGGGTTCATGATGGTGCCGGAAACTGGCTTAAAAAAGGTTCGGGTGCTGATATAAATATAATTAGTATTAAAGTTAATTCTGAAGCAGGCAATGGTTTCGATGAAGTCCGGCTTTTATTTGATTCAAAGCTGAATGAACCAGGCGCAATGAAACTATTCAGCCATGTGCTCACGGCGCCCAGCCTTTACCTTCCCCTTCAGGGAGAGAACCTGTCGGTCAGATATCTTACCGATACGGTTGATAACCCGATAGTACCGGTAATGTTTAAACCAGGTACGGAT
>Ga0315276_10007448_pt1 | contig 10141 bp, 8 predicted proteins | sample YL17G05_0_MG_FD_204542 | JGI IMG/M metagenome (GOLD analysis project Ga0315276, IMG submission 204542) | Sediment microbial communities from Yellowstone Lake, YNP, Wyoming, USA - YL17G05_0 | ecosystem: Environmental > Aquatic > Freshwater > Lake > Sediment | place: USA: Wyoming | collected... | reverse complement strand
GAGTAATAAAGTATCAAATGTGTTTCCTCCATCATACGATTTTCTGATTCTTTGATACCAGTCTGGATATTCACCGTGTTGGTAGAAAATCATAAGATTATTGTCTTGGTCATATTGGATAGATCCTACCCTTAAATTACTCCCATAGGGTGTAGTTACCTCTTCGATTAGTTTACGTGGAGTAAACGACAAACAACCATCTGTGGATTGTCTGAAATAAATTATATTTGTACTATCTGTAATTAAGTTGTACAATAAGTCAATTCTATTTTTATCCTTTGTAGCAATTGCCGGAGAATTAGAATGAATATAGCCGGAATCATTGTTTTCGACTATAATGGTTTGCCATTCCTGGGCTGAAGAAATATTAAGATTTACAGCAATTGAACAAAAAAAGATTAACTTAAACCGCATTGAAAAAATACCGATTCAAAAAACTTTTATAACACAAGTAAAAACGCACTCTGGTTACAATAAGAACAATCCGAATCAAGATAGAATATTATGATTATAAATTCAGCTGGAACTTGAACTGGATTTGAAATTTATTTTCATATAAATAATAGTAACTAATTTTCTGATTATCAACTTTTTTATCTTATGATTATGAATCGCATTGCTGTAAATAAAATGTCTTCCAAGAAATTTAATAATATATTTCTATATTCTTCAAAATGACAACGTTACTATTTTTAAGGGCAATAATAAAAAAGATGGCTTCCTCCGGTCGCTCCAGAGCGAGGAGTATAGTTCATTCCTGAAAATCATATTACTTGTTATTCTTTTTGACCGATATTTGACCTTTTCATGACAATCAAGGGAAAACGCATTTGTATATTTATCCTGAACCTCATAGGAGGATGTCATGAAACATTTCTCGATATTATTTTTTCTAATATTCTTCATTTTTCAAAGTTGTGACCAAATTATTAATTCTATTGGTCAAGATCTCTTTGATAATGGAGGAACTCCTGGTAACCCCACAGGTCTACAAAGTTACAGTTGGAATAATAATTTTAGAGTATATTCTCAGGGACGAGTCTGTCCGAATGCCACCATAACTGTCTGTTATGAGGACGTGAAAAATCATCCATTTCAGAGCACATATCATGCTGATGAAGAAAAAGAAATCTGCTGTGTATTCTGGCAAAGATTGATACCTGGTACTTATACTGGTCCAATTGATACGGCAGATTTTCCTTGTGTCATTTATGCTGATCATGATAATCCCGATTCTAAATTTCGTGAAGATTCATTACGATTCTTTTCTGGCACAGAATGTCCTACTATTAATACGATAATTATTCTTAATTAATTATACAATAGTATTCCCTTTTATATGGAAGTGATACATCATGAGACACTCACCACTTATTATATTTATGATATCCTTCATTTTTCAAAGTTGTCTTTTTGAATCAGTGCAAGAAATATGTGAAACCATCATAATCAAAGTATGTATATGTACTCATCGTCGTAGTTGTCAATGACGATAATATTGCTTGCAGTTTAAAAATGGAATGACAAAAGACTACGAAGGAGAAATACATGATCTTTGCATTCTTTATTGGTTGGATTATTGGTTTTGCTATCGCCATTCCACCTGGGCCATTGAGTTTGACTGTATTCACGTATGCAATCGAGCGTGGTTCGCATGTAGCGGTGTTAATAGCCGCGGGCGGGATGGTGTTCGAAATCATTTATGCTCTGCTTGGATTTATGGGGATCCGCTTCGCAGAAGATGTAGGTCTGGGAACCGTTCTTCGCATCATATCGTGTGTGGTCATTCTCGTTTTGGGGTTTAAACACGCCTTTGGGGAACTACGACTTGAACTGCAACCCGTTGAATCGAAGATTCAAGACAGACACAGTTTATTGTTCCTTGGTCTGTTCCTCAGCGGGACAGCTCCTACAATTGCAGCAGGATACCTTGTGTTTGCCGGCATTGTGCACTCCTTAAATTATTTCCCAGCAAGTTTTGTGAATAATCTTATTGCATCGCTTGCGGCAGGAGTTGGGTCGATGTCGTGGATTTTATGCACACTCTTCTTTATTCGACAGACGCGGAAATCCTTAAATCCATCGATCATCCGATTGATTGCACGGGGTTCCGGCATCGTTCTCCTGGCCGTCGGAATTTATTATGCTATTGATCTCATTCGCCACGCCATAAGAGTATGAGTAAGAGAACTTTCATAGGCCTCGGCTATTTATTATGACTTTTTCTCCTTGTCTCTGGAGTTTACAAGACAAGGATCCTTTTAATTCAAAACATTTAAAATTTGATTGAAAATTATATATTTAATAATTGTATAATTAATTTTGGATGATAATTATAAAAGAATTATTTATAAAATACTTCATAAATAACCGGATTCTTTATACCAGGCTACCGTTTTCTTTGCACCTTCTGTTAATGATATTCTGGTATGAAAATTAAAATCCCGTGCCGCTTTACGGATATCAAATTTCCAGTGACATTGCTTTAAGTAACAGGCAACCTGTTCTCTGGTAATAAGCGGACTTTTTCTTGTCACGGCAGCAAATAATTCAGCACTCCTTGCAATGAAATATAATAATGGATAAGGTAAACTGATTTTGATTAATTTCTGACGTACCGCCCGGGAGAAAATGCTTATCACTTCAGATAGTCGATAAAATTTATTCTCACCCAGGAAGTAGGTCTCTCCCACTGTATTGGGACTTTCACATGCCTGAATAATTCCATCCACGACATCATCCACATAACCAAGCATTATTTCTCCTATCCCGGTGTTGAATTGGAATCCTTTACTGGCAATCTTACAAATGTGATAAAGTGAATCAAGTTGCCCGGGTCCATAAATATTGACAAAACGTATTATCGTAAAAGGAAATGGATTGTCCTCTGATTTTAAATACTGCTCGGCCATCAGTTTACTCCTGCCATAGTCGTCGATGGGATTGGCCGGATAATTTTCATTTATCATACTTTCACCGGTGGGACCGAATGCGGCAATAGTTGATACAAACAGAAAGCGTTTCAGATTCAGTCTTTTCTCCGTGCAAATCCGGATCAGATTTTTGGTACCCTCGAAATTTACACGATAATATGAATCTGAATCGTTGCCTGTTATTACGGCAGCTAAGTGATAAATAACTTCAATGCCATCTATTGCTGGAACTAAAGAATATTTATCTGTAATATCACCATATACCACTTTTACGTTTAATCCGGCTAATGATTTTGAATCATCACCGGGTAGGACCAGGCAGATAACCTGGTATTCTTTACTGGATAATTCTCTTGCGAGATGACTTCCTATAAAACCTGTCGCCCCGGTAATTAATATTTTATCATGATTTTTATCTATCATGATATTCCATTCCTATCTTTAAATAGAGACAGGTGAGGTTTATTTTCAGCTAAATAAAAATAGAAAATTAAAAATCTATAGTTGTCATACTTTTGTCAAAAAACGTTCTCAAATAAAAAATAAAAGATGCTCCCCGCTACGCGGGATATTCTGAAAACCATGCGCCATGCCATCCTTACCCAACACCTCCACCAGTTATTGGAGAATATTTATTTCGCAGTCACATTTTATTTTTTATATTGTACATGTAGAACCAGTGTGTGGTCAAACTGAGATTCCTTCCGGATTATAGACTTTCTTACTGACGGCTGTTGAAATAGTTAACACGAATAGATTCAAAAAAAATATTGATGAGTTTTTATGATTATCTTGATTAAATGGGTGGAGTGATTCCACTCAATTATATTGTGTCTCGCTCGCTCATCGATTCGTTCGGCAAGTTTTATGCTAAACCAAGGAAATAAAATGTTGCCTCACCACATAACCGGCGCATCAAGCGGAATGCTAAAATGTGCCTTTCATTATTTATGTGGTGGGCATTCCGCTTATGCGCTGAGGCGTTAGAGTGCTCAGGAAATCGTTATGAAAGATCAGTATAAAAATATAGCCAATTGGTACGATAAAATATTTGAACCATTAAATAGTGGTTTAAGAAAGATTGGGATGAAAATGTATCCTGTTAAAGCAGGTATGAACGTAATAGATATTGGATGTGGTACAGGAGCGCACTTAAGGTTATATCAAAAAGAAAATTGCAATATTTTCGGCATAGATCTATCAGCCGCAATGCTCAAAGTTGCACGAAATAAATTAGGTAATGATGCTGATCTCAGACTATGTAATGCCACTGACACTGGTTTTGATGATAATAAATTTGATATAATTTTGGGCTCAACTGTTTTACATGAGATGTCTGAGCAAGTCAGGTTAGATGTTTTAAAAGAAACCAAACGCATATTGAAAAATGATGGACGAATATTATTAATCGATTTTCATCCGGATTCTTTAAAAAAATTAAAAGGTGTGTATTCTAAAATTATAATTACTATATCAGAACTTCTTGCAGGGCGTGAGCACTATAAAAACTATCGCCATTTTATGAAGAACGGCGGTTTGCCAAGTTTAATCAAATCCACAGGTTTAGAAGTTGAAGATCAAAAGATTGTTAGTGGTGGAAACTTTGGAATATTTTTATTGAAAAAATAATATTTTGGGCACTTTAACAATGGCATCATTAGTACACCCAGCCGACCAGTATGAATTGATAAATAGTGCTATGCGGCTGGTCGCCGGTTACAACCGCCGTTGGGCTGGCAGAGATCCAAATGCCTTGAAAAACGCTTGAGAATACAATGCCTGCACGCAGCGAACGCATCTATCTATGCCCACGTGAACACGGTCAGCCAGGCTGGATTATGGAATTTCCAGCGTGGTGGGATAGTAGCGCCTTCATCGATAAGTATGGCTCATTCGAGAAGCATGGCTCACGCTGGTTCGATACTGGCAATCCCGGGTACTTAGACTATGCCCTGCTCTTGACAATGGGCGAAGCGGCAGCCTGGGATAAACAATGTCGAAAAGCATTTGCTAAGGACCCGCGAAGCCAGGATATCAAAATCATCGAAGCCATGCAACAATTGGAAGCGAGACTAGACGAATCAAGCTGGATTATTGTAGAGTCTTATGAGTGGGAGTCGGGGTTGGAATAAACTTGTTGGATGCTCATAAGAAGGTCGGACCTCTGTTTGTTCATCGTCTCGATAAATACAGTATGGGTGCTGCTTTTGTTAGTGTTATTCACACGGTGAGCAGAGAACCTAACCCTCACGCTATATTGCCTAACCTGTATTTATCCCTTATAGTCAAGAGAAATTAGAATTCCAATATGAAAAAATTAATTTCTTCTTTACTTTGTCATTTAACGTGCTGCACACTGATGATTTACACCGTACTATATTTTTAGCGAGGAATTTTAAATCTGATTCTGCAGAATTTAAAAATTTATAAACGGATGAAATCTATTAGAATATTTATACTAAATGTCATTTTTTTATATTTTTGAGCATTTCCCGGGCATTGGTATTATCAGGATTTAACTCCAGCGATTTCTGATAATTTTTAATCGCATTCTCGTCATCCCCGCTTTTCATGTAGGCCTCCCCCAGGCTATCATAGACGTTGGAAGATTCCGGAAACAGATCGACATTTAACCTGAACACTTCAATCGCTTCAGGTATTTTCCCCGAATTCATCAGATTGTATCCAATCCCGTTAAAGGATACCTCATCAAAATAAAGCGTACTGCCGGTATGACGCAGATTTCTGATTTTTGCGAGACAGGTCTGCAGAGAATCCAGGCCGTCCTTTTTGAGAATCTCCGAAGCCAGATTTTTATGTTGCAGGAAGAAAACCCGTACATGAGCACGATGCTGCGGTCGTATCCACTCATCACCACGATCCTGGTAAACCTGCATCTCCTTTACGAAGGCGAAGTCTTTGTCCAGGGAGAATTGATCCTGGATTTCATTGAGATCTTTCCCGTCTGCCTCGGCCATTTTCACGCTGTTCCAGAGTTTTCGTATATATGCCAGGTGGCTATAGGCCCGTTCTTTTAACCATACATCATTCATGCCGCAAATCACTCTTTCAACGGCATTTTCGCCTTCCAGTATCTCCTCAAGGATTGAGATCCACCGCTCTACATCCAGTTCTGCAAATTCATCATAAGGATAAGGGGCCAGATGTTGCGGATGCAATATAAAACCGGGGATGATGGCTAATTTCTCCTCCGGAATAACCGCCACGGTCATTCCATTGTAATTTCCGGCTTTACCGAACCAGATCAGTTTGAGAGTAACATCACCCAGATCGAGGGTCATTCGGTCGCTGTAAAATATGGCCGGCAGCATAAGGGAAAATCCCATCTCGAGTTCATCGGCCCTCTGTCTGCAGGTATTCATCCATTGCTCTTCATTGATGGCCGCCTCCGAGCCTTTTTTATGGGTTTCAAGACGTTTAAGCGAAACTTCCTCCTTCCAGCGCCACATGTCAATGAGTTTCTTAATTTCCGCCTCAACCGCTTTATCCTGGCCCCCGAATTTTTCTAAAAAGCTATCATGCCCGATTATCATGGTTTCTTTATAGGCGGCGTTACCACCAAACATATCCAGCCGGTCCACCATGTTGATGGCATAAGCAAAATCATCCCGATGGAGTTCTTTGGCGATTTCCGTTTTAAATTTGCGGGCAGTAATTTCGGACCAGAAGGTATTGAAAACGACCAGCCCTTTTTCCGACTTAATAACTAATTGACCTTCTCCGCCTTCGGGATCAACCATTATGAATATTTTATCGGAAATTGCCCTGACCTGAACGTTGGAGGCAAATGCCAAATTGGAACTCATCCAAATCAGGAAAGCAAGGCAGAGCAGGTAATGGAAACGTTGGTGTTTCATGGTGGTCTCCTTTCAGGATGGTTGGACCGCAAAATCACTTTTTTATTTCCAGATTCTTCAACATCTCACGGGCATTGTTATTATCGGGATTGAGTTCCAACGATTTTTTATAATATAATATTGCGTTTTCGGTATCCCCGCTCTTCATATACAGTTCTCCCAGGCTGTCATAGACATTGGCTGACTGGGGATACAGTTCCACATTGAGTTTGAAGATTTCCATGGCGGCAGGCATGTCTCCTGCCGCCATGAACCGGTATCCCAGGTCATTGAATTCGTTCTCGTCCAAGTAGAGCGTGCCTGTGGAATCGGACTTTAGTTGCTTATACTTTTCCAATCCGGCGGCGAGACCGTTCTGCCGGATAACCTGTTCGATACGGTAAGCAGCCGAACCGGCCATCATCCTGTCTATTTCGGTTAGACGACGGTGGATCATATCCGCATCCCGGTCACGGATATCCAGGAATCCATGGTAATACTTTTTTGCTGTTTCAAAATCACCCAGGGCCCGGTGCGATTCCCCCAGCTGAAACAGGGCGTTCAACGATCTCGGATTTAAACTCAACTGGTACTCGAATACCGCGATGGCTTCAGTGACTTTACCGCGCCGCCGTAATTTATCCCCTTCGAAGGTCAGCATTATGTCGGGAGGATCCACCTCAAATCCGTATTCCGTGGACCGCTGATGATAATAATCGATCAGGTCCTGCAGATTTTCGGATTGAAAATCGGCGGGAAGTTTGTATCCTCCGAATATAAATCGCAGGGCTTCGCGGAAGGGGAGTACATCGATGAACTCGCCGGAGGATTCCCTGAACTCCACCTGAAAACGGAAATTTTCCGGTTTATGGATTTCAAGCATTTGGGCCAATTTCATCGCATATTCCAGGTCCTGAGGTGGTTCGTCTTTTTCACATTTTATATAAAGAAAATGTTTGAATGAGGGTATATTTTTAGAAAATTGTTCGATGCGGGGAAAAAGATAAGCGGCATTTTCCGGATTCATAAATGGATTTTCAGAAATCGTAGCGTTAAAAATTCCAGGGTGGGAAATCAGCGCGTACATGCTGAAAATTGCCGCAGCCTGCGGTCCGGCCAGTATGCGGAAATTCCTGGTGCGATAAGTCCGGTCCACATGCGGGATCAATTCTTCACTTAAAAATTTCAGGAAATTCTCCGCGCCGCCCCCCTCCGGACACCCCCGTGCCGGTACGGGCAGCAGATCCCGGTAACGGTTGGTGTTTACCACACCGACAATAATCATGGGCGGAATCTCACCACTTGAAGCGAGTTTCTCGGTGATCATTACCGCATCGGTGAAATAGTTGTAAAGGTCCACATATAACAGATACAATACAGGGTAGTGCAGAGAGGTGTCGTCATAATCTTCGGGAAGATGGATAAACAGAAGCCGGTCTTCGTTCAATAGAGTGGAGTGCATTATCCTGTATTTACCGATACCTATAACTTCTCCGTCGTTTTGTGCGAGACAGAGATTTTGCTGAAAATAAAAAGAAAGGATTAAAAGGGGTATTAACCAGGAATTCCTGCTGGGATGCTTCATTTTCGCCTCCCGGTTGGATTGAGTGGTATCTGACTAATGACAGAATCCAGACATGGATTCACGGCGGTCCGAACTGTCCATAGTCATTAACTTTCTGTGGATTAGAGTACGGAATGAAGGGGAAGAAAGTTTCAAATTCGTTTTGAATGAAGAGAAACATTCTGCAGGAGGATTTTGATAATTTACATCTCCCAAAAGAAAATAAAATAATTCCTGCAGGGGTGGTAAATTCAGAACCGGCCAAACTTGACGGTGAGTAAAATGGCCGCATGGTTGAAATCGCTCTCATTCAGCCCTGGCTGATCCACGCCGCTGACCAGACGGCAGGATAGTGAAAGGTTCAGATGGAGCCCATCGGATAGTTCCCATTCCAATCCCACGGCCGGTTCCAGAAGGAACGTCAAATCAGTTTCGCCCTGCTGATTGTTGGTTTTGTCTGTTGCGTATCGGACGGCGGCACCGCCGATGAGAGTGTACAGGGTGATATAGGTTGATGCTTCAGGGTGAAAGGCGTACTCCATTTCTAGGCCGAAGCAGTCGATGGTAAGGTAATCCACCCGGTAAAATATTATCACCCAGAACGATTTTTTTGAGTTGGGATCGGGCCTGTTAATTGCATATTTAAATCCTTTGTCTGAATAGATATAAATACGTTTTGATGAAGTACCGCGCTTGATCCAGTCTACATCATATTCATCGCTGGACATTCTTGTATACTCATTGGACATGGGGAGTCTATGGATTTGCCGATTTCCCTCTCTGTTTAATAAGGCCCATTTCAGAAAAAACCCTTGTATGAAATTTTAAAAAAGATTATCATTTATTGGCAGCGGCGATTATAATATTTTCTCACAGGTATGCAAAGGAGAAGATCAATGGCCTATAAAGATGTCTTAAAAAATGCAATAAGGACCTTCGAAGATCTGGAGAAATGGCTTACCGGGCAGAAGGCGAGGGTTGATCCCAGACTAAGGGAAGTAATTGCCAAATATCCTATGCGTGTGAATACATATTACCTCGGTCTCATCGAAAAGATGAATGACGGTATCTGGAAACAGGCAATTCCTGATGTCGAGGAACTGGAGCACTATATGGACCTGACCGAAGATCCGCTGGATGAAGAAGGGGATATTCCCCTTGGAGGTCCCAGAACAATCATCCACCGGTATCCTGACCGGGTTTTATTATTTGTATCAATCGAGTGCGCTATGTATTGCAGATTCTGCACCCGTAAACGAAAAGTAGGCGACGACCATAAAAATCCGTCTATCGAAGATATAAATAAGGGTATTGAATACATCGCCAATCATGAAGATATCAGGGATGTATTAGTATCCGGCGGCGATCCGCTGCTGATTCCAACTAAAAGACTAGATGAAATTCTGGAAAAACTAAGAAAAATTCCACATCTGGAGTTAATAAGAATCGGCACCAGGGTTCCCTGCGTCTGGCCGCAAAAGATTACCGAAGACACAGAATTGATCGAGATGCTTAAAAAACATACACCCCGGTCACTCAAAGATCCGCAACTATACGTAAACACGCATTTTAATCATCCTGATGAAATAACCGAGGAAAGTTATCAGGCGATTAAAGTTTTAAGGGATCTGGGCATTCCCATCGCCAACCAGTCTGTTCTGCTCAAGGGGGTCAATGATGACACCGATGTAATGCGAGACCTGGTGCACAGCCTCGGCAGAATGGGGGTGCGGCCCTATTATCTGTATTACGCCGATCTGGTTGAAGGAACGGGTCATTTCAGAACA
>Ga0315276_10007447_pt1 | contig 10141 bp, 8 predicted proteins | sample YL17G05_0_MG_FD_204542 | JGI IMG/M metagenome (GOLD analysis project Ga0315276, IMG submission 204542) | Sediment microbial communities from Yellowstone Lake, YNP, Wyoming, USA - YL17G05_0 | ecosystem: Environmental > Aquatic > Freshwater > Lake > Sediment | place: USA: Wyoming | collected... | reverse complement strand
ACGATAAATTGCGTCGTCTGCTTGACCCTTTCATACTTCGCCCCGCGCCCCGTCAGTCTGCTTATCAGTTTTATTGGTTCGATGATGTCCCTGATATACTTTTTTCTATTTGATAGTTTTGCCAGGTTAGCTTCGCCGGGCGTTTCGATATTCAGCGACACCGCGCTTGCCAGTGACACCGCGTCCTCGATTGCCGCGTCGCTTGCTCCGGGTATGACCTTCAAATGGATATACCCACGGAAAGCATACTTGCCCCGCAGCAGTCTCGCTATCTGGTTTAGCCTCTCCATTGTTGTATCAGCCGAGCCGAACACCCCCGAGCTTAAAAATAGGCCAAAAACCTCTCTCCTCTTGTAATAATCTAAAAACACCTTCGCTGTTTCTTCCGCGCCGAGACTGCACCGCTGGATGTTCTCTTCTTCTCTTAGCGGGCAGTATTTGCAGTCGTTCGTGCAGACGTTCGAAATTAATGTTTTGAACAGCACACTTCTGCCCCCGTTTGGAAGTGTTATCGGATATATCCACTTTCCCTGGCCGCTTCGCCTTCTGTGTTCCTCTTTTCGGCTCCCGCACGCGCACGCCAAATCATACTGTGCATCGGTGCTGAGTATCTCCAATTTCTCGCCTGTCCCTGGCTTACTGACAATCCCTACCATAAGACTACTCGTTTGTTGCTAACTGTTTTCTTTTTGAAGTATAGACGGTTTTTCCCTGTTAAACGTCAGCCCTCTGCCGGTTATTATTTCCTTTTCCTCTCTGACAAATTCGATATGCTGAAGCAGCGCCCATCCGGTATTTTGCCACCTCATTTGATAACCTCTCTGGTGTGCCTGCTTTTCCATCAAAAGTCGCTGGCTCTTGTTGAAAACCAGAAAATCAAGCGCCTCAGCTATTTGCCCGATAGATGCCTCCTCCGGGTCAACTAAGATACCTCTCGTATGCCGGCCCAGGACAAGGCCAGGCGAACACTTCCTGTTTGAAAGTACCAACTCCAGCGCGTATCTGAATTTTGTTGCTATCGCGATTCTGCCTGCCCCTAACGTGTCCGCCAATATTCCGCTTGATATTTGCTGCATATCCAAATAAGGCAGAACCATAGCATTCGTTGCGCCGTAAAGCCTCAGCAATGTTTTCTCATCCAGAAACGTATCGAGAAAAACAACATCGTATGTCCCGAAGTCCGCGTATTTGAGTTCTTTGACTTTGCACCAGTTCAGCTTGGATTCTTCCAGCGCTTCGGTTATCTTTTCCTGATAATCTCGGTATGCCTGTCCGCCTCCTGATTTTACAAATTCAGGATGGAATTGTCCGCCGATTAGATACACAATACTCTTCCTTTGGCTCTCCGTGCAGGACTCCTGCAGGAACTTGCCGTAACCGCGGATACCATATTCCAATCCTTTATCCGGCGACAGCAGCCCTAATGTCGTAACCAAAAACCGGTCCTTCAGCCCGAACATCTCCTTTATTGCCAGCCGGTCGTAATGAGATGGATGCTGCATCCTGATGCCGTGGTCGATATGTTTAAGTTTTAAACGGTCGATTTCGTACATGGGCGACTCAAGAATCCCGATAGCGCTTTCGGTCGTCACGATTAATCCGTCGCTGTTCTCGGCAAGCTCCTGCACAATCATTTTCTGATGTGCGTTTGGCGCATCGAGAACTGTGTGCAGATACACCAGCGTCGTTATCCCTTTGGAGCTGAATGCCTTCGCCATCTCGACGAAATTAGTCCCCTCGCCGGCGTTGCCGTTCTTGTCCGGGTCGAGACCATACTCGTGTTGTAATATGACCGCCGTAGGTTCCTTGCTTTCGTTAACCCTCGTCAGAATGTCCTTTATAGCGTGGTTCCATGAGTCTGGATTGAACTGGTCGATAACCAGGTCCACCGGAATATTGTAAGGCAGACCCTCATTATCGATTGCGCTGACCCTTATATGGCCGATTTCGCCCGTGAAATGCTCCAATGCGCTGGCCAAATCCCGCGAGAACGTCCCTATCCCGCACTTTCGCGGAGGATATGTACTGACTATTCGAATATTATACGCCATAGCAGTCCACCATTACTATTTCCCCTCTGCCGGAACAGACTATAATTTTTTGCGGAAAAGGGCAAGAAAATACCGGAAATAGTTATCCCAAAGATTGTAGGGAGATCCTTGGGACAGTTATGAGTCAAGTTTGCGCTTGACATTTTCGATAAGTTGTGATAGCATCGTTGTTTTGACGTCATTTTCGGGCTAAAGAGGAATCAATGAGGATAGACAGGTCGTATCTTTTAAACATTGAATCTGGGTCTTGTGTTATGCGCAATTATGGGGGAAAAAAGTTTTTTTGGAGGATACACAAATGAAAAAGAACGTACTTTTGCTTGGTCTTATTCTCAGTATTTGCACTTCTGTTTTTGCCGAGGCGCCGCCGGTTGAGCAATGGGTGGCACGCTACAACAACGTTGGGAACTCTTACGACGACGCCAGGGCGATAGCGTTAGATAATCAGGGCAACATTTATGTCGCGGGCGCAAGCTGGAGCGCCGCAGTAAATGGCGACTATGCCACTATTAAATACGACCCTGCGGGCAATCAGCTATGGGTGGCACGTTACAACGGTGACGCAAACGGCGAGGACTTCGTCTTTGCGATGACAGTAGATGATTCAGGATGTGCGTATGTTACCGGCTATAGCCTCGGCAGCAGCGCAACCTTTGACTACGCCACGATTAAATACGACCCTAACGGCAATCAGTTATGGGTGGCACGTTACGACGCAAATGATTACGACACAGCCGGTGCTATAGCAACAGATAGTTCGGGCAACGTTTATGTTACCGGCAGCAGTTATGGCAGCGGCACAGATAGTGACTACGCCACGATTAAATATAGTCCTGCAGGTAATCAATTATGGGTAGCTCGCTACAACGGGCCGGCGAATGATTACGACGGGGCTTCCGCTGTGGCAGTAGATAATTCCGGCAATGTATATGTTACTGGTGTAAGCCAGGGCAGCGGCTCCAGTTGGGACTATGCCACGATTAAATACGGCCCGGCCGGAAACCAATTATGGGTGGTGCGGTATAATGGGCCGGCCAATTCTTACGACAGTGCTTGTGCCCTGGCAGTAGATAACGCAGGAAATGTCTATGTTACAGGCGAGAGCATCGGCATCGGCACAGAGGATGACTACGCCACGATTAAATATGACACCAACGGTAATCAATTGTGGGTGGCGAGGTATAATGGGCCGGGGAATTTTTACGATGATGCTACGGCCATGGCGTTAGATAACGCAGGCAATGTCTATGTTACCGGCACAAGCATGTGCAACGGAACAATATATGACTACGCCACGATTAAATACAGCCCCGACGGCAGTCAGTTATGGCTGGCATACTATAACGGACCGGGCAACGGCAACGATAAACCTTATGCCTTGGCAGTAGATAATTTGGACAATGCGTATGTTACCGGCTTTAGTCACGGCAGCGGCACAGAAGAGGACTACGCCACGGTTAAATATGACCCCGACGGTAATCAATCATGGGCGATGCGGTACAGTGGGCCGGTGATGGGCAATCGCGATGATACGGCTTATGCTATAGCTGCAGATAACGCAGGCAACGTCTATATTACGGGTCGCAGCTACGGCAGCAGCAGCACAGGTAACGACTACGCCACGATTAAATACACTCAGCATGATTATTGCATGGGGCCGATTGCCGGCGACCTCAATAACGATTGCAAGGTCAATTTTGTTGATTATGCGATACTGGCGCAGGATTGGCTTATTGAAAACTACTGGGACGATTTGGAGATACTCACCGGTAACTGGCTCGAATGTCACTATGCTCTGCAGGAAGACTGCTGGTAATTCGTCTTGCGTCTCCTCCTTTGACAGCAAACATCTCGATACGTAGGAAAGACGAGGCGTGGGATTACTTTGGCTGGTGCGGATTGCTCGGCGGGATACTTTATGTCAAAAAGTATCCCGCCTTGATTCTCTATTTTTCCGATTTCCATCACGTTCATCGTTCGTTACTTCCTGTTTAACTTTCTATCTATTTTGGGTATAATGCCGTTTTCGCCTAAAAAAGGCTTAAGTTTAAAAGCTTTGAAAATACTAAAAGGTTTCACGGACTCCGATGGATAAAACCCTCGCGGATTTGATACGGATATCGAACATCACCGGCAAAGACCCTGCCCTCATCCAGGGCGGAGGCGGCAACACGTCCGTAAAAACCCCCGACGGTAAATTCTTATACATCAAGGCCAGCGGCACGGATTTAAAGAATATGAACCGCTACGCAGGCTGGTGCAAGCTTCGTCTTGCCCCTGTACTTGCTATCATGAAAGATAAATCCATCGCCAAACTCGGCACCCAGCCAAGAGAAGCCAAAATCGTCAAGCGTCTGCTCCTTGCCTGCGACGATAAGGCCTCCGCCGGCTCGCGCCCATCGGTCGAAGCCCACTTGCACGCGATGCTCGATAATAAATGCGTCATTCATTTGCATCCCGTCGCTGTCTTGTCCTTTGCCTGTGCCAGAAATGGTGAGATAGAGCTTAAGAAACTCTTCAAAAAAATCAAAAATCATAAATCAAAAATTAAAAATCCTCTGCCTCCTCTTTGGATCCCTTACGCTCACCCTGGCTTTGCGCTTGCGAGCCAAATCGCCAAACTGCTTGCCGGCTATCAAAATAAATTTGGTAAAAAGCCCGCCGTCCTCTTCCTGCAAAAGCATGGCCTTATCGTTTCCGCCGATAGCCCGGATGCCGCACTTAAGTTGCTGCGAAGCGTAATAAACCGCTGCGATGCCGGATTAAGAAAACCGAAACCTACTAAAACAAAACCGCCGAATAAGAAAATTATCGCTGAAATAAAACTGCAAATTTCCGAAGCTCTTTTCAAAGCTACTGGCAATCGCACCGTAGTAAAATATTTTTACGATGGCCAAATCGCAGCTTTTTGTCGCCAGAAAAATGCGCCCAAACTACTCGTCCCCCCTGCCCTGACCCCCGATGAATTACTTTACGTCAACGGCCCCGCAGTTTGGCTTCAAGATTGCGACCCGAAAAAAATCGCACGCAGGTTGAACTCGCAAATCAAAAATGGCAAAACCCCTCCCGTCGCCTTCTTGGTCAAAGGTGCCGGCCTCTTCGTCGCCGCACCGGAGAAAGTCGCCCCTGCCGTCAGGGATATTGTTAAGAACTCGTTCATCATCAGAACTAACGCATCCCGCCTCGGCGGCATTTGCGCCTTAAATAAAGCCGAGCAGAATTTCATTAACCGCTGGGAGGCTGATGCTTTCCGAAAAAAACTGGCAAAAGGCTATTGACGATATTTTTATTACGGAGCCGCGACCGTAAGGGAGCGGGTAAAAAAATACCTGATATTTTGTGCATAAATCTTTCACTATTGATATGATACATAATACTAAGTTCGATAAACGCTATAGATTAACACAGTTTATAATTTTATATCTCTGTGCTCTCTGTGTCCTCTGTGGCTGAACTTCTTATATTATGAGGCTTCATATATGGCAAAAGAAATAAGATTGCCCAGGCTGGGCCAAACAATGCAGGAGGCGGTGATTATCGCCTGCCTCGTCAAACTCGATGCCGAAGTCGAAAAAGGTGATTTCCTCTTCGAAATCGAGACCGACAAAGCGACCCTCGAAATGGAATCGCCTGCCGATGGCTTCGTAAAGCATATTCTCGTCAAACCAGGCCAGACCGTACCCGTTGGCGCTCCGCTTCTGGTCCTCGGTGCCAGCGACGAAGACGTTCCTCGCAGCTTCCTCGATTCCCTCAAAACCATCGCCCCCGCGTCAGTTAAACCCGTCGAGTCGCAAGTGGTGAGCGAACCTGTCTTGAGCGGAGTCGAAAGAGTCGAACCACAATCGCAAATCAAAATTAAAGAGACCATACCGCTTACTAAAAAGCAGAAACTGATTGCCGAGAGGATGCTCAAATCGAAACGTGAAATCCCCTGCTTCTATCTTACCGTCCGCGCCGATGTTACCGACCTCGTCGGATTGCGGGCGAAATTGAATAAGACATCTGATGTAAAAATCTCCTACAACGATTTCCTCATAAAGGCCGTCGCGATAGGTTTGCAGAAATACTCGCTTATGACGGGCCAATTGTCTGGCAACGTCGTAAAAATCCCGGATACCATTAATATCGGCTTGGCCGTCGCTGCGCCCGATGGACTTGTTGTTCCTGTTGTGAAAGATGTGCAGAAAAAGGACATAAAACAAATCGCCTCTGACACAACTGGCCTTATCGAAAAGGCCCAGAGCGGGAAATTGCAGCTCACCGACCTCGAAGGAGCCTGTATTACCATCAGCAACCTCGGTGCTTTCGGCGTAATCTCCTTTATCCCTATCGTCATCCCCGGCCAGTGCAGTATCCTCGGCGTCGGCCGAATAACTGATACCTGTGTCCCCGATAATGATGGTGTTGCGGTGCGGAAGTTTATGAATATGACAATTTCTGTTGACCACAAAATCGCCAACGGCGCCTACGCCGCCGAGTTCCTCGACTTCACAAGAAAACTCCTCGAAGACACCTCCAACTTTCCATAATCAATTGAATTGACACGAAATGATTCCTTATCGGTTAGCCCCTGGACCTGTGCCAGGGGTTGCTTGGCATTTATATTTAGCCCCACGTTTCACGTGGGGTTTTCCCCGTAATCCGAAAGCCCGCCGGCCTGTCCTGAGCAAAGTCGAAGGGCACGGTGATGCTGTCTATACCTTTTTCTTTTCAAGGTCCCTAATCGCCCGCTCAAGTGTCTCTTTTGCCTCATCAGACAACCCTTCCCGCTTTAGAACATCTTGCAGCAAATGTTTATCCGAAGGTTCTCCTTGTTGCGAGAGTATATTAGCTCCTGCAATTACATCTGCCTCATCACCAACCAGAATCCTACGACGTGCAGATTCCACGAAGACCTGTATTTGAATGTCTCTAAACTTTTGTTTGGCTTCCGAATCTACCATTCGAGTTTTCGCTATTGCTTCTCTTACCATGACCTCAATGTCAGGTAAAAATTTCTTAATTGTGGGTTCTGTCGTACCTGCATGCGCCATAAGCTCAACAAATTGCTTTGAAACATCATTCCTCAACTTCTGAATCTCAACAGAAGTTTTATCCTCTATCTTTTTCCTTACCTCGTCCATTGTTTCTTGGTATATCTTATCCGAATCGCTGAAGATCGAGTGGCCGATAGTTTCGGGCGGGATCTCGCTAGGCGAAAATAACTTCCTTGTGTGCCGTAAAACCATGAAACAGAAAAACCCCCCCATTGCGAATACGAACACAATACATGCAATTGCGAAAACTATCCCCTCACCAGTGCCTCTTGAAAGCCCGTAACATACAACCAGTGGCCCATCTCCCGCCAATAGAATCAGTCCAAACACTGTCAATGGGTTGCGAAGAAAACGTCCGAAATTCTTTCTGTTTTTCACTGATTACACTCCTTCGGAGAAAACACAATTTTTATAATCTTTTGCCACATAGTTACTAAAAACCATAATTATCGGATATTTATCTCGGCACCACTCGTCAAGTGCTTATCTCCTCTAGCATCTCAACTACTTCCGTTGGCGTCACTGGTTTTACTAATATCGCTTTTATATTATCTCCATACTTTTCCTGCAACTCGGCTATGTCAAGGTCACCACGAGCCGTGACAACAATAATCGGAATGTTGGGGCACTTTTTATAAATATCGGGAAGCAGTTTCAGTCCCGTATCTTTGCCCGCAGCTGTTTCGCTTTTGCTGTATCTGCCTCGCGGCATCATAATGTCCAACAGGATACAATCCGGCTGCGGAACTTTCATCTTGCCGTCTTTGTCCAGTACATCTTCTATCGACTGACAATATGTCACCTCATACTTCTCGTGATTCAAACGCCATACCAATGGTTCCGAAAACACCTTGTCGTCGTCTATGAGTAATATCTTCATAAATATGTCTCCTTACTAAATAATTTACGTGGTGGCCCAAACTCCAAAGATTTCGGCAATATAAGCGCAAAAATAGTTCTTTCCGGGGCGCCACTGATTAACTTCACATCACCTTTATGCTTTCTCGCCATTTCTCTTGCGACAGGTAGTCCCAGACCCGCCCCATACGCTGCTGCTTGGTCAGCGTTGGAGCCCTGTGTAAACATCTGAAAAATCCGTTGTTCCTCGCCTTTCGGTACGCCTATACCTTTATTGATAATGTGTATCTCATAATTATCCTGTGTCTCCTGCAACTCAATTACGACCTCTGATTTTTTATTTGAGTATTTAATCGCGTTGAATATCAAATTAAACATGCAGCGCCTTATTCCATCTGTGAATAAAAAAAGTTCTGGCACGTTTCGAATTTTATCTTCGTACCCGACATCCACTTTCTTTTCCCTCTTGCCGTAGTCCCTCAGTGGCTGAACAATAGGAAGCAAGACGTCTTTCTCAAAATTAACTTTGACATAGTATTCTGCCCCTTCAAATGAACCACCTTTTGCAATATGTTCAAGAAGGTCACAGAGCATACCAAGCCGTGCGAGCTGAGTGACGAACGTATTTTTGGTATCAATATCGCTTGCCAGCTTGGCTGCTACGCAGTTTCGAAATAACCAAGCCAAGTTATCCTGATATCCCTTTAGCGCGTGGATTGGTGCAATAAGCTCATGAGACCTCACAGCCCAAGCGGTAAACTGGGCCTTCACGACAGCGTGTCTTGCCAAAACCATTGAGGACACCTCCATAATATCCTCCAATGCCTCAATGTAAAATATCAGGGAACTCTTTGATAGTTTTTGCCCGTCCATGCATTCTTGTCCACTCCTTGTACATACACACACTAACCCGCCCGTGATCTTCCCATTACTTTCGGTTGATGGAATCGCAACCGTGATTGCTCCCCCGGCAAAATTGCTAATTCCTCGTTGGAATAAGTCGCGTAATTTTTGGGGTACATCCTCATCCAATAAGTCATAAGCAATATAACTCTCCTTCCTTTTCCCTTTCTCATGCAGTTCGTCAAATACATTCCTGCAAAAGTTTCTGAAATCCGCTTCCCCGGAAATTATTTCTTTGTCATAAACACATGTTTTCGCCGGTCTATATGATCCTTTATACTCGTCCAATTCATAAAGTACATATCCTCTAATATCCGGCAGCGTAGCTTTTACTGCCTTGTCGAGTTCATTCCAAAATTGCTCTGGTTCCTTACTCAACTGATCGCCTCTTGCAACAATTTCTTTTGACGAGCCACTGATATGCTCTCGCCTCGCCGCTTCTGCTTTGGCAGCATACAAATCTTCCAAGGCACTCTCCAGCGTCTTCCCAAAATTCTTAAAGTCCCCATATCTCCCAACCAAGTCAGCTGCTATAACGCCTTTATCTTTTGCCGCCTTCCTGAGTAATTCCTTCAACCCATTTTTATCTTTGGCTTGAATGTCTTTGTTCTTATCTATCGCACTGCATATATCCTGCACCTGATTGCTCTTTTCAGGTATCTTACTTGACCCATCGGTTGGATCCCACACTACCTCATTTGCTATCTCTTCCAACGCATCACGCCAGTTAGCCACAGCATCCTTAACTACAATCTGCCCACTACTATATAGAACTCCCAGTAGCTGCCCTCCGGCGCATAACGGATACGTCATTTCCCACAACCCAAGATAAGAGTGGAATAGCTTCGTCCCCTTCCAATCCCCATTATAGTACCTCATCACTATATTCTTGTCCCACTCTTTGTACGCCTCACCATACTCCAGACGTAGGCCACAATATATCCGATAAAAAGGAAAGTTCAGAGGCTCTAACCTCGCCGTGTCCCCATATTGAGAATCGAGCTCAAATGGTTTTAGATTGTCTGTCGTTGCTGGAAGTTCCCTTGGGTAGTAAACCGCCAGTGGCGTTTTCAACAAAAAGCAGTAGCTATCTAACAGCCGTTCCAATAGCTCTTGGTTAATAACATCAAGGATCTTTACCGGCTGTGTCTTTTTTATGAAGTCCGAACTGAGGTGCTAAACAAATGGCGGACACTCGGCGGGAGGATATAATGCCTTCCAAGAAAGGAGTGTGTCCGATATGGCAGAACAGAAACGGTACAATAAGGACTTTAAATTACAGGCAGCTCGGCT
>Ga0315276_10007446_pt1 | contig 10141 bp, 28 predicted proteins | sample YL17G05_0_MG_FD_204542 | JGI IMG/M metagenome (GOLD analysis project Ga0315276, IMG submission 204542) | Sediment microbial communities from Yellowstone Lake, YNP, Wyoming, USA - YL17G05_0 | ecosystem: Environmental > Aquatic > Freshwater > Lake > Sediment | place: USA: Wyoming | collected... | reverse complement strand
CATAGCCACTGGTCTGGACCGCGAGCAGGCAGAGGCGTGGTGTGCCGATCCTGAGACCTCGAGCAAGACGTGTACCAAGTCGCACAACAGGCGGCGCACGAGACTGATGGGCCCCTGGTTCGACGGTTACACGGACAACTGGTGATGAGGGTCAAGCCCTGTGGTACCGACGTGATGGTCTCTCTGTGCTGGAGAGAGGGAGAAGAGAACTGTCCTTACGTTTACGGGTGGAAGTGTCCGCCTTCTTTGGAATCGGTGGAAAGAGAGGACTGGGTACTCTACCAAAAGTTTAAGGACGTTCAAAAGGGTGGTAGAATTAACTATGAATGAAGAACGAACCGTAGTCAACCACAAGACGCTCCATCGCGGAGCAGAAGGAGGAAGCACATGAATTTCAGCTCAATCTACAACGCAGTCGTGAAGCAGTACAGCGAGATCCGTGCGGCCCGCGGTGGCGCGCGGAAGGTCGAGGACAAGGAGCTCGGTGGCGTGAAAGCGTTCCGGTTCCAGGTCAAGGACGAGTCCGGTGCGGTGCTCAACACGTTCTCGCGGTTCGGGAACGGCGGGCTGGTCACCTACTTCTCCAACGAGTGCAAGTCGCTTGGCAAGGCGACCATCGTCCTTCAGGACGTGCTCGAGGCGAAGGCGGAGGACGGCAGCGTCCTGGTGAAGGTCCTCAACGAGTACCCGTACGAGTACTCGCGCACCGAGAGCAAGCGCCAGCCGAAGGTGAAGGTCGCCGTCGAACAGGAACTCGCTCTCGCCGCTTCCCCTGCTAAGGTGAAGGCGACGAAGACGAAGGTCAAGGCGACCCCGGCACCCGCGGACGCGGAGCCGGTCGTGAAGATCTCCAAGAAGAAGGCCGCGAAAGCCAGCTGAGACGAGGCGGCAGAGGAGGAGGGGGACACAGCCCACTGGGCGCACTCCCCCTCCTCGTTCTAAGGAGGAAGCATGTACGACGGGGAGACGAAAGACGTCTGGTTCGACGACCGGGAGTTCTACGACGACGGTCCTGAAGAGGGCGACGGACTGTGGGAGTACAAGAAGTACCACGTCGGCGGTCCTTACGTGCCTCCTGGAGGGTACGACGAGAATTACATGCGGTGCTTGGTCTGCAAGGACGAACCCGAGCCTGGCGAGGTGAAGTGCGCGGAGTGCGAAGGGGTCGGCTACTACGGAGGAGTGCCATGTTGCGAGTGCGACGGTAAGGGCACGGTGACTTGCCCCAATTGCGACGGCGATCCAGAACGGGAGTGGTTCTCGTAGGTCTTTGAAATGCGGTCGGCCTTCAACAGGCCAAGTCACACACGATAACGGCACGTGATAACGCACAGTCCCTTCTCCGCAGCCGAAACAGTTCCGGTCCTCCCACCTGAAGGCGCCAGCGGTGAGATGGAACGGACGGAAGACGAACGCTCGGGAACACTGGTGACACTCGGTGACACTTGTCCCTGCTTGGATGAGACGGCTCGATCGCAGTGGAGGGGAGTGGGAGGAGTTCTCGAGTAGCCCGCTCTTCTCCAGGAGGGGGAGACGAAAGGTGCCCGCGGGCCCAATCACTCCCCCTCTTTTTTTTAGTTTAAGGATTCGCTTCTGGGTGGTACAATAACTCACGATGAAGAAATACGACGGAGGTGAACGATGAGGCGCAGACAGACGGTGGATGGGAACTACGAAGAGGTGAAGCATAGGGTCCTCGCCGCGTTCAAGGTCCTGAGGAGCAGGCACAAGATCCTCTGCCGTGCCAACTTCTGGTGCTGCCAGACCTGCGCAGGTGCTGACATCACGGACAAAGCGACGATGATCGTGGACAAGGGGAAGGTGGTCAACGGTTGCGTGTTTTGGCACAACCAGGACGAGGACAGCTTCAGGCGGAAAGGGACTCTGTACCTCGCCTTCGGACAGATGAATTCGACGAAGTACGGCCGTATCGGGTTCGAGGACGAGGTGGTCGGAAGACTCGTGTGCGAAACGCTCGTGGCCAACGGTCTGGAGTACGAATGGGACGGTTCCGCAGGGCAGAGGATACTGGTGAAGGGGTTGGCGAGATGAGCGGAACAATGAACAGTCTCGCCGTGTGGTTCCAAGAGCCAATCAAGGCAGACGGGCCAGAGGACGACTACGTTCGCGACGACGTGCTTAACGAGGTGACAGATTATGTATGGTGGGCGAGGAGTTCTCCGATGGTGAATGGAAAGGCACAGTACGCTGTCTTGACCCGTGGCGGTCGCTGTCTCATCGACAGAGGAGAAAGGCTCGTCGAGTTTACCTGGAACAGGCACTCCGAGACCGTCATCTATTCGTTCTGGATGAATCTTTATTCCGTGATGGACATCTTTGAAAAGTTCAAGAAGGACCCGGTCAACGAGGCGAAGTACGACGACATCTTCACGGGGGTGAGGACGTGAATTTCACGATGCCGTGTCACGACTGCAACGATCCCGGAAAACACGAGAACTGCGTCGAGGACTGTTCTTCGTGGAGGGCACACATGAAAGAGAACACGAGGCTGGTCTTTGCCGAGGTGGTGAAAGGACCAATGTCGATGAGGTTGGAAGAGGAAGAAATCAAATTCGCGGAGTACTAGGAGGCTGAGATGGGAGACAGGTTCAAGGAAGTGCTTGACGTCACGACCATACCGCGGTCGAGGCACGAGAGTCTGGACAAGGCGGCGGCCGCGATGCACACGGCCCTCTGCTATCTCGACGACGGCGTGCTAGACAACCTCGTGAGGCGTGGCGGGATGGAGTTCATCGTCCAACAGTTCGCGAGGTCCGAGGAGATGCGCGACATCGTGAAGGAGATGAAGGCGATCAAGGAGAAGCACTCCATCGCGGCGTACGAGAAGGCTAACACCTCTGAGGTCCGGCTCAGCGGCAAGTCTGTCACGTAAGTTTACGGAAGATTTGTTGGATGGTACAATAACTCACGATGAAGAAACACAACGGAGGAGAAGGCATGAAGACCTTAGAATACCGTAAGATGAAGGACCAGGTTGCGGCCGAGGACAGAGCCTCCGCGATCCAAGAGATGGCGGACGACATGTACCGCGTCATGACCTACGGCAGGTACACGACGTGCGGTTGTCCGGCGGACGCGGTCGGCCTCGAATTCAGGCTCTTGCACTCCGATTCCGTGTTGGAGACGGAGTACCAGTTTGCGGATAAAGCGGGAATGGAGAAGATAGAGAGAGAGGTTCTCGCCGAGGTGGCACGTATCATACTCAGACGGCTGGTCGGTAAGACGGCGGAATAGGGAGGGGAGATGGCAAAGTTCAAGGTCGGTGATCGCGTCCGCGCGCTGAGTCAGTCACACGGCTGGGCGGGTGTCAAGGTTGGAGACATTGGCACTGTCTGTCATGTCTTCGCCGGAGAGAGTAAGTACGACGTGAATTTTCAGGCGATGGACGCGTGGACCGGTGAAGAGGAGTGTTTTGAGATGGTGACCAAACCCAAGGGAGGTAAGAAGATGGCGAAGAAGAAGTTGTCGGCCGACGTGGAGAAGAGGGTACAGAAGGCGATCGCGTGGCTCGTGGCACAGACGCCGACGGCGAAGGAGAGAAAGAAGACGGAGCCAAAACCGGAGCCCTTCGAGTCCAAGCTCGCGAGGAAGATCGAGATCGAAGCTGGCTGCAAGGAGGGTGTCGTCCGCAAGATCTTCACGGACATGCTAGGGGTGAAGATTGTCAGGGCGAGAGACCCACACACCGGTGACGAAGGGATCAAGGTCAAGGTCGGCACGGTGGTGGTGTCACTTTCCAACACCAACGACAACGACTACACCATCGGCGAGCCGTGCATGGTGCTCGATGTCAACGATCGTCAAGCGGTACAGATGACCGGAGACCTGGGGAACCACCTGCCGGGAGACACGCTCGCGGACGGTTACATCGCAGACTGCCGGTACGCCACACGGTACGAGATCGAGTCCTTCGTTCGCTCCGAGGCGGTGATGAGGTTCCTCGACCTGTGATAGTTTACGGACTCGCACTTGGATGGTAGAATGTAATTGTTGGTGAATAGGCGAACAGCGGGCCTTCGGGTTTCAACACCGTTCATGGAGTGGGGCCATTCACCGACACAACACTTTAGGAGGTGGCGGATGTACGAATTCGACGACGACCCGTACGACGACGACGACCGTTCCATGTTCGCGGATCCCGGAGGCCGCTCGGCACTGAGGGCCGCGAGGAAGGGCAACCCACGTAACCTGCCGTGTCCCAACTGTGGTGCGAAGAACCGGCTCACCCCCGCCGACAGGGCGAGAGGGTACCAGTGTGACGCTTGCGCTGATGCTCAAGAGGGCATCGGAGGGTACGGTTCGTGAACGACAAGAGGTGGAGGCCGAACACCAAGAGCAGGGACATGGTTCCGTCTCTCAGAGAGCTTCCGCGGGAGTGGAAGAGCGAAGGTGCTCTTCAGGGGATGAAGAACGGAACGCTCCATTTCTTCGTGGAACAGTGGGATAGAATAAAGGAGGTTCTTAAACCATGCCGATGACTTGGCAAGAAGTGTTCTTCTGGCAGGTCCTCATAGTTATCGTAGGCATTCCTTTGAACGTCTGGGCTTACAAGAGGGCGAAGCGTAAGCGCGCCGAAAAGAAGGCGGCCGAGAACGAGGCGCTGGCGAAAGCCATCGCCAAAGAGATGAGAGGAGGCAGGCCGTGACCAACGATGTGGACATCTTCGTGGAGTACGAGGAGTTCGTGTCCGACAGCCGCGATAACTGGGACTGGGTCGGCGGAGATAGACACTTCTACGACCTCGTTCTCTTCTTTCTGTGGGCCGCTAATTCAGAGCAGGCGGTCCGCAACATCCGTATAAACGGAGAGTTCGCCTACGAGTACGACACGATGGATCCGGACTCCAAGTAGTATAAGGAACACCAACAGGGTGGTACAATGTATCACGATGGAAAACAAAGGGGGAAGGCGGATGACATTTCTTGAAGCGAAGGAGAAGCTCAAGGAGCTGGCGAAGGGCGAGTACCACAGCATCTCGTACGAGATATCGGAGTACTCGAGCGGCGGCCTGGAGATCAAGTGCACCATGTACGTCCACGGCTACTGTCACACGACCGATTGCAAGACGTGGGAGGACGCTCTCTTCAACATGAGGCAGCAAATGGGCATCTTCGATCCGATCGGCGACGTGCGCCGGGTGCTGGAGCAGATGCCGTCATGACGTGGAAGATAACGAAGGACCTAATAGCGGAACCGGGTTCCAAGCCGGGTACGAACCTCAATGCGGTAGGGATGATGGGCCCTCGTGATTGCAAGGTTCTGACCGACGAGGAGATGCCGTTTTCCTTCATGATGTACGACGACGACGGCTTGTGCTACTACGATGGCATCACGGACGTGGACCCGATGGAAGGCAGCGAGGACGAGGTCTTCGCTCCGCTCGACCATTTCGGGAGACCAAACGCCGGTGCCACGAGGATAGACTACTGGATCAACGGAAGGTGGACATCGGTATGAAGATCGACGTGGACTTCGAGGAACTCTCTCACGTGAAGGCGGTGTACCTCGGAATGCACCCCGGAGTGGACCTGATCACCCTCAGGGACGGTCGAGTGCTCGGTATAGACCGCGACGGTCTTATGAGGATCTTCATCTACAAGGACGAGGAGGATTTCTACGAGGGCAACGGCGGTGACTTCCTGGTGAAGTTCTAGATGAAGGACGTGATAGCCGTCAACCAGTCGTACCCGTGCGGGTGCGAGATGACCACCGACCTGAGGTGGACCAGAGCGGACAACGAGCCGTACTGGAACGAGCCGTTCCTCGTGGGTTGCAGCATCCAACACCAAGCGACCGGACCCACCGACAGTGCCATCTACACGGAACTGGTCTTCGAGGACAAGACGGCCATATCCTTCGATTTTTAGTTTACGGAACACCCTCTGGGTGGTACAATATTTCACGATGAAGATAAACACGGGAGGTGAGCCGATGATGCCGAAGGACGGGGGGTTGTTCGAGGGTCTGCTGATCGGCTTGCCGATCTCCGTGCTGATGTGGTACGGGATATACAAGCTTGTCGCTGCCATCCTGTCGTACTACGGTGTCCGATGAAAAAGGGTACGGTCTATCTCGTCCACTTCGATAGTCCGTACCACCACGCGCGGCACTACATGGGGTTCACGGACGACCTCGACGTTCGTATAAAGCGGCACCGTAGTGGAGACGGTTCGAGGCTGTTGCGGGCTCTGAAGATCGCCGGAATCGGATGGCGGGTTGCGGTCACTTGGAAGGGAGACCGGTCCCTCGAGCGGCTGCTGAAGAATAGGAAGAACTCACCTCAACTCTGTCCGGTGTGCAGAGGAGAGACGAAATGAACTCGGATACTGCAGCGATAGTCTTCATGGTGGTGTTGTGGGGCGGCTTCACAATCGGCGCCATCTACGTGTGGCGCGACAAGAGGAGGAAATGAGATGGGGATAGACATCTACATGCGTTGGAAGGGGATGACGAAGGCGGACGAGGAGGCCCAGTACACCGGCTTCTCGGTGAACCACGGCCACGTCGGCTACCTGAGGGAGGCGTACCACGGCGCGCCGTACGCGACGAAGGTGCTGTGTGCCGAGTCGTTCGCTTCGGACACGTGCGAGGCGCAGATACCGGCGAAGGTGCTGAAGGCGCGGCTCCCCGGAGTGAAGCAGGTGGTCCTCGAACGGGAGAGGGTGATCTACAAGTCCACCGGCAAGGAGGCGGCTGGGGTCGTGAAGTCCTACGAGGGCTTCGTGAAGCTCGCGGCGCTGAAGGAGAAGGAGACGGGAGAGCCGGTCACGATCGTGGCTTCGTATTAGAGAATGGCGGTACGGCGTGGGTGGGACACCGGAGGGAGCAGTACCGCGGTTAACGCGGTTAACGCAAGACAGTCTGAAGGCCTCGAAATCTTCGGCTCACTTGCGGCGCTACGGCGGGTTGGAACCCTGCCGCACGTCAGTACCTCGCTATCCAGGCAGGTTCGAATCCTGCTACCGCCATCTTGTTTTACTGAAACGCGTGACTCCGGGGAGCCTTACAGGGCAATGAACCGGAGGTACCGCGGGGGTGTACGGTCGGCGGTGACCGTGGGATTGCGGTCCGGACCAAAATCCCAACCGTGCACCCCAATAGTTTTCGGAACACCGTCTGGGTGGTACAATGTTCTACGATGAAGAAAAACACGGAGGTCAAATGGCAATGGCAACGGTAGCGGTGGCGAGCTCGGTGACGTTCCTGGTCCAGCACGCGGAGAACGGCGAGCTCAAGCTCGGAGGCTACCTCGGCACTTCTCACTACGCCCGCGCGAACGCCAATCTTCGCATGAGGGCGGGATTCGACATCCCTCCTTTCGACTACATGGTCACGTGGGCGCGGGACCCGGAAGGGGACTGGGAGCTGTTGGCCGACAAGTACGTACAGAAGAGGGGAAACAGAGAGCGCTACCAGCTCTGCAGCTTGCCGGACAACTGGGAGAAGGGAACGAGACTGAAGAGGACGTTCGAGCTCGTGAAGAAAATCGAGGAGGAAACAGTGATGGAGAGAAAGTTCAAGGTCGGCGACCGTGTCCGCGTGCTGATGGAGACCGCGGGCTGGGGTGACGTGAAAGAGGGGGACATCGGCGTCGTGTGCCGTGTCTCGGAGACAGGAACAGTGTTCGTGGACTTTCCGGCGTTCTCGAGCTGGGTGGGCGAGGAGCGCTGTTTCGAGCTCGTGGACGAACCGAAGAAGACCAAATCCAAGGGAGGTGAGAGCATGACAAGACAGGAGTTGTTCGCGGAGGCTATGGACCGCACGTACACGTCGCCGGAAGACAGGAAGTTGTCGTACACGGCGAAGGCCGAGAAGCTGGCGGTGCTGGCCAACGAAGTGGGAGGCTGTTCCAAACAGGCCCTCTTCGCTCTGGTCGAGGAGGTGACTGGCGAGAAGCTCCCGCCCGCCGCCACGAGCACGGCAGCGGCACTGATCGGGTCCCTCATCGTGCCCACCAGGTGCCCGAACTCCCACAGCTACACGATCGGGAAGGTCGTGCTGGTAGGGCTCGAGAACGACGGCAAGCACCACAAGTGCCACCGCGTCGGGGGAGAAATCGGCAACTGGATGTCGACGGACGTCGAGGACTCGTGGCGCCGGCCGACCTACAGGGAGGCGCTCGCCTTCCTCGAAGCGGTCCCCGAGACCGTTCTGAAATCGGTGCTTCGTAAGTAGCCTCACCCGGGAGGGAGCGTGGGTTCGCCGCTCCCTCCACCCCTTCCAAGTAGTTTACGGAATCACCTCTGGGTGGTACAATACTCCTACGATGAAAAACAAACCGAGGAGGCGAACATGGTCTGGCACGTGAGGTGCAGGGTGAGCGGCGGAGTTACGGGAACCCGCGAGGCGCTGTTGAAGGAGGACGGTGACGTGTGGGAGACCCAGGACTTCGACCGTGCAGTGAAGCGTGCGGCGGACCTCAACAGGGAGATGAACGGAAATCTATACAGGACGGCCATCTTCGAGTACTGGCCGGAGGAGGGGTGATGAGCATCGGAGGCTGCGGCAAGCAGATCGAGGTTTTCATTCCGAAGGGGTACCACGGGTACCTAGCAAAGAGGAAGTGCGGTGGCACGGGGATCACCGGTTACCCGGACCTGTGTGACGAGTGCTCCGAGACCTTCGACTCGCAGGCGTACCGGCAGGACGTGGCGGAGTGCGGCGAGCGGATAGAGGAGGACGACTGATGCCCAACCACGTGGAGAACGACCTGACGGTGAGAGGGCCGGCGGAAGAGTTAGAGAGGATGAAGGAGTTCGTGACAGGAGAGAACGAAGAGCTCCTGCTTGACGCGGACAAGATCATCCCCTCACCCGAGGGCACGCACACAATGGAGGGGTTCAACAGCGGAGGGTACCAGTGGTGCCTCGCCAACTGGGGTACCAAGTGGGGGTTCTACGACGCGCGGCGCGAGGACCTGTCACCGACCAAGGTGGTCTACCACTTCAACACGGCCTGGTCGCCGGCCGTCCAGCTGGTCGACAGGCTCGCCTCCCTCTTCCCGCTGCTCGCCTTCAAGTGGGACTACTTCGAGGGCGGGATGGGGTTCCAAGGGCACGTGGTGTACGACAACGGGACCGCGCTGTCGAGGAGAGAGGGCTCGTACTCCGGCCACCGCGGTGGCTGAGAAGACCCCGAGAGCCGTGGATGTTTAAGGGGACCAGGACGACACGGCCTATCCTGGTAGTTTACGGAATATCGTCTGGATGGTACAATATCTCACGATGAAGAAAAACACGGACGAAGGGGGTTTGGGATGAGCGAGAAAGAGACGGTTCGTCACGAGGCCCACAGGCTGAACCTCTCCATCAGCGAGGTGAGGCGCCGCCGGCACGGGTACCCCGCTCGCAAGGAGCACGGCACCTGCCCATGCAAGAAAACGCACTTCAAAGAGCCGGAGGTGACGGAATGAGCGTCTACCACGACAACGCGGTGCGGCCGGAGGACGGGCTCTTCGAGGTGGACCGCACCGACGGGTTGGAGAACCTCGTGTACAGGGCGGAGACGCTCGGCCGGCTGAAGACGCTGCTCGGCCTCGAGCACGGGAAGTGGAACGACAACGGAACCCCGAGGGCCTACCTCCCCACGCGGTGGAGGGTGTGGTACAGGGCGAAGGGGCGAAGGTACCTCGCATAGTTTACGGAACGCACCTTGGATGGTATAATACTCTCACGATGCACAAAAGCCGGCGGGCAAAAAACGCGGAAGGAGACCGACAAGATGGGTAACGTCAAGATGGAGCAGAAGGGCGACAAGATCGTGATCACCATCGACACGATCGCGGGCGAGGGCAAGCTCAGCTCCACGGGCAAGACCTTCCTGAAGGCCTTCGGGTCCGGGAAGTTCCTGGCCTCCGACGGCTCGCAGGTGGTCGTCGGCCTCAACGCCTACACCAAGGCGTAGGAGCCAACACATAGCGGCCCCGATCGGCCGGCGGGAGTGGGGGCCTGATACGACCTCCCGTTGGCACCCCCCAAAAGGAGGGAGTATGGAGATGCCGATCCACTTCGGGAACGGGTACCTGACGCTGTTACACGGCAGCCTCTACCTCATAGTGAGAGGCCAACCGGTGATGGACATAGCCAGCCTCGAGGGATGAGAGGAGACACGGGATGGAGTG
>Ga0315276_10007444_pt1 | contig 10142 bp, 9 predicted proteins | sample YL17G05_0_MG_FD_204542 | JGI IMG/M metagenome (GOLD analysis project Ga0315276, IMG submission 204542) | Sediment microbial communities from Yellowstone Lake, YNP, Wyoming, USA - YL17G05_0 | ecosystem: Environmental > Aquatic > Freshwater > Lake > Sediment | place: USA: Wyoming | collected... | reverse complement strand
TATGTTTATATGCATCATACCCCTCTTTCTCAAAAAAATCAATTTCTTCCCGGTACTCTTTGAGTCTGCTGTTTAGAGTCATATCATTTAATTTTCCTTCCCAATAAACAATCTCCGGGCTAATGTTAATATCTTCTTTCTTAGTTATACTCTTAACATACTCTTTTGCCTGTATTGCTAAAGGGCTTTCAGAATTATATTTACTAGACTCTTTTCTTAAAGCATCCTTATCCACGCCTTCCCTAATCTTATCATCAAGAAGATGCTCAAACTCGTGTGTTATTGTTGCAAGAGCATCTTCAAAATTTCTATCTTTATTTGTCTTGCTTATCTTGTCTAAAATATCTGAATCAAACATCATCTCCCCAAGAAGGAGTTTGCCTTCACCAGTATAGGCTGCATTCTCAATTTCAGAAAATTGAATTCCTTTTATATCCTTCACAGCATCCGGATGTGTGTCTAGCCAATAATCAACTATCTGAATCATATTTGGGCTTACTTCAGTGTATGCTGTCTCTTCTTTAGCCAAAAATTTTTCAATGATTCCGGGTTCATAAGCACCAAGATTTATTTTGTCCCCCCATTTAGCCTTAAGCTGGTCTAATGTCTGCATCTGGTCAGATTTAACCTCTATTGGAATACCGAACTTATTAAAAACAACTCTTGCTTTTTCATCTGGGCTATATATTGTGTATTGATTAGTTGGCCCAACCCTTAAGGTTCCTGAAATAAAAGGAGATTCTAACTCAAAGGGAACTGAATGGTATTTTCCTTCTGTAATCTTCTTATATGCCTCTGTGCTTGAAAAAGAGGTTATATCTACATAGAGATTATCACTTAAAGAAAAATTAAATCTGCCATTTATTATATCAACAACACCTCCTTCTGAGGTGTGCTTCACAAGAGGAATTTTTCCTTTTCTGGAGGTTACAACCAAATTGTCTCCGCCAGAAATTATGAATCCTGCAAGATCTTTCTTGTCAGGAACTGTTTTATATTTGTAGCCATATTCGTCTTCGAGAAAGCCCTCCCCTTTATCACTCCTTTTGAATTTAATGAGTTTTCCAGATGTGTCTTTGGCATATTCTCTTGCGTTCATGTCAAAAAGCTCATTTCCAGATGTCATAAGAATTTTTATTTTGCTTCCAGGAATAGTGTCTATTTCAAGCTTTTCTTCGCTTATTTTTATCCAGCTTCCATTATACTCAATTTTTTCTGCTGGATCAGCTAAAAGAACAGAATCATAAGTAGTTATCACAAATTCTCCTTTTTTTGCGGCTCCTGAAAGGAGATAACCATCTTTTCTTATTTCTATTTCACCCTTGCACAGGCTACCATCACAAATTTCTCTGACATCTATGCCATCAATTTCAAAATGTTTACCACTTATGTTATTTGAGATAATTTTTATGCTTTCATTAAATATCTTTATCTTTTTTTCTAATCCTTTTTCACCGAAAAGAAGCTCTTTTTCATTGCCGCTGATAACTAATTTTCCATTTGAGTAATTAATAGTAGTATTAGCCGGCACTGTAATTGGAGCCATACCTTCAAAGTGAAGTATGCTTTCGTTTATTGTTACAAAAGCTGCTTTAACGATATTGCTGTTATTTATCTCGATACTTCCATCTTTTATTTCTCCAATGATCTCTCCCCCTAATCGAATGTGGCCCCCTTCTTCTCCTGGTGCAACAGAAAAAAAGCTCCCTTCACCTTTTTCTAATATAAATCCCTTTCCAACAGAAAGAAATCCTTCTTTCTCCCCAAGCAGCCCGCTTATGTCACCTGCTGATTCTATAACCCTGCTCTCTTGAGCAGCAATAAATGGCAGATTAACTAAAAGGATTAAAATGAATAACAAATTTAATTTTTTCATGTTAGTATTTGTTTGCGAATATGAATTCGTAAGGCTGATTTTTAATTAGAGTTTGGTTATCTACCAATGTAAAAAGAACCGTGTTATTTTCGTAATTCGCCATGTCTACATAAAGATTATTCTCTGTCCCAAATTTTGTTAAACAACTAAGGCATATGGATGAAGGTTCTTTTATTTGTTCTTCTATTATGCTCTGTGCTACAGAATAGATGCTGTTTAACCTTGATTTTACTTTTGCTGAAAATTTTCCTATGCTATAAGTTGTTTCAGCTTTTCTTATATAAACCGTCCAGTCTGCTTCAAGGATTATCTCATCTTCAAGAATTGTTGTTTTTGTGTTAATTGAAAGGGGGTTTGCTTCAACATAAAAATCAGGGAAATCAACAAAATTTTGCGTACAAAATGGAAGCATGTCATTAATGTAAAGAGAAATTTGTTCTTCTATCTCCTCTTTTGAGGGGACATAGCTTTGATTACCGCTGAAATAATAAGGGTAGCTGCCTATAGACTTTTCAGGTACTTCAGAATAGCCTCCTTGCTGCCCTATAAAGATAATAGCATCTTCTCCTGTGCTCTCTACACAATTCTGAACATATGCTTTAATAGGCTCTGCGTCAATAGATGCTTTTTGTGGTTTTATACCCATAAAATAAACAGCTAAAACAACTAAAGCCACAATTAGCATTGCAACTACAACAAAAAGAGTAACTTGGGCTTTTTTCATAATTTAATTTATCTCCCTATACTTATATAATTTTCTAAGCTTAAACAAGCTTCCCATAAAAAACATTATACTTGTCTCTTGTTATTTTTACCCTTACTTTACCGGTTTTTTTGCATGAAGGGATGACTATTGCCCTTTCGCCTGCTTTTGCAAGTTTTTCGCCTTCAAAACGGCCGTCACAAACAATCTCTGCTTCAACAAAAGAATCTTTTTTGAATGGCTTTTTTAATACAATTGCTTTTTCTATCTTAAAATCCTCTCTTGACAGGATTAGCTTTGTTTTGTATCTTTTTTCTAATCTTTCTAACAGTGAATAAAAATCCTCCCATGATTGTTGCTTGATTGGGTTTTTCCCACATCTATACTCGAGGAAATTTTGAACCCCTATGATCTTTGCACCAATAGAGAGCCCAAACTTTATGACATCTTCAATATCTTCATCATTAATCCCCTTAAGCCAGACAGGAGCAAGAAGAAGCTGAGATTTTTTTGCTATGTATTTGCACATATCAATAACATTGTTTAAAGGGTAGCTCCTTGCAGAAAGCTTGTTGGCAACTTTTTGATTAAAAGAATTCAAGGAAACATTGAATCTTGTCAACCCCGCATCAACAAGATCATCAATCAATTCTTTAGTAAGAAGAGTTCCATTTGTGTCTATGCTAACAACATCTACCCCTTTTATTTTTGAAACTTTTCTTACAAGCTCAACAATTGGTGAATAAAGAAGAGGCTCTCCTTGAGCATTAATATGCGCTTCAATATGGCTGACTTCCTTTAATTTAAGCGCTGCAAGCTTTTCAAACTCTTTTACAAGATAATCAACATTGACAACAAAATCTCTCATTCCTTTTTCCATATCGACAGAACAGAAAATGCAGTTCAAATTGCAGCCTGTTATTGGCCTCATCTCAATGATGTTTGTGCTTCTGTCCATTATCCCGAAATATAAAGAGCCAATTAAAGGAATAAGGCCTTCATAAACATAAGTTGCAGGATTTTCCTGCATAGAGTAAAGCTCCTGCATTTTTTGTTCAAGCAAGAAGCTGAAGTTTCTCCTTACTATGCTCTCAGAGCCTTCAATTTCAAGAGATTCATCCTTAAGATGCCACTTTCCAAGCTTGTCCAGCTCTTTCTGTTCAATGTCAAAATAGAAATTCTTGAGAAAATAGGCTCTTACTTCTTTTCCATTCTCTCTGAACTTTATGTCTTCAAATTCAAGCAATGCCATAAAAAATAGAATGATATGCTGTTTTAAAGCCTATCGAAAACAAAAATCAATGCCTATTATCAGCTCTTTTTTCATATTAATTCTTGGTTAATAAGGTATATAAATGTTTTTTTAGAAGTCTATTTTTTCAACAAAGCCCCTTAAATATCAAAATATTTAAACTTACTTAATTTGCTCCTATCATGGCAAGAGAAGAGGAGATTATAAAAGAGCGATTGAAGAAGATTGATGAGCTTAGAAAGCTAAAGATAAACCCTTATGTGTATTCTTTTAAAAAAAAGGATAATTCTGCAGAACTTCAGGAAAAATACAAAAAAATTAAGCCAGAAGAAAAAACAAAAGACAAGGCAGTTATAGCCGGAAGAGTTCTTTCAATGAGATTAATGGGCAAAATCAACTTTGCTTCCTTGGGGGATGAAAAAGGAAAAATCCAGATTATTGTTGAAGAGGGAACAGCAGGGAAAAAGCTTGTTGATTTCTTTTCCAAATACATAGATTCCGGGGACTTTGTAGGCGTTGAAGGGAATATTATGAGAACAAAAAGAGGCGAGTTATCAATCGATGCAGAAAAAATTGAGATCTTAACCAAGGCCATTCTGCCTCTTCCTGAGAAATGGCATGGCTTGCAGGACAAAGAAGAAAGATACAGAAAAAGATATTTGGATATGGTAATGAATCCTGAAGTAAAAAAAGTTTTTGAATCAAGAACAAAAATTCTTGAAATAATGAGAGACTTTATGAAAAAGCATAAATTTGTTGAAATTGAAACCCCCTTGCTGCAAGCAGTTTATGGGGGCGCAGCCGCAAAACCTTTCAAAACACATTGCGATGCCTATGATTCTGATTTATTCTTAAGCATTGCTCCTGAGCTTTACCTGAAAAGGGCGCTAGTCGGGGGGTTTGAAAGAGTTTATGAAATAACTAAAAAATTTAGAAATGAGGGCGCTGACAGGTCACATAACCCTGAGCATATGACAATTGAATGGTATCAAAGCTACGCTGATTATGAAGATGGCATGAAGCTATTTGAAGAGCTTATAAAAGAAATTGCTAAAAATCTGCTTGGAAAATTAGATTTTGAGTATCAAGGGAATAAAATAGACTTAAGCAAATGGGAAAAAATGCCTCTTTTGGATGCAATAAAAAAATATCTTAATGAGGATATAAGCAAAGTCAAGACAGATGCAGAAGCAAAAAAAATAGCAAAAAAGCATGGCATTGAGCCTAATGATATAACAAAAACAAACCTGCCTGATGAAATGATGAAGCTATTCAGAGAAAAATTAATACAGCCAACCTTCCTAACAGATTATCCTATAGAAATGGCTCCATTAGCCAAGCCAAAAAGAGGAGACCCTTCAAAAGCAGAAATCTTCCAGCCATTTATTGGGGGCATGGAGCTTGCAAGAGCTTATTCTGAGCTTAATGATCCGTTCCTCCAAGAAGAGCATTTCAAGGAGCAGGAGCACGAGAGAGAAGTAGGAAATAAAGAAGCTATGCCAACAGATATGGATTTTGTTGATGCACTTAAATATGGAATGCCTCCAGCCTGCGGTGTTGGAATAGGAATTGAAAGAGTTGTAATGCTTTTCACGAACCAACCTTCCATAAGGGATGTTATTTTATTTCCATTTATGAAACCTCAGAATACAGATTCTGAGGGCGAAGGAGATAAAAAATCTCCGAGATCTGAAAAAGAAGTAAAGAAGTAGTTAATGATAATAGGATAAATAAAAAAGTCAAATCATAAAGAAGAAGTGAAGAAACAAAAAAATAAAGTCTTTAAACATTATCTAACAAAAAAGAAAAATTCACCAAACCTAAATAAATTAATACTATTAACCCTTAACAATAAAACATGGTAAACCTTATCATAAAGCATAACATAAAAAAAGCATTGCCAAAGAAAACAAAGGTCTCAGGCAAAGTTGCTGAAGCCCTTAATAAAATGATTCAAAATATCCTGAACAAAGCAGCTGATAGAGCCAAAGAAAATAAACGAAAGACTATAATGCCTCAGGATTTATAAGTAGATAATCATATTTAATCATAAAGGTTAATAAGTAAGTGAAGATTAGGAAGAAAAAAGAAAAGAAGTAAAGATATCATTACCTTAACACTTAACTAAAAAATAAAAAATGAAAGTAAAAGCAAAAGGTGCCAATGCTGAAAGAGAACTGCTGCGCATGTTCTGGGAAGCAGGTTTTGCGTGCGCAAGGGTAGCTGGCTCTGGCTGCGTTCCAAAGCCTTCTTGCGATTTGCTTGCTGGAAATGACCTGACAAAGCTCGCAATAGAATGCAAGACTTCAATAAAAACAAAAAAATATATTGAAAAGGAGCAAATGGCTGATTTTATGCTGTTTTCAAAAAAATTCGGGCTTACCCCATTGGTTGCAGTAAAATTTAACCGACAGGGATGGTGGTTCATACATCCTGAAAAGCTTGAAAAAACAGAAAAATCGCTTGCAATTTCATTAGAGGACATTAAAAGAAATGGATGCTCTTTTAAGGAGATGATTGATCTTAGCTAAAAATGGAAGAAGCGCTTTATTATAAAAAATTAAAAGATAAGATTGTTAAGTGTGAATTATGCCCTAGATTCTGTGTTATAAAACCCGGAGATAGAGGAAATTGCGGTGTTCGGGAAAATCAAAATGGAAATCTTATTTCTGTTGTGTATGGAAAGCCTGTATCTGCAGAAGTTGACCCAATAGAAAAAAAGCCTTTTTTTCATTTTCTTCCCAAGAATGTAACTTTTAGCATTGCGACAGCTGGATGTAATTTGCATTGCATGTACTGCCAGAATTGGAGAATTTCACAATGCTCTCCTGAAGAGGTTTCAAGCTTGGATATGCCCCCAAAAAAAGTAATTAGCGGGGCAAAGAAAGCAAAATGCAGAATAATTTCTTATACTTACACAGAACCAACTGTTTTTTATGAATACATGCTTGATACAGCAAAACTTGCAAAAAAGGCAAGACTTCGCAATACTGTCGTGAGTAATGGCTTCATAAATCCAGCTCCATTAAATAAATTATGCAATTATATTGAAGCAGCAAATATTGATTTGAAGGGGGATGACAAATTTTATAGAAAGATTACAGGCGCCTGGATCAAGCCTATACAAGACACTCTTATTACTTTAAAGAAAAAGGGTGTATGGATTGAGCTTACAAATCTTATTATCCCTGGACAAAATGACTCTGAGAAAGACCTGATGTGGCTGATAAACTGGATAAAAGACAACCTTGGCTTGGATGTTCCTCTGCATTTTTCAGCATTTTATCCGATGTACAAATTAACTAATCTCCCGGCTACTGCTGCTATAACTGTAAAAAAAGCAAGAAAAATGGCAATAGATGCAGGATTGCATTATGTTTATTCAGGTAACATCCTAGATGAAGAGGGTTCAACAACTTATTGCCCAAAATGCGGCAAGGCAATAATAAAAAGAAGAGATTTTGATGTTACAGAAAATAATCTTAAGAATGGCAAATGTCCTTGTGGAGAAAAAATTGCAGGGGTATGGAAGTAAAAAATTATTAGCCTTTTTGTTATTTTTGATTTTTATGCTTTTACCTTCTGTTTCAGCTTCTGTTGTAATAAATGAAATTATGCCACAAGGATTTGAATGGATTGAGATTTATAACCCTGAAAGCTTAAATCTAGATTTGTCTAATTGGGCTATCCAAGATGAAAGCACAAATAATCCAGATACAATCACCTGTTATTCAATTGAGAACTGCTCTTTGATTACAAATGACATATATTTTCTTGTCTTGGGGAGAAATACGAATATTTCTCAAATAACCAATGAAACAGTTGATTATTTTTATGTAGATGATCAAAAAATTGGAAATGGCCTGAATGATGATAGAGATTTCATTTTATTTTATGACTCTTATAACAATTTTACGATAAATTCTAGTTATTATTCTTCTTCTCAAGGAAAATCTTGGGCAAGAATCCAGGGAAATTTGGAAGAATGCGCAACACCAACTCCTGGAAAGGAAAATATTTGCGAATCTGAAACTAATAAAGCTGATGAAACAGAGCAACAGGGGCAACAAGAGCAGCAGGCTGAAAAGCAAGAGACAGATAGAGAAACAAAAGAAACAACATATGGGGAAACATCTTATTCTTTTTTGGATATTCCAGCATCTATAAAATCATGTGAAAATTTTTCATTCACAGTTAAAATAGAAAACAACAAAAACCTTGAACAAAATTTTGAGGTTTGGAGCTATGTTTATCGAGGATCCAAATGTTATTCTTGCTATTGGAATAAAACCCGGGAAAGTAACAAGCAAGAAGCTACAGTTCAATCACATTCTTACAAAGAGATTGAAATATATGACAAAATCAATGCTTCTTCTGGAGATTACAAAATGAAAGTTAAGATATTGAAGAGGGGGCTTAAAACACCAAAAGAATTTACTTTTAATATCACTGTTTTAGCAGATGAACATGAAGAGACAGCTGAGAATTATTCACAATTAGCTCAAGAGAGCGGCAATGAAACAAAAAACCTTTTAAATGTTGAGCCTTCAAATATAAGCAGCATAACTGGAAAGGTTGTGTATGAATCAAAAAGTGAGGAAGTTAAAGGAAAAGGAGTGTGGCTGCTAGCCTTCTTGTTGATGGCGATGATAGCTTATTTAATGCTCAGAAAGCAATAAAAAATAAAGTTAATGGGGATGATAAGAAGCCATTGAAGAAAAATAGATAAATGACAAAGACAAGAAAATAATAGTTAAGGATTAGATAAGATTTAATAACAAAAAAGGAAGTCGTCAAGAAAGACTCAAACTCCAAAAACATTATTAATACTAATTAACTTAACAATTAATTAAAATATGGCAAAAAAAGATAACAAACCAAAAGAAAAACAAGCAGAGGAAAAGAAAAAAGAATTTTTCTTATTCAGATTCTTAAAATGGGTTGTAAAAACTATTTTTAAGATATTTATTTTTATTTTAGTAGCGCTTGTTGCAGGAATAATCTTGGGAGCAATTACTTTTTTTCTTTTATACAACTTTTTCCCAATAAAAACAGCAACATTCTGCATAAGCAATGAATCGACTGTTTCTCCGATAACATGCACCAATAATGCTGACTGCACAAGCAGGGTTACAGAGGTGATGCAGGGGCAAGAAGCAGGCTCTGAAGGCATGGGGCTCCTTGAAGGGCTTTTTACAGGAGTATTCCAAGAAGTGATCTCTTGCAATAAAGATGGCTTCTGTGAAATCAAAGAAATAAGCGGTTTGGAAAATATGATGGGCAATGAAAAAGTTGTATGCAAAGAAGGGGAAACAGAAAAGAGCATAAAAATAACTCCAAAAACAGTAATTCCCCCTCAAAAATTAAAAGAGATAGTAATGGGCGCTTTAGAATCAGGAAAATTAAATATTCCTAGCTTCTCTTAATTGCCCAGAGTTACAGGGAAGAACTTATAAAGGAAGAAATCCTTGAAAAATAAAAGTGAGTTAATGGTGAATTTGAAGGCAAAGTTATGAATAAAAAACTGCATTTTTGCATTAACTAAAAAATTAACTAAAAATGGGATTATTTCGAAAAGACAAAGAAGAAACTAAATTTGATGCAGAAAAGATTACATCAAAAGAAAGACTAAACAAAGACTGGCTAAGATGCGTTTTTATAATTGAGATAATGGGGAGGCCCCCAAAGTATATCTCTGATGCTATGAAGCTTGTTTTAAAAGGCTTTTCAAAAGAAAAGGGCGTTGAGGTGCTTAAACATAAAATTCACAAACCAAAAAAGGTCTTTTTGAAGGGTGAAAAGCCAGATAAGAAACAGAAAATGCGGGAGCTTTTTTCAACTTTCTCAGAAATTGAATTTTTAGTTGAAAGTATGGGCAGGCTGACAGAATTAACTTTTGATTTTATGCCGTCTTCTGTTGAAATTCTTGAGCCTCAAACTTTGAAATTGGAAATGAATGCTGCGAGGAATATAATAAATGATATTGCAACAAAATTGCACAAGAACGATGCTGTTGTGAAAACCCTTTATGCTCAAAACCTTAACTTAAAAAGAGAGCTTGAAGAATTAAAGAAATAATAAGGTATTAAGTATAATTCTGCATTTTTTACAATCATGACATTCAAAAGAGATGCGACATCTTTTAGACAGCATGCTAAAATATAAGATTTATCTTGAATTTGGATTATATACATTAACCCTGTGATTACATATTTTCTCTATCAGTAGCATAAACCTTTCTGTATTTTTCCTCTATCTTCCCAATAACATCAGCCATTTCTTCTTTTCTTTTTCTTAATCTTAAAAATAAA
>Ga0315276_10007442_pt1 | contig 10142 bp, 5 predicted proteins | sample YL17G05_0_MG_FD_204542 | JGI IMG/M metagenome (GOLD analysis project Ga0315276, IMG submission 204542) | Sediment microbial communities from Yellowstone Lake, YNP, Wyoming, USA - YL17G05_0 | ecosystem: Environmental > Aquatic > Freshwater > Lake > Sediment | place: USA: Wyoming | collected... | reverse complement strand
GTCATCAATCGTCACCTCCTACCTTGGAATGGCCAACAACATGGCATCCAGTAACCTCTTTTCTTCGCTTTGTTTAGGATATAACGCAGAGAGCGCATTGGCAAGCCGTATAAAATCGGGACCACGTTCTTGCTCGGCTTTGAGCAGTGCTCGTAAAGCATTTGTCTGGCCGCTTGACTGAAGAAGCATGGCTGCATGAATGCGGTCAAGGGTAGTCGTTTCCCGCTTAATCCCCTCTTGCCCCCCTTTAGTAAAGGGGGGTTGGGGGGATTTGGACCGCCGCCCTTTTATTTTCGGAACAACTTCCACTTCCGCTCCCACAGCAAAATCAAACTTCATCTGGGGATCGCGTCGGGCCTGTTCCTCAATTCTAATCCCAGCTACTGAAATATTCTCTTCTCCAAAAAGTTGTTTCGCACGCTCTCGTACCGAAAGAAGGCGCACAACACCTTTCTCAGTCTCAATAATCCTGCCTTCCCATTCAGGGAGATGAATACCAAGAGGTTGGGCAAACCGGCGAACCACATCAAAAATCAGGCTATAACCTTTCTTCTTTTTGGTAGCACCGGCATCTTTGCCGGTGTCTTCCTGATCTTCCTCCATGTCCTCATCACTCTCTTGCTCTTTTCTGGCTCCATTACCGTTCGCGCTCTGGAGCGTCCATAGAAATAGCGCGGTAAGACGAGCATCTTCCTCTAATGCCCCAGCTGTGCTATTGCGGGCTTTAGCTTCAGCAGTTCCAAGGACTTGTTCAAGAGCAGTGCGACCAACAACTTCCCAGACATAGGCTAAGAAGCCTTTACGATGGGGCTCCGTGGCTTCTGGATCGCCACCTAACGGAATGTCGCGTTCCTCCGCATCTACAACTTTGGAGTATCGACTGAAGATTTCGAGGGCTGGTCCGATGCATGCGAAAACTAAATCAGCACCCCGGATTCCTTCCGATTGGAGCCGTTCCATCCAATCCCCAACACGGTTCGGAAGTTCTCGGAGCACCTCGCCCCAGTCTCCCACAGGCGCATTTTCCGGCCGAGGGCGACAGACAAGGTGGACGCTTGTGGCAAGAGCCGCAGATTCTCTTGCCCGCAGTCGGGAACTCATTTCTGTAGCGATTGGCCACGAAGCGGTGATAGTCCATCCTCCTTGAATCATACCTGAAAGTAAAGCTTCCCACCCTTCAGTTGTCTTGTGAGCAAATACAACACAACCTACCCCGTCTTCTTTCAGAACACGCCGCCCCTCTGAAAAGGCTTTCCCCATCGCATCTTCGAAGAATGCCCGATCTTTCCGCTGTCCATCGAATTGCTTTGTCTCATCTTGAACAATTTCATGGAGTTTCGGTGTTAACGGGTTCCTGGGATCGTAGGGGTCTTTCATTAAGGAATGTCCTGACAGCGTTCGTTTAAGCCAGACAAAAAAGAAATCGGAAAGATCAGCATACGGAACAGCATCGTAATAGGGAGGATCAGTAAACCAAAGTGTTCCCACATCATCTGGCAGAGGGGTGGCTCTTGCGTCTGAGATTTGAACCTGACCTAAAGTGGAGGTAAGAGGCCACATTGCCGCAACATCAAGAACGAGATCCAATGCGTTTTCCCAGGCACCAGGCGTGTGACGGATTGATACAACCTCAGCAAAATCCCAAACCATTGGAAGGGCTTGCCTGCCAAAGGTGTGCTGCATCTTTTCAGCAAAAGCATTCCAGTTTGTAAGGCTCATTCCGCACATCGTAACACGGCTCAAGGCCAATGCCAGACAGTGTACAATATAACTTTTGGTGTCTCCCGGCTGCTTCAAGGCTAGAATTGATTGGAATTTAATCAAGGCCAACTTTTGTCGCGCCGTAAACAGGTCACCCCACCGAGATACTCCATATCTTTGGACACGGAAGCCCAATGTACCTACCGGTGGTAATCCTTCGTCTGGTACGCGAGAGGCACCACTTGGAAGAGGTTTAGTTGCGACTTCCTTAAGTTCATTTATAGCCTTCCGCACGGCATCATAATCACGCTCTGTCGGGAGACGGTAATGATGTCCCTGCTCACCAGGTTTAAGGGTTACCACTCCCAACATCCTTGCCCCATCAGTTCGGTTACCTTTCTCATCAAAGATGACATCCGCTCCACCACGCTGCACTGCAAGTTGCGCCCGAACTCGCTCTGGAGATAAGACCGTTCCACAACACAGGCATGTCGCCCTGGCACGGGAAACAGTTCCCACTGGCACTTCACTATCATTCCCAGGTTCGAAGATTTCAAAATCAATTCTTACCTCCCCGACCATATCTTCCCCCCCTAGGCGAGAAAAAGATGAGGGGTTAGACTGAACAATACGGTATCTTAGCGCTCGTTTCCGATTCGTCTTCTTACAGAGCCAAAACGAACGAACCAATGGAATCTCTGCTCCACAATTTGGTGCTTCGCATCGAACCGTCCGTGCCCATAAATAGGCGATGGGGGTTTCCCATCGCACATTGAGAGGTTTTATTCCCCTACGTTCAAGCTCCTTCCAATCAAGATGCATATACTCAAAGTTAGGACCTAATTCTAGCCCCTTTTGTATTGGCAAGTAATGCGTGTATTCCTCTTTGGTGTTCCTTAAAAAATCATTTACATTACCAACGCAGACGTAACCAAACCCATTGTCTCGTTTCTTGAATAGTGCAAAGGACCCTGTCTGCAGTTCTGGCGACGTTATTGGCTCCCTTGGATAAAATTCCGCGAGATCTTCTTCCGCTTTCTGTTTGATCTCCTGCCCAACAGATCTCAGATCTTCAGCGAGTTTCTTCCCCTGGCGCGGAATATCCTCCAATAACACCCTAAGAATCAAACAGGCCACTGGATTAAGGTCACTAGCAAATGCCTCGCAACCAAGGCGGAGGGCCTCGAGAGGAATCGAACCGCCACCTGCGAATGGGTCAACTGCCAGCGGCGTCTCTTCTTCATGGGCGGCCTTTACTAAACCGCGACCAAGCTCTAAGTAAGTTTGATTTGATGAGAAGTCCCAATTGGAAAAATCCCCAATGAACTTAAGCAAGGCATGCCGAAGGTCTTCGTCGTCTGGCCCTATTTTCCCTTGGACATTTGGTAAAAGCTCTCGTGCTTTATGCTTAAAATCCTCTGGGCAGTGAGGATCACATGGATCTGGAAGGAGAAGCCCCAATAATATGGCACGACAAGCAGACAACGGTCTCCGCGCCCACCAGAGATGCAATGTTAAGATATGTCCCTTCGGCCCTGATTTCTCCCGGGCTGAGTGCCTCGAAACCACCGCAATCGGAAAATCCACCTCGGCCAGACGTTTACATTCTTTGGGGATCAAACCATCTACTCCTGAGATCTTAAAGCCTTAAGGGACTTTTCTATTGATTCAACCATTTGAAGATTTTTTCATTTTTCTTTTCCCACGCATGTATTCCCGATAACCCGCTACCGCATCTTCCATCTCTTGAGATGAAAGCTTGGACAACCAAGTAGGCACCTCGTTCGAGTATTTCGTTAAAGCACCTTCGCTGTCTCTCCAGTATAAGTGTTTTTTGCTCCTAAAATCATATTTCCAGGAAATGGCTTGAAACAAATACTGGCTGAGTGGCCTCCCATGAAGAACGCCAACTTTCTTAATTACGTCTTTCTGACGTAATGGATGTGATACGTTTGGGTCAACACTTCTTTCTACAATGAGTGGCCCCGCGGTTTCGGTAGGTGGACCCAATCCTATTACGACATCGGCCTTTTCAATCTTTTTCGTTGACTGGAGATTAATTTGGAAAATAGTGAGAAGCCTACCTGTATCTCCTTTGGAATCTTCAATTTCCTTTGTTGCAAGTAAAAGCTCAGATAAGAATTGCCGGACTGCAGGACGACGTTGCTTACCGTTTTTTCGTTTCCCAGAGATATACTCTATCGGATCTACGGGCGGCTTCAAACCAAGTGGCATAAGCTGCCAGGAAATTTCCTTCTCAAGGTTGATCCTGAAGGCCCCGCTTAGTAAATCTTTGAAGTTAACAATGCTTGTTTGCGCAAGAGAGTAAATTAGAATACCAAACCCTGGTTCGTTATAAAAGTGAATTGCATTGTCACGATAGGTAGTAAGGAGATCGAGATTACGACGAATGGGAAGTGCAGGAAAGTCAGCGGGGAAAAACTTTTCTGCTTTGTTAAGGGAATCTCTCAATGATAAAGTCCTGTATGGTTCTTTTCTTCTTTTCGGGTAATAGATTGATTTTCCATTCTTTGAAACTATCGCTTTTAATGCCAATTCCCATGCGTTAAGCAAGAGAATGACGAAGCACTCATCACGGTATTCGAAACGAGGCTTATTATAAATCTCTATAGCCGCTATCATAGCAGCCTTTGCGTTCTTGACTAAATTGCGATATGAGCCTCGATAATTCATCTCGAATTTCTTTTATCGAATATTATTTCTCTTGATTTTCATCTGTAGAAGCGTTTTCTTTTACTTGCATCGGTTATTTAAAAAATTAATTTCCAGACAATGGTGATACCTTTTGTTTGCACACTCGGCAGCACTCAAACGCCGCTCAGGGTAAACTTCATGCCATTGGAGGCGGGCTGGGTCTTTAATTGATTTCAAAAGAACGGTCATTAAAACATTACCCTGTCTTTTCCCGTCCTTAAATCCCCCCCCTTACTAAAGTGGGGGATTTTCCCCCAGTCCAAACCTACGGGTTATTGTGAAAGCCGCCATATTAGAAGGACTTATTTTATTTGACAAAACTTTTTCCTTCAGATATATAATAGTCATGGATAAAATTTTGGAAGAAATCGAAAAGTTCAAACAAGACCATCCAGATATTATGAAGGCGATGCAGATCTTCCAAATGAGTATGGAAGATTATGAACGTGCATATCGATTTCTTCATGAACCCAAGACATATACCTCAAATACTACCTTCCCCACAGACTCAGAAAGCGAGTAGACCAACTCCCCGGTGATTTACTTTACTGGTCCAACAACTTGAATTGGCTGGACCAATCGGATCAGTGCTCTTCCACTCGTATTCTCGAAAATCTTATAAGCAGGGGTAAAGTTAAACGTAAGGCTAATGGCATGATATAAACCCCAAACTTTATTCTGAAATTCAGGGTCCTTCCTCATATCTTCAACGTTTATCGCCTCCAGAGCTTTGATCTCTCTTATATCATTTATTCCAATCCGCTTAGCATGGGATTTGAAATTATTATGGTTGCTTAGGTAATTGGAGATTACTCCTGCACGAATCTCTCTCTTTGGATCCTCTTTAAACATATACTTCATCAACCATTTCTTAACCAGATTTTTGGAAAGCTTTATGGCATTCTGAGCTTGTTGGTACAAAGATGGACCATATTGTTGAAGAATCGGTAGCCATGGCACCAACAGAGTTGAATCTTTTGAAATTTTCTTCTGAGCAGATTCAAATTGATCGATGATCGCCTGAGCAGGAGCAGTAACGAGGGACCCATCTCCTTTTCGGATGTTGAATTGGGGGTCGATGGGCCCTAATTCAGAATTTATGTCCATGAGAATTTGATCTCCTGAAAGCACCAACATTGTTGCAGCGCTTTTTGCAATATTAGGAACGATAAATCGAACATGCTGAAACCTCCCACGAATCATATCAACCAGTGAATCTGTCGCTTCTGCTAACCCGCCCGGACTGTGGATGAGAATATCAACTACATCACCTTCGATTTCTTGAATGGCTTCAATAAAACCTTCTTTATCAGACCAATCCATGAGTATCCCTGTACCTGCTGCCTGAGCCTTCATTTCATTAAGAAAATCTACAGCATAGACAATAAGAGGACGATTAGTATACTCTTTAATTGCCATCATTTTGCTTCGTCTTACTTTATCACAATCAGGAGGGGATTGAGGATTTTGCCTTGTCGCGTCAATTTCTTTCAAAACATCATTCCATGTATTCATTTTCAACTCCTGTCTCTAAGGATCTAATATTCCCTAAATTTGTTCAAATTCGTTAACTTAACAAGCATTCTAAAGCTATCAAAAATAAGGCGAAAGATCAAACCGCCCTTAATAAATACCCCTTCTCAAATCCCCCCTCGCCCACCTTTGTCAAGGTGGGGGGGATCAAACCTGCTTTACCCCTGCCCTCCCCCATCGAGAGGGATTTTCGGGGTTATTGCGGGTTTATTGCGGGTTTGCCCAATTGATGCCCAATTTGCCCAATATCAGGCATTCTTTCATCTCCTACGAAGCTCACTCACTGATACATTTAAGATACATTCATGATGCAATTGATTCTTTTGACCCGTGTCCCCTTCACCCCTTCCCTCTCCCGCCAGGGGAGACAGGTAGATTGGCCTGATGGCGTCTTTGGCGTCTTTGTGACGTGTTAAAATATACTCCGTTCCCTTACCAGTAACACCAATTTGCATAAACAACCCAAGAGATACCAAATTTGACAAATCACGCGTGGCTGTTCTTTCCGAAATATTACAAACCCCCTGATACTCTTTGTTTGTAATCTTTCCTTTCTCTTTTACATAAATTACCGCCTTGATTTGCCGCTCATTCAGGCCAAGTTTTTGCAAATATTCCTCTGTATAAATATCCTTCCTGAAGATAACTCTGAACCCTTGATGTTCTTCAAACTTTGGTTCAGGAATCCCAGCCTTTACGCATGCCTTTCGCATTTTTTCTATTCCGCTTCCCCATTGTTCAATCAAACCCATATCGTAACCCCCCCTATTCCTTTATTCCGTAGGACAGACGGGTGAGGTTTAAAAAGGTCTTCCACCGTTAAACCCAAAGGCAATCCACCTGGGTTCCAAACAATCAATTCATCATCATATATTCTCACCTCAGTATTAGAGGGAACCGTATAATCCCGATGGCATATTGCATTGATAACCGCCTCTCTCAACGCTTCAAGTGGATAATCCCAAACTTCTTGTCTTGCAGGTTTACCCGTCATAACAAATTTCACATTGATATTCTTACGTATGAAATTCAAGGCCTCTTCTATCTGTTCAATGACGGTGCCTTCAATCATTCTATCATCAACAACAATCGTCTCTTCTTTGAATTTCCCACAGTGTATTACTGCTTGTGAAAGAAAACGTTGGGGGTGTTTGTAAAAGAGAAGAATTGCCGCCCATGTGACCTTCCCATCTTTTATTACCTCCAGCTTCTCAAGAATTTGCAATGGTTTTTCGCCACCACTGATTTTCCTTCTTCCTGCGTCTCTTGCACTTTCAATATATTGTTTGACTTTTTCAAGGTCAATTTCGTCTATAAGGGCATTCGTCACAGGAAGTCTATCCCAACTCATTCCTGTTGACTGCAAATGCATCTCCACAATTTCATGCGTCTGCACGACCCGGTTGCTATTTCCCACCCTTCTAAAACATCTCCCTTTTACAGATACAGGTTTGATAGGAAATTCTTTAATCCAGATAATGGCCAAATTCTTCCCATCCACTTTGCTAAGTTCAATCTCAGGGATGATACGAGGTTCGGTGCTCTGAGAAATCTGGTTTGCCCAATCTCTCAACGTTTCTTTTCCAATCTGAATTCCTCTTATCTCACCTCTATTAGAAATACCGATTAGAATGACCCCACCCTTTGTATTGGCAAAAGCTCCCGATGTCTCAAGGATTTCCTTATTAAAGGATGCTTTGAGCTCAACAGTTTCGGATTCTCCACTTTTGATAAGTTTTCTTAAATCTGTTTGTTTCACTTCACCCTCACCTTCTCCCTGCTCCATCGAAGGAGGAGGGGAAAAGGCTTAGATTAAGCCGAAAGGTCATCATTTGCCACGATCTCCGTAAGGGGTTGATTCTTCCCGCACCTGCATCGGTTCTGTCAGCGCATCAATTTTCAACCAGTAGTGATCAACTTTTTTGACTTCGTGCCATTTGAGACGGGCTGGGTCTTTAATCGGATTCTGGAGTTTTGGTTCACTCTTGCAGTCTGTAACCACGTAGAGCCAATAGCAGTCACGGCGGTCTTCGGCAACCCGCTTTTCGTTTGGTGTAAGCAGAACACTCCCAGTTGCCGCACCTATACCTTTAACCTCAATTAGCCTAAGTTCCCCGGAGGTTAAATCCAAACTCGTTAGATCATATCCAAAGTTCTTTTCGTGGACATCGTGAACCTGACGACCTTTATCTCTTTCGTAATCCATTGCCACCTGCATAGCAATTCTTTCGACCTCTGAATCAGGTTGTAGTCTCCGAACCTCAGGAGCTTCTCGTTCCGGATGAGGAAGGATAAGAACACTTGTAATCCGTTCTACAGATTGAAGAGATAAAGCCCGTTGTCGATCCAGTTCAAGCCGACGTTTTTCTCGACGTGATAGGAGTTCTGCATGTCGAGATTCAGCCTGAGCAAGACGCCCTTCCGCACCAGGAGCCTTTCTTTCAACCTCAGAGGCTAATTTTCCTATCTCTTCATCGGCCTTTTGAAGAAGCTCAGTAAGCGACAGTTCAACATGTGTTGCAATGCGTTCGATTTCTGAAAGACGTTCTGACCGAACTTCTTCTAAAAAAGGCCTGAGTGCATTTTCATTAAGCCAGGCCGTTGCTTCTGGCAGGGATGCAATGGATGGAAGATTGGAAGGGGCATTGGCTATAGAAAAGTTTCCAAGCATGTTTGGTTCAACTAATTTCATTTGAGTGGGACAGGCATCCTGCCTGTCATTCACAGGCTGGAAGCCTATGCCACTAAGCTCTATTGCAAAAAGTCGCTCATGGATTACCTGACCAAGGCCATCAACTATACGGGCCCTATAAAAATCAAGACGGGCTGGAGTTTCATGTTGAAGAGAGTAGAAACAGGCTCCTTTCCCAAAAGTCTCCTGGGCTAGCCTCGATTTCCACGGTACTGGAAATGACTTAACACGCGGGGACATATCCCTTCATCGACCTTGTGCCAGGCCGGCGAGTTACATGTGCACGTTAGAAATATCAAGTACTGATAAATAAGCGTGACTATAACCATCCTCAATCATCGCTCGCGCCCTCACTGGCCAACGGATCTTTAAATACCCCATTATCATGCTATTATTGCATGTTATCTTCCGGACATCGATTTTAACAATAAAATATGTTGACATCGCGCAATGATTGTAGCAATATTTATATGTGACTATCACTCATGGCAATGGGATAACACCATCTCCCGACGCACGCTTCTTCTTGGCCCCCGAAAAGCCCCTCCACCGGCAGTACGAAGCCCTGCGTGCCTTTTTCGTCGAGGGCCAACCCTCCCATGAAGTCGCCCGTCGTTTCGGCTACTCCCCGGGTGCCTTTCGCGTCCTCTGCCACGAGTTTCGGCATGTTCCCGAAAAACGGGCCTCCTTCTTTCAGCACGTCAAACACGGGCCGCAGAGGGCCCCCGTGCGCGATCGGGTCAGAGACCTGGCCGTCGCTATGCGCAAAAAGAACCTGTCGGTCTATGACATCCAGCACGAGTTGGCGGCTGCCGGACACCGCATCAGCATCAATGCATTGTCCACGCTTATGCGCGAGGAGGGATTCGAGCGCCTTCCGAGACGCCGGGATGACGAGCGACCGGCAACGATCAGACCGGAAGCCGCAGCGATCGCCAATATCCGGGCACTCGATCTGTCGCCGCGCTCCTTCCGTACCCGGGTCGGGGGACTCTTCCTGTTTGTGCCGCTCATGGAACGTATCAACCTGGGGAGGGTTCTGAGCAAGATTGATCTGCCCGGTTCGGGAATGATCCCCGCCGAACAGGCGGTCCGGACTCTTCTGGCGATGAAGCTGATCGGCAAGGAACGGAAGAGTCACGTGATGGACATGGTCTTCGACGACGGGATCGCCTTGTTTGCCGGTCTCAATGTGGTTCCGAAACGCTCTTATCTGGCCGGATACAGTTCGCACGTGGACCATCGAACCAACCTCGATCTGATGGGGGCATGGTTCGAAGAGATTCAGCGTGCCGGCCTCAAACGGGGCTCTTCGATCGACCTCGACTTTCACACGGTTCCCGCCAATACCGAGGAAGAACCGCTCGAAAAACACTACGTCTCCAGCCGGAGCCGGAGTCAGAAGGGCATTCTTGTCTTCCTCGCCCGGGATGCGACGGAGCGGGTTCTGTGCTACGCGAATGCGGGAGTTACCAAGGCGGAGCAGGCTGGAGAGATCCTC
>Ga0315276_10007440_pt1 | contig 10143 bp, 6 predicted proteins | sample YL17G05_0_MG_FD_204542 | JGI IMG/M metagenome (GOLD analysis project Ga0315276, IMG submission 204542) | Sediment microbial communities from Yellowstone Lake, YNP, Wyoming, USA - YL17G05_0 | ecosystem: Environmental > Aquatic > Freshwater > Lake > Sediment | place: USA: Wyoming | collected... | reverse complement strand
AACCCTGAGATGCCTGCGGCTACATCGTAATAATAGGTAACTCCGCCGACATCGTTATACCATTCGTTTATATTCTTAGCCGCTACTACTGCGCTGGTGTCTTTGACTGTGGTTGTGATCACAGGCGCTGTCCAGTCAATCTTCACCAGGTCTTCGTACTCAGCTTCGTTACCTGCCATATCCACTGCTTTAGCATACGCATCTGACCCTGCAGTCTCTGCATCAAATACGTCATTGCCTACTTCTGATAACCCTGTATCTAACCCTGAGATGCCTGCGGCTACATCGTAATAATAGGTAACTCCGCCGACATCGTTATACCATTCGTTTATATTCTTAGCCGCTACTACTGCGCTGGTGTCTTTGACTGTGGTTGTGATCACAGGCGGAGTCGTATCAATCCAGAAAGCGCCGTAGGATTCTGTTGGGGATTTAGAAACTCCCTTGGTGGTCGCTACATTAAAGTACCAGTTTTGGCTGTCTGTTAATGTCGGAACTACGTTCAGGTTCAGGTTGTAGGTCGGGTAAAAGATCCAATCACCTGAGCCGCTGTCAAAAGAAGCTGTGAAACCAGTATTATCCGTAAGAGGATTCGGATTTGTGACCCCTTCGTTCCACTTATAAACAAAACCGATGCCTTGAGGATAAGAAAGCTCAAGCTCAGATCCGCTCGGCGAAAGATCGAAGGAATGTCCATAAAGATTGATCTCCGCGCCATTCACATCGGTTATCACGCCGGTCGTAGAGTCAATTTTCACATTCCCATTACCTGCGTCGATCACGTTCACTTGAACGCCTTCGGCTTTAATATCAACGTTTCCGCCTTTGGTGGTTATCTGAGAGTTGGCATCCATAGTATATGCTCCACCTGCCACAGCCTTATAATCGGCAGAAGCTGTACTAGGTTCCGGAAGCTTCCACTGCATATCGATCGTAGGATTGTTCGAGATGCCGGATTGCCATTTGTCGGTCTCATGCAGATCCCCACTCTTAACAGTCGGGAGCGGAGCGTTCAGAAGAGAACTGTCGACTTGATTAATCGTGACATCACCGTTCGCGGTTTGGGAAATACTCCCGGTAGCGGAAATTGAAATGTCTCCTGCTGTCGAAGTGACCCCTGCATCAAGAATCAACTTGTTATCGTTGGTAAGGGTGATTTTCCCATAATTCGCGTTGTTAATTAAACCATCAAGAAAAGCAAGATTGTCTGGGTCGGCAATTGTAAGTGGGCCGTAGCTATCGATCAGGATGTCGCCGGAAGCGTTGTTTTTCGCGGAGAGCTTGTTGACAGCAACATCAGCGTTGATGCCACTTGCCGCTTCGGCAATCAAATTGTTTCCTATTACGTTCAACTTAGCAACATTCATATCAACAATTGCCCCGGAGTTTGATTTCACATTAACATTTCCCTCAGTGATTAACTGCCCCAGGGTAACATCTTTCAAAGCCCCACTGCCTTGGGCAAGCAGGTTAATATTCCCTTTGCCAAGCTTGTAATAGCTAACATCCAGTTCTGGGTGGAGTTTTGGCGCTCTTTGATTCCAAAACTCAACAACGGTGTTGACGCCATCCGTTCTCTTGACAAACAAAGTCGCAAGACTTGCTGAGGAGATAAGTTCCCCTTGCAATGTATTGGTGAAATCGATCGTGACGGGATCATTGTTATTTGCGATCGTCCCCCCACCAAGGAAAGTGGTCCCAATCGAAGGTCGGTTATTCCAGGTATGCGTGCCGTCTCCCGTCCAATCATCCAAAGCATGATAAATGCCCACGGTCGCACCTGCGGAATTACCGCTCGACATCATCGTCACGATCCCGGTTTCGACAAATACATCTTTTAACGAGGGAACATTAAGATTGAACGCGACCCAACCCCACTCCTTATCGGTGGCTCCATCCTTAACAAAGAACTTGTTCCCAGAGGTATTCTCACTATTCGGCGAAGCTTGATCGATAAAACCACAATTAACCGCCGGCGCAGAGTACGTTTCCAAACCCCCGATTGTAGAAATTATTCTTCCATCTCCTACACTGACAAGATTTTTATCAATGTATGAACCTACCTTAATTTCTCCTGAAGTAGCGGTACCCAAAAAGGTTTCACCGCCAAAAAGAATTCTATTAATATAAAGGTTTACACCCTCTAATTCAACATTCCCACTTACAACTATGTTTGTGCCTGCGTACTGCATAAAATTTCCCTCTTCACCTGAGGGAACACCTGTAATACCATCTGAATTAGCAATAAATTTTAAATTTCCTTGAACATTTAAGTTACCGTTAACAAAAATATTTCCAACGTCATACTTTGTCAAATCTGTGTTATAATTCCCGTTCCAATACGATTCTTCACGAAACGCATTGACCAACATACTCTTGCTTTTAACATTAGCACTCATGTCTACTCCAGATGCAGAGACGTTTACGGTTCCTCCTTCGGCATTAATCGTGCCGCCGATAGCCACCCGCTGATCCGCATCCAAAATGATCGCGCCGGTTTTGCCATCCAAAGTATTTGCTTCGATGATGCCGTCAGTATTGATCGCCCGGTCAAAGATTCCGTTGAGCGTCTTTGCGGTCAGGACTACTTTTCCGGCGTCAGCCTTGAGAGTCCCTGTGTTTTTTACTGCCGAATCTTTGTTCTCGGGATTTGCTACCGTAGCTTCGTCTATGGCTACTGAGATCATTCCCAGAGGGTCAAGATTCAAAGTCATCCTGTTGCCGCTTGCCAATACTATGCTTCCTAAATTCGCTTCGATCATGCCTGAGTTCTCGACAGACGAACCTAATAACGCGACATATCCTCCGGGGCTTGAAATATAACCCTGGTTTTCTATTGAGCCGCCAGCACCGAAAAATGTGTATCTTCCGGCTAAGAAATCACTGTCTGCTATATTTAAGGTAGAGGCTACCATACCTGCTGTGTCTATCCTGCATCCCTGGCCGAATAATACGCCGTTGGGATTTATCAGAAATACCTTTCCGTTTGCTGTCAAAGTACCCAGTATTGACGAAGGGTCTACTCCGACTACGCGGTTTAATGCGATGCTGGATGAAGACGGCTGAATAAAATTCACCGCCTCAAGTTTTCCTATTGAAAAACCGTTGTAGTTTGTGATGAGCTTATTGGTTGCTTGGTTGATATTGAGGGTGTTGGCCTGACTACGGTCAAATGCAGCGCTTCCTGATACTACCTGCTCGCCTACAGGCAAGGCATAACCTCTAAGGGGAAGACAAACAAACGAAATCGCGACTAAAGCTGAAATGGGCCTTAAATATCTCTTCTTCATGACATCCTCCTGTTAAAATTTGTTTTTAAACTATGCTTAAAAAAAGCCACGGATATTTGATCCGTGGCTTATCAAATTTTATAAATTTAGGCTAAATGTTGATTTGTTTAACAAGTATAACATATAATTTTACAAAATCAAGGCTTCCTAAGAAGTTTTTTAAAGTTTTTAAATATTTAATTTGCAATAGTTTTCTTATATAAAAAACTCGGTGTTTATTAAAATAAACATCTCATTTTCCCGACGGAATCTTTGTTTAAAAAAAGAAGGTGGATTGATCACCTTCTTGTAAAGACGACACGCCAATCCATACTTTAGGATTGGCGTGTCGTTTAAACTTTTTAAATATTTGTATCAGCCTGAAATGTTTTAAAAAACAGATTCCTAGTATTTGAGGATTAATTCAACCCACGGATGGGCGTGATCGCCGTCTGACGGAGTCTTGCCGTCCGGATAGCCGACCTCGACCCTGAACGAGACATTGTCTTTTACATTGAACCTGAGACCATAGCCGTAACCCTTAAGAGTCTGGCTTTTTCTCTCACCAGGCTGCACGCTGTTGAATTTCGTGTTAGCCCAGTCATAAAATAAAACAAAACGAAGGGCATCATACCATTTTGTGTTTTCTGTATAAGGGATCTTCGCGTCTTTTGAGATAAAATACCATGGAATTGACACTTCAGGGGATGTGTAAAATCCTTTGTCGCCCGAATGTTCTGCGGGAGGATATCCCCTGACGCTTACAGGACCGCCGATCTGGAATTCTTCAGATGCGACAAGGTTATAAGTGCTGTACTGAGCGGAGTTTTTCCATAAGAACGAAGTCTCAAAAGGCAAAGACTGGAGCCGGTAATAATTGAAAAGCCATTTATTGAATTTGCCGCCTGCTCCATCCCTTGAAGCATCTGGATCTTTGTCCTTCATGCCGCCCATTATATCAGGTATCCCCAAATCGAATTCTCCCGTAAGAATATTTCTCCCCCATGCGTCGTTTGTGTCTAGATCAAGTCCTGCCTTGGCAATCCGGACTTCATCCCGGGAAATCATTTCGCCCTTGAGATAATTTTTTATGCTTTTATAATCAAAACCTAAATTAAGCCTGAGGTCCATATCCGGCTTGTTTACAAGGGCGCCGTTCAAGAATACTCCGTAGATGCTTGCATCACCCCTCGAATCCAGGTCTTTGAATTCTTCCCCGAGTTTTACAGTGTTCCTTAAGAAATAAGCACCAATATTGACTTCCTGCCTCAAAGGATAGCTGTAACGGCCCTGCTGAAGTTTCAAGGCTGCTCCGTCGGAATACTGAAATTTCAGATAAGCTTTGTCGTCGAATCCAAGAAGGTTATTGTGTTCCATAACAAGGGCATACCTGTTCTTACCGATATAGCGGGAGCCGTAGTTGTCATATTCGGCGCTGACATGAAAAGGGAACCTGTCCTCGACATCAATGACGACATCAGTCGTTCCAGGCTCTTTTCCGGGGACCAGCGTCGCCCTTGCTTTTCTGTCAGGATGTTCGTTTATGTACACCAGGGAGTTTTGAAGGGCAGAATAGTCAAAATAGCCTGCGCTTTCCAGGTCGAGTTTTCTCTCCAATAGAGATGTTTTAAAATACCTGTTTCCTCTGATATCAACGCTGCCAAGTTTACCCTCGATCACTTTTATTACCAAAACCCCTTCTTTGATAGTCTGGGGCGGAATATATGCGCGCGATGTAACATAGCCTTTTTTCCTGTATTCGTCGGTAATTAGGTCAGCGACTTTCTGTATCGCTTTTAAGGAAAGTTGTTTCCCTTCATAATTTTCTGTTATGTTTTTTATTTCTTGAGATGTCAAAAGAGATGCGCCTTCAACGGTTATGGTATTGACCTGGACTTTAGGGCCTGAGTCTTCGGGCAGGATGGCTTCTGTAGCTGTCCCTTCCTGTTTCGGCCGTTGGGTCTCTATCTTTTTTTCCAATTTCTTTTTAGCCTGGATCTCTTCTTCCTGGCGGGTCATGCCGCCTGCGGTCTGCGAAGCAGGAGGCTGCTGAGCATACGCAAAGGAATAAAAAAGGACGGTTACTACAAAAATCAATCCGATACAGATAAGCTGTACTCTTTTCATGCAATTTCTCCTTTTTTTAAGACGCTTTTTTTAAAAAACCTGGCTCGCCTAAATAAACTCAATGTATATCTTAACAAATAACATGAAAAGAGTCAATGACAATTTTCCATTTTATATTGACTTTATTCCGCGCTTTCTAAATTATATCTTTTTATCAATTAAATACTTTAAGCTCTGAATAAATATTGCAAGAATCATGCCAGCTCGAAATTTATGTTAGAGTTTTTGAGTTTCGAATTTTCAGCATAACCTTTAGTATCGTAGCGTGTTATAAAAGGAAACAATGTTTACTTTTTATAACACAACGGGTGCAAATCTGTTTGGTGTAAATCTATCAACATACTGTTTAAAATTTTAAAAGGCGAATATTAAAAAACCTTGATCTACTGTCAAGGTTAGATATCGGCGCCAAAACACATTGTTTTGGCATCCGTTTTATTTTCCATTAAACGAAATTAAAACGGAGGGGAAGAGATTCGAACTCTTGTGAGCTTGCGCCCAACCGCTTTTCGAGAGCGGCCCGTTATGACCACTTCGGTACCCCTCCAAGATTTTATTTTCTAACAAACCAATGTCTGTTTAAACCAAAGCACTACCCACCTGCCAAACAGATTAATCAGGCGGTAGTTGTATGAAACGCATAAAAGTGAATTAGCCGGCCAATGCAAGCTGACCTTGACCGTTAACGGGAATCTGTTCTCACGGCTGACATCGATCGATACAGAAGCCCCTTCAATCTGTTCTGTTTTTTTAAGCTCCCTCGAGACCGTATCTTTAATTATCTCCTTCTGGGCAGTTTTGGGTTCCTGCAGATTTTGAAACAAGAATATAGAAAGAACTGCACAAGCCAAAATCAGCAAAACTAAGCCTGGGATTTTTTTCTTCATTATTTAACTTGCGGGATATTAACCGATCAAAGCTAATTTTTCCTGTCTGTCAAACTTTTTGATCTGCGATTCGCGTTTCAGAGCAGCGCTGTACGTCGGTCGAACCTCGGTGTATTTCAGGATCACTGGCTTGCGGGCTCTTGTATAGCGGCACACTATGCCTGTGTTATGCGTTTGGACCCGCTTTGCTACATCCTTCGCCACTCCGGTGTAGAGCGTCTTGTCGCGGCATTCGACGATGTAAACTGACCAGGGATTTTTATGAGGCGTCTTATTCATCGTTTTTATCTACAGACGGAGAACGCAAAAGATTAGCGTACAACTCAAATCCCTGCAGCAGGATGCAAAACGCAGGGGTGGCTCCTTGGGGAACGTCCCTAACATCGGTCTGGTATGCAGTGGCCGCACCTTTGGCTCATTCAGGTTTCGCTGATAAGCTGCGGCATCATCCTTTCCTTGTTGTAAATGTCCCAACGATTTGTCAGGCTGGCTATTCCTTAGTCTTATCTTTAATAAAGGGCGTCAGCAAATCAATTGGGATTGGGAAGAGCGTGGTAGAATTATTCTCCGCTGCTACCTCTCGCAATGTCTGCAGATAGCGCAACTGTATGGAAGCGGGGCTCCTGCTAAGGATCTCCGCGGCCTGGGCGAGTTTTTCCGCTGCCTGAAATTCTCCTTCGGCATCAATGATCTTTGCCCGGCGCTCTCGTTCTGTTTCTGCCTGTTTTGCCATCGCGCGCTTGAGCGATTCCGGAAGGGTGATCTCCTTGATCTCTACGATAGGCACCTCGATGCCCCACGGTTTTGTCTGCTTATCTATGATCGCCTGTAAGCTTGTGTTTATCGTTTCCCGCTGAGAAAGGAGCGTGTCAAGTTCAGCGGCTCCGAGCACGCTTCGTAAGGACGTCTGGGCGATAAGAAAGGTCGATTGATAATAATTATGTACCTCCACAAGGGCGTTTGCAGGGTCGAGTATCCTAAAGTAGACCACGGCATCCACCGTAACCGGCACGCCGTCTTTGGTCATGATCTCCTGTTTTGCTACGTCAATGGAAACAAGGCGCAGATCGACTTTGTTAAACGTGTCGATCAACGGTATGATAAAACAGGGCCCTGGCCCTTTCGTCTTCTGAAGCCTTCCCAGGCGAAAGACCACACCTCTCTCATATTCTTTCAAGATCTTGAGGCTGGAAAAGAAAAGCATGATAATGACCGCTGCGGGAAAAAGGATTTTAAAGTTTAATAGAATGATGGCCATAACTCCCCCTTTTTTATTTACAGTACCATGATTTTAGCCCATTGTCAATTGAGCTGTGTCTTTCAACGTAACGGCCTAAAACCGCACCAGAGTATGCAGGAACCCTATTTTGCCCATGAGCTTAAGGAAAAGATTACTCACATACCACAGAAGCCCTATTGTCGATAAAATAGAAAACATGAGCGTCAATACACTGTATAATGAATAGATGTTCGGCCGTAAGTTCTTCAAGTGCTGGAACGCGGTATCAGATAAATTAACGGTCTTGGTCAGGTCAGCCAGTATCCAGTAACCATCAGTTGGGAACAAAGGGTTAAGGATCAAACTCAGCCGGGTGAACTGAGTAAGCAGCAGCGGCGTGATAAAACGCTCTAAGGAAGGATGATTGATCACAAGGGCAATAGCGCATACATTGACGACGCAATCAGTGAATAACCCGGAACTATTGATCAGAAGCCGTTTGTTGCGCGGCAGCCTCCAGGCCTCGTGGGTATCGACATAGACGACAGGAAATATAAAAGAAAAACCAAAGGCGATCTTTGTTTTGCCCTTAAAATATTTCCGAGCAAAAAAATAATGCCCAATTTCATGGAAGAAAATAACGCCGATCGCAACAAGTGTGATCGCCGCCACTTCCCAGCCGTTAGAGAGGAAAAAGGTCGCGGCATAGGAACTGAAATATTCAAGATGAATATAAATAAGCAACAGAAACAACAGCAGATAGCCGGTAAGCGAGATGTCTTCTTCCTGAGACTCAAAGCTGATGCGCGCATGTTTCGGCTCAGTAAGCGCGCCTTCCCTCTGAAATCTTTCTAAGACCGCGGCGACTTCTTCCTCGGGTGCGCTATATTTTTTTGAAACGGTCGCGATGCTTAACCCGCCGTTCAGATCAAAGACCGCGCAGAGCGTATTGTAATCGATATTAAAGACGTTATTTGAAGGCGGCTGGACCCATATGCTGCCGTCATCTAAATAACCCCAGAAAAAACTAAACCTCGATTTGTAGTCTTCAGTCTTCATTATCCACCCGCGATAAGAAATTTGGCAAAGAGCTCACTGATGGGATCGCCGGTCGCCTGTTCGAACCCGATAAACATGGCCGACGGGTTACATTCTATGACGACATATGTTCCGTCGGGTTTTCTCTTTAAGTCCAGGCCGGTAAATCTCATGCCGCAGACCTGCATCGCCCTGACGCACATCTGCTCAATCTCATTGGATAACTGTATCTTTTCCAAACTTCCTTCGTGTTCCCGATAGTCGACTTCGTTCGTATGGATGATAGCGCTGGAAACCACTTTTTCGCCTATACAATAGACTCGTATATTATCGCCCGGGATATACTCCTGGAAAAGCACCGGAGCGCTTTGTAATAATGCCAACCTTTCTTTATCCCAATCCTCTTTCTCCATAAGCTGGCAGCGGGCACCGCCGGCAACCGGCTTGTAAACCAGGGTGTGAACTTCATCCCTGAATTCAAGAAGCTGTTGTACATCGTTGGTGACTAACGTGCGGGGGACAGGTATGCCGTTTTTATTAAGCAAGGCCAGCTGATAGGGTTTCAGATAATGCAGGTCAAACGATTCAACGGGATTGATCAGCCGCTTCCCGCGCAAAGACTCAAACCTCAGCCACGAAGTCAATAATGACTGCCGTTCTCTCTCGGCTGTATACTCTTCATACCAGCCGTCTAGATCAAGGTTTTCTGTCTTGCGGGTCTCCTCGAGGTCATAGGGGGGAAAGCTGTAAAAGACACTGCGGATATAGAATGTCGCGATATCGTCGATAGGACGGCCTTGATAGGTAACACGACGGTTGGACAAGGAGAGCGTGGCTTTATCAGGGAAAGCCAGCGTATCGATGATCAAGACCTCGGCGTTATGCGCCTCTAGCACCTGCTTCATCCGCAAGCAATGTGCTTCATTTTCCGCGCCGACAATACCGATCCTCATAGGTATCCGTTGATAGCACGATGAATAGTCATACCGTGTGAACCTTTTTAAAAAACTCTTTCGCTTAGTAAGTATTATAAAGAATATTTTCGATAATGTAAACAAAAAATGGGCCCAAAGTTTTACTTTGAGCCCATTTGGTTTTTTTATTCTTTCTGCCGTTAGAACACTAAATTTCTACCGATCCTTCTTAAACCACTGCCAGAAGCCCGGCTTGGGCTGATTATGCTTCCAAGAACCCGGCTTAGGAAAATCTTGCTTCCAAGAACCCGGCTTAGGAGATGAGCCTTCTTCACCAACAGCCATTGTAGTTAGAGTCGGTTGTTCCCCAATGGGTTTTTCCGGCTTAGAAGATGAGCCTTCTTCGCCAACAGCCATTGTAGTTAGAGTCGGCAGTTCCTCAGTGGGTCTTTCCGGCATAGTAACCGCATACCTTAATTCAATCGGCTTAGGAGATGAGCCTTCTTCGCCAACAGCCATTGTAGTTAGAGTCGGCAGTTCCTCAGTGGGTCTTTCCGGCATAGTAACCGCATACCTTAATTCAATCGGCTTAGAAGATGAGCCTTCTTCGCCAACAGCCATTGTAGTTAGAGTCGGCAGTTCCTCAGTGGGTCTTTCCGGCATAGTAACCGCATACCTTAATTCAATCG
>Ga0315276_10007439_pt1 | contig 10143 bp, 10 predicted proteins | sample YL17G05_0_MG_FD_204542 | JGI IMG/M metagenome (GOLD analysis project Ga0315276, IMG submission 204542) | Sediment microbial communities from Yellowstone Lake, YNP, Wyoming, USA - YL17G05_0 | ecosystem: Environmental > Aquatic > Freshwater > Lake > Sediment | place: USA: Wyoming | collected... | reverse complement strand
GTGCTGTACCAGATTGAATCTGTCTGGGTAGGGATATGCTGCAAAAATATCGGGTGGATTCAAACCTCTTTTTCTCTTACCTTTTTCATAATTTAATGAGCAGGATATTTTTCTTATTCTTATACCCATGAATGCGTCGCTACAATGAAAAAAGATAATACGGATCGAAAAAAAATATATAGCTGGGCAATGTATGATTGGGCTAACTCAGCATTTGCGACAACGATAATGGCTTCGGTATTACCCACCTATTACAGCAAGGTGGTGGTCGGAAACCTGGATCCGACTGTAGCCAGCAGTTACTGGGGATATACGAATACCATCGCCATGCTGACCGTCGCTTTCCTGTCCCCGATATTAGGTGCCATTGCTGATCATAAACGGGCTAAACTCAAATTCCTGACCACGTTTGCTGTATTCGGTATCCTGGCCACTGCCATGCTCTACTCCATAGAACAAGGGGAATGGCTACAGGCATCCTTCTATTATATTATTGGCCGGATCGGATTTTCGGGTACCATCGTGTTCTATGATTCTTTATTACCCCATATCAGTAACAGCAGTAATATTGACCGGATTTCGGCACTGGGCTATGCCCTGGGATACCTGGGCGGGGGATTACTGTTAAGCCTGAATCTTGCCATGATCCTGTTCCCGCATGCTTTTTTTATTCCTGACAGCACCCTGGCTACCCGCTTGAGTTTCATAACCGTGGCTATCTGGTGGGCTGTATTCTCCTTACCCCTGCTGATTAATATAAAGGAACCTCCAGCTGGAAAGGTAAGCGGGATGGAAGAAATTAATCTGATCCACGCCGGCATCCTTAGATTAAAATCAACTTTCCGGAGAATAAGGGAATTTAAACAGGCGTTTCGTTTTTTGATTGCCTACTGGCTTTATAATGATGGCATCGGCACCATTATTGTTATGGCGGTCATTTTTGGCTCTGAGATCGGTATCGGGGATAAAGATTTGATCGGGGCCATATTACTGGTACAATTTCTGGGTATACCGTTCACTTTGTTATTTGGAAGAATGGCAGAAAAAATATCAGCTAAAAAATCTATTTATATTGGATTGCTGGTTTATTGCTGTATTTCGATCTTAGGACTCTTCATGAAACATCCTTTCCATTTCTGGATACTGGCTGTTCTGGTCAGTATGGTGCAGGGTGGCACGCAGGCTCTGAGCCGTTCGCTTTTCGGATTGATGATACCGAAAAACCGCTCGGCTGAATTTTTTGGTTTTTTTGATGTGAGTGAAAAATTCTCCGGCATTCTTGGACCTGCCATGTTTGGACTGATCGGACAACTAACCGGTTCCAGCCGCCTGAGTATCCTGGCCCTGATCGTATTTTTTATTGGTGGAATGGTACTATTGAAAAAGGTTGATATTTCCCAGGGCAGGATAGCCGCCGCTCAGGCTGAAAATCTCGGGTAAAAAAATATAGCGGAAAACGGATACCCTTTAATGGGAAGATTTCAAAAATAGTATTGTAGAAGCAGATAAAAAAAATTAAATTTGAAGTTTATTTTAATACTTATTTTTGTTCTGGCTGCACTAATGGATGATACCGGATGGGTACGCACCGGTATCTATTCATTTTCAGCCCCACCGGCGGATTCAGTGATTGTAAAATACCTGCTGCAGGTATTGAATGAAAACGAAGCCGGGTTGGAAAAAGTGTATGGTTGTTCTTTGAAGTATCCTGTAAAGATCCGGGTACCGTCATCAGACCAGGATTATTTTGATCTGTTGGGTTCCGCTTTGCCCGATTGGAGCGGGGGCGTGGCATTACCCTCCCGGCGCACGATCGTTTTAAGGCCGGGTGCATTTTTTGATCCACGGGAATACCGCGAAGTGATATTGCACGAGTTGGGGCATATGTATCTGGCAGATAAGGTGGACACCGTACAGGTGCCGCTCTGGTTCAATGAAGGGGCGGCGATGCTGGTGAGTGGTAAAACGTTTTCCTGGAATGATCATCTGGTCATTGGAAATGCCGTGATCGCCGATCATCTGTTGAGTCTGGACGAAATGGATGATATGCTGGTTTTCGGTCTGGCCAAAGCTCAGCTGGCCTATGCTCAGTCTTTACTGGCCGTGCAGTATTTGATCCGGATTTATGGAGAATCGATCATCCGCACCTTGCTGGATGGTCTCGGACGCGGTGAAGACTGGGAGCAGGTTCTAACAACCAAAACCGGTTTCAGTTCGGATCGATTGGCAGGTGAATTACAGCGATATATTCATGATGAATACCGCTGGGCTTTATTTTTACAGATGAAGAACCTGTTCTGGATCCTGATAGTTCTATTGTTCCTGACCGGTTTCATCTTAGTAAAAATACGTAATCGTCGCAGGATCAGAGAATGGGAAAAAAACGAGAATATCTAACAGGAGGACTTAAAAATTGTATGTACCCAGAAAAATATTTCTAACCAAGGGATCGGGTAAACACCGTGAACGACTGACCAGTTTCGAAATGGCCTTGCGTGATGCAAAAATTGCGGCTTATAACCTGGTGGGAGTATCCAGTATATTTCCTCCACGCTGCAAGATCATCCCCTTGAAGAATGGTTTAAAATTGATTAAACCCGGTCAGATCCTTCATGCCGTTTACAGCCGCAATGAAACCTGCGAACCTAACCGTTTGATCGCCGTTTCGGTGGGTCTTGCCATTCCCAAGGATCCGAGTCAGTACGGTTATCTCAGCGAGCATCACAGTTATGGCCAGACCAATGAGATCGCCGGTGATTACTGTGAAGACATCGCGGCGGAGATGCTGGCAACCATTCTGGGTGTGCAATTCAATATGGACAGCAGCTGGGATGAAAAGCGGCAACAATGGAAGATCAGCGGACAGATAGTAAAAACCACCAACATCACCCAGACCGCAATCGGTGACAAGAACGGATTGTGGACATCGGTGATTGCGGCCGCCATCTTGTTGCCATGAAACAGTTTTTGGGCGAAGATAATTTAAATACCAGTTTCGGAGAAGCCCGGGTGGTGGTATTACCGTTGCCGGTCGAATTTTCCACCAGCTATGGAAAAGGTACTGCCCGTGGTCCGGAGGCCATCCTGCAGGCATCGGGGTATGTGGAATTGTATGATGAGGAACTGGATCTGGAAATATGGAAAAAAGGCATTCATACCATGGCTGCAGTAGAACCACATGGCAGTCCCGAAGCGATCATGGAAACCATTACCGCCCGGGTCTCTGCCTTGCTGGAGCAGAATAAATTCCCGGTTGTTCTGGGTGGAGAACACAGTATTTCTTCGGCTGTACATTTAGCCTTTCAGGCGAAATATAAAAACCTGTCGGTCTTGCATTTGGATGCCCACTCCGATTTGCGCGGGGAATATGAAGGATCACGCTGGAGTCATGCTTCGGTGATGCGGCGTATCTGGGAACAAAATAAAAAAATTGTCCAGGTCGGTATCCGTGCACAGTGTATCGAAGAACGTGAGTTTAGCAGACAGAATAAAATCACGGTGCATTATGCCCATCAGATTTTTAAGCATGGATTCACCGACGCGCTTATCAAAAAACTGGATAAAAATGTTTTCATAACTTTCGATGTCGACTTTTTTGATCCGTCCATCATGCCCAGTACCGGAACACCGGAACCGGGTGGATTTTTATGGTATGAAACCCTGGATTTCTTAAAACGGGTTTTCCGTCAGCGTAACGTGGTGGGATTCGATGTGGTGGAACTCAGTCCGCTGCCGGATTTAAAGCACCCTGATTTCCTGGTGGCTAAATTGGTTTCGAAACTAGTTGGTTTTCATTTTATGGCGAAAGAGAAACAATGAAACGGGTTAATTTTTTATTCGGAATTCATAACCATCAACCGGTTGGCAATTTTGATTTCGTTTTTTCCGACGCTTATAATAAATCCTATTTACCCTTTCTGAAAATACTGGAAAATTTTCCCTCCATTAAAATCGGTCTGCACTTTACCGGTATTTTGATCGATTGGCTGAAAAAAAATCAACCCCACCTGCTGACGCTGGTGAAAAAAATGGTAAGACGCGGACAGATCGAGATGATGACCGGTGGTTATTATGAGCCGATTCTCAGTATTATCCCGGAAGAAGATCGTATCGGACAGATCAAAATGCTTACCCGCGAAGTGAAGAGTCTGTTTGATTATGACGCCCGCGGTATGTGGCTGGCGGAACGGGTGTGGGAGCCCACCCTGCCTACCTCACTCTCCAGGTCCGGTGTCCAGTATACGATCATCGATGATACCCATTTTAAATATGCCGGTTTAACCGATAACCAGTTGATCGGCTATTACATTACCGAAGACCTCGGTAACTCCGTGATTCTATTCCCGATCAGTAAACGCCTGCGCTATACGATTCCCTTCCAGGATCCGGAAAAAACGATCGAATATCTTTCGTCCATGGCTACGGAAGACGGACAAAATATTATTGTTTTTGCCGATGACGGGGAGAAATTTGGAGTCTGGCCCAATACGTACAAACATGTATACCAGGATAAATGGCTGGAAAGATTTTTCCATCTGCTGGAAGAGAACAGTTCCTGGATCAATAGTATGCATTTCAGTGATGCCATCCGGCTTTTTAAACCGCTGGGCAAAATATATTTACCGACCGCTTCCTACGCCGAAATGATGCACTGGGCTTTGTTCCCGGACACCTTTCAGGCCTATGAAGATTTTGAGCACTACCTGAAATCGAAAGATATGTATCAGGAAGTACATGTTTTTGTCCGGGGCGGATTCTGGCGTAATTTCTTAGCCAAGTACACCGAAGTGAACAACATGCATAAAAAAATGCTGCGGGTGAGCAAAAAATTGTGGCAACTGTCCAGGACCAGGCGGAAAAGGGCCCAACCCGCGTTTGAAAAATTATGGGCCGGTCAGTGCAACTGCCCCTACTGGCATGGAGTTTTTGGCGGTTTGTATCTGAGTCATCTGCGGGATGCCATTTACAGCAATCTGATCCAGGCCGAGACCATGGCTGATGAATTGGCCCGGGTAAGAACACCGCGGTTCGAACTGGCCGACCTCAATGTGGATGGATATGAAGAGGTTATTGTCGAAACGAAAACATATAATGCCTATTTCAGTTTACAGAACGGCGGCATGCTGTATGAACTGGATTACAAACCAGTCGCAAAAAATCTGCTCGATACCATGACCCGCCGCCGGGAGGGCTATCATAAAAAATTGGATGCAGCCATCGTTCCTGGAGGCGAAACCCCGAAAACTACCAGTATCCATGACCTGATCCTGGCCAAGGAACCGAATCTGGTTTCCAAACTTCATTTTGACTTTTATGAACGTAAATCTTTCATTGACCATTTTCTGAATGATAATACAACACTGGAATCCTTCGCCACAGCCCATTATGGTGAGAATGGTGATTTTGTTGATCAGCCGTATAACGTACGATCTAAAAGGATTTCCCGCTCGACGGCCGTTTTAAACCTGCAGCGAAACGGAAAAGTATGGTATCAGGGGAAACATGAATCGGTCCGTGTCGAGAAAAAAATCGAATTTTCTAATAACAACGGTCTCATTACGGCGTATTATACATTGATTAACAATGGTAAAAATCTTCTGAATCTCTGGTTCGGGGTGGAGTTTAATTTTGGTTTACAGGCTGGTCATGCCGATGACCGGTATTATTATGTACCGTCCGGAGAGATCGGTGATAAATATCTGGATAGCATCGGTGAACTGCGCGATGTCCGGTTTATCGGTTTACGGGACGATTGGCGGAAACTGGACATTCAACTGGAAGTGAATGAAAAAAGTATGATCTGGCGTTTCCCGATTGAAACCATTTCGCTTTCAGAAGCCGGATTTGAGAGGGTTTACCAGAGTTCGGCAGTATTTCCTAACTGGAAAATTGAACTCAAAAATAAATGGCAGGTAGTCATTACCTTAAAATTCAGTACCGATAAAAATATAAAAAAACGGAAATAAAGGATTCTGGATACGAAAAAAGAATCCGAGTAAATACAGGAATTGATATATGCCGGATAAAACACTGAGAACGGATCCCAGGAAAAGAATCATTTCGATTGTCATTATTGCCGTGTTAATGATTTTGATCATAACCGTAATGATCAAAGTCAATTCCATGCTTTTCTCCCGCGGCCAGGCGCAAGACCGGATTAAAAATGAAGATAAATTCCGGGAGATCGTAAATTACATTTCCTCTTATTATGTGGATGATGTGGATTGGGGTGCAGCCTATCAAAGTGCGACGGAATCCATACTCGGTAAATTGGACCCCCATTCCATCTATGTTTCGGCCAGTGAAGCGGAAGTAAATGAGGAAAATTTTGAAGGAAAGTATCAGGGTATTGGTATTCAGTTTGACATCATCGATAAGTACATTACCGTTATCACAGCCATCCGAGAATCACCAGCAGATAAAGTTGGATTATTGGCCGGCGATCGGATCATTAAAATCGAGGGAAATTCTGTCATTGGAATCGCACAAAGTGAAGTACCCCGGCTGCTCAAAGGAAAAAGCGGAACTTCGGTCCGGATAGCGGTTCTGCGCGAAGGGGTAAAGGATCCGCTCGAATTTACCCTTACCCGGGAAGCTATCCCGATTTATACCGTCACGGATTATTTCATGCGACCTGACAGTACCGGATATATCTATCTGAGCCACTTTGCCAAAACCACCGAGCAGGAATTCGACCGGGCTTTAACAGCACTGGAAAGTCAAGGAATGCGTGGACTGGTCCTGGATCTGCGCTGGAATGCGGGTGGTTTACTGGATCAGGCGGTTAAGGTGGCATCCCGGTTTTTGGGCGGCCATAAGAAAGTCGTTTTTACCAGGGGCCGCTTACGTGATTTTAATGACGAATACTATAGTGATACATTCGGACACCGGAAAGTCCGCGAATATCCCCTGATTGTATTAATTAATTATGGTTCGGCTTCGGCCTCTGAGATCGTCGCCGGAGCCATCCAGGACTATGATCGCGGCTTGATAGTGGGTACGACCAGTTTCGGGAAGGGACTGGTGCAGCGTGAATTTCCGCTGCAGGACAGTTCCCGTCTGCGACTGACCATTTCAAAGTACTATACCCCCAGCGGACGTCTGATCCAGAAACCTTACAAGGGGAAAAATGTACAGCAGTATTATGACGAATCACTGGATAGTCTGGACTTACCCTCCGCCAGTAGGGACAGCACGGACACATTAAATACGCGGGCGGTATATCATACTGTCAGCGGCAGAAAGGTGTACGGTGGGGGAGGTATAAATCCGGATATAATTATTCAACCCGTCGATCAGGCTTATTCACCGGAATTGATCCAGAAGATCAGAGAAAAACGCCTGATTTTCGAAACGGCCTCCCGCTATGCCCAGGCTCATCAAAACCTGAAAAATGATCAGGAACATTTCATATCAGATTTTAAAGTGGATTCAGTTTTATGGAGTGAATTTATCAAGCTGGCCGCTCAGAAGGGGATCGTGATCGGTTCGCGGGAAGTGCAACTCAATCGTTCGTTACTCGAGATTTCTTTAAAAGCTGAAGTGGCACGTAGTTTATGGGGAAATGATAAATATCATCGTATTTTACTGGTGGAAGACCATCAATACCAGGTTTCGATAAAGTTATTTCCCGAAGCCAGGAAACTGATGACCAGGCTTGAAAATTCTGCCCCGCAAAGTAATTCGGCACACTGATTCAGGAGTCCAAAAAGAAATTGACTTTTTTGCATAAATATAGTATTATAAAAAAGTTTTTGAAAATTGCACCGACAACTAAAGAATTTCTAATATCATTTCTTTGGAGGAATTAGACTTATGGTAAAAATGTTTATTGATGGCGGTATTTTTATGTGGCCAATTCTGTTCTTAGGGGTGTTAGGTATTGCCGTGGCGATCGAGCGTTTTTGGACGTTATCCAAAGCTTCTGTGAACACCAGAAAATTTTTAGCCAGAGTCACATTAGCCCTGGAGCAGGGTGGTGTGGAAGCAGCGACCGCTGAATGTGAAAAGACTCCGGGACCCGTTGCATCAATTTTTCATGCTGGGCTGACCCGCTGGGAAAAAGGATTAACCTATGTGGAAAAAGCTATCGGCACAGCCGGAGCCCTGGAAATGGCCTTCCTGGAAAGAGGAATGATTCTGCTCAATACAGTAATCTCGCTCGCTCCCATGTTCGGCTTCACAGGAACAGTTTGGGGAATGATCGCTGCTTTCGATGCTATCAAGGTTGTCAATGATATCTCTCCGGCAATCGTAGCCGGGGGTATTTCTCAAGCACTTTTAACCACCCTGTTCGGTCTGGTGGTGGCGATGACGATCCAAATGGCCACCAATTATTTTCTATCGCGTATTGACAAATTGATTGTCGATATGGAAGAGGCCTCAGTAGAGTTGATTGAAACCCTGGCGGATCTTGAGGCAAAGAAAAAATAAATTTGGAATATCCTAAGCGAAGGGTGTAAAAATGTTTGTTGGTAAAAAGAAACAAGGCACGGTAGAGATTCCAACAACTTCCTTACCGGACATTGTGTTCCTGCTGTTAATCTTTTTTCTGGTAACCTCCACGATCGATACAGAGAAAGGATTAGATCTGGTTTTGCCAGAACCGAATGTATCGGAATTGAAGATGGCAAAATCAAATATTGCCAATATCCTGGTCAACGCGGCAGGGCAGGTTCAAATCGATGGCCAACTGGTGGAAGTCATGGAGATTACCAACCTGATAAAAGACCGGTTGCAGAATAATCCTTTACTGGTTGCTTCAGTTAAAACGGATAAAAATACGCAATATGAGGTTTATATCAATGTGCTCGATCGGTTAAAAAAAGCATGGGGAGATCGTCCGACCAGAATTTCGATCGCTGAACCGGAAGAAAATTAAATTTAATAAGGTCGTACTAAATATGAAATTTGCAAAGAAATCCAAAGTAGCGGCGAGCATTCCAACTGCTTCCATGCCTGATATTATCTTCCTGCTGCTACTGTTTTTTATGGTAACCACGGTATTTAAAATGTATCCCGGTCTGCATGTAAGATTACCCGATGCAGAACTGGTCAAGAAAATACCCGGTTCCAAGCGCCATGTTGTTTCTATATGGATTGATAAAAATAAGCAGGTGGTCTGCGATGATTTTAAGGTTGATAAGATATCAAACCTGCGCACACTCTTATATGAAAAAAGACAAAAGGACCCGCAAATTCTGGTCGCACTGAAGGTTGATAAAGAATCAACCATGGGATTGGTAAGCAGTGTGCAGGAAGAAATGCGTAAAGCTTATACCCTTAAAATTAATTATAATGCTTTACGAGGGATATATTAATATGGCAACTTTACTTAAAAAAGAACCGGAAGCCGATTTAAGGCTCAAATATACAAAAGTGATGGAACTGAGTACGATCTTTGCTCTGCTTTTTCTGATCGTCATGTTCTATTCCTTCAAGAAATTTGAAATGGGTATCAAGTTACCGGAAAGTCCCGATATTAAAATCGACTTAATCGACATTCCAGCAACCCAGCAGATCCAGCGCCCGCCACCCCCCTCGCGTCCTGCAATTCCCATGGAATCAGAGGACGATGAATTACTCGATGATGTGACGATTGAACAGACCGATGTCGTTTTCGATACTGGCAGTAATGATGCACCACCTCCACCCCTGAATGATGAAGAAGTTTTTGAATTTTTTGCCGTGTCCGAAAAACCCGAAATCATAAAAAAACAAGTCCCGCAATATCCGGACCTGGCCAGAAAAGCCCAGATCGAAGGAAGAGTGGTGGTAACGGTTACCATCGGAAAAACAGGGTTAGTCGAGAGTGCAGAAATCTTTAAATCGGTACCGATGCTGGATGAAGCCGCCATGGACGCCGCAAAAAAATGTAAGTTTAAACCGGCTAAACAAAGGGATAAATACGTCCGGGTGAAAATGAATGTACCCTTTGACTTTAAGTTGAGGTAAATCTTTAAAGTACCTATAGAGGGGATTCGATGAATCCCCTTTTTTTTTACCTTTTGTACTAAAACCAGAATATGCTGTTTTAGTCTTTTTTAATCGGGACTATAATTATTTCACAATATTTTATATATTTAGAGAAAGCATATTTCAGGGAGAAGAGAAGACGGATGAATACCTGGTCAGGAGGATCTA
>Ga0315276_10007438_pt1 | contig 10143 bp, 9 predicted proteins | sample YL17G05_0_MG_FD_204542 | JGI IMG/M metagenome (GOLD analysis project Ga0315276, IMG submission 204542) | Sediment microbial communities from Yellowstone Lake, YNP, Wyoming, USA - YL17G05_0 | ecosystem: Environmental > Aquatic > Freshwater > Lake > Sediment | place: USA: Wyoming | collected... | reverse complement strand
AGGCCGAGGCGATCGACCTGACGGTCGTCGGCCCCGAACAGCCCCTGGCGGCGGGACTGGTGGATGCGTTCGAACAGGCGGGACTGCGTGTGTTCGGCCCGACCAAACGCGCCGCGGAGCTCGAGTGGAGCAAAGCCTTTGCGAAAGAATTCATGCGGAGGCATGGCATTCCGACCGCTGCCTTCAGGACATTCGCCGCCGCTGAGCGCGACGACGCCGGACGCTACGTCCGCTCGTGCGGGTTTCCCGTCGTCGTCAAGGCGGACGGCCTGGCGGCAGGGAAGGGGGTGCTGGTCTGTCTCACCCGGGATGAGGCGCAGCGCGCCGTGGCCGAGGTGACCGATCCGCGGGTCTTCGGTGCCGCCGGAGGGACGATCGTGATCGAAGAGTTCATGGAGGGTGAAGAGGCGTCGCTCTTCGCCGTGACCGACGGCCACCACGTGGTGACGCTGGCGGCGGCCCAGGACCACAAGCGGGTATCCGACGGCGACCGGGGAAAGAATACGGGAGGCATGGGGGCCTATGCGCCTGCGCCGCGCGTGACGGCCGGAGTCCTGGAGCGGGTGACGGAGGAGATCATCGGGCCGACGCTCCGGGGGATGGAAGCGGAAGGGCGCCTCTACAAAGGATGCCTGTATGTCGGCCTCATGCTCACAGCCTCGGGGCCGAAAGTCGTCGAATACAATTGCCGCTTCGGCGATCCCGAAACGCAGGTGGTCCTCCCGCTTTACCGTGGCGACCTTGCGGAGCTCTTCGTCGCGGCCTGTGACGGGACGCTGGCGTCGATTTCCCCGCCGCCGCCGCGGGGCTCGGCCGTCTGCGTCGTTCTTGCCTCGGGGGGCTATCCGGACCGGTACGCGACCGGAAAAACAATCACCGGCCTCGAGGGGGCGGCGCGATGTGCAGGCGCCGTCGTGTTCCACGCCGGCACCCGGCGCGAGCCGGACGGATCGGTCGTCACGGCGGGGGGAAGGGTGCTGGGCGTCACCGCCGTCAGGGCCGACGGGGCGCTCGGGGCGACGATTGGCGCCGCGTACGAGGCCGTCACGCAGATCTCATTCGAAGGGATGCACTTCCGCCGCGACATCGGGGGGAAGGCGCTTCCTGACCTTCAATCGCACGGACAGAGCACATCATGAAAATCCTCGTCACGGGGGGGGCCGGATTCATCGGCTCGCACATTGTCGACGCCTATCTGAAGATGGGACACGCGGTCACGGTGATCGACAATCTCTCGACCGGCCGCTCGATGAACCTGAATCCCGCGGCCACCTTTCATCAGGCGGATATCCGGGATGCGCGCGCCGTGGCGGAGATCTTCGCACACGGGAAGTTCGACGTGGTCAACCACCATGCGGCCCAGATGGATGTGCGCCGCTCCGTCGCCGATCCGGTGTACGACGCGTCGGTGAACATCATCGGCGTCCTGACCCTCCTGGAGGCCGCCCTGAAGACCGGCGTGAGGCGGGTGGTCTTCGCTTCCAGCGGGGGGGCGATCTACGGAGAGCAGGACTACTTCCCGGCGGATGAGACACATCCCACCAGGCCGATCTCCCCCTACGGCGTCGCGAAACTGACGACGGAGCAGTACCTCTTCTATTACAGGGCGGTCTACGGGGTCGATGCCGTCTGCCTGCGCTACGCGAACGTCTACGGTCCGCGCCAGAATCCCGACGGGGAAGCCGGGGTGGTCGCCATCTTCACGACCAGGATGCTCCAAGGGGGGCGGCCGGTCATCAACGGGGACGGAAAGCAGACGCGCGACTACGTGTACGTCGGCGACGTCGTCCGTGCGAATGTTCAGGCCGTCGTACACGAAGGCTCGTCGGTCCTGAACGTGGGGACGGGGATCGAGACTGACGTCAATCAGCTCTTCACGGCCCTGAAGAAGCACACCGGTTCCACCTGTGCTGAGACCCACGGCGAGGCCAAGAAGGGGGAGCAGCTCCGGAGCGTGCTCGACACCATGAAGATCAATCGGGAGCTCGGCTGGTCGGCCGCCGTCTCTCTCGATGACGGGGTGCGTCTGACGGTCGACTATTTCCGGGCGAACCTCCCCCATGGCGCGTAGTCCCGGCATCGACACCGGCGGTCTCTTCTCCGGAGACCGTGTTACGATCGCGCGGGCGATCTCGGCCGTCGAGAACGAACGGGAGGGTGCGCAGGAGCTTATGCGAACGGTCTTCGCGCACACCGGCCGGGCGTACCGGATCGGCATCACCGGTCCTCCGGGGGCGGGCAAGAGCACGATCACCAACAGGCTGGCGATGGCCTACCGGAAGGAGGGTCGCCAGGTTGGCATCATCGCCGTCGATCCGACAAGCCCCTTCACGGGGGGGGCGCTCCTCGGCGATCGTGTGCGCATGACCGACGCGGAGCTCGACGAACAGGTCTTTATCCGGAGCATGGCCTCGCGCGGGAGCCTGGGCGGTCTCAGCAAGAAAGCGGTAGAGGCGGCCGACGTGCTCGACGCCTCGGGAAAGGACGTCGTCCTTCTGGAAACCGTCGGTGTCGGACAGTCGGAACTTGACATCGCCGGGGCGGCCGACACCACGATCGTTGTGCTCGTCCCGGAGTCGGGCGACTCCATCCAGGCGATGAAGGCCGGACTGATGGAGATCGCCGACTTCTTCGTGCTGAACAAGGCCGACCGGGCGGGGGCCGACCAGGCGGTGATGTCGATCCAGATGATCCTCCACTTCCGCGAGGCCGCGGCCTGGATGCCGGAGGTCCTGAAGACGGTGGCCAGCGAAGGGAGCGGGATCGCCGCGGTTGCCGAAAGGATTGCGAAACACCGGACCTACCTCGAGCAGTCCGGTGAGCTCACCGTCCGACGCCGCCGGCGGCTCGCCCGGAGGGTGGAGGAGCTCGTGAGCGACCGGCTCCGCGTGGACTTCTGGAACGCGGAGCGGAAGACTCTGCTTGCACAACGCATGGACGCCGTGATGGCGCTGGAGACCTCGCCCTATGATCTGGCCGAGGAATTGATCGATCATTTTCACGCACGCTGACGAACAGGGAGGGAGCACGATGGAGTTTGCGCTGACCGAAAGCCAGGTGGCCATCCAGAAGGTCGCGCGGGACTTTGCCGACAAGGTGATGCGTCCCGTCGCGATGGACTATGACGAGTCGCAGGAGTTCCCCCATGAGATCGTCCAGAAACTCGCCGGTCTCGGTTTCCTGGGGATGACCTGGCCGGAGGAGCTCGGGGGCGCCGGGCTGAGTGATCTCGATGCCATCGTGGTCATCGAAGAACTTGCGAAGGTCGATCCGTCGGTGGCGCTCACCGTGGCATCTCATAACAGCCTCTGCACCGGCCATATCATGCTCCACGCAAGCGACGAACAGAAACGGACGTACGTCCCCGATCTCGCCTCCGGGAGGAAACTGGGGGCGTGGGCCCTGACCGAGCCGGGGTCCGGGAGCGATTCGGGAGGGATGAAGACCACCGCGTCGAGGAAGGGAACCGACTGGGTTCTGAACGGGAGCAAGAACTTCATCACCCAGGGGTCGGTCGGCTCGACCTTCGTCGTCATGGCCGTGACGGACCCGACCCAGGGGAAGAAAAGCATCTCCGCGTTCATCGTGGAGAAAGGGATGAAGGGATTCTCCGCCGGAAAGAAGGAGAACAAGCTCGGCATGCGTTCGAGCGATACCGCGACGCTCCTCTTCGACAACGTGGTCGTCCCCGGCGGGAACCTCATCGGGAGCCCGGGGGAGGGTTTCAAGCAGGCGCTCCGGGTGCTTGACGGCGGACGCATCGGTATCGCCGCCCTGTCGGTCGGCATCGCGCAGGGGGCGCTGGACGCCAGCCTGCGATACGCGAGGGAGAGGAAACAGTTCGGCAAGACGCTGGGAGAATTCCAGGCCATCCAGTGGAAGCTGGCCGACATGGCGACCGAGATCGGTGCGGCGAGGCTTCTGACACAGAAGGGGGCGTGGATGAAGATGAAGGGGGAGCCGATCAATCACGCCGCGTCGGTGGCCAAATATTTCGCCAGCGAAGCCGCCGTGCGGGCCACCAACGAGGCGGTCCAGATCCATGGCGGGTACGGTTTCATCAAGGACTACCCGGTGGAGAAACTCTACCGCGACGTCAAGTTGATGACCATCGGCGAAGGGACGTCGGAAGTCCAGAAAATGATCATCGCCAGAAATCTGCTCGCGCGATAGTCGGGAGGCTGCATGGCCCTTATCGGTTCTGAGATCGCACACACCCCGGCCTTCGCCAGGAACGAGGAACACCTGCGGTCGCTCCTCCGCACCCTCACGTCCCGGGGAGACGCGGTACGCCTGGGGGGGGGGAAGGTCGCCATCGAGAAGCACCGCGGCAAGGGAAAGCTCACCGCGCGGGACCGGATCGGCAGGCTGGTCGACCCGGGGAGCCCGTTTCTTGAGGTCGGTCTCTTCACCGCCTTCGAGATGTACGAGGAGTACGGCGGAGCGCCCTCGGCCGGGACGGTCTTCGGCGTCGGGCAGATCCACGGCAGGGAAGTCGTCATCGTCGCCAACGACGCGACGGTCAAGGCCGGTGCGTGGTTTCCGCTGACCTGCAAGAAGAACCTCCGCGCCCAGGAGATCGCCATCGAGAACAGGCTGCCGATCGTCTACCTCGTCGATTCGGCGGGCGTCTTCCTTCCGCTGCAGAGCGAGATCTTTCCCGACAAGGAGCACTTCGGCCGGATCTTCCGCAACAACGCGGTGATGTCGTCCCTCGGCATCACGCAGATCGCCGCGATCATGGGACCCTGCGTCGCCGGCGGAGCGTACCTGCCGATCATGAGCGATGAGGCGATGATCGTCGACAAGACCGGCAGCGTGTTTCTCGCCGGGTCGCATCTGGTGAAGGCGGCAATCGGCGAGGACATCGGGAACGAGCAGCTCGGCGGGGCCGCGGTCCACTGCGAAATCAGCGGCGTGACCGATCAACGGATGGCAAACGACGTGGAGTGCCTCGCCCGTATCCGCAGCATCGTGGCCAAGCTCGGCCGGAAGCCTACCGCTGTCTTCAACCGCGACGCCCCGGCCCCCCCCCGGTTCGAGCCGGCGGAGCTCCACGGTATCATCCCCGGCGACCGCGCCAAGCCCTACGACATGTACGAGGTGCTGGCGAGAATCATCGACGGCGGGGACCTCGACGAATACAAGGGGGGCTTCGGGAAGACCGTCATCACCGGCTACGCCCGGGTGGACGGCTGGGCGGTGGGCATCGTCGCGAACCAGCGGCTTGTCGTGAAGACGAGGAAGGGGGAGATGCAGGTGGGGGGGGTGATCTACAGCGAGAGCGCCGACAAGGCCGCGCGGTTCATCATGAACTGTAATCAGAAACTGATCCCGCTTGTTTTTTTCCAGGACGTCACCGGATTCATGGTGGGGAGCCGGGCCGAACAGGGGGGTATCATCAAAGACGGCGCCAAAATGGTGAATGCGGTCGCCAACAGCGTCGTGCCGAAGTTCACGTTCATCGTCGGGAACAGCTACGGGGCCGGCAACTACGCGATGTGCGGAAAGGCGTACGACCCGAGGCTACTGTTCGCCTGGCCGACCGCGAACATCGCGGTGATGGGGGGGAAACAGGCGAGCGAAACGCTCCTGGCCATTAAGGTCCAGCAGATGCAAAAGGGGGGGGAGCACATCGGCGCGGAGGCCCAGCAGGATCTCCTGGCCGACATCCAGCGCCGGTTTGAGAGGGAGACCGATCCGTACTTTGCCGCGGCCCGGTTGTGGGTTGACGGCATCATCGATCCCGCTGCGACGCGCTCGGTGATCGCCACCGGCATCGCGATGGCCGCGCATAACGCCGAGATCCCGAGATTCAATCCGGGCGTCATCCAGACCTGAGAGCGAGGCCGACAACGGGATTCCTCGGACGTGTGGCGGTGGGGTGGTTCGCGGCGGCCCTCGCGGGCACGGTGGTGACCGCTTTTGCGCAGGAAGCCGGGGAGGCGCCGGCACTGCCGATGCGCGATGACCTTCCGATGGTGGTCACTGTCCTCTCGCCGCTGATTCTCCCGAAGCTCTTCGCGGACTGCTACCGGCTGAGGGACTACATCCGTTCGGAGGAATTCAGGGAGCGACGCAGAGCCTGCGGCGACATCTACGCCGTCGACTTCGTTTTCGACAGGGCGCTCCGACTGAGCTGGAACAACAGGGGTGAAGCCCTGTTGATCACGTGCTTCGCGGTCATGGACCACGCCAGGTTTGGCGTAAGGCTCCCTGTGCTGGGGATGATCCTCTGGTTCCCGCTCACCTCGGAATTCACCGAGGATATGGTCAGGCGCGAAAATGCCCTGCCGACCCGCCTCTATCCCGATACCCCCCGCAGGGCGACGGGGGACAGGGACAAGCTGCAGCATTTCTTCGGATCGGCGTTCCTGACGTATTGTACGGAATCGCCGGAGAGCGCCGATCGGATGGGTGAGTTTATTGAATGGGGGGAGGAGCGTTACATCGTGGGAGGGGTGTCCGACGACCGGGACGTGCGGGCGAACAGGCAGGGACAGGCCTTTGCCCTCCGTCTCCTCCGTGATCCCGACGCACGCCCCTCCGCCCTGTTTCTCGAACTGTTCCGGGCCCCCTCAACCCTCCCGGGTTCCGGTGAGCGCGGTCCCGATTCGTTGCATGTATCGCCGGAGGCAGAATGAAATCCGTCCTGGTAGTCGATGATGAGCGGGCAATCCGCGATTCCATCAAAATGATTCTCGAATACGAGAAGTTTAACGTGCATTTCGCCGAAGACGGCCCGACTGCGCTCGAGCGCGTGCAGCAGGAGGACATCGACCTGGTCCTTCTGGACATCAAGATGCCCGGCGAGGACGGGCTGAAGGTGCTCCGGAAGCTTCGCCAGGGGCGCCCCGACCTCCCCGTGGTCATGATCTCCGGTCACGGGACCATCGAGACGGCGGTCGAAGCGACCCGGCAGGGCGCGTACGATTTCCTGCCGAAGCCGCTCGACAGCGACAAGCTGATCATCGTCGTGCGCAACGCGACCGAGCAGCACGCTCTGGTGAGGGAGTACCACCGCATGAAAGAGGCGGTGGAGGGAAAGGATGCTATCCTCGGCTCCAGCGGGGCGATCCGCGATGTGGTGGCGGCGATTGAACGGGTCGCCCCCACCGACGTCCGGGTCATGATCACCGGGGAAAACGGATCGGGGAAGGAGCTCGTCGCAAAGGCGATCCACCGGCTGAGCAAGCGCAACGCCAGGCCTCTGGTCGAGGTGAACTGTGCCGCCATCCCGAACGAGCTGATTGAATCGGAGCTCTTCGGCCACGAGCGCGGAGCGTTCACGGGAGCGGTCGCGCAGCGGATGGGCAAGTTCGAAATGGCGGACGGCGGAACGCTCTTCCTCGATGAGATCGGCGATATGAGTCTTAACGCCCAGGCGAAGGTCCTCCGCGCCCTGGAAGAGGGGAAGATCGAACGGGTGGGAGGCACGAAGCAGATCCCGGTGGACGTACGTGTGATCGCCGCGACGAACAAGAACCTGACGGAGGCGATCAGGCAGAACCTCTTCCGTGAGGACCTCTATCACAGGTTGAGCGTGATCCCCCTGAGGGTGCCGCCGCTGCGGGAGAGGCGCGACGACATTCCCCTGCTGGCGACCGCTTTCGCCGAGGACATCTGTCGCAGAAACGGCATGGCGCAGAAGCGGTTCGCGGATGATGCGCTGCGCGTCCTGCAGTCCAGGGAGTGGACCGGAAACGTCCGTGAGCTGCGAAACACCATCGAACGACTCGTGATCATGACCTCCGGAGACCTGATCGATGCATCGCAGCTTGAAACGGCTCCAGGGAGCGCCTCGGGGGGCGGGTGGGAAGACCTGCTCTCACGGGGGGGGACGTTCCAGGAGTTCAAAGAGCGCTCCGAGGCCGCGTTCATCAGAAAGCAGCTGGAGGCGCACGGGTGGAATATCAGCAGGACGGCGGAGGTGCTGGACATCCAGCGGAGCCACCTTTACAACAAGATGAAGAAGTACGGCCTGGAGAGGGGGGAGGGCTGAAACCTCACGTGCGCAGGGGGATGTGGCGTTGCCGGGCCGCTTCGTACATGACGAGCGCGCCGGCGACCGACGCGTTCAGTGAGTCCATCGTTCCGTACATGGGGATCTTCACGAGGTGGTCGCAGTGTTCGCGGACCAGACGGCGGATCCCTTTCCCTTCGTTTCCGACAACGAGGGCGACCGGGGTCGAGTAATCGACCTCCGTGAACAGCCGGTCCGCGTCCATCGCCAGCCCGACCACCCAGAAGCCCTTTTCCTTCAGTTCGTCGATCGCGTTGACGATGTTGGTCACTTCCGCCATCGCCATGTGCTCGGTGGCGCCCGCGGAGGCCTTGACCACGGTCGGTGTCACCGACGCGGCGCGGTGCCGGGGGATGACCACCCCGTGCACGCCCGTGCACTCCGCCGTGCGGACGAGGGCGCCGAGGTTTTGCGGATCCTCGATCTCATCCAGGATCAGCACGAACCCCTTTTCCGTGCGTCCGGTGCCGATGGCGATGAGGCCGTCGAGATCGAGGTATTGTTTCTGCACCGCGACGACCGCCACCACCCCCTGGGTCGTCGCGTCGACGGCCAGCTCCCGGAACTGCTGCTTGCTGGCCTGCACCACCTGCACCCCCTTCTCTTCGGCGGTCCTGCGAATGTCCTCGATGATGTTGCCCTGGACCCCCTGCAAGAACACGACTTTCTCAATCTGCGTCCCTGCCCGCAGCGCCTCCATCACCGGTTTACGTCCCGCTATGATGCCTTGCATGGGTTCACCGCTGAAGTGTCAGGGCCCGGCGTCTTTTCGGCGCCGGAGGCGCTTCCCAAGTCCCCGTCCGGCCAGGAAGAGAAGGATCCCGATGATGCTCAGGTACAATTCCATCCACATGGTCTGACTCATCACCCCCTGGACGAGCCCGATCATCACGCAGGCGATGCCGGCGGCTTCGAGTCCTTTGGCGGCGATCATCATCGTCGGGGGGCGGATCTCTCCGGCTGCCTGCGGCCGATCAGGATGAACCCCGCCAGCCCGATGAAGAAGAAGATGATCGAGAGCAGCTGGGCTTCTGAGAGTCCGAAGAGGATCCGCGGGTTCAGGCGGAGGAACTCAACGGAGAAGCGGAACAGTGTGGCCAACATGAGATAGACCATGAAGAGTTTGCCGTCCGGCCAGGGCCGGAGGCGGAGCTTCCACATGACGGCGAAACCGATGAGGCCGAGGATCAGTTCGTAGACCGGCGTGGGGTGGCAGGGGGTGTTGTCCGGCACGACCCCTCCGGGATACTGGCTGGTGACCTCGGGAAAGATCGCGAAGGCGCGGGAGGGAGGGTACGTCCCCCGTTCGTAGTTCGTTCCCCAGGGGAGTGTGGTGGGGAATCCGTAATCGCCGTCCCCCGAGAGATGGCATCCGATCCGTGCGACGCCGTAGGCAAGCAGGAGCGCGACGGCCAGCCCGTCCCAGATCTTCAGGAAGGGGACCTTTTTTGTTTTCACGTAGATCGACACGGCCGCCATGCCGAGGACGAAGCCGCCGTACCAGGTGAGCCCGCCGGGGGAGAACGCCTCGCCGATCGGATTCCGGATGAATGCCTTCCATTCCTCGATGAGGAAAAGTATCTTGGCCCCCGCGATGCCGAACACGACGGCCAGAGCGGTGATCGTGCTCGCCATGTCGGGATGCAGCCTTTTCCGTTTCATTTCGAGCGCCAGGATGGCGCTGCCGACAAGGAAACCGATCCCCAACATGAGGCCGAAGCTGTAGATCTTGAACGGACCGATTTCAAAAAGAACGGGGATCATGGGTCAGGCTTATGGTGAGCGATGGGGTGGATGGAGGTCGAGGGCGACGTTCCCGCCGGTGACGGGACCCATGAGTGTCACGCTTTGCGGGGTGACGCGGACGGCGATCGCGGTGCTGGACCCGTCGAGCCCCTTCACGACGATGCGGCAGTCGCCGCTCATCTCTTCATAGTCCTGTTTGAACTCCGCGGGTCCCGCGGCCGGCAGGTCCGGATCGGGGGTCTTCAACCCGAGCACGCACAACCGCAGGGTATCGCCGTCGAATTCCGCATCGACGTCGAGCGCGTAACGGAAGCTGGCGAAGGACTTGATCGTGCTCAGGGTGACCAGCGTGGAGGTGCGGGACGTGCGCTCGT
>Ga0315276_10007433_pt1 | contig 10148 bp, 8 predicted proteins | sample YL17G05_0_MG_FD_204542 | JGI IMG/M metagenome (GOLD analysis project Ga0315276, IMG submission 204542) | Sediment microbial communities from Yellowstone Lake, YNP, Wyoming, USA - YL17G05_0 | ecosystem: Environmental > Aquatic > Freshwater > Lake > Sediment | place: USA: Wyoming | collected... | reverse complement strand
CCGAGTTGATCCAGCTTGTCCACGTCGCGACGCTGGCGGGCAAACCGATCGAGTACGACCCGATCGGCGGCAAGATCGTCAACTCGCCCGAGGCCAACGCACTATTGCACCGAGAGTACCGGGCGGGGTGGACGCTGTAGGCCGGATGATGTATACTTCGGCCGGCAGGAACGCATTGTCAACCGTTATATTGCCCTGAAACAGAAGCTGCTGGCGCAGCGCCGGCGTCGGAACCACGGTTTGCCTAGACCAAGAGGAACTCACCGGACCGCAACATCATCACTTGCGCCGGAAGCTTAGTTGTGCCATTGTCGCCGAAGACGTACATCAACATTTCGGCAACTCAACTCTACGCGTGGTTATACGAAAGAAGAAGAACATGAGGAACAGGTACAATCGGAGACAAGCCTTGCCGTGCTTCGCCTCGGTCATCGTTGGGATCATGCTAGTGGCGGGCTGCGGCCAGACAGCCGCAGGGGGTGGAGAGGGGTCAATGCAGCAGAGGGACCATTGGCTCCAGCAGAGCTTGCTGGGTCCGAAGCTGCAGCTTCCGTTCTCGTTTGTTTACGGCGGACAGGCTTCCACCGAGTTGCTCGCTGCTTGGCCGAAGAAGATGGAGACCAAGAGACTCGACGGCGCTCGCACGCAGCATGCGCTCACCTGGACCGATCCGAACTCCGGCCTGGAGGTCCGCTGCGTGGCGGTGGACTACGCGGACTATCCGGCCGTCGAGTGGTTGCTGCACTTCACGAACACAGGGAAGGGCGACTCTCCGATCATCGAGAAAATCCAGGCCCTGGATTGCATCCTTCCAGCCGGCGGCGAGGGATTTGTCCTGCACCGGGCGGCGGGTGACACTAATTCCGCCGGGAGTTTTGCGCCGGTCGACGAGCCAATTTCGCCGAAGGACTTGCGCGAGCGCGCCTTCGCGCCCAGAGGCGGCCGCTCGTCCGACGGGCACATGCCGTATTTCAACGTGGACTGGCACGGCGGCGGAATGGTGCTGGCCATCGGTTGGTCGGGCCAATGGGAAGCGGGATTCCAGCCGCTCGCCGACGGCCGTCTGCGGGTTCGCGCAGGACAGCAATTGACGCATTTCAAACTCCATGCCGGTGAGACCGTGCGTTCCCCTCGCATGGTCCTCGCGTTCTGGCAGGGCGAAGACCATCTGCGCGGGAATAACATCTTCCGCCAGCTTGTGCTGGCGCACTACCTGCCGCAGAGGGACGGCAAGCCGGTATTCCCCCCGATCTGCGGGACCGTGGGTCGCGCCGCTCCGGATGGGACGTACGAGAAGCCGCACCTCGATGCCATCGCGCCGCTGAAGGAACGCGGCATCGAGGTGTTCTGGTCTGACATGGACCCGCAGCAGTGGTATCCCGGCGGGTTCCCGAACGGAACGGGCACGTGGGAGGTAGACAAATCCAAGTATCCCAACGGCCTCAAGCCCATCGGCGATGCCATCCGCGCGGCAGGGATGGGGTATCTGCTTTGGTTCGAGCCGGAGCGGGTCCACCCCGGCACGAAGATCGACCGGGAACACCCGGAATGGGTGATGAAGGCGCAGGGCGAGTGGAGCCAGCTCTTCCGGCTGCACGACGTGGCGGCGCGGAAGTGGTTGACGGACTGCATCGACGCCCACATCACGACGGCGCAACTCACCTGGGTCCGGTGGGATTTCAATATCGAGCCGCTGGGCTTCTGGCGGCGGAACGATCCGCCGGATCGGCAAGGCATTACCGAAATACGCCACATCGAGGGGCTATACGCCATGTGGGCGGAGCTCCAGAGGCGCCATCCCGGCCTGCTCATCGACATCTGCGCAAGCGGCGGCCGGCGTCTCGATATCGAAGCCTGCCGCTACGGGCTCCCTCTCTGGCACAGCGACCTGCAGTGCGAGGGAAGCCATCCGGCCGCGGACCAGTTGCAGAACGGCGCGCTCTACCGCTGGGTGCCCTTGCACGGCTGCGGGAACTTCGGACTCGAACCTTCCTACGGCTTCCGCAGCGCCATGACGCCGGGGAACATCCTGTGTTCCGCCGGCGCCGGACCCGAGACGGAAGCGGCGACCAAGCAGACCGTCGCGCTCTACAAGAAACTACGGCCATACATGCTGGGCGACTTTCATCCGCTGCTGCCGCACAGTGCCGGCGAGGAGGTGTGGTACGGGTATCAGTTCAACCGACCCGATCAGGGTGACGGCATGATTCAACTGTTCCGGCGCGAGAAGTGCCAGGAAGCAAGCCAGACTGTCCGCTTGTTCGGCCTCGACCCCGCGGGCACGTACGTCATCATGAACTGCGACACAGAAGGGGCGACGAAGGTCTCCGGTCAGGACCTGATGGAGAAAGGCCTGGCGGTGGAGATCAAGGACAAACCCGGCGCGGCGGTGGTCCTATACAAGAAGGCGGAGTGAACTTAGACGTTAGTAACGGATCCAGGCACCTCGAATCCGAGTGATGTACGTTGCCGGCGACAATGGCACAATCAGGTCTCCGGCGCAACGGAGGGTTTTTCGGTCCGGTCGGGCTCCTTCGCCCTTGTGCCGAAGTCGCTGACGCTGAACAGATGCACCTGGCGGAGGTGTCGGTGCGTCGGGTCTCTGCTGCGTGACTCTGTCTTCCTTGGTCAGCACGGCCAGGACGACCAATTGGCAGGCCGTCACGCCGGGCCCGGCCAGGGAGGCGTCGCTCTGGCGATGCATGCCCAGAGGGGCCGTGCAGGGACGTCGCGGTCTGATGCCCAACGCTCGTACTACCTCCTGGGACTGCTACGTGTACGCAATACTCCCCGGAATACGCGTTCTCACTGGTGGAGCTTCGGCGGAACATGCTACGGAGGAACACGACCGTGCGCATCGTGATCATCTGCTTGGCGTTGACGTCCATGGTTCATGGGCAGCCGGTGCCGCCCGCCCCTGAAACCCGATCGGCCGACCACACGCTGCGTCAGGCCACGGGCGATAGACTGCTGATCGGCACCGCCGTCACGTCGTTCGACATGGGCAGGCCGGGGCTGGCGGCGCTGATTGCCGAGCAGTTTGGGTGCCTGACGGCGGGCAACGAGATGAAGCCCGACTCGCTGCAGCACATGAAAGGGTCCTTCACCTTCGATCGGGCGGACCAGATCGTCGCCTTTGCCAAAGCGCACAACATGCAGATGATTGGGCACACCCTCTGCTGGCACCAGCAGGCCCCCCGGTGGATGTTTCAGGACGATAACGGGCGGCCGCTGCCGCGCGACATCGCGCTGGCGAACCTGAAGGCACACATCGAGACCGTCGTCAAGCACTACAAGGGCAAGGTGAAGGGATGGGACGTGGTGAACGAAGCGATCAACGATGGGCCCGAGCCATACCTGCGGGATACGCCGGCGCGCCGGGCCATCGGCGATGACTTTGTGCTCAAGGCGTTTGAGTTTGCCCACAAGGCCGACCCGGACGCGGAGTTGTACTACAACGACTACAACATCGAACTCGACTACAAACGCGATCGCGCGCTGCGCCTCATTCGCCAGATCAAGGCCGCGGGGTTGCGGATCGACGGCGTGGGGATTCAGGGGCACTGGATGCTCGAGTCGCCCGGCGTGGCGGAGATCGAGCGGGGTATCCGGGCCTACGTGGGCGAAGGCCTGAAGGTGATGATCACCGAAATGGACATCGACGTGCTTCCGCGACGTCGGGGCGCCGGGGCGGACCTCGGCGCCGCCGAGACGCAGGGCCTGGACCCGTACAAAGCCGGGCTGCCCGACGAGGTGCAGCAGAAGCTGGCGCAACGCTACGGCGATCTGTTCGGACTGCTCATGCGGTTTCCCCAGATCACGCGCGTGACCCTGTGGGGCACCAGCGACGGCGACACGTGGCTGAACAACTTCCCGGTTCGAGGGCGCACCAATCATCCCATGCTGTTCGATCGCCAGCTGCGGCCCAAGCCCGCGTTCCAATCGGTCATCCAGGCGCTGCAATCTGGCAGACCGCGCGGTGGCGCGGGCCGCAAACCCAACTGAGTCTCTTCCGGAGTCGATGATCATGTCCCAACGCGGCGCTGTGACGGTGGTGGCTGTTGCGTTCGCTCTATCGGCCGCGTGCTTGCTGCAAGACCCAGGTCCTGTCACGGCGTCCGCCGCCGAATCTGGATTGCGCCGAGCCTATCCGACGTCGTGGACGGCGGACAACGGCAACGGGACCTACTCCAACCCCCTGTTCTATGAAGAGTTCGAGGATCCGGACATCATCCGCGTCGGCGAGGATTACTACCTGGCCGGCACCACGATGCACATGAACCCAGGCCTGATGGTGATGCACTCCAAAGACCTGGTGAACTGGGAACTGGCCGGCTATTGCATCGACCGCCTGGACTTCGGCCCCGCCTTCCGCCTCGAGGGCGGGAACATCTACGGCCGCGGCATCTGGGCGCCCTGCATCCGCTACCACGACGGCACGTTCTACGTCTTCTCCAACGTCAACGGCGTGGGCACCCAGGTCTTCCGCTCCAAGTCCCCCCAAGGCCCCTGGGCTCGCAACCAGCTCCCCGGCATGCATGACCTGTCCGTCCTCTTCGACGACGATGGCAAGATCTACGCCATCTACGGCGCAGGCCGGCCCACCATCGTCGAACTCAACAAGGACCTTACCGAGGTCATGCCCGAAACCCGCCGCCAGATGAATGCCCAGGGCATGGGCGAAGGCCACCACCTCTACAAGATCAAGGGCAAGTACTACGACGTCTCCGCCATCCCCGGCGCGCATACCGACCAGGTCGTCGCCCGCGCCGATTCGATCGATGGCCCCTGGCAGGTCGAGCGCATGGTCCAGAGCGAGTCCCTTGGCGTCCCCACCCAAAATGGCGTCCGCGCTCGCGGCCGCGGGGAGAATCAGACTTTTGTCGTCACGCCAAGCGAACCCAATGCCGGCGGCGGACTCACCCTTCATCAGGGCGGCATCGTCGACACCCCCTCCGGCCAGTGGTGGAGCATCATCATGCAGGACCACGGCAGCATCGGCCGGATGGTCGCCCTGGTCCCAGTCACCTGGGACAACAATTTCCCGACCATCGGCCTGCCGGGCAATCTCCACAAAGCGCCCAATACCTGGATCAAACCCCACACCGGCCATACTCAGCCTCTCAAGCCGGCCTTCGTTCACAGCGACAGCTTCGACGCCGCCAAGCTCAATCCCGTCTGGCAGTGGAACCACGTTCCCGATGACACGAAGTGGTCGCTCACGCAGAAGCCCGGCGTTCTTCGCCTTCACTCCCTTCCCGCCGGCGACTTCTGGATGGCCCGCAACAGCCTCACCCAGCGGCCGCCGGGGCCCGAGTGCGTGGCGACCGTCGAACTCGACGCCTCGGGTCTGGTGGCGGGCGACACCGCCGGCCTGGCGCTGCTGAGTTCTCCCTACGCGTGGATCGGTCTTGTCAAGACGGCCGAAGGCGTGACGTTGCAGTCCTTCGACCAGACCCACCGCACGACCGTCAAAGCCCCGGCCGGCCCTACCCGCCTGTGGCTGCGCGTGGCCTGCAACTTCGACACGGAGAAAGCCGTCTTCAGTTGGAGCGCGGATGGCAAGGGCTTCTCTCCCCTGGGCGAGCCCTTCACCATGGTGTTCCAGCTCACCACGTTCCAGGGCGTTCGCCTTGCCCTGTTCAACTACAACACGTCCGGCAAGCCCGGCGGCTATGCCGACTTCGACAACTTCACCGTGGACGAGCCGCGGGCGTCGGGTATCGAACGCACGATTCCCGTGGGCAAGACCATCACGCTGACCAGTGGCGCCGACGGCGGTTTCCTGGCCACCGGCGCCCGGGACATGTCGCTCATCAGCATCCCACGGGATTCACCCGTCGCCTCCACGCCCGCCGTTCGCTTCCAGGTCATCGATCTGGGCAAGGGGCGCGTGGCGCTGAAGGCCGGCAATGGCCGGTTTGTCTCCGCCGGCGACGATGGCGTGGTGCTTAGAGACCTTGCCGGCGCTGCGCCGGGGGAGGCCGAGTCATTCCAGTGGGTCAACCTGATGCGAGGGGACACCATGCTCATGTCCCTCACCAACCATCGCTACCTGGCCGCCAGCCCCAACAACTCCGGGCCGGTCACGGTTTCTGCCGCCGGGCCGCGCCCGGACCGCAAGGACGGCGCCTGTTTCAAATGGAAAGCAGTCGAGTGAACCCCAGCCAAGACCAAGGAGAACTCACATGATAGCGCGATTCAAGCATTTCCTCCCGGCTCTACTAAGCGGAGTGTTGGCCCTTGTCCTGGTCATTCCTGCAAGCCTTGCCCAGCCGAGAAGAGGCGGGCCTGGCGGGCCCATCGTGCTCAACCCGGACGACGTTCCGGCGTTTGCCGATCCCCCCGCTGGCTTTGACGCCAAGCGTGAAGGCATTCCGCGCGGCCAACTGGAAATGGTGACCTACGACTCGAAGTCCGTTGGCGCCACCCGCAAGATGCAGGTGTACACACCGCCCGGTTACTCCAAGGACAAGAAGTACCCGGTGCTCTATCTGCTGCACGGCATCGGCGGCGACGAGACGGAGTGGCAGCGCTTTGCCACGCCCAATGTCGTCCTCGACAACCTGTTGGCCGATGGGAAGGCCACGCCGATGATTGTGGTGATGCCCAACGGCCGGGCGCAGAAGGATGACCGGGCGGGAGGCGATGCGTTCAGGTCCGCTCCCGCGTTCGCTGCCTTCGAGGAGGATCTGCTGAAGGACGTGATTCCGATGATCGAGTCTCGATACTCCGTTCAAGCGGACCGCGAACATCGGGCGCTGGCGGGCCTGTCGATGGGCGGCGGGCAGTCGCTCAACTTCGGACTGGCGCACCTCGGCACCTTCGCCTGGGTTGGCTCCTTCTCAGCCGCGCCCAACACCAAACCAGCGAAGGAACTTGTGCCCGACCCTGCAGCCGCCAAGGCCAAACTCAAACTGCTCTGGATCTCCTGCGGGAAGAAGGACGGCCTGATACGGATCAGCCAAGGCGTTCACGCCTACCTGCGGGACAACAGCGTCCCGCATATCTGGCACGTCGACGGCAATGCCCACGATCCTACCCACTGGAAGAACAGTCTTTATCTCTTCGCGCAGCGCATCTTCCGCTGACGGGAAGGTCGCGTCAAGGATCTTTCGCACTTTCAGTCATGGGTAGTTCCCGCGCCGGTCGGGGGCCTGGCTCGGCCGGAGCCCGGAGGGCGGAGGCCGAGCCAGGCCGATGCGTTCAGCCGGCCCGCCGCTGCCGTCGGTTCATCGTCTCGCGTTCCTCGTGCGCCAGCCGCTCGACTGTCAGGTACCGCCGCGTGCCCCACGTCGTTCCCGCCACGTGCCGCAGCCGCGCCGCCACCAGCATCAACGCGCTGCGGCCGTCCGGGAAGCTCCCTACCACCCGTGTCCGGCGACGCACCTCCCGCAAGATCCGCTCCAGCGGGTTGTTCGTCCGCAGGCTCCGCCAGCCGCATCGAGCCGCAGGTCGATGCGGGAGCCCGGCCTGATGCCGACCTCTTCGTCTGGGAAGAACGGACGAGCCCGGACAGGTCCGGCGCGCTCCCGCATGACCTAAATGACGACCTGGTGGATGTCCTGGAACTCGTGGCCCTTGGGGTCCTGCTGGGTGTGTGAGCCGCGCGGCAGCCGGTCCAGTTGCTGCGAGCCCCATGTGGGGCCACCTACCTGTTCCCACGTCGTCATGCGCCTACAGGCCGATGGCCCGACTGTTTCTCGTTTTCGCCGTGGTCGCCGTACAGGCCCGCAACGCCGGCCCGCATGTCCTCGAAACTGACGTCCGCGTACATGTTGGCCGTGGTAGCCGGACTGGCGTGGCCCAGCTGCTTCTGGACTTGGCGGAGGTTGCGCGTCTTTCTCAAGAGATGAACCGCCATCGTGTGGGGGGCACAGTGAATGGACAGTCCTCTCGGCAGACCCGCCCGTTGGACCGCGACCTTCCAGAGCTGCTCCAGACCCTGCGGCGTCAGACGACCCCGCTTGCCGACGAAGAGGTGGTCGCCATCCCTCGTGGCCTGTTCCGGGCGATCCTTGAGCGGATTCATCGGCTGCGCCTGCCTGAAGCGGTGCCGAGACGACGGCTGCGAGCCGAGGAACCGAGTATCAACGCGAGGACCAGCAGAGGCGGTTTGCGCCGGGTGCCCAAAACGCCCCTTCCGGAGGCCGCTGATCCGGGATTCGACGCTGTCCGGAGGGCTCCGCAACGGCTTGGGACGCCGGGAATCCTCTTGTCGAAGCGGCAAAGCGAGGTAGAGTCGTGAACATCGTCGGCGGTGGGCGTCGGCGAGAAGTCATTTGGGAAATGTCCGCCTACCATAGGAAGACCGTTGAAGGAGACGCGACATGAGCGAAGCAAGAGAACCGAACGGTCTGGATGAGGCCGCCTGCCGGCGACGTGCGGGATCGGCATGCCAACGGACGACGCGTCGCGAGTTCATGATCGCCAGCGGCGCGGCCGCTGTTTCGCTCACAGCGCTGGGGCTGGTGCGCTCGGCGTGGGGTGAGGAACCCAAGTCGCTGCTGACACCCACGTCGCAGCCGGTGAAGAAGTGCTCGCTCAGGGTCGTGTGGGTGGGCAAGGAGGCGGCTGCTGTCGAAGCGGCGTCGCTGACGAAGGCCCTTGACACCACGGCCCGGAAACTCGATGTCGGCCTGGACTATGGGCAGCCGGCGGCAGGCCCGCCCGACGGAGTGTTGATCGTCGCTCTGAACGGCAAGGAGGATGAGGCGGTGGCGGAGGCCGCGAAGGGCGGCGCGACGCCTGCGGTGGTCCTCTGCCCACGCGAGCAGGGACCTGCCTCGGGCGCGGTCTGGCAGTTGGCCGGGAGCAAGGCGGGGCTGCTGCTGGGCACGTCCAAGGACGAAAGGGACGTGGTCTACGGCCTGCGGATGCTGCACGCCGCCTGGAAGATGAGAGGGAATGCCCGCACGTTTGGGCTCTCGTTCCACTCCCCGGCGTATGCGAACGCCGAGAAGGAGGTCCGACAAGACAAGGCGGCTCAGGAGGAGGCCGAAGCGTTTGCGGACGACTACATGAAGGCGGCCCAGGAGATTCGGCGGGCCAAGTGGAACGACCTGGTCCAGGCCGGCTTCGTCTATGTGTGCTTGCGCCGCATCATGATCGCCAACAAGTACGACGGGATCGGTTTGTCAGACTGCCTACAGTCTTACAGGGTGTCAGGCACGAACCCTTGTGTGCCTGCCTTGCGGCTCCTCGACGAAGGCATGCCGGCGGCCTGCGAGGGGGATATGAGCGGCCTGGAGGTCCAGCTCCTGACCCACTGGCTGTTCGGGCGCCCGGCCTTCATTGGGGAGGGGCAGCCGACGCTGCGGAACACCCGGATCAGCGCCCACTGCACCTCGCCGAGCAAGCTGAACGGTTACGATCAGCCGCCCGAGCCGTTCCTGCTGATGCCCCATTCCGAGACCGGGAGGGGCATCGCGCCACAGGTCAAATGGAAAGTTGGACAGGCGGTCACGGTCTTCCGCGGCGGGCGCAGGCTGGGCACTGGGCACATTGTGTCAAACACCCTCCAGCCGCCTAACGGAGGGTGCAGGTCGTCCATCGAGTACACGATTGACGGGATGGCCGACGTGGGCCGCCCCGGCACCGGTCTCGGCTCGCCGCATAGCGAGGCGGTCTACGGCAACGTCGAGAAAGAGATGGATGCTTTCTGGACGCTGGTTGAGGGGAAACTGCCGTCGAAATACCGGGACGCCCCCGCTGCTGCCCAGGCTCAGGCCGAAAGTCCCCCCGAGGGCCCGAGCTGCGCCTGCTGTCGTTGGGCGCACTATGCATGAGGATGATGCCGATGGCCCGGAGCGTAGCCTCAACCGCCTGGACCTTGGCAAGGAACAGAAAGCAGATAGAAAGGGAACCGTCATGAAAGCGAACGAGAGGGCGAGATGCCGGCCCGCTGCCGGTTGGATGAATCGGCCATCGCTGCGTGTCGCGGTTGGCTTGGCCGCCGCGTGCCTGCTGGCGGCATGTTGGACCGGCCGCGCGGCCGCGGCCGAGGATGTCGGGCCCGCCGCCAAGCCGGCAAAGAGGCCGCTGATCTGGATCCAAATCCCCAATTGGACCGGCGATGATGACAACTGGGGCGGGCCATACGACGGCCCAACGGCGAAGCGCATGTGCCTGAAGATCCTCAAAGACGA
>Ga0315276_10007432_pt1 | contig 10149 bp, 11 predicted proteins | sample YL17G05_0_MG_FD_204542 | JGI IMG/M metagenome (GOLD analysis project Ga0315276, IMG submission 204542) | Sediment microbial communities from Yellowstone Lake, YNP, Wyoming, USA - YL17G05_0 | ecosystem: Environmental > Aquatic > Freshwater > Lake > Sediment | place: USA: Wyoming | collected... | reverse complement strand
AAAGTCGTTACGGTTTTCTGGCCAAATGCTTTGGGAATTAATAAAAGGTAATAATCCTCTTTTTGGGCAATATAAAAAAAAGACAAAACCTGCCCAGTTCGATTTAGTCGACAATTAATTATGGAGTCATTGAATTTAAGATTATTAAGATCGTTGGTGGTCTGACCTTGCAGAAATTTATATGAGTCTTTACCGCTAATTTTATAAAGCTCCCAATCTGAAAGCTTATAGGTTCCACCTTCAAAACGAACAAAATCCAATTGCATCTTAACCCTTTAGACGGAAAATGACTCCCCACAACCGCAGGTATTAGTTGCGTTGGGATTGCTGAAAACAAATCCCTTTCCGGAGAGACCATCTTTAAAGTCTAAGGTGACCCCTTTAAGGTAAATGGATGATTTTGGGTCGATAAGAATTTTGATATCCCCTAATTCGATGACATTATCTCTTTCTTTTTGTGCATCAAAATTAATACTGTATGAAAGTCCAGAGCAACCGCCCCCTGTAACTCCGATTCTTAAACCATCCATATTTTCAACTTTTTCTTTTTGAAAAATCTCATGGATTTGAGCGAGCGCCTTTTCTGTTACTTCAATAATATTGTTTTCCATACAAACCCTTACGTAATTTCAAATACCTATATCATATTCTAGCATTTTTTCAATTTAATCTATAAGTGCTCGAAATTAGGCTGCTTTATTAAGAATCCTTCCTTGATCCAATAGATCGAAACAAATTTTTATAAGGCTTTCCTGAGCGGTTTTCTTTCTAAGAAAAATATCACAACTCTCTTTCCAGTCTTTAGGTACAATACCACCAAGAGCATCAATCGCTATAATGGATATATTTGAAGGTACCTCTAAAAAAAAATCCGATAAATTAAGGTTATCTTGTTCCATAATGGCCACAATTATATCAATATTAGCCTGTGCCAATTTATTTTTGGCTTCATTTGGGTTTTTGGCCAAAAGAAAATCCACTTTCTCCTTAAGAAAGATCTTTTTTAGAAATTTACTACCAACACTGTCTAGTAGCAAAATTTTTGGCCGGTAAAGACCGATCATTTTACCCTCCGATTTAAAACCATTATAATACAAGATGAATGCGCGGCACAACAGAAGACTTCTCAAATCAAATAAATTTAGTTTAATATGACCAAAAAAATCTGGTAGAGGTGTATCATATTAATATGTTCTTCTTTTTGAAAGGAAGGATGAAATAGGATAAGATGCCTAAAAAGTCAGAAGGCAATTAGAAATGAGCGACAAAAAAGTTCTAGTAAGTAATCCCTATCATACGGCCCGGTTGAAACCCCTTCGTAAGGGAAAAAAACCTCCAAAACTACTGGCCGTAGTAAGCCAAAGTGGTTGCACGGGATGTGAAGTATGTATTGCAGGATGCCCTGTTGACTCAATAGAACTAGTGGCCGGTCCAGACCCTAAAAATCCAACATTTCAACAGACCGTAGAAATTGACCTTGAGAGATGCATTGGCTGTCAAAATTGTACCCAAGATTGTCCATGGGAAACCATCACTATGTACAATAGTGAAGACGCCTTTGTGGCTTGGGGTAACGAAACACTATTTTCTAATTTATATCTCCCGGAAGAGGAGATGGACGAAATCAAAAAAAATTATGAGGTTAAGGAAGCTTAGTTAGCTTTTAATTTCTTCTTTTTTATTTCCATCAAAAAATCAAAAATCAGTAATGCTGCTCCAACGGTGATGCAACTATCGGCAACATTAAAGGCAGGATAATGATATTCCCTATAATAAAAGTGAAAAAAATCTACGACATAACCAAGCCAGAAACGGTCTATTAAATTTCCTATTGCACCTGAAAGTATCAAGGAGTAAGCCACGCTCAAAAGGATGGCACCTTTTCTCGTTTTCCAAATTAAATAAACCAAATAAAAACAGACGAGTACCGGGATCAATAAAAAAAGAAACTTTCTGATTGAGTCATGAGCTGTTGCGCCAAATCCAAAAGCCGCTCCGGTATTTCTCACATAAGTTAGGCTAAAAAAACCGTTTATAAGTGAGGTTGATTCTCCCAGAAGATAATATTGTTCAATAAGCACTTTGGAAAATTGATCCACTAAAATTAAGGTAGCCATCATTAGACTGAGTTTAAAAATTCTATTCATTTAGCTAAAATCCTTTGCGACAATTCCATATTTTTCAATCTTCCTTAGAAGCGTTTTCTTAGGAATATTTGCCTTTAAGGCGGTTTGATTAATTTTACCCTTATAAAGCCTTAAGGCCATAGTGATAAATTCTTGCTCGAAAACATCTTTAGCTTCGGAAAAATCTAATTTTAACTCGCCACCAGACTCATGAGAAGCAAAAGAAAAACTATATCCTGGTTTTTCAGTACTTAGGTTATCTAAGACCGAATTTTGAATTCTTTCAAAATCTATTTCAAAATCTTCTCTATCGGATTTTTCAATTTTTTCCCCTTGTAAAACCGATTCAGGAAGAGATGAAGTTTGAATATAATCAGAGGTTTCAATAATAAATGCATGCTCTATTACATTTCGAAGCTCCCTGATATTTCCAGGCCAAGAAAACTTTTTCAGATACTCCATAGCATCATCAGAAGTTCCTTTTATTTCTAAATTATGAACTGAATTAAAATATTTTATATAATAGTTAACCAGGTAAGGAACATCCGAGACTCTATCCCGCAGAGGAGGGAGAAAAACTGGAAGGACGTTTAATCGGTAAAATAAATCTTCCCGGAAACTTCCGTCTTTGATCATTTTTTCAAAATTTCTATGGGAAGCTGCTATTATCCTTACATCTACTTTAACTTCTCGATTAGAACCAACTGGAGTAAAAGATTGTTCCTGTAAAACTCTAAGAAGCTTAACTTGCATAGCAGGACCAACATCGCCGATCTCATCTAAAAATAAGGTTCCACCGTTGGCAAATTGAAATTTACCTAATTTTCTTTCCGTGGCCCCTGTAAAAGCTCCTTTTTCGTGGCCAAAAAGTTCTGACTCTATCAAGGTTTCTGGAATTGCTGCCAAATTAATGGTTACAAATTTTTCATCTTTTCTCGGACCATTAAAGTGAATTGCCTTTGCTACCAATTCCTTTCCTGTCCCTGATTCCCCTCGAATTAAAACTGGGGTATTAACCTTGGCGAGTTTTGATATAATAGAAAAAACCTTCTGCATTACATCTGATTTTCCAACAAACTGATCATCTTTATTAGAGCCTAATGATAAACTTGGCGCGGAAAACACTGAGGTTTCAACTAGAGACCTGGCCCTTATGGCCCTTTTAATTAGGGCTATAAGATTTTCAGAACTTATGGGCTTTTCTAAATAGTTATAGGCACCTTCCTTCACTACTTTCACGGCATCAGACACATTTGAGAAGGCGGTGAGAATAATCACAATCACCGAGGGATCGTGGCGCTTAATTTCTGTTAAAGCAGTTATACCGTCCATTTCCGGCATATTTACATCCATTACCACTAAATCATATTTTTGTTTGGTGACCTTGTTGAGTGCCTCTTTCCCATTGTCGGCGGTATCTACAGCAAAGTGATGAAACTCTAAAGCCTCCTTAATGGAGTCTTGCAAAACTTTGTCGTCATCTACAACTAGCAACCGGTGCATATTCTCTCCTTAAACATTTTTAAACTTAATTAAAAAGGTAGTTCCTTTTCCGAGTTCCGAGGTCACAGAGATTTCTCCACCATGTGCCTCCACAAAAAACTTAACCAAATAAAGGCCGAGACCTGAGCCCTTAATCCTATGGCTGGCATCGTTTTTAACTCTATAAAACTTATCAAAAACATGGTCAAGGTCTTGTTTAGAAATCCCAATCCCATTGTCGGAGATTTCCACATAAACAAAATCCTTATCATCCCATGTTTTAATTTCAACTTTAGAGTTATTCCCAGTATATTTTATGGCGTTTTCCACAAGATTGTGGATAACCCGTTTAATTAACACCGAGTCAATATGGATCGGATAAAGGGGTGCTAGATTACAATCTATTGAAACGCTAGCGGTTGACGCTTCATATTTTAGCTTTTCAATGCAATTTTCTATAATTTGATTAATATCCATGGACGATTTTGATAGTTCAATTTTTGATGATTCAATTTTTGCTAAATCTAAAATCGAGGAAATAAAATTATTTAATTCTCCTGTAGCCGCTACAATCGCCGTGAGATTTTTTTTGTTGGTACTCTCGTCCATGGGCTGATTAAGCATATTTTCGGCTAAAACGGAAATTTTCGCTACAGGGGTTTTCAAATCATGACTCATTAGGGATATAAAATTTTGTTTTAACTTTTCGACCTTTTTTAGAAGCTTGGCCTCTTCTTCGAATGCAAATCTTTGTTTATACTCACCTATCGCCCTGAAGGGAATCCAAATATAGTAAACAACAAAAACCGAAATTATCAAATGTATGGACTGAAGCCAGTATCCAAAAAAACAAAATAACAGGTAGGAAGTTAAAAAGGTTCCGAGAATAATACCCACAACAAACAATAAACCTCGAGTTGGGCTCATCCGCAAAATCGCAAATGACAAAATAAAGGCCATGATTATCGATAAAAGATGGGTTACCAATGCAGGAATTTTAAGGACAGTTTTTTCTTTAACAAGTGCCATAATCTGCTGGGCATAAATATTCATCCTTTTGGTGTCAAAGGATTTCCTGTCAAAAGGTGTGGCCGCAAAATTTTTTCCTTCGGATATATACGTTGAACCAATTAAAACAATTTTGTCTTTAAAAAATCCTTTGGGAAAGTCTCCCGTGAGCACCCTATGAAAAGGAATATTTTTTGCGGAGGTGGTTGCTGACAGAGGAGAAGTGGAATATCTAAATAATGTATAAAGAGTATCATCTTCAGGAATATAGTAATTGCCCTGAAGAGATTTAATTTCTAGTGGCCTTTGACCCTTAAAATCTCTAAATTTATTTGCCGTCCATAAGAAAATAGACGGCTCTCCCTTATGGGTAAGGGGAACTGATCTGATAACTTTGTCATTGAAAAATATGTTATCAGGGTCTTTTAAACGGGCAATTGAATGACCGTATTCTTCTAATTCAGCAGGGGGGAGGTATTCACCCCAATTATCTTCATAGGTAGCAAACCTAAAAACCCCTTTGTTTTTTATAAATTTATTTATGCTTAACTTGAACTTTTCGAGATTTTTCATCTCGTTATCTGATTCTGGATCTAAAAAATTAATAAAATAATTTATTACTTTTGGAGAATCCTCCTGTAGATTGGCAAACATTTTAGAATGATTTGCGAATGTATAAGGAAAAGTCTCACCTAAAAATTGGTCGGACTCTTCATCAAGCGTTATCACGACTACTTGGTTATCAGAAGATACACCAAAATCGAATCTAACCTTTAAATCATAAAAAAATGACTCCAAAAAAACGAATGGATATTGGGTGAGGACAAGAATAAAGCTTAGAGTGAAAAAAAACGGAAAAATTCTTAAAAAAGTTTTTCCAGAATAGAGTTTTTTAAGATTTTCCATTGTCTTTCAAAAGGTCCTTGTATCTGTCATTAAAATCATAACCTAAGTCAAAAAAATACTGGATAGGTTCATCTGTTTTAGTTTCTGATATTGCACAATCTTCAATCCAAAATCCCTCTCTATCGCTTACCATTTTCAATTTAAATAAAGCCGATGCAAAGGGTATTCTATAAATTCCCAACTTTTCATCAAATGACTGCAATTCAATTTTATTTTTAAATAAATAAGATCGAATGAAGTGTCGAAAAGATAGAAAACTGATTTTAATATTTTGGGATGGAATCTTTAGGAATGGCAGAAAAAAGATATTGATTAATACGCTTGAATAGGTCCTAAATCTGGAATCTTTATTTTGTATTCTTAAAAAAGAGGCAAAAATAAGAGATTCACATTCATCTTTGGAAAAAAAATTAAAAAATTCGTCCCCTATTATAACTCTTGGCATACCGATAAATGTATCTAGTGTGTATATATTTTTTCCCTTAGATATAAATATTCCATATTTTTTAATTCCTAATTTAAAACAAGTATTTTTTATGAAACTGTCGGCCCATTCTGGGACCTTAGGTTTGTTAATTGAAAAACAAATTAAGAGAATTTTATCGGCAAATAAAATCAATAAAAAATTAACTAAGATTCCTAGGCAAACTAAAACAGGGACTTCAAAAATCGAACCTGTTATTAGAAAAATTAGGGGTATAAAAATGAAAATAAAAAAAAGAAATATAGTCCTCAAATTTATCTCGCATCATGTCAAGGGCATTATTACAAGCCTGTGTTTAAATATAGACAACTATCCTGAAAAACGCTATAACGCATCATAAGTGTTTCCCATGAAATCATCTGTTATTTTTACGCGCTAAGTCTTTGATTTTTCGTGGTTTTGGGGGAGAAACAACTATATAAATGGGTTTTTTGCGCTTAAAAAAGGTTTGAGATATGCGATTTAATGCCTTACTTTTTGGTACTGCTGGGGTTCCTAACTCAACTCCCAAAAAAAATAACCCTATCGAAGGGGTTAAGCGGATACACGCTTTAGGACTCGATTGCATGCAGTTGGAGTTCGCTCACGGGGTTAGGATGAAAGAAGAAGTGTCTTCCGACCTTCGTAAAGTTTCATATGAACTTGGAATTCCTCTTACGTCTCATGGACCCTACTACATTAATTTAAACGCTAGAGAACAAGATAAAATAGATTCTTCTGTTGAAAGAATCATTCAGACCGCAAAGATATCTGATCTGTGTGGAGCTGAGTCGATGACCTTCCATGCAGCCTTCTATATGAAGGACTCCCCCTATGATGTTTTTGACTTGGTTGAAAAAAGTCTTAACGTTATAGAAGAAAGACTTGGAAGACTAGATATTGAAATTGAGCTTCGACCTGAACTTACAGGAAAGACCTCTCAATTTGGCTCTTTTGAAGAGTTGTTAAGCCTTACAAAGTCTGTTAACTCGTGCCACCCTTGCATGGATTTTTCCCATCTTTATGCAAGAACTCGAAGATACAATACCTATGAGGAGTTTTCTGAAATACTTCATAAATTAAAAGAAGACCTCGGGGCCGAATCGCTAAACAATATGCATATTCATGTTTCCGGTATCAGCTCTAATTCTAAAGGGGATTTAAAACACTTAAACCTTGAAGATTCCGATTTTAATTGGAGAGATTTAATAAGATCGTTAAAGGATTTTAACTGCAAGGGTTACGTGATCTGCAATAGTCCTAATCTAGAAAACGACGCTCTCTTAATGAAGACTTACTATAATACCCTTTAAGGGACATCTATTGGGACGTCCGACTCAAAGTACGTCTTAACCGTTGATACATCTTTTATCTTCCAGGAGCCTTCGATTTGCTCTAACTCGGCAATCTTCTTAATCTCACTTAACTGAGGCTCCCCTTCTATCTTGTTATAACTTATGATGTAGGTTATTGAGCATTTGGTTTCAGAACAGCTCTTTAAAACCACCTTAACATTTTTAAGGCGATAAACCCCAGTATTGATATATCTCTTAAATTGCTCATCTGTGAGGGACTCCACTTTGGCCCTTGCCTCTCCCGTAGTTAAATCCAGGTTTTTTTCTTTAGTTTGTCCCGAAGAAAACCGGTACTGGATATACTCTCTAAGGGCCTCTTCTGGCTTTAGGCTTTTTTTGGGAAAACATCCTTGTAATAAAAAAATACAAATCAATAACCTTATCACCATAGGAATTCCTTATCCGTTTGGTCGGTAACTCCGATCGTCTATTAATTTAAAAAAATCATTCCAGTTTAAAAAGTTACCTGATGTTTCACGAAAATTAAATCTAATTCCCACGCCTTTACCAAAGACAGAAACAACCTGACCTTTTTGAAAGTATTTAGTTTCTTCAAAATTAATATTTAAAATTAAATTCTGGTGCAAAATAGTTTGTTTTTCTATGGGTAAGAAAAAACATCCATTCTTATCCCAATTCGTTAATATTCCCGGAATGTGATCTCCCGAGGAGGTTTCAACCCAAACATCGAAGCTATTTTGCGGATGAAGTTCCAAATCATTTAAACTGAAATTGGGTGAGTAAATTGCCTCTTCTAGCTCGAAATTCCAAATACCTATGAAATAAAGGGAAACTACAAAAAAAATAAAGGATAGAAGCATTAAAGATTTATTAAAATCTTTAAAAAATAAGTAAAAATTCCAAACGAATATAATCCCCAGAAAAGTTACCATTAAAGGTTTTGAAACTTTCTTGGCATAAAAAACTGAAACAAAGGTAAAAATAAAAAGGGTAACTAAAGGCCAGAAATCCCAAAAAAATCCAATTAATCTGGAAAAATCAAAAACGGACTCTCCGATGTTTAAACTTAAAATACTATAAAAATGGATCAGAGCAAGAACCAGGAGGCTTAAAATTAGCTTTAAATTTTGACTTCTTTTAATAAGCTTTAACATAAAACCTTTTCAGATATCTCATTAAAAAAAAGCCCCGAAAATTTAATTTCCAAAAAATCTTTCCCAATATCCAATATTATGGCATTTTTCCCCGTGGGATTTTCTACCCTTTTTTTCGATAAGTTGATAAGGTTTTTTGTGCCTAAAGTTCCATAGGAATTTAAACTTTGATGGACTTGGCGGGGTGCAAATACAGCTTCTTCTTTGCAGAACTCAAGAAACCTACCTTCTTTTTCTCCTAATAAGCGAAAGCAGGACTTAAGGTAATTTTGGGAGGTACCAAAATCCCAATAATCAACATTTTTGGGGGTAATAATATAGACTGGACGTTCGTTAAAATTTGCAACGGTATCAAAAAATGAAGACACACCCTGTTTGGGTGTTAAACTTTCCAAATTTATTAATCCCATACCTGAAAAAGTAACAAGGGATGAGGACTTAGGGCCTTCTATCCCTTTAATCAAATTATTTTCAATTATTAAACGATTATATATTTCAGCCTTATCCAGATCCAACCCGAAAAGGACCGCCCCATGAGAAGAAATAAGATTTTTTGCTAAATCTAAATAAAATTGATCGAAGAAATAAAACTGATCTACCGCTAAATAGAGAAGAACTCCCTTGTACTCCTCTAGATTGGCTGCATTGTGGACGCCTCCTCCGCTACCAAGAAGAGTAGGTTCATAAAGGTATATAACTTTTTTTGACCTATCCTTGTTGAACAAATCAATAAACTCTTTTAGTTGCGCATGGCAATGATGCCCATTTATATAAATCTTTTCAATTCCCAGTGACTCTGCGAAATTAATTTGCAGCTCTATTATTTTTTTTTCAAATATTGGCCAAAGAGGTTTAGGCAAAATTTTACCAATTGGACCCATCCTTGTTCCTAAACCAGCACTTAATATTAAACACGAGTCAATTTTCATAAGGAGTATGGGTTCATTTAGAGTGTTTTCTAATCTCAAGCAAAAAATCGTAATAACCTTTGGATGAGTTTCCTCCTCCTTCCACTTCCATATTGTTTCGCTCATTTAGCTCTTTAACAAGGAAATTTTTAAAAACGAATTCCTCCTTGGATATGTTCCGTTTTTTCAAAAGATCCGAAAAATCAAAAGAGTTTTTATTTTGAATTTTTAACCAAATAAGGTAAGCGGAATCGTCAAAACCGGCTCTTTTCATTGATAAATAGGCCCATTTGTCGATTTCAACTTTAGACTCAAAAGGGATTTTGTTAAGATCTAAAAGATCTTTGGCTCCTATAAATCCCTTTGGAATCACCATAGTTTTTTGGTAAATGTTTCTATGGCTTTTTACGATCTCAAAAGAAAAAGCGCAGATAAAAAGATTTTCTGACTCAAAGAAGTTTTTAATTAGTCCGGTGGAAAAGAAGATTTGTCCTCTGGGCAGCGAAAAATGAAATGGAATCTCGCTCTCAATAAGGAAAAATTTAAGCGGGACCTTCCTATTGAGCAGTATTTCATTGTTTTTTAAAATCTTTTCATAGATAGAATTTAAATAAGTTAAACTTATGGGACTAAGAGGCAATACCTTGGTTTCAGGAGATTCTAGATATACTTTCCCCAAACTTTCTAAATGTTCCAAATAATCTTGTTTGGTGTACTTTTCAAAATTGGAAAAAGAGGGGTAATCCTCATTCTTATATAAGGAACAACTCATTAAAATAAAAAGGA
>Ga0315276_10007429_pt1 | contig 10151 bp, 10 predicted proteins | sample YL17G05_0_MG_FD_204542 | JGI IMG/M metagenome (GOLD analysis project Ga0315276, IMG submission 204542) | Sediment microbial communities from Yellowstone Lake, YNP, Wyoming, USA - YL17G05_0 | ecosystem: Environmental > Aquatic > Freshwater > Lake > Sediment | place: USA: Wyoming | collected... | reverse complement strand
GCTGGCGGACTTTTTCAGCATCCTGCTAACCCCGAGGTGCCCTATGGGAAGTTTGCGTCATATCTTGGTGGGATTGTTCGCAGCAATCGGCTTGACCGCCGGTGGTGGATCGAGCGACCTGTTCGATCCGAGTCCCGCACAGGCGGGACAGGAAGGGACCATCCTCATGGCAGCACAGACGCCCATGGTCTATGACTTTACGCTGAATGATATCGATGGGAAGCCGGTTTCACTGAGCCAGTTCCGCGGCAAGGTGCTGTTGCTGGTCAACACGGCCAGCTTCTGCGGCAATACGCCGCAATACACTGACCTCGAAAAGATGTATGAGCAATATCGGGAGAAGGGCTTTGAGATCCTGGCGTTTCCCGCAAACAACTTCGGGCAGCAGGAGCCAGGGACGAATACAGAGATCAAAACGTTCTGCTACACCAAGTATAGCCTGTCGTTCCCACTCTTCAGCAAGATCAGCGTGAAGGGTGACGACAAACATCCGCTCTACCGGTATTTGACTGAACAGAGCCAGTTCCCCGGCGAGGTAGAGTGGAACTTCCAGAAGTATTTAGTCGATCGTTCAGGAAAGGTCGTCGCCCAATATCATCACCGCACGAAGCCGTTGGCGCCAGAGATCGTGCAGGATGTTGAGCGAGTACTCGCGGCCCGCTGACGCCCTCAGATTTTTCGATAAAATGATATATTAGCTCGATATTCTTGAATCGCGGCGGCCAGGGCCTGGCTGCCGCGAGGGATATTCGCGTCCAGGGCATCTTCAATCGCGGGATCATCGATTTCCACATCATAGCGATCGTGCATGTTCGTTCGGACAGGCCCCTGCGTCACCTCCCGCGGCATGAAAATCTCTTTCCAGACTTCCTTTTCGACCAGACACACGTCTCTGAATCGCTCATAGAGCAACGTCAGCTTCTCTTGATCCGTGACTTTGATGCGATTTCCCATCCTGTTCCTTTTCTCTGTTTTACAATGACTATCAGGATGCTGAAAAAGGCCGCCAGCTTTCCGGAAGGTTAAGGCTCAGGTTGAGGCTGAGAACAAACACTCAGGACTTCGCTCAACCTTGACCTCGACCTCAGCCTACCCTCACTCGCTGCGCTTGCGTGTGAAGCGTCGTTCCTAACTCGTCGCTCGTATCTCGTATCTCGTCGTTCGCAAGCATTGATTTTCCTGCTTGCGAGATACGCTTCACGTTTCACGAACGACGGTCTTCTTGAGATACGCTTCACGAGGAACGCACTTTCGGGCGATTTCGCGACGAATCGTCATGAGTAATGCGGGCTAGTGCGGGCTCGCGCCGGCAGGAGCAGCACCCTCGACAATAGTAAACCGCATGGTGCCCACTTGATTGCCCGCATGAAAAGACTGTTGTCCGAGCGGCGTGATGAACAGTATCACCAGATACGTCCCGACGGCCCAGGCGTCTCCTGGCTTCTTGAGTTCCAGGAATCCATAGCGTTCATGCCCCGGCACTTCCAAGGTGTCTTTGCCGAGCGGCACGGATGAGCGCGCGCCCTTCTCCCCCTCCAGAAACCATTGAGCGCTGAACTGGGTAGGATCTTCCAGGGGGGCTGACTCGAACACAATATAGATCGCGGGAATATCCCGAGGAAACACCGATCCCGGCTCGATGGGCTTCAGCCGCGGATCTTGCGTGTACCAGCCTTTTCGTCCGAACGTATCCCACTCGACGTCATACCCTTTGGCCATCTTGATCCAGGTAAAAAGGGATTGCGGAATGCCCTTCTTCTGTTCGTCGAACGACGGGCTTTGCGTGGGATCGGCCTCGGTCGTCGCTTGCTCCTTCGTCGCGAACAGTTCCCGCGCCTCGACTCCCTGCCAGACACACACGACAACGCTCAGGCCGGCAAGGATGCTTACCAGAACCTGCGTCCATTTCCTTCTGGTCTCTCTCATTGGAGCCACCATGAACCGCTGTTCACTCGTGCCGTTATGGTATCGAGAGATCAGCAAAGGGTCAATAACCGACTGACCGAGCTGCACATCTATTTACGCTGCGAACACCACCGTCTGTGCTACGCTTGATCGGAGTTCCCTCTCAGGAGAGGATCGTGTGCATCTGATACCGTCAGAACCTATACACGAGACCGCGCCAAGCAGCTCCCGGGCGCAGAGTGCCGGCGAGCGAGGCCTTCGCTACGGCCTCCGGGATGGCGCCTGCCAGGCCGTCACGCAAGGAGGCGGAGAACAATACCTCTCCGCATTCGCTCTGCTCCTGCATGCAAGCCCGTTCCAATTGAGTGTGCTGTCGGCATTGCCCCAACTCATCGGGACAGGGGCCCAACTCGTCTCCGTCAAGTTATTACAGTGGTTCCCCAATCGCAAAGCCCTCATCTCTGCCGGCACCTACGGGCAAGTCGTCGCCTGGATTCCCATCGTGCTCCTGCCGCTGTTGCTTCCGCAGTGGGGACCCTGGCTCGTCGTGGGGGGCGCCGCCGCCTATTTTGCTTGCGCCCAATTCACCACGCCGGCTTGGAATAGCTTGATTGCCGATTGGCTCGACCAGCATGAGCGGGGCGCCTATTTCGCACGCCGATCCCAAATCATCGCCAGCCTCAGCTTCTTTGCGCTCTGCGGAGCCGGATGGGTGCTGAGCCTCTGGCAACATTCCACCGCCGCCTGGTGGGGATTCGTACTGATTTTCACCGTCGCTGGAAGTGCCCGCATCCTCTCAGTCTTGGCCTTGTCCCCCGTTCAAGATGTGCATCCCACCGCCCATCGGGAGGCTCAGCAAGGATTTCGCGGCTTCTTCCGTCAGAGCGCGACGAAGGACTTCCGTCGCTTCCTGCTTTTCTCAGGCCTGATGCATGCGTCCGTGTTGATCGCCGGTCCATTTTTTGTCCTGTACATCCTTCAAGACCTTCATCTGTCATACTTCGGTTACGGGGGATGGCTGGCCGCTGGCCTCCTCGGTCAACTCCTCACCCTACAGGCCTGGGGCCAATTCGGGGACCGCTTCGGAAACAAAGCCTTGTTGTCCGTCACCGGTTTCACGGTGCCATTTTTGCCGATGCTGTACCTCATGAGTTCGAATCTGGGCTTTCTCCTGACAGTCAATTTTTTTGGCGGCGTTATTTGGGCCGGCTTGGCATTGGGACTACAGAACTATGTGTTCGATTCGGTCAGGCCGGAGGACCGCGCGAAAGCCACCGCGCTGTACAGCACGGTCAACGCAGTAGGATGGTCGGTGGGAGCCTTGCTTGGGAGCTGGTTGGTGGAGCGCCTTCCCTCACGCATCGAGTGGGCAGGAGTCATCCTGCAGCCAGCATCGAATTTGCCTTTTGTCTTCTTTCTCTCAGGCGTCTTGCGGCTGCTGGTCTCGTCCAGCCTTCTTGGCACCTTCCATGAAGCGCGCCAAGTGGAGAGCGTTCCTCGACAACAACTCCTCTGGGAATTGCCGCTCGTGAAACCCGTTGTCCAGTTTGTGGTCTGGAGCCTACCAAAATCGAATCGGTAGGGTGCCGGACCGCTAGCCCGGACTCTACTGACGCTTCTGCTGCAAACGCGGATTTGCCGCTACGACAAGCCTTCGTCGCTCGTCGTTCGTGAAGCGTGAAGCGCAGGGGGAATGAATGAGTGTGTCTGTGTCGTCGCATGCGAGATGCGAGATACGCTTCACGAGGAACGTTGTGCTGCGCCATTTCGCGACGAACCTTCATGAATAATGAGGGCTAACGTGGCACCGGCGGCTGAGGGGCGCTCTCTTGTTCCTCTTGCTTGAGCTTCTCGAACGCCCGATCTGCATGGCCGCGTACCTGGTCTGCGGTCGGCGGTGGAGAGCTCTTCGGTGCATCGCTGGCGCAGGCCCCGACGACCGAGAACAGTACCAGACTCATCAGACTCACAACCGTGGTTCGCTGCCATCTCTTGACCATTGCATGATAGATCGACATACAGTCCCTCCCGTATTAAGACCCGTTGCCTCAGGGGCTCACCACCACACCTAATTTTACGCCCCCTCGCCACCAGAACACTACCGCTCCCGCTGCATCCTCGTTCGGTACGAGCGATACGTCATTGACTGGGTCCTGACGACGCGGTATTGTCGCCAACAGACCATCTGAACTCCCTGAGGCTCCATGTCGCTACACGACCGTCTGACAGAAGATCTCAAGCGAGCCATGAAGGCCCGCGACCAATTGCGGATGGACGTGATTCGCATGATCAAGGCCGCCGTGATGAACAAGGAAATGGAGATCAAGAAGGATCTCGACGATGCCGAAATGAGCCGCGTGATGACGACCATGATCAAGCAACGCCGGGAATCGGTCGAACTATTTGAAAAAGGTAACCGAGCAGAACTCGCCGCGAAAGAACGACAGGAAATTACCATTCTCGAATCCTATCTCCCTCAAGCTCTCTCTCCGGAACAGCTTTCCACCGTCGTGGACGCGGTCATTCAGGAAACCGGCGCTCGATCTCTGAAAGAGATGGGCGCAGTGATGAAAGCCGTGATGGTCCGTGTGGCCGGCCAACCAGTAGACGGCAAACAGATCAGCGACCTCGTCCGCGCCAAGCTCCAGTAGCCCAATCGACACCTGCTATACTGGAAGGTGATGGCTTGCACCGCATGTGCGAGCGCCTAACAGGAATCGCATGGGTATTCTTATCGTCGACGACTCTCCAGACACACAGGTACTCCTCCGCGCAATCCTTGGGAAGGCCGGCCATACGGATCTCCTGAGCGCCGACTCGGCAAAGGCTGCGTTTCCCATGCTCGACTTGGACGGCCAGGAACCGCCCTCCCAGATCGACTTGATTCTGATGGACATCCTCATGCCGGAGCTGGACGGAGTCGAAGCCTGTCGCCAGATCAAGAGCCGACCACATCTGTGCGATATTCCCATCATCATGGTCACGACCAACAACGACCTCTCTAATCTCCAGGCCGCCTTTGCGGCGGGAGCGAATGATTACATCACCAAACCGGTGAACAGCGTGGAACTCCTGGCACGCGCCTCCTCCGCGCTGGCGCTGAAAAGGGAAATGGACTGCCGCAAAGCGCGCGAAGGGGAGCTCCGTCGAAGCAATGATGAGCTGCAGCAAGCGCTGCGGGATGTCAAAGTCCTCAGAGGACTCATCCCCATCTGCGCCTCCTGTAAAAAGATCCGCAATGACGGCGGAGTCTGGCAACAGTTGGAGGAATATATCGGCGAACATTCCGAGGCCGAATTCAGCCACGGCATCTGTCAGCCCTGTGCCATAAAGCTTTATCCTGGAATTTACCAGGACTAGCTGCTACGATTTCTCAGGCTCACCACTCGTATTCACTGGATACACAGCGCATGGGCATCTTGATCGTTGATGCTTCGGCGGATGACCGCCTCTTGGTTCAGTCGATCCTCTCGGCTGCCGGCTACGACCATCTCCTGGTCGCCGACTCGGCCGCCGCCGCATTCCGTTTGCTGGGGCTCGATGACGGTAAACACAGCGCCTCTCGAGTCGACCTGATCCTCATGGACATCGTCATGCCGGAAATGAACGGCATCGAAGCCTGCCGCCAGATCAAGGCGGTCGAACGATTCCGTGACACGCCCATCATGATGGTGACCGGGAAGACAGGTCCCGTCGATCTCCAACTCGCCTTTGCCGCAGGCGCGCTCGACTACATCGGGAAACCCATCAACAACATCGATCTCCTGACTCGCGTCCGGTCGGTCTTGCGGCTGGTCCACGAAATCGAACGGCGGCGGGCCCGCGAGCAGGAACTCCTTGAGGTCATGCGTCAACTCCAGGAAGCGAACCAGATGCTGCTGCGCCTGTCCTGTCTTGACGGCCTCACCGGCATTACCAACCGTCGGCAATTTGACGACTTCTTGGATCAGGAATGGCGCCGTGCCGTCCGCGAATTGACGCCGCTCTCTCTGATCATGCTCGACGTCGATCGTTTCAAATCCTACAACGATGCCCTCGGCCATACGTCGGGCGACGAATGCCTCCGACAGGTTGCCGCCGCTATCTCGGGAGCCGTCAACAGACCAGGAGACCTCGTCGCTCGATACGGCGGCGACGAATTCGTGGTCGTCCTTCCCGGCACCCGTACGGACGGAGCGGCACAGGTGGCGGAAACGCTTCGGCAACGAATTGAGTCCCTCGGCATTACGCACTCCGACGGTGGCTGCACCACCATCAGCCTGGGCTTTGCCAGTACGATCCCAGGCCGGAACACCTCCCCCACCGATTTGATCAAGGCGGCGGATCAAGCGCTCTATCAAGCCAAGCAGGAAGGCCGCAATCGGGCCAAACAAGCCGGCATGCTCACTCTCGTCCCGCACTCTCACAAAGACTAACCGTCCTCTCCTCGCTATGACCATGCCAGGACCTCGACGAGATGTGCTGACGGCGATCGGCGCGACGCTCGCCGCGGCTCTCGCTGCAACCGTGCCTTCATTTCCATCCCCGGACTCTCCGCACGATGTGCATGCCATCGTCAGCGAGGGGGTGTGTGGCCATGGCTAAGAAAGCGTCACCGAATCGAGCGAAGCGCACGGCCAAGCGACAACCAAAGCCCCCGGCGGCTCGTCGTTCACGGACCACACAGCCATCAAAACGGCAACGGCTCTCTTCCTTGCGCACAGAACCAACGGGGAAACAGGGACGTCGCACGGGACGCGCTCACGCGATCAACCAAACGGAGCTGGCGTTCCAGAACAGCGAGCAGCGGTTTCGCGCCTTGGTGGAAACGACAAGCGATTGGATCTGGGAAATCGATGAGCACGCGGTGTTCACCTACAGCAGCCCGAAAATTTGCGATATCCTCGGGTATGAACCGGAGGAAGTGCTTGGCAAAACACCGTTCGATTTGATGCCGCCGGAAGAGGCCCGTCGCATCGGAGACCTGTTTGGCCCCATCGCGGCGGCTCGGCAATCGTTTCGCTGCGTTGAGTCCGTCTACCTACATAGAGACGGCCGCCGCATCGTCCTGGAATGCGGAGGAGTGCCCGTGTTCGATGGTGCCGGCAGGTTCAGAGGATACCGCGGCATTGATCGAGACATTACGGAACGCAAACGAGCCGCGGAAGAAACGAGACACAATCAAGCGCTCCTGGCCTCCATCATCGAAAATATTCCTCACATGATTTTCGTCAAGGATGCCAAGACCCTCAAGTTTGTGCACTTCAACCAGGCGGGTGAACAATTGCTCGGTTATCCCAGAGAGGAACTCATCGGCAAAAGCGATTATGACGTTTTCCCCGAACAGGACGCCGACGTTTTCACGGCCATGGACCGCAAAGTATTGCAACGCGGGCACAGCCTCGATATTCCGGAAGAGCCGATCGAAACTCGGCGGAAGGGAAGGCGGCTGCTCCATACCAAGAAAGTCCCGATCAACGGCGACGATGGCACGCCCCAGTATTTGCTGGGCATTTCGGAAGATATTACCGAACGCAAGCACATCGAACACGTCGAACGAGAGCGGGCGCGCCTGTTGGAACAGCAGCAGATTGCGCTGTGCGAGCTGGCGGAGCACGATGCGATCTATACGGGGAATCGCGAAGAGGTGTTGCGGATGATCACCGAAACGGGAAGCCGGGTGCTCGGAGTGGAACGGGCTAGCATTTGGACACTCAACGAACAAGGGGCTGCGTTGGAACTGCTCGACCTCTATGAGCGGACCCCGAACCGGCACATCACCGGCTTCACTCTGGCCGCACAGGACTACCCGTCCTACTTTCAAGCCATCGCACATGAAGAGCACGCGATAGCTGCCCATGACGCTCATGCGGACGTCCGGACCAGGGAGTTTTCCGAGTCCTATCTGATCCCACTCGGAATTGGGGCCATGCTGAATGCGCCGGTTCGACGCAGGGGACAGGTCATCGGTGTGCTGTGTCACGAACATGTCGGTGGCCCGCGATCCTGGACGACGGAAGAAGTCTATTTTTGCAGCTTACTGGCCACCTGTATGACCCTCGCACTGGAAGCCCCCCAACGCCGGCAGGCTGAGCAAGCCCTCGTCCTCGCCAAGGAAGCGGCAGAAGTCGCCAGCCGGGCGAAAAGCGAGTTTCTGGCCAGTGTCAGTCATGAGATCCGGACGCCCATGAATGCCATTATCGGCATGGCCGATCTGTTATGGGAGACGGATCTCGCCCCCGATCAACGGAAATACTTGCGCATTTTCCGCCGCGCCGGCGGAAATCTATTGAGTCTGATCAACGACATTCTCGACCTGTCGAAAGTCGATGTCGGCCATCTGGAGCTGGAATCAACCGACTTTGATTTAAGTGACTTGACTGAAAAATCCATCGAGATTCTCGCCATGCGGGCCAATGAAAAAGGCCTCGAACTCGCCTGCCACCTTTCGCCGGACGTCCCCCGCGCCGTGATCGGAGACCCCAACCGACTACACCAGATCCTCGTCAACCTCATCAGCAACGCGATCAAATTCACCGACAGCGGGTCCGTCACGGTGCGGGTCACGCAGGATCCGGAACTCCCCACGCCTGGAGCCATTCGATTTTCTATTAGCGATACAGGGATCGGCATTCCGTCCGACAAGCTTGCTGCCATTTTTGAAAGCTTCACACAAGCCCATGCCTCAATTACGCGCAAGTATGGGGGAACCGGTTTAGGCCTGACTATTTCAAGGCAATTAGCCGAGCTTATGAACGGACGAATCTGGGTGGAGAGTACTCTCGGAGAAGGCAGCACGTTTCATTGCTGCGTGCAGCTCGCTGTGCAATCCAGCCCGACACCCACACACGACAACGTCACGGTCAATCTTCAAGGGGTCAGAACCCTCGTGGTTGATGACCATGCCACCAACCGCCTGATCCTTCGCGAAATCTTGGCCGCCTTGGGAGCAGAGGTGACGGATACTGCGTCCGGTCACGAGGCCGTCGCTGAATGGCGGCGCGCCGCTGCGTCGGCACGACCCTACCAGCTCTTGCTCCTCGACTGTCGCATGCCGGAGATGGATGGGTTCCAGGTCGCCGAAGAGATCAGACGGGCCAGCCCTCCCCAGGACCTGACGATTGTGATGCTGGCCTCCCACCATTGGGCCGACGATATCGCCCGCACCTACGACATGGGGCTGAGCGGCTATTTGATCAAACCCATCAGGGAATCGGATCTGCTCCAGACCATCAGCATCGCCCTCGACCGTTCGAAGGGTATCCAACCAACTACTGGTTCGGCACCAGTGGCTCCCACACCTCCTACCGAAGTCAGGGCACTTCGCATCTTATTGGTAGAAGATTCCCCAGATAATCAGGTGCTGGTCCGTTCCTATTTGAAGCAGACTCCCTATCGCCTCGATATCGCGGATCACGGAGCCATCGCGTTGGAGCTATTCAAGAACGGCTACTACGACCTCATCCTGATGGACATGCAGATGCCGGTGATGGACGGCTATGAGGCCACACAAGCGATCCGGGCCTGGGAGCGGGAGCATGACCTCCCCCCCACGCAGGTGATTGCCTTGACCGCTCTGGCACTGAAAGAAGACGGGGTCAAGATTCTCGAAGCCGGCTGCAATGCCCATATGACCAAACCCATCAAGAAGCACACCCTCCTGGAAGTCCTCCAGGCTTCCCAAGGCCGGCGTACCTCATGACCACGGGACCGAACGCGAACGAAGCGAACGCTCTGACCGTGCACATCGACCCAGGCCTTGAAGATATCGTTCCCGGATTTCTAGAGAATCGTCGACGCGACGTGCAGACACTCGAAACCGCATTGCAACAGAATAACCTGGCACAGATTCATATCATCGGTCATCGCATGAGGGGGGACGGAGGAGGATACGGGTTCGACGCCATCAGTATGATGGGAGCCGCCTTGGAGCAAGCGGCGGCACGAGAAGACCGGGACGCGATCCGACGACATACCGCCGAACTCGTCGACTTTCTCGCCCGTGTCACCGTGGTGTATCGGAGATGAGAGGAGATGAGCAAGGCACACAGGGAGTGCGGATGCTGAGTGGGATCTACTTGAGGAGTTTGTCCGGCGCCACAATGGGGAGAGGCTTCACCTGGTGAGCCGCCGGTACGAGCGAGCTTGGTGTGGTGGAGGGCACCCCCTACCTGACTTATTTAGGCCGACCATTCGCGTCCCGCTGAGAGCGACGCAGGCTGAATCCAAGCGCGGCAACATCAAGCAATAATGTCTGCCTACTAACG
>Ga0315276_10007428_pt1 | contig 10152 bp, 11 predicted proteins | sample YL17G05_0_MG_FD_204542 | JGI IMG/M metagenome (GOLD analysis project Ga0315276, IMG submission 204542) | Sediment microbial communities from Yellowstone Lake, YNP, Wyoming, USA - YL17G05_0 | ecosystem: Environmental > Aquatic > Freshwater > Lake > Sediment | place: USA: Wyoming | collected... | reverse complement strand
CAAAACCGATTACTACGACCATTACTAATAACACTATTTTTCTGAGACTCATTTTCGTTTCCTTTCAAAAAAAATTGCGTCCTGTTAAATCCGCCCTTTCAGACGGTCACTTATGTATTGAATCCAGTTCCGTTCCTGTCAGCATCTCCAATTCGGCCAACTTCTGCCGGTTGTCCACCAATGCACGTTCGTATGACAGGTAATACTCCAGCAACATCCGCTGCGCATCAATCAAACTCAAAAAATCCACCATCCCGCTCCTGTACGCCGCCTCCGACGCCTGCAGAAGTTCCTTTGTCTTCGGTATAAGCATTTCACGATACAATCGTATCTTTCTTGCGCTGTCTTTGTATTCATAATATGCCTGCGCCGCCTTTGTCAAAAGAACGTTTTCTGTATCAATCTTTTGCTGCTCAATGCTCACCTTTCTGGCCTGTGCCTGTCGCTGGCCGGCGCTGTAGCTATCCCGCCACAAGGGCAGGTTCATTTGAAATACCATCGCGACGCCGTCTCTGCCTTCGCGGCTGTCCATATTTTCCCACATCACCCCGACGCCGATATCTGGATAAAAGTTCTTTTTGGCAAGCTCAATCTGGCTTCTCGCGGCCATCGCCTCAAAATTCAACCCAGCAAGCTCCGGATTCTTCTGAACCAGTAAGGTCACTAATCGCTCATAGTCCAGCGGCAGCGCCTCAAACTGCTCCTGTTTGGGCCACGGCAGATTTGTATCTTGTGGGAGAGTCAACACCATCCTGAGTCTGCTCATCGTCGGCTCCCGCAACTGGTCGAGCCCTCGCAAGACGTCCTCCATCTTCGCTATCTCCACCTGCGCCCGAATCACATCCGGATGACCTGTTTCCGTCGTCATATGCTTCGTCCGCGCAACCTCTTCGAAATGTCTGAGTAATTCAAGATTTTCTGCCGCTGCCTCAGTGGCTCTGGCAAGATAAGCGAACTCATAAAATCCCTCCTTTACTTCTTTAAATAAAGCAAGCCGTGCCGCCTGATATTTTTGCTGCTCCGCCTCGGCACTCTTGGCCGCCGCTTTCGTCCGGGCGTCTATCTTGCCGAACCACGGGAACATCTGCATAATGCCGACCGTTTGCTTCATTTGCAGGTCCGATTGTTTCGTCCAGTACTCGTATGAAAATTGGGGGTCGGGCAGCGCTTTGGCCTGCGGGACTTCCTCTAAAGCCGCCCTCCACTGTTCAAACATAGCCTTCAAATTAGCGCTGTTAAGCGATGCGTATTGCAGGTAATCTTCAAGTTTGACTAAATTATTCGCGTCGCTTGGCTGCTGTGAGCCCCAGACGCTCGGCGTAAACGTAAATATGATAATCCCAACAACCAGGACAGCTTGTTGTTTCATATTTGCCCCTTTAAACTGACTGATATGATTGTCATTTTACTACACCGCCGAAAATAACTCCATAAAAACACGTCCGATGCTTTTTATTTTTCTTGGCCATATTTCATCCGCGACGTGTTTGCCCTATCAGTTTTATAACTTCATCCAGCTTTTGCTGTTTTTTCTTTTCGGAACCGCCCCTTACAGCTTCCGTTACGCAGTTCTGAAGGTGTCTTTCCAAAATTTTTTCTTCTACGCGGCCGAGGGCTCCTTTAATAGCGTGTACCTGATTTAGAATATCTATACAGTATTTACGGTCTTCAATCATCCCTTGAACGCCGCGAACCTGCCCCTCGATTCGCTTTAATGCAACAATGTTATTTTGATGGCTTGGATTTTTCTTCATTTATTAACCCTTATTCCATCTATATATCCATTATACCCCATGGGGGTATATTATGTTCAAAAAAATAATTTATTTTCGCTTTAGAGTTAAGCTGCTGTTTGGCTTTAGCCATAACCGCTCCGCGTATTAGCGGCAAATTACCTTCGTGAACAGAACTTAAACAGCTCGCAAAGCTCACAGCCGCTGCGGAGTCGCCCCGTGCAGTTGTCCAATATCCCAATCCTACTGAGAGAGAAATCATACTTAACGGGGTCGGTTGGTTCGATTTGGGCGAAACGTTCCGTTATTTTTACAGCGGTTGACAGGGAAACCACTTTTCGGTTGTGAAAGCCCAGTATTCTGCACAACCTGCCCATGTGCACATCAATCGGCACAATTAATTTGGCTTTATCAACGCGTTTCCACAAGCCCGCATCAACATCATCATCGCGAACCATCCAGCGCAGGAAGAGGTTGAGTCTTTTACAGGCGCTGCCGGCAGCAGGGCGTGTAAGTAAATAGCCCAACTGCGTCGAGGCAGAGGAGGTATGGGTTTTAGCATACATTTCCAAAAGTGAATCGCAAAATTCTGACAATGCGGGAATAATATTTTTATCGCCCGGCTTATAGCCCCGAACAAAAAACTCTTCTATGCCACCGTATTGGTTCAAGACTCTTTTCAATAATTCAAGCAAATCGGATATGTCTCCTCCGGAGGTAAAGCGATGCTTGAAATTTTCGAGCTTCCGTCTTTTTTGCTTATCAAAATTCAAAACAAACTCAAAGGGGCTGGCCCCCATACGTCCAAATAGGCCGGTTAGACTTTTCTGAATTTGCTGAACCCTGCCGTAAGCAAGCTCAGCAGCTAAAAGCCCGGCAATTTCCATATCTCGTGGCTTAGAATAGTGATACACAAACTGCAGCGGGTCAGGCTTGATAAGTTCATAACGATTGTACCTGTGATACAGCTTTTCAAGAACAGTCTTTATGCTATCTGGTTGTTTCATTGCTACAAATCAATGCGAACTCGTTGTAGTTGTTGTCATCTGCATAAAATTTTCCGGTCAGCCCGTAGTCCGGAACTTGTCAATCAGGGTTTGCAGTCGAGCAAAATCGGGCTCTCTTTCAAACAGCGGACGATTGTCCTGACGATATATTCCCACATTGTACTCGAAGGTGCTTTTGTTGGGATTTACATAGAATATGCCCAGCGGCAGCTTGTCCCCTTCAACGGCCCTTTTGAAGGCAGCTATGCGGTCGTGCGGGTCGAAAGAGTTCTCAAGATAATAGGTGTGCTCCTTAAACCATTGCCAAGTGTTTACTTTGTTGAAAGTAACGCAGGGTTGAAATATATCTACCAAGGCATACCCCTTATGCGTAATCGCCTTTTTGAGAATCTCCTTCGTCTGCTCAGCATCACCTGCAAACGCCCTGGCAACAAAGCCGGCATCGAGGGCGATTGCAACAGCGAGGGGGTTGAACGGTTCGAGGAAGACGCCAGCGACCTGGACAGGGGTCTTGAAGCCGAGCTGACTTGTCGGCGAGGCCTGCCCCTTTGTCAGGCCATAAACCATATTGTTATGAACGATGTTTGTTATATCAGGATTTCTACGTATGGTATGTATGAAGTGATTGCCGCCTTCGCCATACATATCACCGTCGCCGCTTTCTGCAATAACAGTCATAGATGGATTTGCAGCCTTTATGCCGGTGGCAGGCGAGAGGGCACGACCGTGCAGTCCGTTGAAAAAATGTGTCCTGAAGTAATGCGGGATTTTTGCCGCCTGGCCTATGCCGGAGACCATTACAAGATTCTCCGGCGCAATATTCAATTCGGCCAGCGTGTGTTTGAGAATATTGAGAATCCCATAATCACCGCAGCCCGGACACCAGGCAATGTCAACTTCACCAATATCAAAGGCGTGGGCATCCATAAAAAATCTCACTTCAGAATATTCTTCAGTGCCTCCGTTAACTCTTCTACAGTAAAACTCAGGCCGCTATATTTCAAAATCAGGTTCTTAACGTTGATACCGGTGTGCAGTTTTATCAGCTTCGCAAATTGTCCCGTTGCATTGCCTTCAACTACGACAACTTTTCTGGCCCGGACAAGATAATCCGCAGTCTGCGGATGCAAAGGATACACCTGGCTGTAATGCAACAGCGAAGTATCTTTCCTGCCCAGAATTGTAATTGCCTCTTTCACAATATGGTATGTTGAGCCCCAACAAACTACCAAGTTATCATATTGGCAGTTTGGATAGAGTTCCGGCTCGACTATTTCAGTTTTAGCCGATTCGAGCTTTCGCAGCCGTTTGTTGACCATTTTAGTTCTAAGCTGCAAATCTTCGGTGATGTGTCCCTCGGCATCGTGCTCATCGCTGTCAACACACACAAAACCTTGGCCGAAACCGGGAACGCCTCGCGGCGAAATGCCGTTTTCGGTCATTTCATACCTTTTGTAATCGGCGGCGGTTTTGACAATGTATTTCTCACACTTAACGCCCGACAAATCAAAGCCGCTGGTGTTGTAATAGGAATCGATGAGGTATTGGTCGGTCAGGACAAAGACGGGGACTTGATATTTATCGGCGAGGTTAAAGGCGCGTGCAGTAAGGTAAAAGGCCTGCTGAAGTGTCCCCGGGCTAAACAAGATTCTCGGAAATTCGCCGTGGCCAGAATAAAGGGCAAACTCAAGGTCGGCCTGCTCCGTGCGGGTGGGTAGTCCTGTAGCAGGGGCAGGTCTCTGGCCGAGGTGAATGACCATAGGCGATTCGAGCATACCCGCCAAACTGAGCCCTTCTACCATAAGAGCAAAGCCGCCGCCCGATGTTGTAACCATCGCCCTTGCACCGGAGTACCAGGCGCCGATGGCCATATTCATCGCCGCGATTTCATCTTCGGCCTGCTCGGCAATTATGCCGAAATCCCTGCCGTTCTTTGCAAGGAAGACCAGCACCGGCGTAGAAGGGGTCATCGGATAGGACGAGATAAAATTGCAGCCGCCGGCAACAGCTCCAAGTCCAACGGCATCGCCGCCGTTGAGAAGTATCTGGTCTTTTACGCCAGCATCCGGGCTGATATTGAAATTTATGCCGGAACGGTGGGCAATATCTTCGGCGAGTTTAAAACCGGCTTCAGCGGCCTGACCGTTCTTCTCCACTACATCGGCGGCTTTTGTGGAAAAGAACTGCCTGACGTAATTACGAATCTCTTCCAGCTTCATCCCAAGCAGGCCCGCGAGAACACCGACGGCAACAATGTTGGAGTAGACCTTGTTGCCTATTTCGGTCGCAATTTTGGTAAAGGGAACTTCGACAAATTTGAAATCGCCTTTGCGAGTTTCTTCGCCAACTATCCCTGCTTCACCAAGAACGATTGTGTTCTTCGATATTCTGTCCTGCTCCTGCAGATGCTCAATAGCACCTTTATTCAGGGGGATTAGAATGTCCGTTCTGTTCACAAAGGCCGATACCGGCCCGGAACTGACGCGTATTTGGGTTGAATTGTTTCCGCCCCGGACCCGCGACATATATTCCTTGGTTGCGAAGACATTATAGCCAGCAAGTTTCAGCATTCGCGTTAGAATGTTTTCAACGGTCTGTATGCCCATACCTGCCTGGCCGCACAGAACTATTGAAACATCGTCCGCTGATCGCATTGCTATGTCACTTGCCATACTCGCACCTGCCAATATTAATGACTGCGCTCCTGTTCGCCAAGATATGCATTGCGGAAATCCGCCAGAAGCGAACGGAGCTTTTCGACGTTGGCCGAATCGGTGGTCTGCTTGGTCTTCATTGAGTAAACGAGCATCTCGTGCAGTAGGGTAAGCTGCCTGATATATTTTTCGTAACCGGCTGCATCGCTCTTATCTACCGCCTTTATCCGCTGGGCCATAAAATAGTAGCTGACGGTATGAGCGATATCCTCGGAGTGCTCATCCTTGACGTTGACCCACCGGACAATCTGGTTCATATTCGGCTTTTGCTGCGCCGACAGTTCCTCTATGGACTTCATTGCCTTTTCAATAGTGGTAATGTTCTCCGCAATCGCAGCCAGCCTTGCCGGGTCATCGTAGATACCGCAGGGTATCTGGCAATGCGAATACACAAGCGGTGCTATACCAGCCACTGCGAGCAACAAAACACCCAACATCAGCTTTCGCTTTATGTCAACTCTCATTTTCGGCTCCTTTATAAACAGGTTTTGTTAATACTCCTCGAGATGATAAAACTCGGCATTCTCGAGCCAAGCTTTAGGGCTCAACACAAAATCGATTATGTTCTCAAGGAGAAAAAAGTGTTTTTTCTCTTCGTCGGCTAATTCAAGAAAAATCTCTTTCTGAGCTTCCGCGACCTCATTGGCTTTTTCGAGGTAAAAATCCCGGCTTTGTTTCTCAAACTTAAGGGCTTTTTTATAAAGCTCGATTTCGCTGACATTGAAATTGAAGCTCTGAGCGGATTCCTGCATTTTTTCGAAAACATCTTTGGCGTCCGACAGAACAGTCGTCTCAGCTAAATCAGGAATAATATCCTTTTTCATGTCTGAAACAATTTTATAATGCTTTGCCTCTTCATCTGCCAACATATTAAATATTGTCCCAAGACCTTTATCATTTGACTTGGCAGCCAGCTGACGATAGTAATCCTCGCTGTATTTTTCTTTCTCCATAGCAAATTCAAATATGTTCATATCTCTATCCTTTGGCAGTAATATCGGTTAGATTTCTTCGAGTTTTCGCCACTTTCGGCCGTCAGATTCAATAAGTTTATCTGCCTGAGGAAAGCTTTCGCTGCCGGCAGGGTATTCGTGGGGCAGCGAATCATCATTTTCCCATCTCTGCAGCACAGGCATTAACAATTGCCAGGCAACTTCCACGCTATCAAACCTTGTAAAAAGCGTCTGGTCACCGACCATACAGTCAAGAAGTAGCCTTTGATAAGCCTCCGGCATATCAACGAGAAAGACATTTTTGTAATTAAAATTCATATTGAGCGTGCTCATACAAATCTTCGAGCCGGGCCGTTTCGCCTGAAACTGGAGCAAAATTCCTTCCTCAGGCTGTATCTGCAGGACGAGAACATTTGCAGGCATATCTTCCAGGCCGACAGAGACAAACATTGAATGAGGAACTTTTTTAAATGTAATGGCAATCTCGGTATCTTTATGAGCGAGTCTTTTACCGGTCCGCAGATAGAAAGGAACATCTTTCCATCGCCAATTATCTATAAATAGCTTCCCAGCAACAAAAGTTTCGGTTTTAGATTGCGGGTCTATGCCGGGTTCGTCTTTATAACCGACGACTTGCTTGCCGCTAATCGACCCCGGGCCGTACTGACCCCGCACAATCAAGCTATCCAACTCACTCAAGTCAAAGGGGCGAATGGAACGTAAAAGTTTGATTCTTTCATCGCGAACACAATCCGCTTCGAATGATGCCGGCGGCTCCATCGCAACCAAGGCGAGCATTTGAAGCATATGATTTTGAAATATATCTCGAAAAGCACCGGCTTTATCGTAAAAGCTGGCGCGATGCTCAACACCTATAGATTCGGCTATTGTAATCTGGATATGGTCAATATAATCGCGGTTCCATACTGGTTCAAAAATGGTGTTTGCGAAACGGAACATTAAGATGTTCTGAACAGTCTCTTTGCCCAGATAATGGTCTATTCGATATATCTGTGACTCATCAAAACACCGGCGGATTTTATTATTCAGTTCGACCGCACTTTGCAAATCTCTGCCAAAGGGCTTTTCAACGATTAATCTGGCCCGCTGCTTCGAATCGGACTGCTCGGCACAGGACAAGGTTGAGCGGCCAAGATGCTCTACTATCTGGGTGTATAAAAGCGGAGGAACAGCGAGGTAAAAAATATGACAACCGTCTATCTTGTGTTTTTTGTCCAATAGGACGAGCTTGGCTTTGATACTCTCATAAAATGCAGCATCATTGTAATCACCATCCGCGTAGTAGAGCTTTTCTGTAAAAGCGTTCAAATCCTTCACTGATGCGCCGCTTTGACTTTCCCGTATCGCCTCTTGCGCAGTTTCTCGGAAATCCTCATCTGTGAGTTTTGTTCGCCCACAGCCCAAGAGGTAAAAATTTTCATCAAGCAAATCCTGAGCGAATATATTGAAGATACTCGGAATCAGCTTTCTGTGTGCAAGGTCGCCGGATGCGCCGAAGACAATCATGGCATTCGGCGGGGCCGGTGTTTCGGCACAGATAATATCCTGTTGGTTTAAGAATGGCTGAATTTTGTTCATAGTAACTACCTCCCATGCGTTGCGCAGCCACAGGCAAAATCCACAATCTTTCAGCGGTTAGGGTTTAATCTTCAAGTGGTTCAAATTCATCTTTGCCGGCGCCGCATTCCGGACAGACCCAGTTGCCCGGCAAATCTTCAAAAGCAGTACCTGCTGCCACGCCATTGCCGGGGTCGCCTGCGGCCGGGTCGTATATATATCCGCACAAAAGACATTTGTATTTCTTCATATTTTTGCCTCCTTCTTGCAGCTTTGCCTTCGGTTCGACTTTGACGTATGTTGCAGCGGTTTTAGGCGTCCTGCCGTGTTTTATATCACGATAATAATTGTATGTCATAGGTTCTGCGTCTTCATCAACCGTTTCGCAGGCCGTAATTTTTGCAATAAACAACGTATGCGTTATAACGTCGATGCTTTCGGTAACCTCTGCTTCGAGAAAAGCTGATGTGTTATCCAAAATTATCGGTGCGCCGGTCTGGCCTGTCTTGTAATTTACCCCTTTGAATTTGTCTATGTCCCTGCCGGACCTGAATCCAAAGGTTCCTATAAAAAACATCGGAGCTTCCTGGGAGAGAATAGAAACCGTAAACACCCTGCTTTCGGTAATATACTCGTGGGTTAAACACTGCCTGTTGATGCTGGCAGCGACCATCAGCGGCTCGGGCGCCAGCTGAAAGACGGTATTTACGATACAGCCGTTGAATTTGTCTCCTTTCTTCGAACTGACTATGCACATACCGTAATTCAGCTTGAAAAGCGACTCTAAATCCAACACTTGCTTCTCCTTGGGCTGCTTAACTACTTGCAAGCAGGTTGAGCGAAATTTTACAGCTTACTTTAAAAGCGCAAGCTGCTGATTCAAGATAGCAATGTGACCAAGCTCTTCTTTTATGATGGCCTCGACTTTGTCTCTTCCTGCTTTGGGCGGGACCAACTCCTTCAGGCCGGAATAAAAGATAACCGAATTGTTTTCAGCATCCAGAGCTATCTTAAGGATGTCTTCCAATTTTTCTTTGCCGGTCAGGTTTTCCGTTAGACTTTTCTTGCCTTCCCATCCATGCCCCTTGGCTACTGTTTGCAGATACATTGCCGCCTCATTATCGGGGTCAAAAACCGTTTCCTCCTTTTCCCTGTCGCTGAGTTCTTTTCTCATTTCCTGAAAAGTCGTTAGATGCCTATCTTCCATATTGGCTAAATTAAGAAACATCTGCTTTGTTTTTTTGTCGGCAGTATTTTTTGCCGCCTGGCGGTAAAACTTGGCGCCATCTCTTTCGATGTTTTCCGCCATTTCGAAGATTTCATCAGCATTAAAGGTAATACTCATTTTTGTTCTCCTACTATTGCTGGTGGTGTAAATATCCGCAGTCCCAATTCACGGTCGAGCATAAACATCCCACCGGGTGCGTTTCCCATCATTTTCATCTGCTGAATTATTTTATCAGCGGACGATTCCTCTTCAACCTGCTCGTTGACAAACCATTGCAGGAAAGTGTTGGCTGCATGGTCTTTTTCCTTAATGGCAAGATTTACGAGGGCGTTAATAAGCCCGGTAACTTTTTGTTCGTGCTTGTATGTGGCCTCGAAAACAGCCAGCGGCGACTTCCATTCGGTCTGAGGAGCCGCTATGGATTTCAATATAATCCTGCCGCCGCGAGCGTCCACAAAATCGTAGAGTTTCATCGCGTGCATCATCTCTTCTTGCTCCTGGACTCTCATCCAGCTGGCAAATCCGCCTAAATCGAGCGACCTGAAATATGACTCCATCGACAAATACAGATATGCCGAATACATCTCGGCGTTAATCTGTTCATTTAGCGCATTTTCCATATTTTTGCTTATCATTTTCTACCCTTTCCATAACCCGTGAACATTGCAATGCTCTCTTGCACTTACAGAATCGGCATTAATATTAAACACGGCCTCAGGCGCCGTCCCGGGCTCCAGAAATTGCCTGTATGCTTTGCCGTCCGCAAGCAGCTCAATCCACTCGATATAATGTTTCTCTTCCATAGGATGAGGGATGCTGCCGACCTTTACCTTGTAGCCGCCGCTGATTTTATCGATTACCGGCACATGTTTTTCCTTGCCCTGGTCGGCGGTTTTTTCAGCAAGATTCTCCATCGGCTGGCCGCAGCAAACCAGTTCG
>Ga0315276_10007427_pt1 | contig 10152 bp, 10 predicted proteins | sample YL17G05_0_MG_FD_204542 | JGI IMG/M metagenome (GOLD analysis project Ga0315276, IMG submission 204542) | Sediment microbial communities from Yellowstone Lake, YNP, Wyoming, USA - YL17G05_0 | ecosystem: Environmental > Aquatic > Freshwater > Lake > Sediment | place: USA: Wyoming | collected... | reverse complement strand
CCATCCTGGGCGCGCTCCAGGTCTCGGCCCAGGGCGACCTGGCCAATTGGACCATCCCGGGCAAGATGGTGAAGGGGATGGGCGGGGCGATGGACCTGGTGGCCGGGGCCAAGCGCACGGTCATCATCATGGATCACTGTGCCAAGGACGGAACGCCCAAGATCGTGAACCGCTGCTCCCTGCCGCTGACCGGGGCCCGGTGTGTCCACCGGATCATCACGGAGCTGGCAGTGCTCGACGTGACGCCGCAGGGCTTGAAGGTGGTGGAGATGACGGAGGGGGTGACCCGGGAGCAACTGCAGGCGGCGACGGAGCCGCCACTGATCTTCGGGTAAGCACAACCGCTCACTGCCCCCCCCCACGACTCGACGCAGCGAGCACCGCCATGCGATCCCCTCTCCTCCCGCCCAATACTCCAGCGGCGGTTGCCCTGGCCATCCGTCTTTCGCTGCGGGACCCCGGCTCCAAGGATGAAGCGGTGCTGCGCCTGCTGGAGGACCAGGCTGGACGCCGGGAGTTCCATGATTGGGCCATGACTCAGGGGGTGCTCGGGCTGGCCCTCAACTCCCTCCAACGGATGGGATGGCTCGAGGGCGCTGGCCCCGGCGTAGTGGAAAAGATCCTCGCCCCGCTCAAGATCCTTCGCCAGCAGGCGAGACTCTGGAATCTCGAGCGCGACCGCGTGCTGGCCCTTCTCCGTCGAGTGAACATCGCTCCCGTCGTGCTGAAAGGTGGAGCGCTCCGCGAGGTGGCCTACCGCGACCCCGTGGAACGCCCCGTGGGAGACCTCGATCTGCTGGTGGAGAAGGGCGAGATGCCCCAGGCACTGCAGGCACTGGAGGAGGGGGGATACACGCCCCCCGATCCTGAGGCGATCCGGAGCTTCGTGACCGGACACTTCCATCTACCACTCACCAACCGCGGCGGCTTCGAGGTGGAGCTGCACTGGGGATTGGGACAGCCCTCCGCCCCATGGCAACTGGACCCGGCCGGGATGCTCACCCGCGCGGTCTCCATCCCCTCGGGGCGAGGGGAGATGCGGGTGCCCGCCGTCGAGGACATGGTGGTCCACCTCTGCAGCCAGAACACCGAGGATGACTTCCGCAAGCTCCGGCGGCTCGTGGACATCGATCGGGTGACTGCTGTCCAGCCGCCGGACTGGGACCTCATCGTGTCGTTGTCGCGGGCTGGCGGGATGGAGATAATCGTGGGGCTGTCCCTCCAGTTGGCGCACCGCCTGCTCGGCACCCCGATCCCGCCGGGCACGGTACGGGAACTGGTGCCCTCACGGATGACAAGACTTCACCTGAGCCTGCTCCAACCGGAAGCGGGCCTGCTTTCAGGTGCTGGCCAGACCATGGATGCGAGGTCGAAGGCGCTCTCCTTGTGGCTGACGGTGCAAGAGCATCGGATGCGGCATCTGCGCAACATTCTCTGTCACGAGGAGCAGATGGGGCTTCACCCGAGCAGCGGTCCGGACCACAAGTGGCTGTCAGCCATGGGGATGGCAATCCGCCTGGGGGCTTTTCACGGCCTGCTCTGGGCACGCGGCTTGCTTCGGAGGGTTGGCGACTCCCCACAGTCGACCCCACGGTTGTGGGATCACCGTGCGGGAACGGAGTCCTGATTTCGACCATGGGAGAGTCAATGACCGATGCTCGCCGGTTCCGAGTAAACATGGGCGACGTGGCCGCGAAAGTGATTGACGGTGAGGCCATCGTGATGAACATCTCCAACGGGGCCTACTACAGCATCACCGGCGCCGGGGCAGCTGCCTGGGAGCTCCTGGAATCGGGTCGAACCGTGACCGAGGCCGCGGGACTGCTGGCGGAGCGGTACGAGGCCCCGCTCGAGATCGTGATGGCGGATCTGGAAACCCTCCTTGTCACCCTGATAGAGGAGGGTCTCATGACAGAGGCCGCAGATCGGGTGCCTGAGAGCGGGCCAGGCCTCCCCGCCGGTCCCCGGGTCGCATACGAAGCGACGGTCTTCCAGAAGTTCACGGACATGGCAGACATGCTTGCACTCGACCCCCCCATGCCCGGGTTTGACGAAACCCCCTGGGCCACGGACAATTCCGGATCCAGGACCGGCTGAGCCGGACCAGCCCATGCTAGCTGGAGGAAGGACTCTGGACTCGCCGAACCCTCCGGCGACCACTGCCGCGTTGCTGGAAGCGCTGCAGCTCCTCCTGCCGAGGCAGGATTCCCGGCGCCTGCTCGCAGCCATGCTGCTCGAGGGCGATCAGCAGGCGGAAGCTCTTCGAAACGTCGCTGCCGACCCGGACCACGGCCTCCGGGCAGGGACACGCAGCGCGGGAGCCAAAGGCCTCAGACCCTTGCTTCACCATGCCGTCGCCACGCGCGGATGGCCTTGCGATCCAGCTGTCCTCACGGTCCTTCGAACCGCGCGGGCACGGGAGCAGGCGAGGATGGCAACCGTGGCGAGGTTTGCCCAGCCGGCCCTGCAGGCGCTTGAGGATGCCGGGGTCGAGTTCGCGCTGCTGAATGGCATCGCGCTGGCCTGGACGGTCTACCCGGAGGCGGCGCTACGGCACTGCCACGACATCGACCTGCTCATGCGGCCCGAGGCGTTGCCGGCGGCCATCGCGGCCGTCGAGCGGGCCGGATTTGTGGAGTGCGCGCCAGACGAGTCCCGTCCGGTTGCTGCCGTGCGGCGGGTGCACGCCTCGGGCCTCCCACTGGAGCTGCACGTCACGCTCTTCCCGGAGCGGTATTACTCCCTGCCTGGGACCGAAGTGATGGCGCGGGCTCGCGCGCACACGATCTGGGGCAGAACGGTACGGACGCTCACTCCGGATGATCAGCTGCTCCACGTCCTCGGTCTGGCGGCATGCACCCCACAGCGCGAAGGCCTGCGCTGGGTATGCGATGCCCATGCCCTCATCCGATCGGGGCAGGCGATGGACTGGGACCAGTTCGTCAGCTACGCAGTCCGGGCCCGGCTGACCGTGCCGATCAGCATCCTGGTGACTTTCCTGGCTGACGCGATGAGGCTTCCCGTCCCGCTGGCGACACTGGATGTCCTGCGTGAGCATGCGACGGCCGCCTCTCCGCTCGCCAGGGATATCGCGCTGGCTGGCGCGCGCGCCGGGCAGGACGACAACTTCGCGCTGGTGCGCGGCATCCGATCGGGATGGGTGGCCCGGGCGCTCACCCTGCGCTGGCTGGTATGGCCCTCGCAGGCCTACTTGCTGCACACGGCGCAGACCGGCCATGGGACTCGGGCGCTGCGGTATGGGGTCAGACTGGTTCGACGTCTCCTGCAGGGCCCGAGCAGGATCCTTTCAGGACAGGGAGTCGCCCCGTGACCAGCCGGGAACCCTCCGTGAGAGCCGCCGCTGCTCTTCCCACCCCGGTTCATCAACCTGTTCGTCCGGCGGAAGAGGGGCCGGTCGACTTCGATCTGATGGTCGCCGCTTTCCGACGGGCGGCTGAGCAGAACCCTGCGGAAGTTGTGGCACGCCACTACCGACTGGGCGGCGGCCGGGTCGTGATCCGCTGTGCCGGTACGGCCCTGTCAGACGACATTCATGCGCCAATGGCCCATCTGCAGTTGGACGAGGCGCCTGAGGTTGCGCCTGATCTCGAAATCGAGATCTGGGACGAGCGCGCCACCGGTGTCGGTTGCCAAGCGTGCGTGATCGGACCCGATCCAGAGGCGACCGGTACGGTTTCGATCTACGGCCCGGGCCGCTTCGTGCTCCACCAGTCGCCCCAGGCGCGGAGCGTGATTGACCGGCGCGCCCGCCGGATCGTCACGTGGATTGCCGACCACGAGCGTCTGACCCAGTACGAGCTGGGGCGGCCGCTCCATTCGGACCTCCTGCTCTGGCATCGGGACCGGGGCATCCAGGCAGTGCATGCCGGCCTGGTCGCCCTCGGGGGTGAAGGCGTGCTCTTCGGGGGACCCGGGGGATCGGGCAAGACCACGACCGCCCTGACATGCCTGCGGGCCGGGATGGCCTACCTGGCAGACGACTATGTGGGGCTGCAGCTGGTCACGGACTCGACCTGGCTGGGCCACAGCCTCTATTCATCTACGCACCTCGCTCCGCACCACATCAAGCGGTTCCCTGACCTGATCCCGCATTCCCGTCCGGGGCGCATGGCACGAGAGGACAAGCACCTGGTCCTGCTGGAACGGCTGTACCCGGGACGGTTCGCCGCATCGGCAACCATCCGGGTGATCGCCCTGCCCCGTGTGGTGGACGCGACCGAAACCCGGACGCGACCCGCTTCGAAGATCGAGGTCCTGCGCCAACTCGCCCCCAGCTCCCTGTTCGGGCTTCCCTACGGAAGTTCCGGCCGGAAGAGCTTCGACGCCATGGTCGGCCTCGTCGAGTCGGTCCCGACGGTCTGGCTCGACCTCGGGCGTGACCTCGACGGAATCCCTCGAGCAGTCGCCTCGTTGCTCGGCCGGACCCTACCCGGATGACGGCGCCGCTGGTCAGCTGCATCATCCCCGTCTACAACGGGGCTCGGTTCCTGGCCGAAACGCTCGAGAGCGTCCTGTCCCAAGCTTGGCAGCCGCTCGAAGTGATCGTGGTCGATGACGGTTCCAGCGACGAGACCCCAGCACTGCTGCAAGGGTACGGGAGCCGCATTACCGCTTTCCGCCAGGACAACGCCGGACCGGCCGCGGCCCGGAACTGCGGAATCGCCGCCGCGAAGGGCGCGTTGTTCGCATTCAATGATGCCGATGACCTGTGGGTCCCGGACAAGCTGGCACGTCAGATGGCCTTCCTGGAGGCCGATCCGAGTCTCGGGTTCTGTGTCGGCCATGCCCAGAACTTCTGGGAGCAGGAGTTGGCGGACGAGGAGGCGCGTTTCCGGAATCACCCGCGTTCAGGTCCCATCCCGGCGTACGTCACCCAGACCCTGCTGGTGCGCCGGGAGGCCATCGGGCGCGTCGGTGGTTTCGATCCGGCCTTGGGACACAGCGACTCGGCTGACTGGTTCCTCCGCGCCGAGCGGCTCGGCATCCGAGGCAGTCTGCTTCCTGAGGTGCTGGTCCTCAGGCGGATGCACATGGGCAATCGCAGCCGGAATGCAGCCGACGAAAGCCGGGACGAGTTCCTGCTGACCCTCAAGCGGAAACTCGACCAGCGAAGCAGGAAGGCACCTGGGTCCCTGGGGGCATGATCACGTGACGGCGGCACCATCGGTGAGCTGCATCGTCCCCGTCTTCAACGGGGAGCGGTTCCTGGGCGAGGCGCTCGACAGCATCCTGACCCAGGGCGGACCGCCGGTTGAGGTCATCGTCGTGGACGATGGCTCTGCCGACGGGACCACCGCGGTGCTGGCGCGCTACGCCGGGCGGATCCGGGTCGAACGGCAGAGCAATCGGGGCCCGGCCGCGGCCAGGAACGCCGGACTGCGGGTTGCCACCTCCCCGTTTCTGGCCTTCCTAGACGCCGACGACCTCTGGCTGGAAGGCAAGCTCACGCAGCAGCTCGCTGTACTGGTCGCCCGACCGAGCTTGGGGTTCTGCCTTTCAGGCATCGAGAACTTCTGGGAACCGGAGCTCGGGGAGATTCCGGAGGCAGTGCGCAACAGCCCGGCATCTGGGCCCAGGCCAGGCTACTACTTGCAGACAATGCTGGCTCACCGCGGGGTGTTCGAAACCGTCGGCTTCCTGGATGAGTCGCTGCGGAATGGGGAGGACCTGGATTGGTTCGTCCGGGCAGCCGAGAAGCAGGTCCAGTTCGAGATACTTCCACCGGTCCTGGTCCGGCGCCGTATTCACGGGGCAAACCTGACCGGCCTGGGCGGTGGGAATCCGCGTCTCCATCTGGCCATCCTGCGAGAATCCATCCAGCGTCGGCGCGGCACGACGACCCAACCGAACCAGCCCCGCCCATGACTCCCACCATCAGTTGCATCCTGCCGGTGTACAACGGCGCCCGCTACCTCGCGGAGGCGATCGAGAGCGTCGCGACACAGGACCCGGCTCCGGTCGAGCTTATCATCGTGGATGACGGATCCACCGACGACTCGGCCGCGATCGCGGGGCGGTATGCCCCCTGGGCCAGGGTGATCAGGCAGGAGAACGCCGGGCCGGCGGCCGCCAGGAACCGCGCCCTCGCGCTGGTGTCCGGCGAGTTCATTGCCTTCCAGGATGCCGACGACATCTGGGTTCCGGGCAAGCTCACCATCCAGCTCCGTCGCTTCGCCGAGCGGCCCGAACTCTCACTCTGCTTCGGACATCTCCAGAACTTCTGGGAGCCGGCGCTTAAGGAGTTCGCGGAGCGGGTCCAGGACCACATGATCGCGAAACCCATGGTGGGGCATGGTCCCCCAGTGTTGCTGGCACGCCGGTCGGCGTTCGACATCGTCGGGCCCTACGACGAGTCGCTCCGGCTCGGCGAGGATACCGACTGGTTCGTTCGCGCCCGCGAACATGGCCTGCACTGGGAGGTCCTTCCGGACGTCCTGCTCCACCGCCGCCGCCACGGTCTGAACCTCACGGCGAGCTGGGAAGCCACCCGCACTCAGAATCTGGAGATCTTCAAGCGCGCGGTCGCGCGCCGCAGGGCCGCCGGGGACAAGGGCAGTCCAACACATCAATAGCCGCTTCAGGGCGCCGGGTCGATACCGGTGGCGCCGCGTCCGGAACCGGCCGGATTCCATCGGGCCGAAGAAGATCGAGGCGCATGAGCATGGCCCCCAGCCGCAGCCTGTGCCACCGCCGGACCAGCATCTCACTCAGCGCGGGGCAATCCCAGGCGGCTGGCAAGCCGACGTCCAATCCATCCCGATGCCGGCGGCCTGGACTTCTCCACATGAAGAGGCCGCCAGCCAGTTTCCCGGGTGATCCGGCCCACGTCGACCAGATCCGTCATCTTCGCCAATGGTACCCGGAGGGGAACCCCAGCATAGTATCTGCTGAGATATGTGGGAACGAGTTCGGGCGCGACAGCGGAAACCGCCGGCAGGTATATGCGCACTCCCGGCAGATCGGTTCGGATACACGCCGTCACGATCTCCGCCGCATCCAGAACCGAGAGATAGGAGAACCCCTGCTCGACGACGTTGCAAGTTTCCTGCGAGGAAAGGTGCTTCAACGACAGGCCTCGGGGAGCCCCGGGAGCAGTGCCCGTGAGCCAGGGCAGGCGAAGGTTCACGCACTGCACGCCGGCCCCACCGAGAAGCTCGCGCACCACCACCTCGGAGGCGAACTTGCTCCAGGCATAGGCGTTCGTGGGCTGGGGAGGAGAGTCGCCATCGAGGGGAAGATAGGCCACCTTCGGATCGTCCCTGGTATCCCTCTCACTCGCGATGACCTGGATGGAACTGACGTAGATGAACTTGGCAACACCTTCCGCCAGGGTGCTTCTCGCCAGGGATACCGTCGCCTCCAGATTGTCCCTGACCAGCTCTCCGGGTTCCCCGACCCTGGGCAGGGCCGCAGCATGTACCACAGCATTCGCGCCCCGCAAGGCGGAGCGGTAGGCCTCGATGTCACGCAGGTCTGCTTGAACATGTCCCTCTGCTGCGCCGTCAGGAGAAGGGAGGCGGTCCACACCAACGGCCTCGTATCGGTGGGCCCGCAGAACTTGCATGAGGACCCGCCCCAATTTGCCCGAGGACCCCGTTACGACGACTTTCACCCAATGCCTCCGTTGATATATGCCCGGGCGGCCTGCTCGACAGTATCCTGGGCATTCAGGATTCCGGATACCACAGCAACCCCCACCCCACCGGCCTGGAAAACCGCTGTCACGTCCTCCGGCCTGACCGCCCCGATCGCCATGCAGGGCCTCCCTTCCGCGCGACGCACGATCGCCGCGAAGCCTTCGGCCCCAAGCGGCGGTCCTGCATCTGACTCGGTGCCGGCGGAGCTCCAAGGCCCCACGCCCCAATAGTCAGCCCCTCGCCCGTTCTCCAGGTCGGCGGTGCTCCCGACCGACGTACCGATGATGAACCCCTTCGGCGCGATCCGTCGGATCAGCGGCACCGGGACACCGTCCGGGCCGAGGTGCACCCCGGCCGCACGGCAGGCGATGGCCACGTCGGCCCGGTCGTTCACCAGCACCGGGACCCGGACGGCGCCCATCACGGCGCGCACCGCCACCGCCAGTTCCCTTGGGGTCGCTTCCTTCAGCAGGACCTGGATGCTGGTGACGCCGCCGCGCTCGGCCTCCAGGCAAAGCCCAACGAGGTCTCGGCCCTTCAGGAGGCGATCGTCTGTCACCAGCATCAGTCGGATCAGCCCCGCCACCCGTGCGTCACTCATCAGGGCTCCGGCCCGGCACGGGTGATCGCCCGGTCCCCCAGACACTCCAGTCCCCGCGAAGTGCATTCCGACTGGCGGCCAGAGGAGCCAGCAGCAGGAGCCTGAGGATCCAGCCCAGCTCCGCGGCGATGGTCCCCACCGGTTTCTTCTCCAGGGCCGACAGTACCAGCAAACCGAAGGCGGCCACCAATGTTCCCCCCGCCAGCAGGGCGCCGCCACCAATCGCGAGCACCGCCAGGCCGGTGACACCCAGGAGATATGGGGTGGCCAACCGGACAACCTTGTGAAGGAAGAACTGCGCCCAGAGCGGATTGGCCCAGGGCGAAGCCACCCATGGGTACCATGCCAGGATTTGGTAGACACCGGTCAGCGTCCGGACCCGACGGTTGAACTGCTGGGTCCGCTCGAAGGAACGGTCGTCGTAGGCCTCGGCCTCGGGGCAGTGAAGCACCCGGAAGCCCGCCCGCCTGGCGAGCAGGGGAACGGCCACATCGTCGTTGATCAGTCCTTCTCGAAGCGGCTGCCACGCCTCCCGTCGCACGGCGTAGACGGCTCCGGTCACCCCCACGAGACTGTCCAGATCGGACTCGAGTTTCCGGACCAGGGTTTCGTAGTTCCAGAAACGCCCCAGCGCCCCGCGATCCCCCTTGGCTCGGAGGTATCCCGACGCACCGCCGACCTGATGCCGGAGGATGCAACCCACCAGGCGGGAGATGGCGCTTGGGGCGAAGCGCTGGGCTGTATCGGTGAAGACCACAACATCCGCCTTCGCGGCCCGGACCGCCGCGTTCAGGGCGGCCGCCTTGCCTCCCGGCTGATCCCCTCGAACAACGGTGGTGCCCGGGCAGGAACCGAGCGCGGCCTCGACATCGGACAGCGACGCCAGCGACGCCGCATCGAGACCGACAATCACGTGGAGGCGGTCGAGCGGGTAGTCGGCGTCGAGCACATCGCGCACTCTCGCGAGAATGGCGGCGGCAGGCTCTCGTGTTGCTATGATTACGTCAACGGAAGGCAGCTCGGCAGCCTCACTGCCCTGCGGCTCAGACGCACGGCGGGGACGGAGCAGATAGAGAACGACCGGATAGGCGACCCAGCCGGCCAGAAACAGGCCGAAGGCCATCGCCCCGGCAACAAGCAAGGCAGCTTGGAGGGAGTGCATCCTGTCACAATCTAGCGTCATCCGTGTCTCCCGCCGCGGCGCCACTCGCTGGGCGTCCGGACATCCCTGGATCTACCGGTCGGACACCCTCGACCGGGCCGAGAACCCGGGGGTGGTGCGCGTCACTGACGAGCGCGGGCGCTTCCTCGGTCAGGCGCTCTACTCCCCTGCCTCGGAGATCAGCCTCCGCCTGCTGGAGGCGACCGAGCAATTGGTGGACCGGCAGTGGTGGATCACCCGGCTGAATCAATGCCTGACCCGACGGACCGGGATCGACGCCACGGCGTATCGGGTAGTGCACGGCGAGGGCGACGGCCTGCCGTCGCTGATCGTGGACCGCTACGACCGGTGGGTCGTCATGCAGATCCTGTCCGCCGGCCTCGAGACGATGCGGGACGACATCGTGGCGGCGGTGCGCCAGGTGCTCGACCCCGGGGGCATCCTCCTCCGAAACGACGTCACCGTCCGCCGGCACGAGCGGCTCCCGGAGGAGATCACCCTCGTGTACGGATCCGTGCCGGAGCGCGTCGAGGTGCGGGAAGGCACTGTCCGGTACTGGGCAGCGCCCTGGACCGGCCAGAAGACCGGGGCGTTCCTCGACCAGCGCGAGAACCGCCTCCGCGCGGGAAGGCTCACCAGCCCGGGCGGGCGGGCGCTCGACTGCTTCGCCTACCATGGCTCCTTCGCGCTCCACATGGCCGCGCAGGCCGCCGAAGTCATCGCCCTGGACG
>Ga0315276_10007426_pt1 | contig 10152 bp, 8 predicted proteins | sample YL17G05_0_MG_FD_204542 | JGI IMG/M metagenome (GOLD analysis project Ga0315276, IMG submission 204542) | Sediment microbial communities from Yellowstone Lake, YNP, Wyoming, USA - YL17G05_0 | ecosystem: Environmental > Aquatic > Freshwater > Lake > Sediment | place: USA: Wyoming | collected... | reverse complement strand
GGGCAACGTGAGGACCGATGCGATCAAGGATTCCTCCGTGAAGGAGCGTGGAAAGGACTGAAGTTTTCGGGGCAGGCACCAACCGGGAAGGGCCGCCCGCGCGGGAATTTCCAATCGACCGTACGGAAAATAACACAGCAGGATCCCCAAGTCAAACCCCGTGATTCTCAATGGGATAGGTGGGCGGGAGGCTGCTTGACTTCGCCCGGGTCGGATGCTACCATGCGCCCCCGTCAGCCGATCCTTCCTCCCGCCGCGTGACGGATGATCAGATATCTCAGAATCCGAAACCTGGCCATCATCCGCGAAGTCTCCCTCGATCTTTCCCCGGGTTTCACTGTGATCACCGGAGAGACCGGCGCGGGCAAGTCGATCCTGGTGGACTCCCTGGCGCTTCTCATGGGAGAACGGGCCGGGCCCGACCGGATCCGCTCGGGGGAGAACGCCTGCGCGGTGGAGGCGGTCTTCGATCTCTCCCGCCAGGAATCGCTCCTTCCTTTCCTGGAGGAGCGCGGCTGGAAGCCCGGCGACGGCGAGTTGATCCTGCGGCGGGAGATCCAGCCCGGGGGCCGGGGGCGCGCCTTCGTCGGCTCGCACCTCGCCTCCCTCTCCGATCTCCGGGAGCTCGGAGAGCGCCTCCTGGACCTGCACGGGCAGCACGAGCACCAGGCCCTCCTCCGTCCCGCCGAGCACCTCTCCATCCTGGATCGCTACTGCGGCAACGAGAGGGCCCTGGGGGAGATGGGGACCCTCCATTCCGAGATCCGCCGGGTGCGAACCCGGCTCGAGGGTCTTCACCGGGATCGCCAGGAGATCGCGCGGCGCGCCGACATCCTGAGGTTCCAGGTGGAGGAGATCGACCGGGCCGGCGTGCGGTCCGGGGAGGAGGAGGCGCTCCGGGTCGAGCGGGGACGGGTCAGGAACCTGGAGAAGATCCGCGAGCTGGCCCTCCTTGCGCTGGAGCGGCTCTACGAAGGGGAGGGAGCGGCGATGTCCGACCTGGACGGGGCGCTCTCCTGCGCCCGGGACCTGGCCCGGCTCGACCCTTCCGTGGCCGCGCCTCTCGCGCGGGCCGAGGAGGCCCGGATGGCGCTGGCGGATCTGGCGGAATCGCTGCGGGAGGCGGGCCGGGAGCGGGACGCGGACCCGTCCCGGCTGGAAGAGATCGAGACGCGGCTGGCCCTGCTGGAGTCGCTTGCCCGGAAGTACGGCCCCGGGGAATCGGCTATCCTGGAGTTCCGCGACCGGTCGGAGAGGGAGCTGGAGGACCTGACGTCGCCCGAGGGTTCGGCCGAGGGCCTGGAGGCGAGGCTCGCGGGGTTCTCTGAGGAGTTTTCGCTGAAGGCCGAGGCCCTTTCCCTGCACCGGCAGCGGGGGGCCCGGGCGCTGGAGAAGGGAGTCAGGGAGCAGCTCGCCGAGCTGGCCATGGAGGGCACCGACTTCCTGGTCCACAGCGAGGTCGAGGAGGAGCCGGGCGGTCCGGTCCGCAGGGGTGCCGTGCCGGTGGCGTTCGATTCCACGGGGTGGGACCGGGTCCAGTTCCTGATCCGGACCAATCCCGGCGAGCCCCCCAGGCCCCTGGCCCGAATCGCCTCCGGCGGCGAGCTGTCCCGGATCATGCTGGCGGTCCACGTGACCCTGCGCCAGGGGGAGGACGACACCGTCCGGGTCTTCGACGAGGTGGACGCCGGGATTGGAGGCCGGGTGGCGGAGGCGGTGGGGCGCAAGCTCCGGAAGCTCTCGGAGGGGGGACAGGTTCTCTGCGTCACCCATCTTCCCCAGATCGCTTCCATGGCGGCCCACCACCTGGTGGTAAGCAAGAAGGTGCGCTCCGGCCGGGCCGAGGTGCGGGCCGAGGCGCTGGATCGGGAAGGATCGGTGCGGGAGGTGGCGCGCATGCTGGGCGGGGAGCGGATATCCGATCTGACCCTGCGGCACGCGGCCGAAATGGTGGCCCGCGGCCGGTGAGTCCGCGGGAACGACGCTCTCGGGAGGTGAACCCTTGAAGGTCCTGGCGGTCTATCCCGGCTCCTTCGATCCCGTGACCAACGGGCATCTGGACATCATCCGGCGCGGAAGCCGCCTCTTCGATCGGATCGTGGTGGCGATCCTCCGGAACCCCGAGAAGAGGGCCCTGTTCAGCCTGAAGGAGCGGAAGCGGATCGTCCTGATGGCCACCGAGGGGATTCCCAACGTCTCGGTGGACAGCTTCGACGGGCTGCTGGTGGACTACGCCCGGCGCCGGGGGGCGCGGGTCATCGTCCGGGGCCTGCGGGCGCTCTCGGATTTCGAGTACGAGTACCAGATGGCCCTGATGAACCGGAGGCTGGACTCGGAGATCGAGACGGTCTTCATGATGCCCAGCGAGGCTTACTCCTACCTCTCCTCCCGGCTTGTGAAAGAGGTGGTGCGGCTGGGGGGGAGCGTCTCGGGGCTCGTGCCTGAGGAGGTGGAGCGGCGGCTCGGCCAGAGGATCGGAAACGGTCCCGGGCGGAGAGGGAGGCCGGGCGGCGGCGGGAAAAGAGGAAAGAAATCATGAAGCTGACCAGGCGGGTAAGCGAGCTGACCCCCTCCGCCACGCTGCAGGCGAAGGCCGACGCGGAGAGGGTGCGCCGGGAGGGGATTGACGTCATCGACTTCGGCCCGGGGGAGCCGGACTTTCATACCCCTGAAATGATCAAGGACGCCGCCAAGCGCGCCCTCGATGAGAACTTCACCCATTACACGGAGACCGCCGGGATTGCCGATCTGCGGGCGGGGGTGGCGGCGCGCTACCGAGCCGATCACGACACCGACTACACGCCGGAGGAGGTCTTCATCGGATGCGGGGCGAAGAACGTCCTCTACCTCCTGGCCCAGGCGGCCTTCGAGCCCGGGGACCGCGTGGCGATCTACGCCCCCTACTGGGTCTCCTTCCCCGAACAGGTCCGATTGGCGGGCGCGGAGCCGGTGATCCTGCCGACCCGGGAGGAGGACGGGTTCATCCCGCGGGCCGAGGCCCTGGAGGAGGCGCTGAGGGGCGGTCCCGTCCGGGGCCTGATCCTCAACTCTCCCTGCAACCCCTCGGGGGCCGCGGTCCCCGCGGAGGAGCTGGGGCGCTTCGCGGCGCTCTCCCGCCGGCACGACTTCCTCTTGATTGCCGACGAGACCTACGAGTTCTTCTATTACGGGGACGGCAGCTTTGCCTCGGTGGCCGCCTTCTCCCGGGAGATCCGGGACCGTCTCGTCCTGGTCAGCTCCTTCTCCAAGAGCTACGCCATGACCGGATGGCGCGTGGGGTACGCTCTGGGACCGAGGCCGCTGATCTCGGCCGTGGCGAAGATCCAGTCTCACGACGCGAGCCACACCGCTTCGTTCGCCATGCGGGGAGCGGTGGCGGCGCTGCAGTCTCCCCGCTCCGTGCTCGATTCCATGACGAAGGAATACCGCCGCCGGCGGGACCTGATGGTGGATGGCCTTTCGAAGGTGGAGGGAATGCGCTGCCAAATTCCGGTGGGGGCCTTCTACGTTTTTCCCAACGTCGCCGGCCTGATGGAGCGCTTCGGGTGCACCAGCTCGGACCAGCTGGCCCGGGGACTCCTGCTGGGCCCGGGGATCGCCACGGTGGCCGGCTCCGCCTTCGGCACCGACGGCTACCTGCGGTTCTCCTACGCCACCTCCGCCGAGCGGATCCGGGAAGGCGTCCGCCGGCTGCAGGAGTGCCGCGAGCTTCCCGTGCCGGGAGGTGCCGCGTGAAGAGAGAGAAGATTTCCGCGAGTGACCGCGGGGTCGGACCAAGCGGCGCCCTGCTGCTTCTCGCCGCGGCCCTCTGTTTTCTGCCGCAGATGGCCGGCGCCTCCGCCGCGCCGCAGCCGTCCCTCGTGCTGTCCCTGCAGCTTTCCGACGCCATCCAGCCGGTGACGGCCCGGTACGTGGTGGAGTCTCTCCGGCTGGCCCAGCGGGAGGGGTGCGGTCTCGTGGTCCTGAACCTCGACACGCCGGGCGGTTTGATGGACAGCACCCAGACCATCGTGAAGGCCATCACCTCCTCGCCGGTGCCGGTGGCCGTCTTCGTCTCGGGGACCCGCGCGGCCTCGGCGGGCTTCTTCATCACGATTGCCGCCGACGTGGCCGCCATGGCCCCCGGGACCCGGTTCGGTGCATCCCATCCGGTGGGGCTGCTTGGCGGGGGCGGCGGGGACAAGAAGGGGATGGAGACCCTGATCCAGAAGGCGGAGAACGATGCCGCCGCCTGGATTCGATCCCTGGCGGAGAACCGGGGGAGAAACGTGGTCCTGGCCGAGGAGGCGGTCCGGCTCAGCCGGGCCTTCAGCGAGAAGGAGGCCCTGAAAGGCGGCCTCATCGACCTGATTGCTCCCGACGAAGGGACGCTCCTGAGCTCCCTCGACGGGAAGGAGGTCCGGCGCTTCGACGGAAAGACGGTCACGCTCCATCTCTCCGGCGCGAAAGTGAGGAGTGTGGCGATGTCCTGGCGGGAGCGCTTCCTTTCGTGGATCGCCTATCCCGACATCATGATTTTCCTGCTCATCGTGGGCCTGGTGGGACTGTATGTGGAGTTCACCCATCCCGGCATGATCGCCCCCGGCGTCCTGGGCGGGGTGGCCCTCATCTGCTTCGGCTACGCCACCTCCCTCATTCCCATCAACTACGCGGGGCTCCTGCTGTTCGTCCTCGGAATCGCCCTCTTCATCCTGGAGATCAAGGTGACCAGCTACGGGACGCTCACCCTCGGCGGGATCGCGTGCCTTTTCCTGGGCGGGCTGATGCTCTTCCGGACGCCCGGAGGGGAGGGGCTGGATGTCCCCCTCTGGACGGTGGGCTCCCTCTGCTTTGCGGCGGCGCTGATCATGGCCTTCCTGACCCACCGGGTCATCTGGGCCCACCGGCAGCGGGTGACGACGGGAGAAGAGGGGCTGGTGGGCGAGACGGGCGAGGCCCTGAGCGACCTGGATCCGGAGGGACGCGTCTTCGTGCACGGGGAATACTGGAACGCAAGGAGTCGGTCCCCGGTCCGGAAAGGATCGGTGGTGAAGGTGGTGGCGGTTCAGGGTATGATGCTCGAGGTCAAAGAGCACCGGGATTAATTCCCGGCGCGGAAGGAGGAAACATGGCAGGGCCCGAGGCAGGTTCCTTTCCGTTCCTGGTCGTGTTGGCGGCCGTGGTGCTCTACTTTTTCAGCTCCATCAAGATCCTCAACGAGTACGAGCGGGCCGTGGTCTTCCGTCTGGGGAGGCTCCACCCGTCGCCCAAGGGCCCGGGAATCATCCTGGTCTTCACTTTCATCGACCGGATGGTGCGGGTCTCCCTGCGGACCATCGTCCATGACGTGCCGCCCCAGGACGTCATCACCCGGGACAACGTCTCGGTGAAGGTGAACGCCGTCATCTATTACCGGGTCATCGATCCCCGCAGAGCGGTGGTGGAGGTGGAGCAGTACCACTACGCCACCTCCCAGCTGGCCCAGACCACGCTGCGGTCGGTGCTGGGGCAGGTGGAGCTGGATGATCTCCTCAGCCAGCGCGAGAAGCTGAACCGCGAGCTCCAGACCATCCTGGACAAGCACACCGATCCCTGGGGCGTGAAGGTCTCCATGGTGGAGGTGAAGCACGTCGACCTGCCCACCGAGATGCAGCGGGCCATCGCCAAGCAGGCCGAGGCGGAGCGGGAGAAGCGGGCCAAGGTGATCCACGCGGACGGGGAGCTGGCGGCTTCCCGGGCCCTGGCGGCGGCGGCGGAGGTGATCTCGGCGAACCCCACGACCCTCCAGCTCCGCTACCTCCAGACCTTGACGGAGATCGCCACGGAGAAGAACTCCACTATCATCTTTCCCATTCCCATCGACATCCTGACGGCCTTGATGAAGCGCTGATGGACAGGGACCAGGTTCCCGGGACCGCGGACCAGGCGGAGGAAGTCAGGCTGCTGAAGGCGGCCCTGGAGGTGAGCCGCCTGGTGGAGCCGGCGGAGAACGCCCGTGCCATCGTGGCCGGGGCCTCCTCTCTGACCGGCGGAGCGGGGGCCTTCCTCTATATCCGCTCGCCGGAAGGAGGGGATCACCGGCTCCTGGGGTGCCAAGTGGGAGCCGACGACCCCCGGCGAAAGGGCCTCCTCCGGCTTTCCCTGGAAGCGGCCATGGCCGAGGCTGGCTTCCGAAACGCCGACCTGGAGACGGGCCCCTGCCCTCCCGCTTTCGGCGGCTTCGGTTTCCAGGAGATGGTCTCGGTGCTGGCGGAGGAGACCGACTGCCGCTGCCGACTTCTGGTGGGATTCGCCTCCCGGCAGGCCCCGGCCGTCCTGCGGGGGACCGCCTTGCGGGTGGCCCGTTTCCTCTCCGAATGCATGCCCGCGCTGGTCAACTCACTGCGCATGGAGAGGGTGAGGGAGTTGGTGATCAAGGACGACCAGACGGAGAGCTACAACCGCCGCTACCTGGACGCCTTCCTGGCGGAGGAGCTGGAACGGGCCCGGCGCTACGGTACCGCCCTCTCCGTCATTTTTCTCGACCTGGACAATCTGAAGGAAGTGAACAGCCTCCACGGCCACGCCGCCGGGAGCCGGGCTCTGCGGCTCCTCGCCAGGCGGATCCTCGCGGCGATCCGGGGGAGCGACAAGCTCTTCCGGTACGGCGGAGATGAGTTCTGCGTGGTGCTCCCCGAGACCGACGCCGTCGGGGCCTACGAGCTGGCGGAACGCCTCCGGCAGACGATCGCCGCCCGCCCCTTCGAGGTGGAGCTGCGGAGCGAGCTGTCGCTGACCGCGAGCTTCGGCGTTGCCTGCTTCCCGATCCACTCCGAGTCGGGCGCGGGACTCCTGGCGGTGGCGGATCAGGCCATGACGCGGGTGAAGCTGGCGGGCAAGAACTCCATCGGCATGGGCGGCGACCGGCAGAAGGAGGCGGGCCTGGGATAGGGCTTCTCAACCCTCATGGAAAAGAGAGGAGTGATGGAGGAAGACGCAGGGGCGGATGCTGAAGCGGAAAACAACGAGAAGCAGGTGGAGTTCCAGCTGGGGGGACGGCACCTGACGATGGCGGTGGCGGGGCTGGCGCTCTTCGGGGTGGTCCTGTTCCTGCTGGGACGCTGGAGCGAGCGGATGGCCCAGCCGGCGGTGCAGAGCGCGGAAGGGATCGAGGATTCGTCCCTTACCTCCACCCGGAGCGAGCCGGATCCGGCGGCCCCCCGCGAGCTGACTTTCTACGAGACCCTCGGGAAGAAGGCCGTCCCGGGATTCCAGGAATCGTCCCGGAAGATGGCCCGGAAGGAGCCCCCGGTGGTCCTCCCCGAATCGGCCCCCGTCCCGGCGGCACCGGCGGAGAAGGCCTCCCCGGCGGCCGCGTCGAAGCCTAAGGAGCTGTCCCCCTCCGCCACGGCCCCCTCGGGAGGGGAGCGCTTCCGCGTGCAGGTCGCTTCCACCCGGGACGTGGTCGCCGCGCGGCAGCTGGTGGATCGCCTGCGGAGGAAGGGATATGCCGCGAGCCTGGAGGCGATCCGGGGAGCCGACGGCAAGTCGCAGTACAAGGTCCGCGTGGGGAGCTACTCCGAGCGGGCGCCCGCGGAGGACCTGGCGAAGCGGATCCGCTCGGAGGAGAAGGTGGGGGCTTGGATTGTGAAGGTCCAGGGCTGAGGAGAGGATCTTGGCAGACCGCCGACTGCTCGGGGAGCTCCTGGTGGAGGCGGGACTCGTCCGCCGGGACGACGTGGAGTCGGCCCTGGAGGAGCAGAGGGTCCGCGGGGGCAGGCTCTGCTACCACCTGATGCGTCTGGGGAAGGTCACGCCCGCCGCGCTCTTCCTCTTCCTGCAGGACCATTTCGGCATGATCGCGCCGGACCTCCTGGAGGTCCTGCTCACGTCGCCGGCGGTGGACCTGATTCCCGCCCGCCTGGCCCACTTCTACCAGATGATCCCCCTGCGCCGGGAAGGAAACCGGCTGCTTCTGGCGCTGGCCAACGTGGACGAGCCGAACCTGATCCCCGCCGTGGAGGAGCTCACAGGGCTCAAGGTGGAGCCGGTGATCTGCCCGCCCAGTCTCATCCGCGATTCCCTGGCCCGTTTCTTCCAGACCGAGGATGAGGCGGGAGTGATCCGGGACGTTGCGGAGGAGAACGTGCTGGTACTCTCGGACCCGGAGCGGGGGATAGCTCCCGAGCCACCGGAGGCCCTTGCCGACGGCACGTCCGGAGTCGCCTGGCTTCGGGCGCTGATCGGGGAGGCGATCCGCCGCCGCTGCCGTGAGATCCTTCTGGAGCCGCTGGAGGAGGAGTCCCGGGTGGTCTTCCGCAGGGGAGAAGGGGAGGAGTCCTCGCGGGGGATCTCGCGGCAGGTCCACTTGGGAGTGTCCATGGCGCTGGAGGATCTTGGCAAGATGGCTTCCCGGGGCCGGACGGTGCCCCGGGAGGGGCGGTTCCGGGTGGGCCTCGGAGAGCGCCACCTGGTCGCGCTGATCACCTGGCTGCCCGGTATCCACGGCGACGCCTACCACCTGCGGCTGGCGGAGGAGCGGATCCGGAAGGAGGGGCTCGAGGAGATGCTCGAGGACTATCCGGAGGTCCGGAACGCCCTCGAGGCGGCGGTGGCGGGACGGAAGGGACTGCTCCTCGTGGCGGCTCCCGAGGGACATTACCGGGAGAAGATTGTCTCCGCCGTCGCGCAGTGGATCCGATGGGAGTCAGGCCAGACCGTTTCCTCCGCCCCTCCCGGCTCCCCTCCCCCCCCCGGGCTCGACCTCCGGGCCGCGCAGGGTCCGGGCGCTCCCCCCCTGTCCGAGGTCATCGCCGCGGTCGATCAGGACGGCTCCGACCTCCTCGTGGCGCTCCGCGTCCAGTCGGTGGAGGAGGTGACGGCCCTCATGAAGGCGGCACGCAACCGGCTGGCGGTGGCGGGCGTCCGGAGGCAGGATGCCCTGGACGCCTTCCAGTGGCTGGTCCAGAGCGGGCTGCTCCCGAAGATCCGGTCCGGGAGTCTCTGTGGAATCCTGGGGACGAGGGCGGTGGAGAGGATTTGCCAGCACTGTCGCAGGAGATACGATCTCTTCGAGGAGTTTCCGAACCTGATCCCGAACCCCTCCGACAGGGGTCTTTACTTCGCCAACACCGGGTGCAGGGCCTGCCGGGGCGCCGGGGTCCTGGATCTGGAGGCGGCCTTCGAGTTTCTTCCGGGCAACCCGGCCCTGGCCGAGCGGATTGCCGCCTCCTCCGCGCCCGAGACGATTCGAAAGGAGGTTGCCCGATCCGGAGTGAAGAGCCTCTATTCCTCGCTCCTCGCCCGGGCTTCCGTAGGAGAGGTGGACGTGCGGGAGCCGCTGCGGCTTCTTCTGCACGAGGGGCGGGGCTGCGGCTGATGGGGCCGCTTCTCCGATTCCTTCTCCTCCCGGGTTCCGGCATCCTCTTCGGCCTCGCCTTTCCCAGGACCGCCTGGTGGCCCCTCTCTCTCGTCTCCCTCATCCCGCTCCTGCTCTGCATGTCCCGCCGGGGGACGGCGCCCCCTTCCGTTGCCGGCCTGGCCTGGGGAGCGGGCTTCTTCGGGGTGCTCCTCTCCTGGCTCTACGGCTTCTTCCGGCACTACGGGCAGCTCAACCCTCTGCTGAGCCTCGCGACCCTCGCGATCCTGGTGGCGTACCTCTCCCTCTTCCCGGGTCTCTTCGCCCATTTCGGCTCCCTCCTGCTCCGGCGGCACGGGACGGCGGCCCTCGGGATCCTGCCCGCGCTCTGGGTCGCCCTGGAGTGGGTCCGCGGGCGTGCCCTGGGCGGCTTTCCGTGGGGGCTCGCCGGCTACTCCCTCGTCCCCTGGCTTCCTCTGGTCCAGATCAGCTCCGTGACGGGGGTATACGGGGTCTCTTTTCTGGTGATCGTCGCCAACGTGGCGGGGGCCGCCTGGATCGATCGCCCCCCCGGCCGGTGGAGGACGGCGGGATCGCTCTCCGCCGCCGCGGTCCTGCTGTTCGCGGGGGCGCTGGCATTCGGCCACCGCGAGATGTCCCTTCCGGCAGGGGACGGCCCTCCGGTGACGGTGGGACTGATCCAGGCCAGCGTTCCCCAGGACGAGAAGTGGAGCCCCGGGGCCGCGCGGGACATCCTGGAGAAGCACGAGCGCCTCACCGAGGAGGCCGCAGCTGCCGGCGCACGGCTGATCCTCTGGCCCGAGTCCTCCTCCCCC
>Ga0315276_10007425_pt1 | contig 10153 bp, 5 predicted proteins | sample YL17G05_0_MG_FD_204542 | JGI IMG/M metagenome (GOLD analysis project Ga0315276, IMG submission 204542) | Sediment microbial communities from Yellowstone Lake, YNP, Wyoming, USA - YL17G05_0 | ecosystem: Environmental > Aquatic > Freshwater > Lake > Sediment | place: USA: Wyoming | collected... | reverse complement strand
GTCAGCGGTGATCTGATCAAGGACGAAGCTCACGCCATGAAAGTGATCATGGCGCGGCAATAAGAGACTTGAAAGCTGGCGGCCCCCTAAACCGGGGCTGCCGGCCACCGGGGGCTTAACAGATCAACGGTAATATCAATCGCTGCCACGAATCACCTCCATAGGGATAGGAAATCCAAACGCCCATTCTGTCAAGGCGATAGCGCGAGCCCGATCATGCGAAAACGGGATCGGGGCCGAGCGGCACCGGCCGTGCGAGACTTTGGCTTTACGGGAGCGACGAGGTGACAACCCGCCGCTGTAAGCTGGTGCTACGGTAACTGAGACAAATGTAGGCTAGTGCCACGCCAATTGAGACGGCCGAAAACGTTTGTCTCATTCGCCTCGAGGCAGGAGCAGGCCATGTACCACGACGGCAATCGATCGCTGCAGGACCGGTTTGACTCACGAAGGATCGCGGACCGCCTGGTCGAGGTGCTGCGCCGTGAGCGTTTCACAGCCGAGGACCGTGAGTTCATCGAAGGCCGCTCGATGTTCTTCCTCGCGACCGCGGACGCGAGCGGCTCGCCCGACTGTTCCTACAAGGGTGGTCGACCGGGGTTCGTGCGCGTGATTTCGGACGACACGCTTGCGTTCCCGAGCTACGACGGCAACGGCATGTTCAAGAGCGTCGGCAACCTTCTCGCGAACCCGCGCGTCGGGATGCTGTTCATGGACTTCGAAAAGCCGAAGCGCCTGCGAGTCAACGGCACGGCGTCGATCGATTTCCCGGACCCGCTGCTCGGCAGCTTCGAGGGTGCGCAGCTCGTGGTAGGGGTGCGCGCCGAGCACATCTTCCCGAACTGCCCTCGATACATTCATCGCATGGCGCTCGAGGAGATCTCCGTGCACGCGCCGGCCGCCGGCCACGAGCCGCCGATGCCCGCATGGAAAGAGATGGATGCGTTTCGCGACTACCTGCCGCGGTAGCATCGGCGCTGCGCAACGGACCTGGTCCCAGGACGAGAATGACTTCGGCTTTAGTGAGGCGTACAGCAGGCTGGCGAGTCGCAAGCCTGTCTCTGCTGTTGTTGGCGCCGCAGGCCGACGCCGCGCGTCGTTTCACCGAACTTGGGGTAGGACGCGGGCTCGACGTCAGCGTCGCGGTCTCCATGCTCGTCGATCGCGACGGACTGCTGTGGGTCGGATCGCGCGAGGGTCTGTTCCGCTACGACGGTTACCAGGCGACAGCGTTCCTGCCTGACCCGGACCGCCCGGGCAGCATCAGCGACCTGGACGTTCGCGCACTGTACGAGTCCGATGACGGTGCGTTGTGGGTGTCCACCAACACCGGTGGCCTCAATCGTCGCGACCCGCGGACGGGCAAGTTCACCCAGTTTCACCACGACTCCAGGAATCCACGCTCGCTGAGCGACGAAAGCATCTACGGTGTCGCCGAGGACGCCGACGGGCGCGTCTGGGTGGGCACGCAGAACGGCCTCAACCGGCTCGACTCGGACGGCCGAAGCTTCGTGCGCCATTTCCACGAGAGCGGCAACGCGAACAGCCTCGCGCATAACTGGGTCTATGCGCTGCACCGTGGAGCGTCGCGGCGGCTGTGGATCGGCACGGTCGGGGGCGGCATAGACCGGTGGGACGGCGCAGGCGGCAGGTTCGAGCATTTCTCGCTCGCGCAGCTGGCCAAGGGCTCCCGCGCGCTCGACGACGTTTTTGCAATTCACGAAGCCACCGATGGCCGGGTGTGGGCCGGCACCCGCGAAGGACTGGTCGTGCTCGACCCCGCGCATCGCACGGCAAAGCGGGTCGACATGGCCAACGACGCGGGCGCGCAGCCGCTCATCACGACGATGCATGCGGATCGCTACGGGCGTCTATGGATCGCCACGCTGGAGCACGGCGTGCTGATCGTCGACCTCGCGACGGGCGAGTGGACGCGAGCGCACCCTGCCAGCATCGGGGCCCCGGGCAACCTGCCGGCGCAGCCGCAACTGAGCCTTGCGAGCACCGACCAGATGCTGTTCGTTGGCACCTGGGGCAGCGGCGTCTACCGCGCGCCGCTCGAGGAACCGGGGTTCCGGATGCTGGCGCCCGGCTCCGATGGCGGCGGACTCCGTGACAGGAATATCACGGCAGTTCTCGGCCGCCTGTCCGCAGGACAGCCCTGGGTCGGCAGCTTCGGCGGCGGTCCGCAACTCGTGGACGTGGTGGCCGGTTCCGTCGCCCCGACCGGCGGGTCGCCAACCGATTCGATCCGCAAGTCAGGCGTGTTGAGCTTCGCCGTGACGCGGGATGGCTCCCGGTTTGCCGGGTCGACCGAGGGCGTCTACCGGTTCGCCGAGGACGGCAGCAACCTCGGCCTCGAAGCGTACGACGCGGACCGTCCCGACGGCATCGGCGAGGGCTACGTCGGCGCGCTGTTGCCGGCCGGAGAGGCCGGACTCTGGGTCGGCGTCGGCGGCAGCGGCCTGTTCCTGCGCGACGCGGGCAGTGGGCGCTATCGCGCCTACCGGCACAAGCCGGACGTGCAGGACTCGTTGAGCGGCGACTACGTCACGGCGCTGGCCCCCGGAAAGAACGGCTACGTCTGGGTCGGTACGCGTTCGAACGGTCTCAATCTCTGTCGCATCGAGCCCTGGTCATGCGAGCGTTTCGACACTCGCAGCGGCGGCGAGCGCAACCTGCGGCACCACCACGTGACCGCGCTGCGGCCCGACCGCGCCGGCGGGCTGTGGGTGGCCACCGACGGCGGCGGCCTACACCATGCGCAGGTGGACGCCGCTGGCCGCGTGACCCGCTTCGAACGCTGGGGCGTCGAGCGCGGCCTGCTGAGCGACGGGATCACGGCCGTCGAGGAGGACGACGACGGGTCGCTGTGGCTCGGCACGCGCCACGGCCTCTCGCGTCTCGATCCCGCGACGGGCCGCGTAGTGAACCACGTCGTCCAGTCCGGATTGCCGGTCAGCCATTTCAATACCGGCGCGTCGTCTGTCGACACGGGCTTCCTGTACTTCGGTTCGGTGGAGGGCCTGGTCAGCATTCCGAAGGGCACGCCCCTCAGGATCCGCCCGCCCTCGCCGGTCCGCATCACGGGCATCGAGCGGCTGGCGCGCGGCGCCAGCCAGGCGCTATCCCCCGGGGAACTGCTCGGCGGTTTCAAGAAGAACATCGACGACGGACTTGCGGTTGAGTTCGCGGTACTCGACTTTGCCGAAACGCGGCACGACTACGCGTATCGGCTGAATCCGCAGGACGACTGGACACAGCTCGGCCGGCGCCGGCAGGTGACATTCTTCGGACTCGCGCCCGGGCACTACCGTTTCGAAGTCCGCGGCCGCGACGTTTTCGGTCAATGGAGCTCGAGTCCGCCCCTCGCATTCGACGTGGTGCCGCCGTTCTGGATGACCCTCTGGTTCCGGGCGCTGGCGTTGGCCGCAATCGCAATGCTGATCCTCGGTCTGCATCTCGTCCGGCTGCGCTCGCTGCGGCAGCGCAATGCCGCGCTCGAGCATCTCGAAGGGCAACGCGAGCAGGCGCTCGCTCGCGCTCGTCGCAGCCAGGCGGAACTCGAGGAGGCCTACGCCGGACTGCGGCAGCTGACCGGCCGCCTCGAATCGGCGAAGGAGGACGAGCGCAGCCGCATCTCACGAGAGCTGCACGACGAGTTCGGACAGACACTCACCGCCGCAAAGATCAACCTGCAGATACTGCGCAGCACGGCAGCCGACGCCGCGGCGGCCCGGCGTCTCGAAGACTCGGTGACCATGGTGGACAGCATGATCCGCCAGGCGCGCGACATCGCCCGTGGTTTGCGGCCCCCGCTGCTCGACGAGGCAGGGTTGGTGCCTGCGCTCGACCACTACCTCAAGTCGCTGGCCGAGCGGTCGGGCTTGAGCATCGAGCTCGACGCGGCGCCCGAGGTCGCAAGCGCGCCGTCAGGACTCAACACGACCGTGTTCCGGGTGGTCCAGGAAGCTGTCAGCAACGCGTTGCGGCATGCGCGGGCCACACTGATTCGCGTCACGCTGCGTGCCGAATCGGACGCGCTGCGACTCGTCATCGAGGATGACGGCGTGGGTTTCGATCCCGAGGCTGTCAGCCAACGCGTCAAGCGCGGCGAGCACCTCGGGCTCCTCGGCATGACCGAGCGGGTGCGCAACGCCGGCGGGACGATCGAGTTGCACTCGCGCCCTGGCGCCGGCAGCCGCTTCGAGGTGACGGTACCATTTGCGAAGCCCGGCACCGGCCCGGTCCCGCAATCCCCGCAACCGTCATGATCACCCGGCGACGCATCCTGCTGGCCGACGACCATGCCCTCGTGCGCGCGGGCATCCGCGCGCTGCTGGAGAACCTGCCCGGCGTCGTGGTCGTCGGCGAGACCGGCGACGGGCTCGAGGCCGTCGAATTCGTGCGGCGCGACCCGCCCGACGCAATCCTGCTCGACATCACGCTGCCCGGCCTGAACGGCCTCGAGGCGGCCGCGCGCATCGCCAGGCTCGACGTACCGACCCGCGTGCTGATGCTCTCCATGCACGCCTCCGCGGAATATGCCGCCCGCGCGCTCGCCGCCGGGGCCTCCGGTTATCTAAACAAGGACTCCGCGTTCGACGAACTCGAGACGGCGCTGGATGAAGTTTGCGCGGGGCGGCGCTACCTTTGTCGCGCGCTCGATGCCGAACTGGTCCGGCAGTTCGAGCGGCGCGCCGGAACCGGGGGGTCCGAGCTCGACGCGCTCACGCCGCGACAGCGGCAGATCCTGCAGCTGATCGTCGAAGGCCTGGGCACGCGGCAGATGGCCGAGCGCCTTTTTCTCAGCGTCAAGACGATCGAGACGCACCGCATGCAGATGATGCAGCGACTCGGCATCTTCGACGTGCCGGGCCTGGTGCGCTTCGCGATCCGCAACGGGCTGATCCCGCCGGAATCGACCTGAATTCCACGCCCGCTGGGCGAAATTCAGGCATTCCCTGATAGGAATCGGGCGCGCTGGTCGTCAGATTCCGCCTTCATGGTCCATCGCCGGCCGCATCGGCACGGTGGCCGACCAACGATGGAGACCCAGACGTGCCCAACTTTTCCCATTCGTTCCTGCGCTGGCCCATGGCGCTCGCCGCGGCGCTCGCGCTGCTGGGCGGCCCCGCGGCCCACGCGATGAAGCTGAAACCCCAGAACCTCACTCAGCTCATCGCGGATTCACAGAGCATCATCGCCGGCAAGGTCACCCACGTGGCCGACGGCGTCACGCCGAGCGGCATGCCGTACACCGAGATCACCATCGCCGTGGCCGACAGCGCCAAAGGTGATCTCCACGGCGGTGCCAAGCACACCTTCCGGCAGTTCGGCCTGCTCAAGCCCCGCAAGATGCCCAACGGCAGCACGCTGGCAGCGGTGACGCCGGACGGCTTTCCGAACTGGAAAGCCGGAGAGCACGTCGTGGCATTCATGTACAAGCCGGCGTCGCGCACCGGCCTGCAGACGACAGCCGGCCTCGCGCAAGGCAAGCTGAACGTGCTCGACGGCCGCATCCAGAACGAATTCAACAACCGCGGTCTGTTCGACGGCGTGAAGATCCAGGACGGCCTGCTGAGCACCAAGGAGCGCGAGATGCTGTCGAGCCAGGGTGCCGTCGACGCCGCCACCTTCGTCGGCCTCGTCGGCCGCGCCGTGACCGGCAACTGGATCGCGACCGGGGAGATGCGCTGATGAAATCCCTCAAATTCAAGGCCGCCCTGGGTCTCATGCTCGCCTGCGGCGCCGCGCAAGCCGCCGGCCCGTTGTACCTGCAGCAAACGAATCCGCCGCGCCCGTACGTCTGGGACACCAGCAAGGGCTCGATCCCCATCTGGACCGACGGGGGCGGCGCGTTCACCTACGACTTCGACGGCGTCACGCCGTTCATCACGATCGAGCGCGCCAACGAGATCACCCAGTTCGCGTTCGACCAGTGGAACAACGTGCCGACCGCCACCTTCCAGGCCGATATCGCGGGCACGATCAAGAGCAAGACCGGCATCGCTGACGTCAAGGGCTCCAATGCCGCGCAGTTCTATGAGAAGCAGAACGGCTACGGCGTCTGGGTGCTCTACGACACCGACGGCTCGATCCTCGAGGAATATTTCGGTGTATCGCGCTACGCCGTGCTCGGCATCGCGTTCCCGGAGTGGACCGACGACGCCGGTCACATCACCGAAGCCACCGCGGTCCTGAACGGCTGGTTCGTGGATGAGAGTGACACCCAAGGCAACAACGTCGCCGGCGTCTTCACGCACGAATTCGGCCACGCGATCAACCTCTCGCACTCGCAGGTCAACGGGCCGATGGTGTACCAGAGCTACACCTTCCGTCCCTACTACCCAGGCGTGCCGGGCTGCGTCGCGCCTGTGCATGCGTGGAACCACTGGGACGACGTGGGGGTGAACCGCGCCGACCCGGCCATCATCGAGACGATGTATCCATTCATCGACAGCCTGGCCGCCGTTGGCCAGCAGCAGAGCACGATCACGCATCCTGACGACATCGCGGGTATCTCGAACCTGTATCCCACGGCCAGCTACCGGGCGACGACGGGTTCGATCACCGGCGTGCTGCGGCTCAAGGACGGTCGCACCGAGTACGGCGGCATCAACGTCATTGCACGCAACGTCAACGATCCGTTGCACGATGCCGTGTCGGCCATGACCGGCGACCAGACGCAGGGACTCATGGGTCCCGACGGCCGCTTCACGATCCGCAACCTGACACCCGGCCAGGACTACGTGCTCTACATCGAGGAGATTGTCGCGGGAGGTTACCCGACCCAGCCGAACATGCTGATCTCGCAGAGCGAGTACTGGGACGTGGCCGAGAGCAACGATCCGGTCACGGACCGCCCCTGCAACAGGTCGACGATCCGCGCCGAAGCGGGCGTCACGAAGACGGCCAACATCACCTTCAATGGCTACCAGCAGGGCGTGCAGTTCACGCCGATCGTCGCGGCCTATCTGACGGATCTCGCCAAGAACGGCCGCACTGCGGCGGGCGTCTCCGGGCCGACGGTGTTCACGTGGAACCAGTCACGGGGCTTCGAGGTGATGCCGCCGCAGATCGTGGCGAACAATTCCAGCATGACGCGCAACGGCCAATGGATTACCGCGAACGTGGATTTCGACGGCAACGGCATCAGCCAGGCCGCGCTGCGCTCGTCAAACGGTGCGGTTGTGTCGCTCGGCGACATCAAGAACGGCGACACGTGTGGCGGCAGCAGCCAGAATGGCGCGGGCAGCAGTTACGGCTGGGCGGTGGACGACACCGGCAGCAAGGCCGTGGGCACCGCGTACGTGGACCGCAACCGCGACGGCGTCTGCGAGTCACCGTACCTGGGCGAAATCGTGCCGTTCATCTGGGACGCGAAGCGCGGCATGCGCGAGCTCGACACGTCGAACCTGCCCGTTGCAGAACTGCCGTGGATCCGCGCGCATGCGATCTCCGGCAATGGCGAAGTCGTGCTCGGTACGGCGAACTTCCAGTACGCCTACGCCTGGGTCAAGGAAGGCAAGGCCATCAACCTCACCGAGCTCTACGGCGCCGAGCCCGCCTACGCGGTGAGCTTCGACGGACATCGGGTCGCGCTCAATCTCATCGACACCAACACGTACCAGGGCAAGGGCGTCGCGCTATGGGACTACGCCCGTGGCCTCACGCCGATCGGTTCGCTCGAATGGTGCAAGGACGTGCCGTACGTCAGCTGGTTCGCCGGAGACCTCTGCGAATCCATGACCGGCGACGAGATCAAGGCGCAGGTCGGTTCGCCGCCGATGGAAATCTTCGACATGAGCGACGACGGTTCGATCCTGGTCGGCCGCACCGGCTCGTTCTTCACTGGCTTCGTCGGCGCGCTGTGGGTCGAGCGGGTCGGCTGGATGACCTGGGACGAGTTCTTCCGCAAGCAGGGCGTCGTCGAGGCGTCGAATATCCCGTTCTCGAACCCGATCTCGATCAGCGGCACCGGCACCGAGGTAGTGGGCGGCATGGTGGGCGCCTCGTTCTCCTGGCTGGTGAACATGAACCAGGTGTTCGTGTGCGAGCGCGGCAACTCGATCCAGACCGGATTCCCGAATGGCCTGCGGGCGAAGATCGCTGCGGGCGCGAAGCTCGGGCGCTGCGAGCATCTCAACGACTGACACCCTGCCGCGGCAACCGTGACTCATCGAGCGCCTTCTGTTGTCGGCACCATCGTGTCTGGCCGCAGAAGGCGCTCGAGTTCTTCCTTCAAGATGCGCAGTTCCGCGGCACGGGCAGGATCGCCAATCGCGTTGCTCATCTCGTCAGGGTCGGCCGCGAGATCGTAGGGTTCGTCCATGTCGTCGAGCGCGGTGTAGTGAATGTATTAGGGATAGGAAATCCAAACGCCCATTTCTGTCGAGGCAAGGCCGCGGCCGAATCCCAGGACGGGGACTGATGGAACGCGAACGCGGCTGTGGCGACCCCGTCGGTCTCGTGGGCTCGCCGTGGCAGCGCGGGCAGGTGAGTGGCCGGAGCTCGCAGATCCGTGCGAGCAGCCGGGCCCAGTGGATCGAGGCGCGCCGACGCTTACAGGCCGAAAGTTGCCCAGAAATCGCAGCGGCTCGTATTGACCCCATCACCCATCGCCACGGCGGCGGCATCGAGTACCAGGTGGTTGTCGCGGTTGGGGTCGTAGCGCGTCCACGCAGGAGCACCGGGCGCGCTCGGACTGTCACTGGCCGCAAAGCTGCCCCAATACGACTGCATGGCGCTCGAAAGCCCACGCTCCGCAGCCGTTGGCGAATAGCCGCGAATGTCGAGGACCCCGAATACATAGAGCAACTCCAGGCCGTGCACCGCGCCGTACGCTGCTGACGTCGGGGCGTCGGGGACCTCGGTAAAGAAGTAGCGGTAGACGGGTTCAGTCTGGACGGTCGCAAGCGCACGAGCGATCGTTCGCGACGGGCAGATGAACTTCAGGTCCGACGTGAGTGCGACGTAGGCACGGCGTGCCGATCCGAACGTGGCTGACGAGTAAATGTTCGCCACCTGCGCACGCACGAGCGGGTTCGGGAACGTGGTGGCCAGGATGACCTGGTACTGCGCTTCACCGAAAGTCAGTGGCACATCGCGTCCTGTTTCGTCCGCGTTCGCACCGATGACGGTCGGCACGCGGTTGTACTGACCGCTGCGGATGGCACCGAGCGGCGCGGACGGCAAGAGGCTGCCGTCGACGCTCGGCTGGTAGGGCGCCTGCGCGCCGACGATGCTCACGTCTGGCGGCAACGCAGCGAGGAGCTGCGCTGGCGTCCGGGAGCGCAGGCACGCCGCGATATCCGCAGCCGCACTGCAGCCGACATTGTCCGCGAGCGTCGCTCCGGTCGCGAGCGCGGTCGTGCGGCTGTCGGCGACGCAGCCGCCACTCTCGATCAAGGCAGCATCGAACAATCCGGCGGCTCCGGGCGCAGCCAGCAACGCACAGACGTTCACGCCACCCGCGGATTCGCCGAAGATCATGACGCGGTCCTTGTTGCCGCCGAATGCACCGATGTCGCGTTGCACCCATTGGAGCGCCGCGATAAGGTCCTCGAGCGCGTAATTGCCAGACCGTGCATCAGGAGCTTCGGCATCGAGCGCGGGGTGCGTGAGCCAACCGAGCGGACCCAGCCGATACTGCAGGGTGACCACGACGTTGCCGCAGGACTCGGCGAGCACCGCGCCGTCGTACAACAGCCGGCCCGGCTCCACTTCCTCGCGCGCGGAGCCGACGACATTCCCGCCGCCGTGGATGAAGAGCATGACCGGCTTGCGGCCCGCCGGAAACGCAGCCTTGGGCGTGAACACATTGACGGCGAGGCAGTCCTCGTCGCCCTCGGGCAAGCCGGTATCGCGATCGAGTTGCGGGCAGACAGGCGCATAGCCGTTGGCGATGACCGTGCCGGCTGGGCAGGCGACCGCTTCAGGGGAGCGCCAGCGACGCGCACCGCTCGGCGCCGCGGCGTAGCGGATGCCGAGGAATGACCAGCCGTTGCCGCGATCGTTGCCCTGGTAGTCGCCGCAAGTGGTCCTGGCGAGGCCCGTCGTCGCCGGCGGCGGTGCTGGCGTGCCGCCACCGCCGGAACCACCGCCTCCGCAGCCAGCCAGCAGCAGGCACAGTGGGATCCATTTCAGAATG
>Ga0315276_10007423_pt1 | contig 10155 bp, 10 predicted proteins | sample YL17G05_0_MG_FD_204542 | JGI IMG/M metagenome (GOLD analysis project Ga0315276, IMG submission 204542) | Sediment microbial communities from Yellowstone Lake, YNP, Wyoming, USA - YL17G05_0 | ecosystem: Environmental > Aquatic > Freshwater > Lake > Sediment | place: USA: Wyoming | collected... | reverse complement strand
GTGACCATGTAACAAAAGGCCAGCAGATACTCTGCATCGGCAGGGACAAGACGATCAGCGCCCTCCTGTCGGCCGCTCAGGCGGATCTGACCAAGGAGAAGGATGAACTGGAGCGGGTGACTAAATTAGTCGAAAACGGGGCCATTCCCGGGGACCAGCTTGAAATCGCCCGTTCCAAATACGAAAACGCCAAGGCCCAGTTGGCCAAAGCTGAGGAGAGCCGTGGGGACTATTGGATCCTTGCCCCCTTTAGTGGTATTGTTTCCAAGGTTATGGTGGTCCAGGGCAATTACGTGGCACCCAGAACCCCCCTGATCGAGATCTTCGATCCTGCAAGCCTCGTGGTGCGATTTTCAGTTCCCGAAGCAGATTCACAGAGCGTTCGTATCGGACAGACCCTATCTGTAAGACTCGACGCATACCCTGGAAAAATATTTCCGGCAAGGATCTGCCATGTCTATCCGACGCTCGACGCGAGCACCCGCACCCGGCTCGTTGAGGTCACTCTGCTGGAGAATATCTCCATGATTCCGGGTTTGTTTGCCCGGATCCGGATGGACGTGCAGACCCATGAAAACGCGGTTCTGGTCCCTGCAGAGGCCGTGATGGTGAACGCAAAGGGCGACCATGTTGCTTACGTCATCGAGGAAGGAAAGGCCGTTGCAAGGAAAGTCTCGACAGGGATCGAAGCAGGAAGCACCATCGAGATCCTCAGCGGGGTCAAGCCGGGAGAGCAGATCGTCGTCGCCGGCAATGAAAAATTGAAGGACGGAATGGCGGTCAAGCTGATGGAGAAGCAGGGCGAATCGGGCACTAAGAAGGACGCCGCTAAATCTGCGACGTTGTCCGGCGAAGGAACGCCGCAATGAAAATCACCGCCCTGGCCGTCAAACGGCGCATCGCCACGGCCATAATCGTCATAACGCTTACGATCCTTGGCGTCTACGGGCTGTTGCAGCTTCCGACCAATTTCCTCCCGGATATGACCTATCCCATGATCAAGGTCTATATCTACGCCAGGGGCGCCACGCCCGAGGAACTGGACGTGAACGTCGCCGATCCCATCGAGCGCCAGATGGCCTCGGTCGATGGATTGGACTACCTCGAATCCTCGTCGATCGAGGGGATGTACACGTTGACGGCGAACTTCCAGTACGGGGTCTCCATCGATACCGCATACCAGGATGCCCTGGCGGCCATGGCGAGAGTGGCGAGGAAACTACCCAAGGACATCGAACCGCCCCTTGTGTTCAAGTCGGATCCCTCCCAGCTTCCCGTGATCCAGCTCACAGTCTCCTCCGATCAGTGGGATATGGTCAAACTCCGCACATGGGTGGACAAGTGGCTCCAGAACCAGATCATCTCCGTGCAGGGTGTGGCCGGGACAGATATCACCGGGGGGCTCAAACGGGAGATCCGGGTTCACCTGAATGCGGCGGCCCTGGAGGAGTACGGCCTTTCCCTGCCCGCGGTGATTAAGCGCCTTCAGGAGGAAAACATCGAGCAATTCGGCGGTCGCGTCACCGTCGGTCCCAGGGAATTCATCGCACGGACGGTGGGCGAGTTCCGCTCCCTCGACGAGATCAGGTCCGTGGTCCTGAAAGGCGGGGACACAGGCAAGGTGTACCTGCGCGACGTGGCCCAGATCGAAGACGGACATGAAGAGACACGGGTGATCACGCGACTCGGCGGGAAACCGTGCGTCAAGCTGAGCGTCCTCAAACAGGCCGACGCCAACACCGTGGAAGTCGCACAGGCCGTAGAACAGAAAATCCTGGAGATTAAGCCTTCCCTTCCCGCCGATATCCGTCTCGGCATCGTGGAGAATCAGGCGGACTATGTCACCGCCGCCCTCACGGGGGTCCGCAATGCCGCCATCGAAGCCGCACTTCTTATCATTCTCGTGATTTATTTTTTCCTTGGAAGCTGGCGGCAGGTCCTGATCATGATGCTGGTCCTGCCGATCACCCTGGTCGTCAACTTTGCCCTCATGAAGCTGGGAGGCTTTTCTCTCAATATCTTCTCCCTCGGGGGGCTCGTGGTGGCTCTGGGCGTCGTCCTGGACAACGCTATCGTGGTCGTCGAAAACATCACCCGGCTGAGGCATGAAGGAGGTGCTGATTCCACGGAATCGCTGGCCATATCCGGCACGGCGCAGGTCGGGCCGGCCATCATCGCCGCCACCCTGGCCTTTCTTGCCGTTTTTCTGCCCTTTCTGATCGTTCCGGGCTTGATCAGCCTTTTATTCAAGGAACTGATTCTGGTCATCACCGGGATCGTTTTGATCAGCCTTTTGCTCGCCCTGTCGGCCACGCCTATGCTGACTGCCCTCCTGCTCGGTGAAAGGGCTTCCCGAACAAACGGGCTCGGTTTCTTCGAACGGTTTTTTGAAGGTCTCAAACGCCGCTACGAGGGCCTGTTAAGGGGGGCGCTCCTCACCAGGAAGCTGGTCGTGAGCGCGTTTTCGGCTTTCTTGATCATGGCTGCGCTGCTCTTCACCTTGCTGGGGAGCGAGTTCCTTCCTGCCGTGGATGACGGCCGCGTCCTAGTCAAGGTAAAGCTCCCGACGGGCGCTTCCGTGCAGGAGACGGACCGCATTCTTCAGGAGATCGAGGGAAGAATCGCCAATGATCCTCTGATCGAAAGCTATTTCACGCTGGCAGGCGGCAAGGTGGTGGGCCTTTATGCCTTTGAGATCGCCAATGAGGGAGAAATCAACATCCAGCTTGTCCCCCGCCACAAACGGGACCACAGTACCGGAGAATACATCACGAAGTTGAGGCCCGTGGTCTCAAAGGTCCCCGTTCCCGGAGGCAATCTCATCGTTGCTCAGATGAAAATGAAGGGCATGCGCAAGATCGGCGAAGCGGACATCGAAGTCAAGATCAAGGGGGACGACGTGAAGATCCTTTTCGATCTGGCCCGGAAGACGTCGGAGACCATGGGAGGCCTCAAGCATTTCCGGAATGTCTATGTGTCCATGGATTTGACGAAGCCGGAATACCAGATTCGGGTCGATCGCACCCGGGCCGCAAGCCTTGGTGTCTCCGTGACAGATATCGCTTCGGCAGCGCAGGCCCTCCTGAGCGGCGCTGTGCCTACGCGCTTCAGGGATGGGGATGACTTTTACAATATCCGCCTAAGAATGCCGGAAAAAGACGTGGTTTCCCGGCAGGATGTCGAGAATTTGATCATCAGCCGTTCCAAGGGCGGTCATCTGCGGCTGCGCGACGTGGCCCAGGTGGTTCAGGCCACCGGACCCGTCGAGATCCTTCGGGAAGATCAGGTTAAAGAGGTGATTATCCGCGGGGACGCCGCCGATGTGAGCGTCGGCAGCGCCCTCGACGAACTGAGGAAAGCCATGGGGAAGTTCGAACTGCCCGGTGGCTACGAAGTATTTTACGGCGGCCAGGCCCAGATGATGCGGGACATGACAAAGGCGGTGGTGATGATCCTGGGGTTCGCCCTGTTCTTCGCCTTTGCCGTTCTGGCCGTCCAGTTCAACAGTCTAAAGTTACCGGTACTCGTTCTGTCGGTGATCCCCTTTTGCATGGCAGGGACGGTCACAGCGCTTTTTCTGGCCAGCATTCCCATAGGCGCCACGCTGATCATCGGCATCCTGGTGGTGATCGCGCTGACGGTGAATCAGGGAGTTCTGCTGATCACGTTCGCCGAATCCATGAGGACCGATGATAAAATGTCGGCGCTGGATGCCATCATCACCGCGGCAAAAATCCGCTTGCGGCCCGTTCTCATGCTCTCGTTCTGTTTTATTGCTGGGCTCATCCCCCTAGCCCTCAACATCGAGGAAGGCGGGGACATGCTTCAGCCCATGGCCGTCGGTGCCATCGGCGGCCTAGCGGTGGGCGTGATGGTTACGTTGTTCCTGCTGCCTTCCCTATATTTGATCTTTACGGGAAGAAGTAGGAGGGTGGCGCACGATCTGGATGTGTAATCCTGAGGACATTCTGGTTAATTCAATGGATGAAAACGCTGAAAAAGGAAAGCAAGGCCGCCAATACGAGGAGCATTCCCCGGGGGAAGGCCTTAACCGCAAACTTGCGGCGATCCTTAGCGCCGATGTCGAGGGCTACAGCGCCCTTATGAGCCGGGACGACGAGGCGACGGTTAAGACCATCACCATCTATCGCGAAATAATGTCCTCCCTTATTGGGCGGCATCGGGGAAGGGTGGTCGATTCTCCGGGCGACAATTTATTGGCCGAATTCGGCAGTGTGGTGGGTGCGCTAAAGTGCGCGGTGGAAATCCAGAAAGAGTTAGAAGCCAGGAATGCCCGATTGCCTCGCACAAGCCAGATGCGCTTTCGAATCGGGATCAACCTTGGGGATGTGATCCAGGAAGGGAAAAGAATCTATGGCGACGGGGTAAACATAGCAGCCAGGCTGGAATCCATCACCGAACCCGGCGGTATCTGCCTGTCGAAGACGGCCTTTGACCACGTCGAAGGCAAGTTAGGTTTGCACTACGAATACTTGGGCGAAAAAACCTTGAAGAACATCCCCAGACCCGTCGGAGTCTACCGGGTGGTCATGGAGCCCGGGCTCCGTTCCATTGCGCAGGGTGCATTCAAAAAGGCCGAGCTGTTATGGCATCGCAAGGCGGTCCTTGCCGCCGTCATCGGGCTTTTATTGCTGGCTATGGCCGGAGGGATCTGGGGCATTTACTTAAGGCCCCTTCCCTCAATGCAAGAAATTTCCGTGGAGAGTTCGGCGAACGTTTCTCCGGACAAGCCCTCCATCGCCGTGCTCCCTTTTGCGAACCTGAGCGGGGACCCGGGGCAAGAATATTTCAGTGACGGCATCACTGAGGACATCATCACGGCCCTCTCTGCAATCCCGCAACTGCTGGTGATCGCCCGTAACTCCACTTTCACTTATAAGGGAAAGCTGGTAGACGTGCAACAGGTGGGCAGGGAACTCGGCATACGCTATGTGCTGGAGGGCAGTATCCAAAAGGCCGACGATAGGATCAGGATCACGGCTCAGTTGATTGATGCCGCCACCGGGACTCACCTGTGGGCGGAGCGATACGACCGGGAGTTGAAAGATATTTTTGACCTTCAGGATGAGATCACGCTCAACATCACAAGGGCGATTCAGATGAAGGTCGGCGAAAGCGGGCATAACCTGATCAGATCCAAAGCCCCGGCGAACCTCGATGCGTACCTGAAGGTCCTCAAAGGGCAGGCTTATCTCATGCAGCCGAAAATGGCCGGCAATGCAAAGGCCCGGCAGTTGTTTGAAGAGGCATCCGTCCTTGACCCAAAGTATCCGGTTGCATACGTGGCCCTTGCCCGCACCTATCTGCGTGACGTGTGGTTTGGCTGGAACTCGTCTACAGAGGAATCCCTTGCTCAGGCCATGGAGTTCGCCGAGAAGGCTTTTGCCCTGGATCCGTCCGATCCAAGCATTCATGCCCTCTTCAGCCAGATCTACCTGCTCCAAAACCAACATAAGGAGGCTATTGCCGAAGGGGAGCACGCGGTGGAGATCACACCTAACTCGGTCGAGGGATATGGATCGCTGGGCATGAGTTTGTATTATGCAGGTCGATTTGAAGAGGCCATTGGTGTGTATGAAAAGGCCTTGCGCTTAGATCCCGAGACTCTTCCCATGCTTCTACACAACCTTGGCAATGCCTACCTTATGATCGGACGGTATGAGGAGGCAATTGAAGCCTATAAGAAAGCGCTGGATCGCAACCCTGAGAGCCTGTGGGCCCATGTGGGTCTGGCTGCCACTTATAGCTTGTCAGGCCATGAAAAGGAGGCCCATGAGGCTGCCGCACGGGTCCTTGCCGCAAGCCCCCTTTTCTCCCTTGAATACCTTGAAAAGATCTCCCCTTACAAGAATCAGATAGACAAGGATCGTTTTATCGGAGCCTTGCGAAAGGCAGGGCTGACCTGAGCGCGGGCAGTTGCCGGCTTTTAAGAATCAGAGAGGAGTTCCGAACATGGGCGAGTTGATTTCCATTGTGTCTTTTATCATGGCTGTGGTTGGGGCGTTGGCTGCGGTGTTTATCAATAATAGAGACAAACAAACCATGGCCGCCGTTGTCGGAGTTGCCTTTTTGGTTTCCTTCTTCATCAATGTCAGTAAAGAGTCTACATTAACCCTTCAAGCAGCGTGCATCGTAACCTTCATCCTATCTGTCATAGGCGGGACCGTGGCTATTTTCAGCAATGAGGAGAGCAAACGAACAGGAGCCATAGTCACTGGTGTCGTGTCGCTGGGAACCTCTCTTCTGATCCTTTTCTTGTATTTGGGGTTTCAGCCCTTTTGAGTGCCGGCTCCCCTTTTTGGCCCTTCATAAAGGCTGCGGTGGCAATCTTTTCCCGGAACATAGGATGGCTTTCATTTGGGCGGAAAAAACATGCGTAAATCTTGGTTGGTCAACATGGTATCCGTTTCCCTTCTCATCTTGCTCTGTGTGACCGGTTTCATCAATTGGCTGGTACTACCCAGAGGCTACGAAGCAACGCACGGTTTCTTGTTTGGGTTGAGGCATTTCTTAATCGGGATCCATCAGTGGACTGCTATCCTCTTCGTAATCGCAATTGCAATACATATTGCTTTTCACTGGGCCTACATCAGAGCCAATTTGAAAAAATGGTTTTAGAACATCTTCGACAATTCCGTCGAACCTACGTCCAAATCTTTCCATACCCACAACATCTCTAATTCTTGAGACTTTTTTGATCGGACCCAGAATGTCTTTCGACATTCATTGCCTCATCGGTAGCTTGGTTTTTCCCGTCCTTGAAAACAGCATTCAAAAATACCTATCATTTCCAATGAGTTCTTATGCCACCTTCCACTATCCTTACCTGTGGCACGGCCGGTGCAAATATAGAAAGACAAACCCAAAGAGAAAGGAGGTGAAAACAAATGAAGAAAACAACAATCATTGCCTTGACCCTGGCCTTGGCGATCACAATGGGAACGCCTGCCGCGATGGCCGGGGGACCCGGATACGGTTGGGGTAGAGGCTATGGCCCGGGGTATGCTTATGGGACTGCTGCCATTCCCAATATGACGCCGGAGCAATCTACAAAGATTCAGGCTTTGCAAAAAACCCATCTCGATCAGATGGCCCCGCTTCAGCAAGAACTTCTAAGAAAGAGGAGTGAGCTGAGGAGCCTCTGGTTGACTCAGACACCGGATCAAGCCAAGATTACTGCGCTTCAAAAAGAGATCCTGAATCTGCAGTCCCAACTTCAGGAGAAGGGCACCAATTTCAACCTCGAAGTCCGAAAAGTACTAACACCCGAGCAGCAGGCTCAGATGGCCTCTTTCGGCCCTGGCATGGGATGGGGCAAAGGTAAGATGGGCCGCATGGGCCGCTGGTAAAGCGGATGGGCGGGAAAACCATCCCGCCCGTCTTTCTTCTCTTTAAACAAAAAAGGAGCGCACAGATGAACACCTTTATTCGCAGGGGATTGACTGTCGTAGGGATCGTTGCAGTGGTGCTGATTGTTTACCAATTCTTTTTTCATTTCTGGGCCTATTATCCGGCCTGGGGGTGGAAATTTCGATCTTTTTTGGGGCCAAGAATTTTTCCCGGTTTCCCATTCTTGGGCATCCTGATCGTGATGGGCCTCGGGATTGCAATGGTCAAATTTATTTCACAAATGTTCAACAGCCGACCAGGTCCACAGAAGATGGATTTGACCTTTTGCCCTTTTTGCGGCCGGGAGTTGCGCTGGGCTGAATCGAAATCTTTGCCGAGCGTGCAATCACCGCCAAACACATAGATTACCTTGATGCTTTTATTCTTGCCATGGGTTTGGTAGGGTAGAAGACAATGGTTCCCTCACAGGGGCTTTACTTGTCGGATTTTACGCAATCTGGAATGAGGAACTCATTGGGTCACCTTGAGATGGCAACTGATAAGAATACCTCAGCGTTTTCTGAGAGCAATGGCATTTCATCAAAGCATGAAAGCGGTAAGATATGAAGTTCAGATCATGGGTATCATCATTGAGCATAACCCAATCGATACATTCAAACAATCTTCATCGTGGCTCTAAGGAACTGGGACATGTTTTCATTCTTTTGTTCATAACCATCGTCCTTTCGATTTTCTTGGAGGACTTTACCTTTCTCAGGGGATGGGAGGCCATGTACAAGGGGCTTCTCCGCTTTATGCGATTCGCGCTTTTGCTATGCCTTCCGCTTTATCTGGTATTGCCCATCCACCGAGTAGTTGGGTGGATCGTTCGGGAAAGAGGAGGCATTCTCGTCCGGTTGGAAGCAAAACAGCAATTGGGTGTTCGCCCTCTGAGGCACTGGCTACTGCGACCATTTCAGGGGATTGGAATCGTGCTTTTCTTCGCCACAAAACTCCTCACCGTCCTTCAAATCGCTACCGGACAGAGGGTCACCGCATCCCTCCTATTCCCGGCGGGTAAGTTTCAACTTGGTCGATTCTTGGCTGTGACCGGGGTCACCATTCTGGTCTCCCTACTTTTGTCCACGGTCTGGGCTCTGGATGATATGAGGGTGAGGTATTACAACCAAAAAGACCAAGAACTCAAGATGATCGGCAAATATGTAGGGACTGTCGTACCCATCGTCTTAGGGTTCTACGGGATTATGGCGCTCTTTAGCGAGTTCCAAATGAAGGATGGCCTCTTCTACCTTCTTCAGATGGTTTTGATCCTTTACCCTCCATTTACGGTCTTCGCCGTTTTTCATTCCCACTTCATGCAAAAAAGGGTTTCGCTTTTTTCAAGCGCATTGTCCCTTGAGAAAGTAAGAATTCTCCATGAAAAAGAAGATGGATGAAAGTGTTCCCTTCCCTCAAGCAGCCGTGAATCTGGAGCTGATGAGAGATAAAGTCGTCGGAATGACCGCAAGAGCGAGGTCCTTATGCGCTTGCAGGCTTCGACAATTGTGTCGAATCGGTGAAAAAGCCTTCCAGTGGCTGTAATGGCTTGCATTGACAACGCTTTTCTCTTGCGCCGAGGAGTTCCTCCGACATTCCTTGCCTGATCGGCTGCTTCGCTTTTTCAGTCCTTCAAGACGGCATTCAAAAAAACACCTATTTTTTCAATGAGTTCTCATGCCACCTTCCACCCCCATTCATCTGGCATGTCTGGTGCAATATCAGAAGCTCAAAGAACAAGAAGAAGGAAGAAGGAGTTCAAACAAGATGAAAAAAATGCGTATTCTCTCAGTTGCCGCGATCCTTCTTTTCTCCGCTACCACCGCCTTTGCAGACCCCTGGGGTAAAGGAATGGGCCCTGGATATGGGATGGATCCTTATGGGGCTTCCAACCTCGGGCTGACACCCGAGCAGTCAGAGAAACTCCAAACCCTTCGAGAGGCGTATCTGAAGGAGATCACACCCCTCCGGAACCATCTCTTCAGCAAAAGGGCGGAACTGAGACTCCTCTGGTCTGAAGTCACTCCCAATCAGGAGAAGATCCAGGCCAAGCAAAAGGAAGTCAATGCGCTCCAGCAGCAGCTCCAGGAAAAAGCAACCCGGTATCAGCTTGAAAGCCGCAATATCTTGACGCCTGAGCAAAGGGCGAAAGCTGCAAACAGTGAGACTCCACCCGCAGAGCGGGTGGCCTCAGGCGGCCCCCCCGAGGGGGGCTCAAGCTTGGGAAAGTCCCGATAAGATTTTCCTTACTTATCGAATTCTAATTCCCCTTGACGCTTTTCAAGGGCCTCTTGTTCGCGGATGTATTTCCTTATGGTCTCCTCATTCAATCCAACCGTGCTGACGCAATATCCCCGGCTCCAGAAATGCAGCCCAGTCACCTTCTTGTTCCCCAGAATCTGCCGGTGGATTCGTACCGCACTCTTGCCCTTGATAAACCCTATCGCAAATGCAACGCTATGCTTGGGCGGAATGCTTACGCACATGTGGATATGGTCCGGCATCAGGTGCCCTTCTATCAGCTCGATACCCCGCTGCCGGCATACTTCCTTTATCACCTCTCCCACGTGCTTCTTTACCTTCCCGTACAGCATCCTCTTTCGATACTTCGGGATGATAACAATATGGTATTTACATTCCCACCGCACGTGGGATAGACTTTGCCATTCATGCATAGGTTCTTCCTCCTTGTCCTTTCACGGGACTTTCCCGGGGGAAGAGCCTATTCTATTTTACCCCGGATCGGTA
>Ga0315276_10007418_pt1 | contig 10159 bp, 6 predicted proteins | sample YL17G05_0_MG_FD_204542 | JGI IMG/M metagenome (GOLD analysis project Ga0315276, IMG submission 204542) | Sediment microbial communities from Yellowstone Lake, YNP, Wyoming, USA - YL17G05_0 | ecosystem: Environmental > Aquatic > Freshwater > Lake > Sediment | place: USA: Wyoming | collected... | reverse complement strand
TATTAACCTCGCTTATATATGATTTTTCCTATTTTTACAAAAAGTCTCTAGCGCGGAACTGGGAGGATGATATCAAGTCTTCACTTCAGAAAGAGGCTGCCCATATTCAAGACAGCTTCCAGAATCTCCAGTCCGGGATCGACTACAAAGCGGCAAAGCTTCAACGAGATATTGCAGATTCGATATCGGGTTTCAAAGAAAATTCTCCTGAATTAAAGGCAAAAGCTGTCAGCGTTTTAAACAGCCGCGCCACTTATTATTTGCAGGACGAGTTTTTTTTCGGCGCTGGTCTCTACGGCACCGATTCCTCGCTTATCGCATGGTGGGGCACTGCCTCCTCGGAGGCTTTGCCTCATATATCTCCTTCCGAGGGAAACGATTCCGTTTTTTATAACAGCGTGGATGAAGTACGATCGTACATAAACAACATTCGATTGTTACGAAATAAAGATGGACGGACAAAATACTATCTTGTCGTCCGCAGACTTCTTAGAACCGATTTCAGGATTCGCAACAGGTTTTTGACGGACTATAATTATTTCGAGCGCCAGACGGCATACAAGATAAATGCCAAACTTTTCGATTCGGAAAACAAGGAAGCTCAGTTCCAGTGGGAAAACCTGTTTTACAGAAACAGGGATTTTTATTGGGGCCACAGCGAAGAGGAGACGAAAACCTTAACCGTTCCTATCAGAAACCTGAGCCTCGAAATCATCGGCTATATCTCCCTCACCTCGACAACGATCGGAGAAGACATTCACAATGTCTCGATGAAGTTTTCATTTATTTGTTCATCATTGATTCTGGCAATACCCGCGTTGATGATAATCTGCTTTTTGCGCAGGAGGTGTGCGGGGACGAAAAGCCGATACAGCGGAACAAATGGCTTCTTCCTCGGTTCACACTCCGATGCTCTGAAGACCATCTTGATGCTCTGGGTATTCCGTCTCGCAGTCTCCCTGCTCGGATATCCTTCCCGATTTTTGGATATAGACCTCCTTCGTCCGACATACCTGGCAATCGACCTGTTCAATTTCAAGAACGCCTTTCTGGACGATCTATTGAACCTTTATGTTTCACCCTTCGATATGTTTCTTACAATGGGAATCATCTTGCTGTCTCTCTTGATCGTCTTTTCCGAAATAAAGAGATACACCTTATCCTTTGCGGGCGGCAGCGACGATTCAGGCGTTTCCCGAAAAAATCTTCCAAAGGCGCCGATTAGAATGGCAATCCTTATTACATCTCTCGTTATTGGCTCGGCTGTTTTACTCCTCATACTGAAGCTGAATTATTCTTTCATGGTTGCCATCTTTGAAAACATCCGTCTTGATGTGTTATGGTCTTCCTTTGTTGATTTGAATATCGCAAAGTTCATCATACAAATCTCGCTGGTGGGAGGAACCGTTGCCTTCGTTCTTGTCATATTGATAGTCAACACGATACAGCTCATATTTCTCTCATCATTCGTTTCCAAATCCGTGTCGCTGGCAGCGGTTTCCATACTTGATTTGATGATAGGAGTCGGGGTTGGGTTCATCGGAGGATTCTTCCCATTCCCTCTCATCAGTCGCTTAGCTGTTTTTGCCGCGCCCATTTTCTTCCTCTTCTTCAACATTCGACATCTTCAGAAAAAACCCAGGCAATCTTTTCTCTTTATCTTCGCCAAACCGTTTGTTGTCATTTTCCTTTCAGTGCTTTCGCAGACAGCCCTATATTTTCATATCTTTCAGCAGCAGCAGGAATTATTTATCGAAAAGAACCTCGTTAACCGGCTCTCGGAACAGAAAGAGTGGAATATTATCATTATGCGTAATGCCCTCGAGCAGTATTCCCGCGATAGAGCTTTGATGACGAAGCTCAAGAACAAGGACGTCGTTCACATCGAGGCTTTGGCATATTCTTTGTGGTCCAGGCTCGACCCGGCGCTCAAGGGCTATAATACATCCCTCGAAATCCATGACGGAGCCGGTAGATTGATAGATAGATTTTCTATTAACCCGCTTTACAACAACCAGGACCTCTCGCCGCAGCAGTCCGAACCTCGGATACTGCTCAATTCGAAATGGATTTATCACGACAACCGCAATATCGAAGTCCTTGTGGGTCAGGCGGTCTGCAAGGATGGCGAAGAAATTCTCGCAAAAATCCTTCTATGCTACTCCTTCGATTATAACTATATCTTCCTTCCTTCCACCAGAAATCCGTATTATGAACTGTTCAGGGCAAGCGATGAAGCAATCGGGACAGAATCCCTGTTGAGCCGCAATCTGTTTTTTATGATCTATGACCGTGAGGGTAACTACAAGACCGGCTCGGAGGAATTTTCTCTGCCAATGGAAAGAGATAACATACTTCAATTACAAAAGTTGGAAAAATCCGAATGGCTCGTCGTTGGAACCGGAGACAGGGAATACAAGCTTCTCGCCTTCCTACAGGGGGATGACATATTCCTGCTCGGATATCCAGTTCCGAACCTGCTCGATCTCATCTTTTACCTGAGCGAGGTTTTCGGGATATGCTTCTTCACGACTGTTCTGGTGCTGTTGATTTTCGGTTTGTTCAAAATTGACCTCCGCAAAGCAAAAATCCGCGATTTTTTCAGCATGAGATCATATCTCGGCAAATCTTATGTCAGGCTTCTGATAACGCTGATCATTTTCAGCATCATTCCCATCGTCTTTCTCGCCGTTTTTGCCTATGAGCATTTAAGCGGAATGATGAGCCAGGAGGTCGAGACGAGAGGGATCAATTCGCTCAAAGTCGTCAAGCGGTATATAGACCTGAATACTCTATACGGCAGGGTGAGGGATGAGAATACTATTGCCGACCTCATCACAGATCCCCTGATTTCCGACATCGGGAAATGGATAAACCGTGATCTGAATATCCATTATGCCAGAGGCTTGATCGCTACTAATAAACAGGAGCTGTATTTCTCCCGCCTCCTCCCTCCGGTACTAAACAGTCGTTTGTATGAAAAGCTTATGTATAAGAAAGAACTGTACGCTTCGACGGAAGAGCGGATCGGCGATCTTTCATATCTGATTGTCGGCGCGCTCGTCCCTACTGATAATCCTCAAAAACCGCTTGTCATCACAATTCCCTTGATGACCGAGCAAAACCGCATCAAGCAGGAACTCTCGGATTTCCTGCGGCTTATCATTTTTATTGTCATCGTTCTTATAAATCTCTTTATTCTCTTAAGCCACTGGCTTGCGGCCCGGTTCTCCAGCCCGATCCAAAAACTCATCGAAGGAGCGGAGCAGATTGCGGCCGGTGATTACAAAATGAAGCTCGAGATCGATCGCAAAGACGAGATCGGCTCTCTGATAAAATCTTTCAACGAGATGGCACGCAACCTCGCGAAACAACGCGAGGAGCTCTTTCGCAAGACGCGCGACCTCGAAAGCATCCTTTCGTATGCCTCGACCGGCGTCGTTTCATTCACGCCTTTCGGCAGGATAATCACCGTGAACCCAGCCGCTTTGAAGATGCTGCGCCTGAAGGGCAAACCCGAAGAATATATCGGTGAAGAACTTGCCTCGCTTTTCGGAAAGAAACCCGCCTTCAAGGATCTGCTCGCCGCATATGACGAATACAAACGGAATATGAAAACCACTCTCACGAGCGATCTGCGGATGGCTTTCAAGGAGAACTCCGACGAAAAAGAGGTTGTGGCGAATGTGGTCATCACTCCGATGTGGGACGAAGGCCACAACCTATACGCTTCCCTGATGATCATCGAGGATGTGACGGAGATCATCCGCTCCAAGCGCCTCGAAGCCTGGGCGGAGATGGCGCGCATTATAGCCCATGAGATAAAGAACCCTCTCACACCGATCCAGCTCGCCGCCCAGCACCTGCAGGTCGTAATCAAGGACAGGGCAGAGAACCTGGACGAGATTTCCAACGAATGCCTCACGACTATTCTTCAGAAGGTTTCGGAGCTCAAGCAGTTCTCCGACGATTTCTGGCGCTATTCCGAGCTGCCGAAACTTAGCGCCGAGCCGTTCAACATCGGTAAATTCATCGAGGATGCCGTCTCGCCCTATGCCATCGCGCCGCCCGAGGGCATAAAACTCAGGGTCGAGATTCCGCCGAAAACGCCGCTCGTTATGATGGATAAAAAGCTTATGAAACAGACATTCATCAATCTGATAGAGAACAGCTATCATGCGATGCGTGACGGCGGGATGTTGACCATCAGGATTGATTACGGACGCGAACTCCGGAAGAAGGGGATAATTGAAATTTCTGTTAACGACACAGGGGTTGGCATAAGGACTGAAGACCTGCCGCATGTCTTCGAGCCGTATTTCAGCACGAAGGAAAAAGGAGTCGGGCTGGGCCTCGCTATCGCGCGCAAGACCATCGAGGAGCATCAAGGCACAATCGCCATCGAAAGCCGCCCAGGCGAGGGGACGACAGTGCGGGTCAGTCTGCGCGTCCATGAAGGGAAGCGCGAACCAGATTTATAATCAGTAATAATTTCTCTCTGCTATCCGGATCGTTTGCCAGATGACGCTCCTTAATGCTTGCCAGTTTCGCCTCACAAGCGGCATAGCAAATCACATATCAAAATACATGGGGCTGTTATCGAAATAAAAAGCCATCGAATTCGGATATACTGTGAAGGACTGCAGCCCAACATCTTTCACTTGATCTCAATTATTTATAGAAGTCGTCTTTTTAATAAATTATACATTCTTATTCAGACATTAACCTGTCAGGACCCGAATCCGACAGATAGATATTAGTTCAAATCAAAGCGGAGAGCTTCACTTGAATCCCATCGCCAGATATCCGACCCAGTGATGCAGATTCGAAGGCGCTGTCGTTTGCAGAAGAGGCTCGATCCCTTCGTCCATCAGCCCGAGGGCGACGCTTGTTCCGTATGACAGGAAAATGCCCGAGAAGGGTTGTTCGCCGATGGATTCGGAAACATTTACAAGAACCGAAAGCCCGAAGGGGATCGAAAACCTTCCGCACCAGGTGATCAGGTATGTGTACGGGTCTCTTTCATCCACGAGGGCAGTGAATAAATTGTGAAGCTTGTCGATGGTCAATTGTCCCGTGAGATAATCACCCGCAAGCCTGATGTCTCTCCCGGTCGCCTCGAGGTATCCTTTCACGCCGCAGCCGAACGGAGCGTAGTTTTTCCCGCCCCAACCCTGATCGCCATAATGGGATGAATCGTTGGAAATAAGTATGGCGTAGTCGCCGCCGGCCTTCCATTCTTCGTTTTTAATTTTCTCGGCAAGCACTGTTGATAAAGATTTTGCAAGCTCCTGCATCCGCTCCCATTTCATATGCGGAATGCATATGGGGATTATCTCGGCGTCCGGATTATAATACTTGATCCAATGAGTCAGCGCCTCGATGGAATGCTCCTGCTCCATAAACGGATTGGAGACTGTGTAATCATCCGATTTAAGATGCCCGATGAGATATTCCTCCAGGCCGGATACTTGAAGCGCACCCGCGGCAGTATCCCATTCATCGAAACTGCCAAAGATGAGCTTATCCTTTAAATTAAAATCCCTGGCTTTGTGCGCCACGCCGAAGATGATCACCCTCTTGGCCCTGACGTATGGCATAACGTGCGCGTAAACCTGCGCCGCATACGAATAATCGTCATGAGGGCATATCGCCGCGGCAAGACCGTTTTCAGCTGCTGTCCCTAAAAGTTTTTCAGTATTTGCATTGTCCGCTGCTTCCCTGGAACAGGCAGTTTTTATCGCGCTTTCGAGCTGATGCTTGTTGACGGCAAAGCCATAATCCGAATGAAACGCCCTCGTTTTCTTTTCATGCGACGTTCCGTTCATCGCCGCGAGACAAATGATCCACAGCAGCACGGCAGCGCTAAGCCTTTTATTTTTCTTCATTTGTATCTCCTTTTTTTCCAGTGATTAAGTTTATTTCTTGTGTTTTTTACTTAGGCGCAAAGCAAATACGAGGGAATCAGATACATTCGCCCATCTAAAAGCGAATAAAATAACATTTTTTCTGTAATATTGAGAGGCGTCAGTGCAAACATTGTCGTTCTTTTGTTTTGTATCGCTATAGGTACTACCTGTCTTAGAATCCTGATTGAATACAGGTTGATAAGTGCTATGATTTGATATATCATTAGAAATCAAAAAACATCGAGGAACTTTTAACATCATTTTTTTTCGATAAAACACGTCGTATGTTGTGATCTTTTGGAATAATGGCTGTATGGTCTATATCTTCAACATTTTTCGGAACTATATAAGATTTAGATAATATCTCCCAATCAATATCTCTGATAGTAATAACTTCATTTAAATAATAACTAATCCAAATATTATCAATTTTCGAGTTCGATTCTTCTTGAAGTAATTTATTTTCTGATATTTGTACATATTCATCATCTATCTCGAATCCAATATAAGACCTGCCGAGCCTTTTAGCAGCAATGGCGGTAGTGCCTGTTCCGGAAAATGGGTCAAGCACGATATCATTTTCATCCGTCGACATTAAAATTATTCTTTCAATCAAATGCATAGGTAATTGGCAGGGATGATCATCACGGTACTTATTATGTTTTACGCGATGTATATCTGTCCACACATCTGAAAGAAGCGGACCAAAAGGATGTAATCCTGATTTCTTTCCCCCGTAGTCCTTGTGAAGATAACCGCACTTACGGCATCTTTTGTGAGAATATCTACACTCGTAAAACTTGGTTTGTTTTGGATCTTTGACGTAAAAAAGTATGCCATAATGAGAAGGTTGCAAAGATTTTCCCATAGGAGCCGTCGGTGCATCCCAAGAAATCCAGTGTTTAAAATATGCAATTTCATTTAAAAATTTTACATAGTGAGTCAACCATTTAGGAATATTATGTATAAAGATTGAACCGCTCGGTTTTGTGACCCGAACCATCTCTTTAATCCATTTCTCACACCAAGACAAATACTCTTTTACCATCAAGCTGTCTTTCGTGCTGTTATATTTTTTATTCAAATTGAATGGAGGATCTGCAAAAGTAATATCTACACTATTTTCAGGAATATCCTTAAATAGATCTAAACAATCACCTTGAGAAACTTTATTCAGATATTTTTCCATCATTTTATATGTTTTGCTTTTAACAGATTTTTAAAGCGAAGCAATTCGTCCGAATGAAAGGTAAAAACGTCATCATAAGCTTTTACCATTCGACTCAAATCTTGTTTTCTTACATACCATCCGATTCCATCGACAAAACCGATAAAAGTAGCTTTCGGATAGTAACGTTCGACCAATTTTTTAACAGAAATTTCTGTTTTTGATTTATCTCCCTGTCCGGATGAAGTAGTGACCAAAAATGAACATTCGATTAGTATTATTGGGCTTCTTTTATTCGGAATTATAAAATCCATTGTTCTTTTCGTGGTAGATTCTCTTTTTATAAGCTCTGATAGATCGCCTTTTTCAAAAGCAACATTCATTTCTTGAAGCAAATCCGATATAACTGTTTCAGGGTTGTTTTCTGTTTGACCTGAATATGAGCCTTTTTCTTTATATCTTACTAATGTGTCTATCATAGATGGTAAATCAAACTTCAATTTGGAAATACTCAATTTTTTCAATTCAAATAAAGGAATTGTTTCTATCAAGAAGGGAATAGTAGCGCCTTCGAAAAAGATATTGATTATTCCTTGCCTAAAATATTCATTGGATAAAATCATTTTTTCGATAATGGTGTCAGACCATTCTGCTAATTCGCCAGACTTTTTTGATTTATTCCATTTTTTATTTAAAGATAAGTTATTCAGCTGATCATCATCCACAACTCGTATTAGTGTAATAAGGCGTTTGAGGGATTCGTTCGAGAAACCTGTCAAAGCAAGCAATGATTTTAATCCATTCGGTTTTTCCGATAACAATTTGTAAAAGATATCCTTGTTTAATCCTTTGGTATCGATTTCATTCTTCAAAAAGAGCAATGATTCTTTAATGGAATTAATATTGCCTTCATACGTTTCTTCAAAATGCTTGTTAAAGAAGTAAAAGGTATTTTTTTCGATGACTGTATTTATTTTATCTTGTACTGTTTTTACCATCAGCTTCATCGTTAGAAAAAAACTAACATAGAATATTCTACACCATTTAAGGATAAATACATATCTTTAAGTTGAATATTCTTTCAGCTGTTATCTTCTTAAACAAGGTTTGGGATCTTCAAATGAGATTGCGTATGACTTCAAAAAACACTATTGATATCAATGGGAGAAGTTTCAGTATAATTACATTCTAGAACTAAAAAAAATGATAAGGGTTGTATCCTCGATTTACGGGCTGTTAGAAATATTAGCTTATTTCTTTTATGTTTGCAACACATGAAATGACATGGATTCCGGCACCTATTAATCAATCCAATCTAAGCGGGGCGCGGGTGCTGAAATGTATATATTTGATGAAATCTTTCGAACCTTCAGCATTGTTTAAAATCCTTCAAAATAATTGACTCATGAATTATATATATCAATATCCATGCCGGTGTTAAAGATACAATCATCTCCCTTGTGCCTGTAGGAATTATAGCTGTTGATTTTTATCTAAGACGACAGATAATCCAATTAAGAGGTGGAAAAATGAAAAAAGTATGGCTTATCAGCGGATTGATAATTCTTGGAGCGGCAGTCGCTTCCATTAGTGCAGATGTCAATAAAATCCCGCCGGAGAAGGAAAAAATTATTTTCAGTTCCGATAAAACCAACCCCGTAACCTTTGTTCATTCCACTCATATGGCTTTGAGCGAAATGAATTGCGGAAAATGTCACGGACCTGCCGGTGAAAAAGAACAGACGTTCACCTGCACAGCTTGTCATGCGACGAAACGTGTTAACTTATCGAGAGAAGACACTTTCCACAACTTCTGTATCGAATGCCATAAAAAACCGGAATACAAGGATAAAAAAGTGCCGGTGAGCTGCGCCGAATGCCATAAAGAAGCTGTGATCAACCCGAATAAAAGCTGAAATAAGAGCTGCTATAGATCATCCTTTATCAATCATTCCAGCGATGAAGTATCGATCAATAGCTATTGAATGAAGATTGAAATAGCTAAAACTAAATTAATTTCTAAAATTGACAGTTCAGCCGCCCTTCGCTGAATAAAGAAAGCTCAGTTTCTATTTTTTCTCAAAAAGTTGAGGATAATAATGCTTTAGATATTTTTCGGGGATTTTATCAACCGGATATGAACCATGCTGTAGTACGTGAACCCATTTTCCTTCCCTTTTTTCAAGAACTCCGGTTTGAAAAACATCTTTTGTACAAGATTCTTTGCCTTTGTACTCACCGCAATCATCAAGATATGTAGAATACCAGGCAACATCTCCGGAACGAGAGAAGGTTATCCGTAAGTCTTTGAACTCGAAACGTGTTCCCCTAAAATCTGGGTCTCTATATATTTCAGCAAATTTTTTAAAGGCCGTGAATCCCACTACGTGGCTATCCGAAGTGAGCCATAGCAGGACGAAATTTTCATCATTCGCCATAAGGCTGTACATATAATCGAAATCTTTTGTTATAGCCCACCCTATTGAATCTTCTATGGCTTTCTTGACATCTGCATAATCGGTCGCGGGTTTAATATCAGATGCGAATATCATAGCTGTAAATAACATTAAAGTGAAAACCACAATAATTCTTACAACCGTTTTTTTCATTGTTTCCTCCATATTTATTCGAATTATTTATTATCCTGGAATAAGTTCTAATAATAATGACTGAACCTGCCGATTGGCAAGGATGAATATTTGCGTGGGAAAAAGACAAAGAAAAGAGAATATCAATGAAGTGACTATGATATTTTTCATATTTTATTCCCTATGCAATATTAAAACTCAACATATTATTTATGATGATTCTATATACGGATATTATTAAAGAAAGTTCAATAAATCATTACGAGAATTATTAGTAGGTACTACTCGTAGTACACCAGCTAAAGGATATTCAGTGTAAAACGCGACCATGTTTTATTTGATTCTATGACACGAGACAATGCTTAGGCACGATAGAGGAGGGATAATCACGGGAGATTGACCAGTGCCAATTCGTATGTAAAAGGAATTGTGATATCGATCTTACTCTTGAACTTCTCTATCCGTTGAATTGCAATCTCGCCTTGCGGCTTCAC
>Ga0315276_10007416_pt1 | contig 10160 bp, 8 predicted proteins | sample YL17G05_0_MG_FD_204542 | JGI IMG/M metagenome (GOLD analysis project Ga0315276, IMG submission 204542) | Sediment microbial communities from Yellowstone Lake, YNP, Wyoming, USA - YL17G05_0 | ecosystem: Environmental > Aquatic > Freshwater > Lake > Sediment | place: USA: Wyoming | collected... | reverse complement strand
AGATGATCCTCAGGGCTCGGGACCGGCTGGACGGGCTTCTCAGCTTGATCAATGACTGGCTGGATCTCGCCCGCATCAACAAGGGACAGATCGTCGATAAATTCAAGCCCCTGGACATCCAAAAGGTATTGGAGAAACTCTTGGAATTCATGCGGCCGCTCGCCGAGGAGTTCGGGGTGACGCTTGAATTGAATCGGGTGCCGGGGTCTGTCCTTGTCTTGGGAGACGAACAAACTCTGGAACAAGTTTTTACGAATCTGATCAGCAATGCCATCAAATACAACAAACCCCAAGGCCGCGTCCGGGTCAGCCTGAAGGAAGACGCCGAATCCGTCTCCGTGGCCGTTGAAGATACCGGAATCGGAATAGCCGAAGAACATATGCCGTTCATCTTTGACCAGTTTTATCAGGTCCACCGCGGCGAAGAGAAAAAAATGAAGGGAACTGGACTCGGATTATCCATCGTCCAAAAAATCGTCAAAGCCCATAACGGCACCATCGGCGTCACGAGCGGGCCGGGCTTAGGAAGCACGTTCACCGTCCGGATGCCGCGGCCTTGAGGGCAAAACCGCAATCCTTGAAAATCCTCTCTTTTTTGGGTCATATTCGACATCTTCTGCAGAAGAATGCATGGCTTTGATGACGGGAAAGCACGGGCGTCATCTCCATCGGGGACGTGGTCAAGTCGATCATCTCCCAGCAGGAGGCTTTTCCGGTTTTCGCGGCAATTGACTGCGCCGCCCGGCCGACGATATACTTCCGTTATGGTTAGGAGAGTAGATTCATTGTCCAGAGCGGGAGTTCAGCTCGCGCGGAAAAAGCAAAATCTTATATATTGAGAATATATGGCTATCGATTTCCGCCTCCGGGACTTTTTTTTTCCTGTCCGAATCCACAAGCTCCGGAGGACGATGGAGAAGACGCAATGGCTCCCTGCGGATGAGCTCAAAGCCTTTCAAGAGAGCCTCCTCTCCAAAACGATCGACCAGGCCTTTGCCCATGTTCCCTATTATCGCGAAATCTCCAAGAAGCTCGGGCTGGCACGGGGCGACATCCGGACCGTGGAGGACCTCGAAAAGCTCCCTCTTCTCTCCAAGGACGACGTCCGCGACGCCGGCGAGCGCATGCTCGCCGACAACGCCTCAAGGCATCATCCCGGGCGCTATCATACGAGCGGAACGACCGGCGCGCCGATCACCCTCTATCATGGCCGCAACTCCAATGCCCTCGAATTTGCGTTCTACTGGAGGCACTGGAGCTGGGCGGGATACCGCCTAAGAGATCCTTTCGCCGAGCTCCATACGAGCCGATTTCTTCTCCATGAAGAGTTGAGCCTGCGCCTTTCCCTCTGGCAGCCTCATCTCCGCCGCCTCCTCCTGAACAGCGTCAAGATCGGCCCTGCCCAGGCGGCCGCGCTGGCCGGGGAGATACGGAAGCACCGCTGCCTCTTCCTGAAAGGCCTGGCCTCGACCCTCTATTGTTTCGCCCTGGCCTGCCGCGAGGCCGGCTTGGAGGATCTTCATTTTCACGCGGTTTTCTCCACGGGGGAGAACCTACGTCCCCATTTCCGCCGCCTTCTCGAATCCGTGTTCCACGGCCCTATCCTCGATACCTACGGCCACATGGAAAGAACGGCGGCCGTCACGCAGTGTCCCCGGGGAGGGTATCATGTGAACGCGGATTACGGGGTCATCGCAGTTGAGAATCTAAAGCCTTCAAGCGATGGACAGACCCTGATCGGCCGCGCCGTAGGGACATCCCTCCACAACCCCGTGATGCCGCTCCTCCGCTACGACATTGGAGACGACATTGAGGTCTATGCCAAACCCCGCGCCTGTCCGTGCGGCCGGACGCTGCCGCTCATCAAGGCCATACACGGTCGAAACGGAGAAGCTGTTGTTACTCCCGACGGCCGATTCCTGACTTCACTCTATGTTCTTCCCGACCTGATGGAAGGAATCCGCTTCATTCAGTTCATTCAGGAATCACCGGTCGGCCTGTCCGTCCTGGTTGTTCCTGATCCGACCTGGAACGAAAAAGTACGCGACATGGTGTTCCTTTATATCCGGCGCGCCGTCGGGACGGATATGACCGTTTCCCTGCGCGAGGTCGGACCGGATGATCTTGTCAGGGATCCCTCCGGCAAGATCCGGTGTGTCGTCTCGTTCGCGAACCTGAGCAGTGAGGAGGTGCCGTGAGGGAATCCATGCTCATGAGCCTCCGTTCGTCGGCACGGGAGTCTAACACTGCGTTCTCAGGATGTCCGCAGCAGTCTCCTTGCGGCGCGATAGGCGAACGCTGCCCTGGCGATCGATCATATAGCAGGCACAGCGTGGAAGCATCCAGGACCGCGACTGATTGGCGCAATAGGCGCCTACGCTGGAAATGACGATCAGATCGCCGGACCGGAGTGTCGGACACTTTAGGCGGGTGTCAATCACATCAAAAGGATTCAAAGTCGGTCCGCAGAGGCGATAGGATCGTGGGGATCCGTCCCTTGCGTTGAGGACTGAGATCGTGCGGGCATAGAAGGCCGGCAGATACGCCAGTTCTGTTACGGTACTGATGTCGACCAGCGCCGTACGATCTTCAACCTGCAGGACCCTGCCCACGACCACCATGGCATCGTCGACCAGACAACGCCCCGGTTCCAGGATCAATAAAGGTTCAAAAGAATGCCCGCGGGCATTCTCTTGATAAGCCCGGGAAACGGTCTTCAAGACGGGGCCGGTTCCGCCTTTCGGAGATCGGATGATAGGTGACAACATGGGAAGATTTCTGAATGCAGACAGCAGACGAAGGCGAACGACGTCATCCGGCGGATAGCCGCCGCCGATGTCGATGCGATCTATAGGGAGCCCGTAGCTTCGCGCAAGCGTAGCGGCGCTGAAAAGGCCACGGATCAGTCCGGCAAAATGACGCGGAAGTGCTGCCGGCAGAGGGATATGGCCCGACACACAAACCGGAAGAAGATGCTTGAGGTCTTTAATATCCCGGAAGATCCGCCCCAAAGCCGAGAGCGGAATCCCAAAGGGCTTTCCTCGTCTCGCGACGACTCCCCCAAGGAACCCCGGGAAGGTGCGGAAGCCAAAGCGCACACGGATCCCTATCGGCTGAACGATACCGGCTTCTCCGGCAAGGGAGTTAAGCTGAACCATTTCAAGCCAAGACTCGATATTGATCAGCGACACACGGTTCTCGACCGCGGCTTGGAGGTCCGATCGATTCATGCCCGGGCCGTCCATGATGATACGGGATCCCTCCCAGCCCGCCGCCAATGCGATTTCCAATTCCATCCGGTGATAGACCTCGACACCGCATCCGGCGTCGAGCAGGGCATGCAGAACGGGAGTTTGGTAATTTGTTTTCAGACTGTAGAAGACCTGCTTTCTGGGAACGTCGATGCCGGCGGTAAACCGCTTAAAAGCAGCTGCGATCTTCCTTTCGGAGAGGAGATAAAAGGGGGTTTCTCTGTCCCGACAGAATTCGGCGATGTTAAGACCATCAAAACAACCCCGTTCGATTCCCACAGGCATGATGTCAGTTTTCATGTCGGCCTGGTTCCCAAACCGGAAGAGGCTCTTCCGCATAGCGGTATTCGCGAATGACCCGATCGCACTCCCCCCTGATCCGGTTTCTCATTTCGGGGGGCAATTCCCATCGGCGCGGCCTGTATTCTGCCGTGTCGGCCAGGTATCGCTCCAGTTTCGGACGCATCACCTCCATGTCCCCCAGATGAAGTTGTTGATAAATCCTACGCAAATTCTGAATCGGCTGCGCAAGAACATCTTCAAACCTCACCTCACAGAATTGGGACACGGGAAGCCGCGATCTTGTTTCTCCCAGTCTCCTGAAGACATGGGCGTAGGTGTTGAAGATATCATTTTCAAGGTCGACAAAATCCGGAATTTGCAGGGCCTGGCCGGAATAGAGCACCTTCCAAAGGTGAAGTGTGGAAGGAATCACTGAGTATGGCGATCGGACGATGTGCACGAATCGCGCCCCGGGAAAGAGTTCAAGAAGAGTCGGGATCCGGCAGGTATGGGAAGGTGATTTCAAGAGAAGACATCCCGGTTTCTGGGCCGAGATCATTTTCAGGAAGTGTAGGAATGTTTCCTTCCACCGGGTGAGAGCTTGGGAATCCATTCCTTCCAGGTCGAGGGATTCAGGCTGGGAAAAGGGGCGATTAGGAAACGCGATGTGAAGGTACGGCGAGGGCAATCCAAGATTGCAGAGGGCGAACTCGTCCTCCTGGGGGCCGTCGAGCGACAGGGTCATGCTGTCCATGGCACGGGTGGGGAGCGTCCGCACGAAACGCTTTAATAGGCGGCCGGTCAGCAGGAAGTCGTTAGGATTGAAGCACTGGAAACTGGTCGGCCAGGTGAATTGCGAATCCTGACTCAGCAGGTTGTGCAGATGAGTGGTTCCCGAACGCCAGTGACCGATGACAAACACGGGGGCGTCATGAAGTCGCGTCTGCCGTATTCTATGGCCGAAAATCAGGGCCTGCGCACCTCGGGCAAGGGAATGACCGGCGGCGGCCAGCGTGATCAGGAGGGCGTCCGGCAGATACCGGGGGCTGATATCGAACCGATTACGGATTATAAGCCTCGTCCAGCCGGAGAGATGACTGCCCAACCAGAACTTGAGCGGTTTGTCTCGCATATTTATCCGCGGCCCCAGGGTTCACCTTCCCTTCGGGGGCGGCTCTGCCGGGACGTCTTGAGGAACATGTTCCAGAAAACACCGAATCCATAGGTCAACACATCCCGCAGATTTCCCAGCCATAGATACCGATAGGCGATGCGAACAAGCCGGATCGGATTCAAATAAAACTGCCGGCTGGCCTTTCGCAGAATACGCGTCAACGCAGCATCCGGCACAACACTCAGGTTGAAGCGGCTTCGCATATAGTTGTAGTCGTCAAAATCGACAAGCCGGTTTTCCAATTTCTTTCGCGACTCTTCGAAGATATCCGTTCCTTCAAAAGGAACCACGATCAGAAAATCGGCAACGTGCAATCGGGAGCGAACGGCGAATCGGACGGTAGCCTCCATGTCCCGTTCGGTTTCAGTCGGGAATCCCATCATGAAGAATCCGACGCAGAAAATGCCAAGTGATGCCGCATGGGCAATGGCTTCTCGAACCTTGGCAATCTGAAGGTTCTTCCGGATCAATGTCTGGATTCGATCGGAGCCGCTCTCGACCGCGAAGGCGATCAGGCGGGTTCCTGCGGCGTGGAGCTTGTCCAGCGTTTGCTTTTCGAGCCGGTCCGAACGAAGGCCGTTCGGAAAGGCCATCCGGATGCGGTAGCCCCGATCGATGATCATGTCGCAGATTCTGTCCACGCGCCGAGGATCGTGATTAAAGATGTCATCTTCAATATCCAGCCACTCAATCCCGTAGCGGCGGTGGAGAAGATCGATCTCCTCCAGGACATTTTCCGGGCTCCGGGGACGGAATCCCTTGCCGAAGAGGGTATGACAATAGGTGCACCGATAAGGGCAGGCCCGGGATGTGAACATGGCCATATATCGGCGCCGTCCGAGCGGAGTTTCTCCGCACACTCGATAGTAGGCGTCCGGGTCAATCAAGTCCCAAGCGGGGAAGGGGATCGTGTCCGGATTCTGTATGAACTCCCTGGGAGCGGTCTTGCGGATACTCTGACCATCTCGAAAGGCGATTCCCTTGATGGCGTGGAAATCGGAACGCTGTTCGAACGCTTGGACGAGTTCCTTGAACGTGATTTCGCCCTCGCCGAGCACAACGCAATCGATGTGAGCATCCGCCAGCGTCTGCTCGTAAAAAACGGAGGGATGGGGTCCGCCGGCGACCACACGGCAATCGGGACACATGGCCTTCACTGTAGCGGCTGCATGATGCAGGCCGCGGGCTTCCATGGTCAGCGCGCTGATGCCGACGACGTCGGGCCTAAATTCACGCGCGATGTCGGCCAGCACATCGGGGGAAGAGGAGGAAAGCCGCAGATCGGCAATCCGGATGTGATGCCGCCGGGGATCGTCTTTTCTCAAATAGGAGGCCAGGTACATCAGGCCCAGGGGTTGGGTTACGCTAAAATTGTGGAATGCCAGCCCGGAAGGTTTTATCAGCAAGACATTCATCGATTCTCCTGCCGCCGGCCGCGAGAACAGGATCCAGGATTCAGAAGATACGGGATCGGCAATCCTGAAAATGACTATAATGCCCGCCGCGGAACGAAGTCAACAACTGTGATAAGATTTCATCCAAGAGGTCGCAAAGCACTAACTTCATATGATGAGTGGCCCGAACGGCCCCAGCTTCTTTTCTATCGACGATTATGGGATCTCACACAAAATGGCAATCAGACCTTTTTTTCCATTATAATAGGGAACTCCCTTCCCGGGAGGTCTTATGGAAAAGCACGTCACGATTCTCGGAGGCGGCCCGGCGGGCCTCGCCGTAGCCTACTTTGCGCAGAAGAACCGGCTTCTTTTTGACTCCGCCGGACAACCCGATGACAGGCGAGCGGTCCCGTCTTTGTGAATCCATAAATGAACACGACAAAAAGTTGACATCATGCCCATCATCACCCCATATAGGAGGTTCTCATGAAAACATTGATCCTCTATGCGACCCGGCACGGCTGCGCGGAAAAGTGCGCCGCGAAGCTCGGCGCTGCGCTCCATGGCGAGGTCAAGACGGCGCATTTAAAGGACGCCGGAGCGATAAGCTTCTCGGACTATGAGACCGTCGTCATCGGCGGCTCGATTCATGCCGGGAAGGTCCAGAAGGTCGTGAAGAGCTTTTGCGCGAAGAACCTCGAGGCCCTGAAAGGCAAGCGCCTCGGCTTGTTCTTGTGCTGCATGGAAGAAGGGCCGAAGGCCGAGGAGCAGTTCGCCGGCGCCTTCCCTGATGTTCTGGTTCGCGCGGCGACGGCCAAGGGCCTGTTCGGCGGGGAGTTCGATTTCGACCGGATGAATTGGCTGGAAAAAGCGATCATCAAGAAAATCTCCAAGATCGAGGCGAGCGTATCGAAGATCAAGGAGCAGGCCATCCTGAATTTCGCCGCCGCTCTGAACGGACCGGCCGCCTGAACGGCTTGGAATAATAATCGCATGTCTAAGGCGATCGCCGCGCTCCTCGCTCTAACGGCCTACGCTGTCCTTTCCCTGGGTATGGTCCTCATGAAGAAGGGGATCGCCTGGATCGGACATAAGGGCCCGAGGGACAATGCTTGGCGGAGGGACCGTGGGACCTGGATCGCGGGGTTCCTGCTGTCGAATCTCTACGTTGTCCCCAGCCTGATGGCCCTCAAGACGCTGACACCCCATATCGTGGCTGCCTTCGCAGGCTTCGGGGTCGTCGTCCTGGTCCTCCTTGCCGCGGTCGTTCTCGGCGAGAAGCTTCACCGCTCGGACGTCTTGTACACCGCCGCCATTTTTCTATCCATCATCCTGCTCAACCTTTACGAGCCGACCCCGGGAAAGGACGCCTTGAACATTTCCCTTCTCGCGGGCGTCGCGGTATTCCCGCTGCTCCTCTTCGCGACGGCTTTCACCAAAGGCATATCCCCGACGGTCCGGGCCGTGATGTTCGCCTCGGTCTCAGGGACCTCGACGGGAATCGTCCTCGTCCTGATGAAAGTCCTGGTCGGGCTCTATGGCTTTCGTGTCGGCGATTACCTCCATTCGCCCTATGTTTACCTTTACCTGTTCTTCTCCCTGATGGCGTTCATCGCTCTCCAGCTCGCTTACAAGATCGAGACGATGATGCGGACGGGACCCGTTCAATACGTTTCGTCCATCGTTTACCCGGCTGTTTGCTCCGCCCTTGTTTTCGGGAACGCGATCCGGCCCGTCCAGATTGCGGCCTTAGCTGCGATCGCCCTGGCGGTCGCAGGCATCTTACGGAAGCACTGAAGATGAAGGCATGAGGGACCTTAAGGCTCGAGGGCCTTGCCTCGGGTCTCAGGGATCCAGAGCCACATCAACGCCGCCATGAGAAATGCTGCTGACGTCAGAAGGAACGCCTTTCCGAAGCCGTGAGTCTGGGCCAGCGACCCGACCGCGATGGGCGCGGCCGCCGAAGCGATCCTCCCGATATTGTAGGTGAATCCCTGGGCCGTGGCCCGGATGCGGGTCGGATAGAGTTCGGCTGTCAAGGCGCCGAACCCGGAGAAATATCCCGTCCCGAAGAAGGCGACGAACGGGCCGAGGAAGAACAGGAGGAGGGGAGTGTGGACCGCGGAATAGAGCAGAACGAAGCCGGAGGCGGCCAGCACGTAAACGACGTATGTCCTTTTCCTTCCCGCCGTGTCGCTGATGTACCCGAACGTGAGATAGCCCAGCCACATCCCGACCTGCATGAAGATGACGAGGGTGGACATGAGGCCGGGGCCGAGACCGATCCCTCCTTGGTCTCGGGGGAGGGAGAGATATCCCGGGATCCAGAGATTGAGCCCCCACCAGGCGAACATCGTGAACGCGTTCATCAGGACCACGGCTGCGGTGATGCGCATGAGCCGGCCTGAGAGCCTCGGCCGCAGAGCGCCGGGCCCACCTTGTGTCTTGAGGTTCCTCTGGTTCTTCCACATCTCAGGCTCCTCGACCTTGGCCCTGACCCAGAGCGTGAAGAGGGCGGGCAAAACGCCGATGAAGAACACCGCCCTCCAACCCCAACGAGGCAGGATGATGGCCGTGACGAGGGCTGCCGACGCGTAACCTACTGCCCAAAAACTCTGCATGAAGCCGAGCGCCTTGCCCCGGTGCTCGGCCGGCCAGGTCTCGGAGACGAGGGCGGCGCCGCTCGCCCACTCACCGCCCATCCCCAGTCCCAGGCAGATCCGGAAGACGGCAAGCATCGGGACCGTCCGGGCAAGGCCGCAGGCCGCGGTGAAAACGGAGTAGATCAGGATGCTGGCCCTGAGCGCCCGAGTCCGGCCGAAACGGTCGGCCACGACGCCGAAGATCATTCCCCCTGCCGCCGAGGCCAGGAGCGTCAGCGATCCCAGCATCCCGGCCGTGGTCTTGACCATGTGAAGATCCTTCATCAGGGCGGCGAGGACCATAGCGTAGAGCATGACGTCGAAGGAATCGAGCATCCAGCCCAAGGAGGCGGCCATCAGCGACCGCCGGGCGCTAGGGGAGGACTCTTTCCACCAGTCAAAGAGATGGGTCATTCTTAACCGGCCGTTGTTCTTAGGTGACACCACGCTCGATTCCGCCTTGGGATTGCCACCTGTTCAGGAACTTTTTCAATTGAGACAGCGCCCGCGCTTGGCCAGTTTTTCAAGCCGGCTGCAGCTCCATATAGCGAGGGCCGGGGCTCAGACGAAACTCTCCTTGTCGTAGCCGATCTTGACGAGATCGATTTTTTGCGGGTCGGCGGTGCCGAGATGGTATTTGCTGTCGGCGATGGCGATGTGCTTGGCCGGCGGGTTGAGGGGGCGTTCCTCGGCGAAATATTCCCGGCGGATCGCCTCGATAATACGGAGTCCGGTGGCGTCGACGGCGACCGGGTCGAATCCCAGCATGAGGCCGTAGTATTTCCAGACATATTTGGGATTGAAGCTGTGGGGGCCGAAGCTGTGGAATTGGGGCGTGAACATCACCAAGACGTTCAACCGCGTCTTGCCCTTGACGACTGGAAGGTCCCAGATCGAGGCCAGGTCGGCGCAGGAGTCGGGGTGGATAGAGTCCGGTTCGGGGATGAACATGATGTAGTTTTTGATCAGCGATCCGACGCCGGACCAATGGTGCGAACGCATCGGCCGGGCGTTGATCAGGGCCGTCGCCTTCTGGAAGACCGGGTTTTGCAAAACGCCCAGGTCATCGACGCTGATGTCGGCTTCTTTGACCCCGACCTCCATGATCCGCTTTTTGATGGAGTTTTCGACCTCGGCGGTCGTACGCAGATAGGACCAGCGGTTGTTTTTGATGCCCACGATGTCGTCGGGCTTGATGATCGTTTTCCAGGCGCTCTGCGGATCGGGCATGCCGGTCAGGGCCTTGATACCGGTATCGAGCATTTGCTCTACGACCGCATATTGAGGATTGCCGTTTTCATCCAGGACGTTGAGGTCGCGCACCAGGACGACACGGCTCCTGCCGCTCTTGACGGGAGCGGCCGTCTCCTGTCCGGAGAGCAGCAGCGTTGTGCCGATGGCGGCGGCCGAAGCG
>Ga0315276_10007414_pt1 | contig 10163 bp, 7 predicted proteins | sample YL17G05_0_MG_FD_204542 | JGI IMG/M metagenome (GOLD analysis project Ga0315276, IMG submission 204542) | Sediment microbial communities from Yellowstone Lake, YNP, Wyoming, USA - YL17G05_0 | ecosystem: Environmental > Aquatic > Freshwater > Lake > Sediment | place: USA: Wyoming | collected... | reverse complement strand
CGCTTCCCTTTCCTTTGATGGTTACGTCGAACGTACCTTCGGGGAGAAAAAAAGACCAGGCTTTATCATTAAGATTATTCCCGGTACACAGCGCAGCCAGGTAGGCGCCGGGAATTTCATTGACAAACAGGTTGTTAAACATCCCCGCTCTTTTCCCGGTTACGTTATCCGTAATTTGCAGGTCCACCAGGCAGTCCAGCAGACCGCCCAACTTAAATTTATCGATTTCAGCCGAGATTTGGTCCATCCAGGTAGGGGTTTCCGTGGGGGAATAATTATACCCGGTTCCGCCGGTCAGGGGGAAATCGCCCTGCCAGCGTTCCGCGTCATCCGGCGCCCCGTAGGAAAACATTTTATCGGCCCAAACAGAGGCCGAATAATAAGCGTTGTATTGGGTAACCCAGGGGTCCAAAACAATCCCCTTTTTCCAATCAAGCCCGCTGAAATACACAGCCGCGGCTTTGTGGCCCAGGCCGGCGGTGGGGGCCCAGGATTTGACCGGTGAAAAATCCAGGCCATTGAACAAGTCCGCATAGGTTCGCGTCGCGTTAACCGTCGAGTCGATTACCTTTTTACAGGTTTTCATTTCAACCAGCCAGTTTACCACGGATAATTGATAGTGTTCGCAGGAGATACCGCCCTGGGAGTCCCGGCTGATATAGATAGTGCCAAGATAATGATCTTTACCCGTGATATCCTGGTCCGGGCCCCAGGAATTAAAATTCCAGCGCAGGTTAGCGGTCACGCCATTCCAGAGGCTGCCGGTTCCGAAGGTAGGTCTGCCGGTGAGATTAAGGGATAAGAATTCACCCAACAATTTCGCTAAATTTTGGGTGGGCGTGCAGCCGAAGCGGTCCACTTGCATTGTGCTAAAGGGCGCTTCGAGTTTTGAATCCGGGCAGGGGTCCAGGTCATCGGCGATGCCGTCGCCATCTTCGTCGCTGTCCAGGTAATGAAAACCGAACCCGCCGACCACGATGGATTTAAAAGGGCGATTGTCGGTGGTATTATTTTCCACTTTAATCGTATGATGCCCCTGGCCTAGCCCGGCGACATTGAGGCATTTCCAACCTCCTTGCGCATAGGTAGAAACATTCAGGTCTCCCGACCACACCGCGACGCCGTCTACCAGGACCCGGGCGCATCCGTTGTAAGTCCAAAATGAAAGTTTAGCCATCGCGATGGCCACGGGTTCATTGCCATGATATTCCGCCTGTATCCAGTCTCCTTTGGCGGGTAATATCATATATCCCCAGGCATGCACAGAGGCCCCCGCGCTTTTGGTAACGGTGACCCCGGCCGGCCAACCGCAAAAGCCGTTGGTGGCAGTGGGGTCAACGCAAATTTTATAAGGCCCCATCTGCTCGCTGGGAACCAGGGACACGCAAACGGCAGCCAGTTGTTGCGCCGCGAATAATCCGATGATTAAAATAATATATTTTTTCATGGGGACACCTCATTTAAATAATCGCAGGGATATTTTAAAGGAAGGCCATATGAATGTCAATGGGAAGCGAATCCGGTAATCCCCCATTTTTTGAACGGACGATGTAGTAAAAATATCCAATGATACAGATTTTCGGTGATTTTTTGCCGTTCCTTCGATCATTTTAGCTATCCCTACCCAATGGGAAGATGTTTTCCATTAATGGGAATGTATTTTCCAATAATGGGAAGGTGTTTTCCCATAATGGGAAGATACATGTATATCTATGGGAAGATATTTTCCAGCTATGGGAAGATGTTTTCCAGCTATGGGAAGGTATTTTTCAGGCGTAATAATGCAATTACCGGGGTGAAGAATTGCAAAAAATGACGAATGATCCCGAAAATCCCCTAAATTTACTTCTCGATGAAGTGTCTGAAATATTTATCTTGAAAGGTTTCGAAATAAAAGGAAGAAAAAAATAATGGGTTACCAGACAGATTCCTCTTGATTTTCGATTTTCTTTTAGGTATGATTAAACCTTAAGGATTGTGAAAATCGTGATAAAGCATTTTTTTGTTTACTAAGAGGAGGAAGTCTGTGGCCAAAAATGAAAAAAGCCATGAAGAGATACCGATAAAGGAAGTCGTGCGACTACCCAAAAAAAATTTAGAGGGACTATTTCACTTGAGACGAAGGCGATAACCGATGGAAATCTATATAATCGATGAAAGCGATTCTGCTCGAAGGGGTATCAAGAAGACTTATAACCTATCTGAGATTACAGGTATCGATCCACTTTATATCTTTGATATGAGAGAGTATCAGGGTAATTGGCTGGAGGATAAGGATAAATTCGGCGCTGACGGGAAAGATATCGAATTTATCCGATTGCGGTTGGAGAACGATTGGGCGCCTGAATGTATTAAAGAGAAAGAGATGGAAAATCTTCTGCGGGAATTAAAAGCAGAAGAGAAAAAAATCCTGTTAGAAAGCTATGAAAAGGATGTAAATGATCGATATTACCTCACGGGGACTTCAGACAGAAAAACAGGCGAAGGAAAAAGAAAACTATCCGAAATCCTTAACAGGATAAATTTTGACTTCTACGGGGCATTCTTTAAGGAGCATTCGATGGATGCCGGCATGTTTTATTACTGCCAGCCCGGAAATAGTGAGAATATTAAAGAGCACCTGGGCAGGATTAAAAAACACTTCCAGGAGATGAAGAAATTTAATTTACTGAGCAGTTATGCCCCTTTCTATGCCCGTATGTTAAACCGGATGGATTATGAGGTGTCTTTAGTGAACCGGGAGCGGATTATCCTGTATGCAAACATGGGGAGGAGGAGGCTTCATGGGGATGATATATTGGGAAGGCATTGTTTTGAAGTGTTTCCAGGTGATTACCCCGTAGGAAAATGTCGAAATTGCCCGATGGATCGGGTCATTGATGGACCTGAATATGCCGATACTCACCGCTGTGAAGTGCATAAATTGAGAAAGCTCTCTGCACCCCAGGACGTTTATTTTGTAAGCGAGACCAGCTCACTCTATGAAATAAAAGAACCCGACTCAAATAAAAGAGAAAGATGGGGTATTAATGTGGTCAGAGATAACACCAGCCGCATTATTAGCCAGGAATTTCAAAAGGTTCTCCAGAGAGTCCACGGTCTCCGTCATATCGTCTATTTGCTAAAGTTTGCTCTTATTGGGGGAAATGTCGAAGATTTTAGAAAGGAATTTGAAATATTTTTTAAAAAGGATAAAAAATATTTTGATGCTATTATTGAGAAGATATCCTACCTGGACATGGTGACACAAGAGAATAAGATTTTAAATTTCGGTTTCGGCAGATTTAGATATTACCAGAATATCTTTGATATCTTTAATAAAAACTATCCTGAAGCATTAAAAACCGGCAGGCATATCCTGCAGATCTATGACGCTTATGACATTAATAGGCAGATGCAGGGGGTTATCGGCAAATCTATCGATTACAATGAGGGGGGGAAGGATTTGATCAATAAACTGGAATTCGATTTGTCTGGAAAATTACTTGATTATAAAAGCGACATTTTAGCGGTGATTAAAAAAAATCCTGGTTCCGGCAAATTCGCGGAAGATATAGGAGTGTTTGACAAAAATGAGAGCGCGGCAGGTTTACGGGAGTGGTATGACATTGAATTGCTAAGGGGAAACGAATTGATCGGTTACGTTTCCGTCGATTGGGTAGGCAAACGAGAACCGCATAAATCGATGAAATACGAAATATTGCTTGGCCTTTGGGATTTCATGGGTTTTGTGAATCAATCCATTCTAAGGTTATCTGACCACAGTCATTTGCAGTTGACCGGTGACCTGAAAAACATAATCTCTAAAGAGTACCCTACCGAAGATCATATGTATTTTTCCTTCTCAGAAAGAGTTTGCAAATCTTTCCAGGCTTTAAAATGTGAGATTTACCTGTTTACCGGTAAGGATCGGATCGAAAGGAAGTATTTATATTACCGGGGATTGGACAAAGAATCGGCGGAAAAAGCCAACACATTTTTACCCAGGAATCACCAATTGGGGCAACAATTAACGGGTAATGTACTGGGTATTATCCTTGAATATTATGCGACTCATAAGGGAGAGAGTGAAAGAGATGAAATTTATAAGAGGTGCGTCAATGTCCTTAATTACGATAATTACGATGAATTCTACCGCCAATCTCCTGAAAAGCAGGTCAATAAAAAATACAAAGAACAAGAAGAAGAGTTGATATCGCAGCCCCGTTATTTCGGAAAACAAGTGAAATTGAAAAACTGCCTGATTGCCCCTATTATATATAGAGGCGAGCCGGTAGGCGCTGTAAAGATCACCAACAATTTATCCGATGGCAAGCTCTATTTCCCCATCAATGAACAGAGAATCTTGGATGATGTGGCCGGCCAATTGGCCATTAAAATCCATAATTTTATGTTACACAACCGGGAAAGGAAAATCTCGGATATATTTACTCAACTGGCCGATATATTGAGTCGATCTTATGGAGAGATCAAAGACGTGAATATTACCGATGAAATCCGCGGGAAAATTATCCTTAACCTGAAACGTATCGTCGGTGCGGACGAAGCATTGTATTACCTGGTGGAAAAGGATGAAGAGTTTCAGACATGTCTTACCAGGAAAATCCCGGGACCAGGGGATAAAGATAAGGTATCTCCGGAAAAGATATTTAAATCATCGGCGGAAAATTTTAAATATGGAAAATTGTTCTTCGATCTGATCGAGAAAATAGACCCCGATAATGCCGGCATGATGAAAACCTTCTTTTATGAATCCGGTCAGAAAAACATCTTACGGCGGATCGACCGGGATAAGAAACCCTATTCTATCCTATCCTTAAATATCACCGACAAGAAATTCGATGAAGCCGATTTAGAGGTCATCGATACCGTCACCAGCCAAATCGAAGCCGTATTAACCATCAGGGCGTTAAAAATGCAATCCATGGAAATCATGGACAACATCGCCCATCAAATCATCTCCCCTCTCAAGGGACTTGAAACCCACTGTAACAATTTGTTGGACAACATGCTGCCGGTGGATGACAAAAATTATTTCTCTTATGAAAACGACGATAAAAAGCGGTATGTCATTAATTTATTGAAATCTCAAACATTTTATGTGCGATTCATTGCAGGAAATTACCGGCAGTATATGAATTTTGCTTCTGGGAAAAAACCCGAGTTGGACATAAAAAATCTTAATCTGGCTCAGCTTATTATAAGGATCGCTTCAATCTACCAGCCCATTGCCAGGTCACAGGGTTTAACAAGCATAAGCGTTTACCCGGAAGCTAGAGTGTTCTTTCTGGACGGCGATGAACTCATGCTCTTACACATCTTTGTCTGTCTGATCGATAATGCTATCAAGTATGCCGATAAAGGCAAACCGATCAACATCGAACTGGCGGAAACGAATGACTACTATTCTGTCCGGGTCATCAATTGGGGCATACCGATAGCCAGGGAGCACTGGGAAAAAATTTTTGAACGGGAGTACAGACTCCCTGAAGCCAGGAAAAGATTCGCACAAGGAACCGGGCTTGGTCTGTATATCGTTCGCCAGATATGTCAATCCATAAAAGCAAGCTGTGTGATAGAGAAATCCGACATGAATACCGGTGAAACGGTGTTCACTGTTAAGCTACCCAGGTCTATTCCCAAAACAAAAAAATAAATAAGGAGAAACATATGATCATTTTTATCGATGATGAAAAATGGGGGATCGAAGGGTATCTCGACCGATTCGATCAAAAGAAAATCAAAGATTCCAGGTATGAGAATAAGCATTACTTTAAACCAAAAGATGCCTGGCCATTTTTAAAAGCAAATGCCGGTAAGATCGATTTAATCATCCTGGATATTGCCCTCGATTATGGCGACGGTAATATCCTGAACGAACTGGACGGAGGTATTCAATTTTTAAAGGAGATCGTCAACGACGGGCATTATAAGGAGACACCGATACTCATTTACACCATACGACCGAAGGACAAAATCGAACGGGACTCGGGATTAATCATCGACCGGGGAAAAAACATCGAATACTTAAATCGGGACAGCAAGGATGAAGAGTTTTATCAACGGGTCGAGAGAATATTAAGCAAGAGATGCTGAAAGGAGGACTATAATGAGCAAATTCAAAAAGTGGGGCTTTGTCATTTTTATTTTATTTTTGCTTTTGAACTACAGTGGGTCTATGGCGCAAAAATCCGATGCCGATATTAAAAAAAACCTTGAAGACATCGAAAAAAAAATCAACGCTTTAAATGAAAGTCTCAAGAGTATAAAAGATCAATATATTGATTTGAAAACCGAGAAAAGGATTGAAGAAATAGCAGAGAAAATTTATTTAAAAAAATATAAAAATTCGGATGACTACTTGAAGCTAGCACAATGGATAGTGCTGGTCTTATTTGGCATATTCCCGATAATCATATGGGTACTGAGTTATTATGTTGTAAAGAATTGGAAACGCCAATTGAATCACATTAAAAATGCCTCTGGAAAAGGTTTGAATGATTTAGAGAAAAAAAATAAAGAGTGTGATGAGGTTATAAAACTTCTTTCTGAGAAACTTAATAATATTGAAAAGGAAGTGAATAGAAAAATAAAAATTACCCAGGCAGCCGCTTATTATGACATTGCTGTCTCATCATTGAATAAACAAAGATATGATCTTGCTCTTGAGCTTTTGCTAGAGCTTTATAGTAGTAATTACCGGTTGCGGGATGTCTATTATCACATCGGGGTTTGTTATAAAAATCTGAAAGAACCCGATTATCCCAGGGCATTAGAATTCTTTGGAAAAGCCAGGGAAGCAGCTATAAACGACGGTAAGGAGGGAATGGTTGCAACCATCCAGCGTGAGATCGACGCAACCAGTGCCTTAACAAAGACGACGCTCGTTTCAGGTTAAAAGAAGTTTTACCTGTCACTGCGAAATCTTTGCCGGTAACCGAAATCGACATCTTCGATGGCCATGAAAATAGCCGCTAAGAACGCGAAGGACCGCGAAGTAGGGGCGAACCGCCTTGTTTCCGTGTTCGCCCGTTTATTGGCCGGGGCCTCTGGCCCTCCATACTTTTTTCTTCTCTTCTTCTCTTCCTCTCTTCTTCTCTTCTATCTTTTTCCCCCTGGCGCGCCGTCTCTTGGTGGCAAAGTTTTCAAGGTCTCAGGGCGAGGCTCGTATCATGATTGGCGGCCCCGCAATCCATCGTGCCTTTGTGGCTATTTTTATTCCGGCGAAGAGTTGAATTTTTTGTTGTTTTGTTATAGAGTATGGCCATGGAAAAAGCGATAAAGATTATCAATGAAATGCAAGCCTTGGGCATAATAAAAAAATATGCAGTGGGCGGTGCTGTGGCTGCAATATTCTACATTGAGCCGCTCCTTACCTACGACCTCGATATTTTTTTCGTACCTGCTGAAGAGTCGGAAAGCCTTTTAACACTCTCCCCGGTGTATGACTATTTAAAAGGAAAGGGATATAAACCCGAACAAGAGCACATCATCATTGAGGGGGTTCCGGTTCAATTTCTTCCTATTTACAATGATCTGGTAAAAGAGGCTGTGGATAATGCCGTCCAAATTGAATACAAAGATACGATCGTCAATGTTTTAAGACTGGAGTATTTGCTGGCAATCATGGTTCAAACCTCAAGACCCAAAGATAAACAACGGATAATCAGATTCTTAGATGAGGGAAATTTTAACGAAACCGATCTGGCAGAGATTTTACTGAATCATAAATTGAAAGCGAGATTTGAATTATATCGGAGGCCATGATGGAGTTCTATGCCAATAGAAAGGACGAAATACAAAAGATATTTAAAGCAAAAGAGCAATTTCACCGCGAACGTGGCAAACTGCCCATCGAGGAAAAAATAAAAATCCTGGTGGAACTTCAGAAAATGGCCATCGATATCCCGACTACCTCCAAAGAAAAAAGGTTCAAAAGGGTCTGGGAAATATAAAAAGGTACGAGCCGGCAATTAAAATCCTGCCGGGAAGTAGTATTAGTTCACTTCTTCGTGATGGACCATCCGGTTCCCACAAAAAATCAATATCAATCTCTTCAACGTCGTCTGTCCAATAACTTTCTTGAATTTTTCATCCATGCTGTATTGAAGTAATTGCTTTTCCGCTTCGGTTTTCAGTTGATCGATTTGTTTTTGCGGCGGCCCCTGTTTTTTTGCGCCCACCGGCTTGATGTATTTGATCTCTATAAGATATGAATATTTAATGCCGGGATGCTGAACCAACAAAGGCTCAAGCGCAAGGTCGGAGAAACCCTGGTTCAACTCTTTCTCCGAATGCACAATATATAACGGACTCAAGCCAAAATACACATTCCAGAAAACTTGCGCCGATTTTTCTTCTTTCATTAAATCTCTCAATCCCAGCGACGCCAGCATCAAATCCGCTATATACTTCACCACCGGCTCCCATTCTCCTTTGAACGCCATCCGGTCCATTAATTTTGAGTACTTATATAATTCGATATTGAATATACCTGTTTCTTCATAGGCTTTTTTAAAATAATCATAGTATAGGCATTTGATGGATTCGTTGGGAATAGCCAGGATGGAATTTTCTTCTTCATCCGTACCCCGAATCGTCAGTAGGCCGAAGTAATATAGAAGAGAGATAAAATTATCCGGGTGGGTAATTTCTTCGATGGGAAAACCCTTTATGATATGAGAATGAATGGCGCTGTTTTCGATGATTTCTTGCAGTATGGAAAAATTCCCATTGGTTTTCGGGGTGCCTTTCCGATCGATGACGATAAAATGGTGGAGTTTGTCATAATCGATCCGGACGTTCCTGTCTATCATATCGGTTGGAATTTTGTTCCTGATAAGGTATTGTTGCATGAAATATAAAACGTGGACCGTATTAAAAACCTCGATGTCCGAATCGATGGAGAAACGGTAGTGATTATACCACCGGCCCATGATTTCCAGGAGTTCCCCGGTGGGATGAACGATTTTGCCGTTTTCCCTGTAGTACTCGATCATTTGTACGACTTCTTCCCGGGTGAAACCCATCATATCGTTTAGATCCGGATCAAGAGAAATATTGGTCCCGATATTAAACCCGGAGGTGACGTCATCCAGGGTAATGGGAGAGACGCCGGTCATGAATAAACGGGAAATCGATGCGCCGCTCCCGGTGGTTCCGGCTTTAAGGGTATTAAAAAACGCCCGTAAAAAACCTTGCCCATGGGTGATATCGATGAATGCCTGCTCCCCGGAAGTGGATAAGATGGTATTGGCAAAGTTGTCGTACTCATCGATGATGACATACAATTTTTGTTTTTTTTCCCGGCAATAATTTAAAAAAGCGGCCATTACTTCGGATGCGTTTTTTTTCGAACTGAGAGCGTTTTCGACTTTTTCAATATCGAAATCCAGGAGTTTTCCATATTTTCTCAAGAAAAAAATGGCGGATTCTTTGATATAATCGGTGAAGGATTCTTCTAACCGTGAGCTCCCTGGGTAGATATTGGAAAAATTGAATTTCAAAACCAGGTAGCTATTTTTTCCTTCCGTAGGATATTGGTGGATATAAGTTCCTTCAAACAAAGAATCAAACTGGTCTTTTCGGTAAATATCATAATACTCTTCTAGGATGGCAAGAAACAATGATTTTCCAAATCGACGCGGCCGAATGAGGAATAAAAATCCCCCTTTTTCCTCGATAATCCTTATAAACCGGGTTTTATCAACATAATAGAGATTCTCTTTCCTGAAATCACCGAAATCCGATTTGCCATACGGAATATGTTTTATGCGCTGCTCTTCTTTCATATTCTTATCTTAAACAAAAAAAACCCATTTGTCAACCTTTCCTTTTTGATATAAAAAATTTTGGGAGGGTCCAGGGAACCCTTTTATAAAAGGGTTCCCTGGTCGTCGAAGACAATATTACTCGAGCCAGATTTTTATCAATTCATCTTCTTCGTCTACCTCTATCAGCGTAGTGGGGCCGCTCTTTTTCAGGATTTCAATCACTTTTTTGAAATCCACATCGCCGCACTTTTCTTTAATCTTTAAATGTAAGCGCTCAAATAAGTACATCTTTTCAAGAACCTGGAAATCTGTCAGAATACTCTAATATTTTAAAAATAAAAAATAAAGGAGTATTCTGATGAGCGAAATAAGTGAGCTTCATACTGATCA